>Ga0307378_10000718_pt1 | contig 56620 bp, 68 predicted proteins | sample UN1MG_FD_202238 | JGI IMG/M metagenome (GOLD analysis project Ga0307378, IMG submission 202238) | Soil microbial communities from Risofladan, Vaasa, Finland - UN-1 | ecosystem: Environmental > Terrestrial > Soil > Coastal area > Acid sulfate soil | place: Finland: Risofladan, Vaasa | collected... | reverse complement strand
CGCTGTAGCCCCGGTTACCGATAGTGTTACGAATATGACCTTTTCAAATCAAGGCGGTACACCGTCGGGAACTTTGGAATTTAGGGTGAACACTACGGTCGGCACCCCTGCCGCTTCAGTGGTATTGGTCGGTACACAAACACAAGTATCCGCTATTAGTTTTGCTGTAACCGCAGGAGATTCGGTCAATTGTTATCTTTCGACTGCTAGCGGAGTTCAAAAACCTTTAGTGAAACTCTATATGTAAAGGGTTGTTTATGGCCAGGATAGTACGGGTAAAGAATACGAAAGGGGTTGATGATGTCTGGGTCGGTCAGTCCATCACTTACTTAGCTTATTACGATCTTGAAGAATCCGAATTCCAAGATTGGGGTGAAGACAGCAAAGTCATCTCTGATGTCGGTGCGGGTTTTTTGACCGTCAACAAAGGTGCGGACGGTACCGACGATTTTCTTGTACCAGCGAAAGGGTTAGCTTGGTTGCAAGGCAATACCCAACCTCCGAGGTCCAAAGATGGTGATTGGCACGTTGTAAACGAAAACTTCGCTCACGTCAGTGGTAACAAAGGTATCAACTGGGTGATTGAAAAAGAGCTAGAGAATGAAGAGACCTATTCCGAATTCTTTGTCTTACCACCGGGCCGTCACGCTACGATAAATCTTCTTAAGGGTGGTTCCGAACAAGTCGCTTCGTCGATAACATTAGAATGGTTCGAAGAGATCGCTGTCGATGAATATATGAGAATCAACCCGTGGGTAAGAGGCGACGAGATCATCGCAACCAAAGTTAACGGAGCCCACACGAGCGGTGACACTGTAATCACGGTACACAATACCAACGGCGAAGTAGATCTTATCCGCAGGTACCACTACTATTGCTTTTACGACACGGTAGCGGAAACCGGGTTTCATGCCAAGGTTATCGATAAAGATTCTGGGGCGTCCACGATCACTTTAGAAGCGGGGTTACCTACAGATTTCCCCGATAATATGCCGTTGGGTTTGACCGACCGGGTGATCGGCAGAGTGGGGAACCAAATCTCTACAGATTCCTTAATGTGGGTTTCACCTCCCAACGACTTCATCGGGAACGGCAAGAATCATTTCAGAATTACCATAGTGAACGAAGATAAAATAAATGTTGGCACGATTATGGCGGTTGTAAACGGTTGGCACACCGCTACCTCGGGAGGTGACTAATAATGCTTAAAGCGAATAGCACTAATTTTGTGCGACCGGTTAAGGAAACCTGGACAAACCTAAAGGGGCATATCTCAGATTCGACTCCGTTGCAATATCACAGAAAAAGTCTGTCAAGTGGAGTCTATTTTTTGTGCTTTGTGAAGCACAACAACTATACTTACTTCACAAACATATATCCCGTAGGGCATTGGCGGTATGTTAATGCGGATCACACAGATTTTGTAACCAACTACAAACCCTATCTGGATGCTAAACCGCCTACGGATTCCGGGTTAATGGATGGTTCTAAAATTCCGGTCCACCAAACGTCCAGAGTCCCTGGCACTACAACCTATTTTACATGCGCTTCGGACGATCAAGCTAATGCTTCTTTGATAGGGGGTGACGTACCTGAAAACCAAAAACTAAAAGGGCATCATGAGATTGGTAACCCTACTACAGAATCGGCCTATTTAGACTTGAACAGCGTAGTCAATAACACCTTTATCCACGAGGGCTACCTTCAGTGGAAAGATGCGTTGAATGATGAGATCTCGGTTTCTTTCGTTCCGAAGCTCTCTGCTACATCAGCCGGTACCAATACTTTCTACAATCTCTATCAAGGTTATATGATAGTACCCGCAGCGGGTGACGGTACGATCGATGTAGACACTATGGTTTTAGTAGAGATGCCGTTGAACGAATTCGGTAAAAGGTCGGCTGCTTTTTGGAATGCCGACTACAACACCACCACTAAGCTTTTTGAGAATATCGCAGCCGCTCCTTCGGGTGATGGTGTGTACAATATGTTTACCGTCGAGGTGGAGTTTATCCGATTCGCAAACAAAGTTCCGCTTCTAAGCAGTGGTTTTATGAATTTGCAAACCTCGGATGCTTCCAGGTTGGGTCATAACATCCGACTTAAGGTGACCGCCTACACCAGAGGTGCCGACCACGATTGGTGGTGGAATGCTTTTGCCACATTACATAGAATGAAAACCACCTAAAATAGCCACGACCTTTAAAAGCCTTTCGGAATGTTCGAACATTTTAGAAAGGTCTTTTTATGTCTAGTAAACTATTTGAGTATGCGGTTATCTACAACCCATCCAAGAAAGAAAGCAAGGACGGCGGCAAAGCTGAGCTAGTAGTAAAACCTACTACAATCTTGGCCAAGTCTGAAAAGGAAGCTAACTTCGTCGCCGCCCGGTCTGTGCCCGAAAGCTTTGCGGATCGCTTAGACCAATTGGAGATCGCTGTACGCCCTTTTTAAATGGCCGGTCGAGTAACAATTACTTCGATCGGCCTACGACAGATTATAGTGCGGGCTCGCCAGTGGGTTTTAGGCTAACTGGTGATATGTTTTCCTCTGTGACTGCGGGGCCGGGGATCGCCCTCGGTGGTACTGATATTCATCTTGACCACCTAGAGAAAGGTCTTCAAGGTATAGTAGGCTCAACGGCTGATAGCTTGCTGACAGTGAGCACTAGCAACACTCCGGCAACGGCAACGTATACGTGCGTAACAGATGCTCTGGAGGGCTCGCTATGAAAGTTCCATTAGAAGGCAAGTTGACTTGGGATTCCCTGCCAGGGATTTTCGACTACAACAAAGTTAGCGTTAGGCGCAGCGCTCTTTTGGTATCGGATGAAATTTGGTCGTCGTTGGTTTTCGAAAGCGACCACCCAGGTTTCGACCCTACCTCCAAAACCGAAATGTTGGTTGGCGACCTGGGCACCTTTTGCGGGGTGCCGATTTTCACCGAAGCGACCTCCAAGGAAAAGTTCGTTATAAAGCCCGATGAGTTTTGGGTGGTGCCACAACAAAATGTAAGAGACCTTAAAGAGTCCTTCACCCGTGAAGACTTCGAAGAAAAGCTCTTACAAATAGATGAAACCAAAATCATCGCTGGTACCGTTTTCAACCACACCTAATCAAAAAACCATCGTGTTTTATACACGGTGGTTCTTTTCACCCAAAATGTGTAAGATAGATCTCAGCAATAAGGGAGATATATTTTGCCGAGAAAGCCCGTTGGGTATTGGACCTACGAACGATGTTTAGCTATTGCTAAACCGTACACTAAAATAGTTGAGTGGGCTAAGTGTCCCAAGGGTCGAGCATCGTACTTGGCTGCTTATCGGAAGAGGTGGCATCGAGTGATAGGGACGGAATTAGGCTGGACTTTTCGAACGGTCGAAAGATCTTATGTTAAGCGGCCTGCCTATGAAAAAGTAATAGAAGAGACGGTTATTTATAAGGGTGTGGATCATTTCCGCCGATCCGACCGGTCGCTTTTTTTGTATTGTGAAAACAAAGGATGGTTGGATAATATCGTAAAGGCTCAAGGTTGGGATCGTTGCGTTGGCGTGAAACGCACCTACGAAGACTGTAAAGAGCTAGCTTCGTTTTCCGATGGGTTGACCGCCTGGAAGCTTGCGGACAGCAAAAGCTATCGTTATGCGACGAAGCGTGGTTGGCAAGTCAAGATCTCTGAAGAATTGGGTTGGCCGATTGCTCCGCAGAGCAAAAGGGGTAAGCTAAATGGACTTTGTAATCCTAAGCCTTCGATTGACGTACCCGACCCTTTCGGTGTTAGCTAAAGGTTAGTCTTCTCTATTTGCCAGGGACGACCTCCAAATTAGTAAGCCTAGGCGTTAAACGCCTAGGCTTTTTAAAATCGTAGAAGTGACGGTTTTTTTAATTAATAAAATAAAAAAGATAAGATTGAAATCAATTAAATAAAATCAGTGCTATTCGACTAAAATGGAACCGCCAAACCAATTTAAAGTATAGGGGGGTTTTTCCCCCGCCGTCAAGACCTATCCACCTTAGCATAAGCAAAATAGAAAGCATGTTCGGGGTCTTCGTCTTGGCCATCGTACAAAGCTTCGAATTCATACTCAAAACCGTCAGCTATGATTTGATCTAAAAGCACATACATCTCTAAATCGCTTCTAGGCTCGTAAGGCAAAGCTTTGACCTTTTGTATTAGGAAGTCAGCCTTTACCCCATGACTCTCGGCTTTCTGTACTATGAGTTCTCTATGATACATAAAATATCCTTAAAAGGCTGGGAGCGATCTATCACCCCCAGCCGGAGGTTAACCCTACAAATAATGCAGAGAGTCAGGCTTTGTTTTGCTCTTCGATAAGGTCGTTCCATTCTTGGTCCCACTTATCAATTTGCTCTTGTGTTGGATTGTCATCGTCGGTAGCGCTTTCGATTGATTCTTCCCACTCCCGGTCCCATTGATCGTTTTGGGCCTCGGTAGAAGCTTTATCGTCGGGTACGACTTCTGAAACGTGCTGCGGGATGCCCAGGGTGCCATCTTTTTTCTTGGCGACTTGGCAATCATATTTGGTGAGCTTGGTGAAGAATTCTCTAAGAATCACCGGCTTGCTATCGTGGGTGACTTCGGCAACCTTACGGCCATAGAAGTTGTAACACCAGTGTACGACATCACCCTCGTCGTTGCTAAGTACCACGCCTATGCGCTTGTTCGCTCTAATTTGGAAGGTGTCACCGCTCGCCTGGGGTGGGAAGCGGACCTCAAACGTACCGTCAGCGACTACTACAGTTTCAGCGCCGTAGCCTTCTTCGCCAGCCGATTCGATATAAACGCTCATACCATACTTAAGATCGGCCAAACCTAGACGACCTTTCAACTCTAAATCATAGCCTTCGAAACCTTGGGCTATTTTTTCAGCTTCCATTTTCTCTATTTGAGCCGAATAAAAATCTTCAGAGTCTTCGAATGATTGATCGTCTACCGAAATCGTGAAGCTCGAAGAAAGATACCCTCGAAGATACACCGGCTCTTGTGATAAAAATTCTTCATTATCCGATTTTTCTACCGCTTCAGCTTCCGTTTGCTTTTCTTCTTCAGCCTTATCGGCTACCTCTTGCTCCGCTCGGAGCCGCTCTAACTCTTCCTTATCTTCACCAGTCAAATCCGTGCCACAACCCAATGCGATAAAGATGCTCATGCTTGTTATGTAGTATATTAAGTTCTTCATGGTTATCCCTCCATTTGTTAACCAAAGACTTTTTCGGTGCGAAAGGGGATAAACTTTAGGACTTTTTTTTCACAAACAAAAATAGCGCCTTGCAGCGCTATTTTTGAGATATTTGGTGGTAAGTTTTGGTAAGGTTTTGTCAGATAAGCTCTGAGATAGTCAATCCTGCCGCTTTGACGAGGGTTGGGGGAAAGCGGCCCTGGACGATCTTTTGTAGTATCTTCTTGTCTGTGAGCTTTCGGATAGATTTTTGGCGGACTTCGATGTCCAGCCCGGAAATAGCGATCCGACCCAAAAACGTTTGGTCTTCCACGAACCGTATAGCCACCCGTTGCACCTTCAAATTAGCATCCCGCAACACCACCGTCTCGATCAGCTTTTGCGGGGTTTCTTCATTCCTTACAGCCTGTAACCGAACGTGGCGGTTCTGGTCTACGATACCCGCAGCCAAAATCGCAGGGTCTTTGGTTGTTTGTAAGATCTGAAGCTTTTTATCTGTCGAGGCTTGTTTGAACAAAACCACAGGATCGCTAATTTTACGCCGTAAAACATTCGGTTTCGCTACCGGCCTCGGCTTCGCTACCGCTTCTTTCGCTGCTACCGTCTCTTTCGTCGCTTCTACCTTCGCTACCTTCACTACCGGCGCTTCTTTCGCTTTCTTTGTAGTAGTGTTGGGTGGTACTATTTCCGCTAACTCTTCTGAAAACATTTGCTCTAGTGTCCACGCCCAAAGCTCTTTGAAGTCGATGTCGTGTTTGTTAGAGATCTCAGTAATCATTTTAGTTAGGATATGGTTGTATTGTATGAAGCCTTTTAACTTTTGTAACACTTCTAGCTTAGCTTCAAGAATTCCGCTGTCCAATTCAAAGGTCACTCTGTACTCCTGTATCCGAAAGTGTTCACAGATCTTCCCATGAATTTAAGGCTCAAGTCAAGAGGTAGCCCATGACAGTAGAATCTATCTTATGCGACGTGTTTGTTTTGCTGGTAGCTTACCAAGTGAAACACTTTTTATGTGACTACCCTTTACAAACCGCTTATCAGTTAGGGAAATTTAAACCAGGGTGGGCTTGGGTGCTACCTCTCACAACCCATTGCTCGATACACGCCCTGGGTACTTTTGTAATAGCTTTCGGTTTTGCACTTTACAGGGATATAGGCGATTGCGGGTGGGTTCTACACGTTATGCTTTTTGATTTTGTCTTACACTTTTGCATGGACCGGGTGAAAGCTTCGCCGAATCTTTTAGGCCGCTTCAACGCTCTTTCAAAAAATGAGTTCATGGACCTTTACGCTTACGAACAAGACCACGGCGAAGATGAAACCACCCGAAAGCTAAAAAAGAACAATGTGTTCTTCTGGATTTCTATGGGGTTCGATCAAGCCGTGCATCATTTGACGCACTACGCAATTATCTACTACATACTACTTCGGCTCTACCCCTAGAACCTTTGAGGTTAATTTTTTTCTAATGTGGATGTGACGGAACAACTTGATCATCTTACACGAATACCGATCGATCAGTAGTGCTGGGTCGAAATCGGTGCGGTGATAGACTACAAGCTCTCTGCGGATCGTGCTTAGGTCCGACAAAGCTGGAATATCCCAGGGCGGGTCTTCGTAGTCTTCAAATCGTTCTTCGATAGTTAAATTTAGGCTAATGATCTCGTGAGCATCAACCAACTTCTTGATTGGGTGCATGAAAGAGGTTGCGTGTATCAGCGCAATTGTATCTACTTGAAGTTCATTCATGATAGCAACCTCGTCAAAGAGTTTGACGATTCGCATAAGCCCCCCTTGGAGTTAATCTTACCTTTATATAAACTAAGGGTGTAGTAGCTATGGATTTGTTGGACATAGAAGATATGGAAGAGGAATACCGGGAAAGCCGGGAAGAATACCGTATTGAAGTAGGGAAGGCTTACCGCACCCTCGATGGGGAAAGAGCCGTTGTGATGTACCTCGTGAACGGAAAGAACCCCATCTTTTTCGGCCATGTCGAAGTCAATGGTGAGCTTCTAGGCGCACAGTGGGACTACCAAGGCCGGTATGACGCAAATTTCCACTCCGACAGCTTCGACCTTGTAAGCTTATGGGAAAAACCCACCACGTATATCAGATATGTTTACATTCACAGGGGCGGCGAGGGGGCTGTCACGACCACTGTTACCGAAAAGCCGATAACCGTGACAAACCTTATAGCGGTGAAGAGAATTGTTTTAAGTGGGGGATAAGCGATTAAGGATCGCAGTCCGGGCATTTTCTTTGGCCATGCTGCGAAGCCACCCTTGATAGGGCATGTTTTCATAGCTCGCTGCTAGCTTAATCTCCGATAACAGTTCTTTGTTGAACCTTACCGAGGTCACGACAGAGGAGCGGTCGGCGTCGAAAGCGGCCCTTTCTTCTTGGCTCTCGTTTATAATTGCCTTCAATTCTTGGTTAGCGGCTTTGCGATCGGCGATCTCTGAAACAGCTACGATTTTTCGGCGGGGTTCTCTTGATGTATTAAGCATTTTTCGCTCCATTTGTACGTTACAGCCCTTTGGCGACAGCACTTATAACAAATGTAAGAGACTTTAATCAAGGGGGTACTAGATAAAAAATGTCGAGGGCTTCTAAACTAGAAACCCCCGAGTCAACCAGTAAGATATTAGACCACTAAGCGGGTGCGAATAGTTTCCAGACTATCGCTCGGCGGCACCATACCATTTTCGAAAACTACCGCAAGCAATGAATTCCCCGAAGGTGAAGTGGTAGTAAAGGTTCCGTCGATTTTGACAAGATCTAATAAGCCCGCTTTGCTTGCTTTACCGGGGTCGGTGACCGGGTTCTTCCTTATTTCCCGCCATACCCCGTTGTCCAAAACGGCGGACGCTTTGAAAGCAAACTTATTAGTGTCCCTATTCAATTTTTGTAAAAGAGCACCACCACAGCCGAAAGCTATATTGTCTGCCGACCAACCTTTCAACTTCAGCATCTCTAAGATATCGCCGATAGCTTCTATGTCTACTCCATCTCCTTGGATCACTCGCACCTGGGGTGGTAATACCCTGTAACCTTTTTTGTTTACCACGATCTCGTTCTTGAAGTTCTCCCCTAGGATCTCGAAGATCTTTTCCAAGACTTCTAGCGGGTCACCCGAGTCAGGCCGGATAACCACACAGCCGTCTTTTCGGGCCAGAACTTGGTCTTTAAGCTCGGTGGACCAAACCCGGCAAGCTTCGTAGATGTCATAGGTATCGGACACCACCGCTACCATCCCTGGGAATTCTTCGATCATGTGACGGAAGAAATCTTTTTCTTTGATCCAAGAGCACGCTGTGGAGTGCTCCGCTGCCGGAATAGAGTTCCCCACGTACCCCCCGTAGAACTTTTTGAGCAAAGCCATAGCGGGTAGGTTGTCGGTGCCAGAGAAATTTAGGAGGTGAGCCGCCCCACCGATCGCTGCCGATTCCATGCTGCTAGTGCCCCTGACCCCGAAGTCGTGCAATTTGTAAGGCAAACCGGCAGGGTCACCGGTTTCTTCGAGGTAGCGGTTGATAAGATTCTTAGCCGTGTACGAAAAAGTAGCCACCGTGGAAGGGTACCAATTTTGCACCATGAAGGTTTCGAAGTAGTTGGTGACCCAAGGACATTTAGGATCGGTGCTTTCAGCCACAATCAAAACATTGCCGTGGGGTACTACCGTGCCTTCGGCGACCGCTTTGATCTTCAACGGTAGCCGACCACCGTGCTCCTTTAGGATATATTCCCAACCCGCACGGTTGAAAATGCTTTCATCACCGAAGTGAAATTTAAAAAGTTCCGCCGCTTCTTCGATCTTTTCTTGGGTGATTTGCACCCCTTCCAACCGCTTCATTTGGTAGTGGAGCAAAACATTCGCTACCGTTTCAGGGTACAACCCACCCCGGCTGGAAAAATAAGATAACATCTTGGTGATAGACTTCGGGTATTGACGCCAGTGGGAGACCTTGTAAGAGTCAGTGAGAAAAATAAGATTGCTTAAAAAGCTGTAAAAATCAGACATAACAGACCTCTTAGTTGAAACGAGACAAATAATTTAGGATATGGATATGATCGCCGTAGACGTTGTGGGCGTTCTGGATGACTTCGTTTATCGGCACCCAAAAAGCTTTCAAAGCATCGTCGCTACCTTTGACGTGCGGTAGCGGGATGTCCTTCCCCAGCTTGAAGAAGTGCCCGTGAGTTACGATCCTACCCCGGAGGTCTCTGTCAGGGTGGTCGAACACTGCACTACCCACGAAGTGTTTGCGAAGCTCGTGTTTGTGCATCCCGATCACGGTCTCTTCTTTGAGTTCCCTAAGCACCCCGTTGTCGATCGTTTCGGTTTTCTTGATGAAACCGCCAGGTAAAGCCCACAACCCCTTGCCAGGCATATTTTTTCGAATCACCATCAAGACCAAACCATTTTGAACCACTATAGCGTCCCCGGTGATCCATTGCCGATCGCCCGTAGGGTTCCACTTCTCCTTATAATCAACAAGGAAATCGTACTCTTCTTTGAGGTAGTCAAACTTTGGAGTGCCTAAAAAATTAGCAGAGACCCAATCCACGACCGGGTCGGGAACTTGTTGCGCCCAATGCAAATTACTTTGCTCAGGCTGGACTCGCCCATCGGTAAACAAAGCGGTTCGGATGTCGGTGCTAGAAATGTTGATAGAAGCTACGTGGGTTTCGAAACCCCATATGTTTTTGTAGTAGTCGAGGTAATAAGAACTCGAATCTTTGTAGTAGCCGCAGATACAAATATCTTTATTCACTTTGGGAGGGGCTACCGCTCGATCTTCCCAAGGACGGATGACAATTTCAGTTTCGATCCCAAGCGCCGTAATCTTTTGCCGGACCTTGGCTTGAACTTCTAGGAGCCAGCGGTCGTCGTCGTACATATGATCCGGCACCACCACGAAATGGATATCTCGGTCGGGGTAGACCTTGCGGATCATCTCTTCTCTTTCGTCGGTGGTGAACGGGTTTTTGATGTTCAAAGCCGCTTGGTGCGAACCTAAAACAACCAAAACGATATCCGCCAACGTGAACGCTTCGTCTAATAATCTTTTGTGGGCTTTGTGGAAAACTTGAAATCGACCAAGGACGATCGACACACGATAAGGTTTGCGCTTGAGAATCATAAGAGTCTCCCTCTTTTCAATTGTTAACTCCCACACCGGGAGCGTAAGTTCCGAATAGACCTTGAAGGAAAAAGGGGGACTTCCCCACTAAAAAAAAGGACTGTAGCCCTTCCCCGTACCCTCCGCCTGAACGTTCGGAATAGTTATAATCTAACATCGGATTTTAACACCGCAAGGAGTTTCTATAACGTGTTCTACTACATCTCATTAATGCGTTGAGCCGCAACGGTTCGAAGGTGAATTTCTTTTTAATTAAAAAAGGCCTTCACTTTTAAAGCAAAGGCCTTTTGTTTAAATTCAACTAGATCTATTTACCGGTCTTGGATGATTCGTTGGTCACATAAACTTTAGATTGTGCTGCGCCTGTGATGGCAGCTTCAGAGACCTGACGAATTTCAGCGTAAGAGTTTTGCAGTTTGCTGTTTAGGTCGGTGTTTTGTGCGGTAAGCTCGGCTACTCGGTCAGTCAAGATTTTGTTTTCGTGGTCGAGAATCTTGGCTGAAGACTCTTGATCTTTCTTCAAAGCTGAAACTTCGAAGTGCCGGGAGCTTTTTTCACGACCCAAAGCGCTTTCTACCGCTTCTTCTACCGCTGCTAGCTTAACTTCTTCAAATTTGTCAGCCGTAGCTTTCAGCGCAGCGACTTCTTCTTCTTTGGCGATCAAAGCATCTTCTCTTATTTTGAGATCCGCCAAAACGATTTGCTCTTGGTCCTTAAGAGCTTTCTCTCTTACAGCTTTTTCAGCCTCGTAAGTGTCCTTGTCCTTCTTGATTTTGAGCTTTTGATCGTAAGAATACTCTTCTTGCTCCCTGGTGCGGGTCTTCCGAAGCTCGGCTTCTTTTTCTTGAAGCTCCTTAGCATGGTCTTGTTGCTCTTTACCCCATACTAACCGAGTTTCATTCATGGAATTATTGAATTCTTCTTCTTGTTTTTCTTGGGCTCTTAGCAAAGCATCCAGCGTGTCGGCTTCTTGGCTGATCTCGTGGATGTCTTTGAGGCTAGTCTTTTGAATATCGATCGCTTCTTGGATATTTTCGAACTCTTCTTGCTTCTCTAAGAGCTTTTGTTCGAAACCGGCTAGGCCTTTGTTAAGCTCGACCCGGAAGTTCTTGATCGTTTCTTCGACCGAAGCTGCCTTGACCTTTTCCACGACCTCTTGCTCTTGTACAACTTTCAAATCAGCACGCTTGTTTACCCCGCTCTTAGACTTCTCAGCCCGGAGTTCGGCTTGGGTGTCAGCCAAAACATCTAAGATCTGTTTCTTGGTGTTCTTGTCGGTAACTTTTTTTGTAGCAGTCATTGTAGTATCCTTCTAGCGTTAAATAGTTTAGACGAAAATCAGTAGCGTCTACTATTCTTTTAAAGGTCGAGGCCGCTTTTTCAAGCTATAAAATTAAAAAAATCCCGGTCAGTAGAAGCCTACCAAGCCGGGATATTTTTATTGGTACGTAAGGTTTCTACAACAAAGCTCGAATCGAAATCAAAGCGTTATTACCTGGGGTGTCCGGGGCCGCTGAGATCCCTACTACCAAAGATTCGTTTAGGGCCAAACCTAAAGCTAAGGTGGTTACTTTGGTGCCGTTCATAACCGTCACGCCCGCTGCCGGGATGATGACCGTGAAGTCGCCGGTACCGACCGGTGGTGAAGTCGGTAAAATGGAAGCTCCCAATTTATAGAATTCAAAGTGGGTTGCGCCGGTGCCGCCTGTACCTGAATTAATCATCGTCACCACGACCTCGTCGATCGTCACCGCTTCCATCGCAAAGTAAACGATATAAGTACCAACGATTAAACCTGAACTATTGGAGATCGTCCAGTTGTAAGCGGTTCTGGCTATACCTTGTGGGCCGGTGGCTCCCGCAATTCCTTGGACACCTGTGTGACCCTCTGGACCTGTGGCCCCCGCTCCGGTTTGGCCTTGTAAACCAGCACCAGTTTCGCCGGGAACACCTGTAGTTCCAGTGAATCCGGTGGAGCCTATCGGTCCTGGCGGTCCTATAATGCCTATGCCTGTGAAGCCTCGTTGACCCGTCGCTCCCTGTACTCCTGTAGGCCCTTTCACCCCGGTGGTACCATCAACTCCTACGCCACCTTGTACGCCAGTGCCGCCTAATAATCCCGTCAAACCTTGGAGCCCGAGTCCACCGGTCAGACCTTGCTGTCCTTGCGAACCCATAGAACCTGTGGTGCCTATTGGGCCGGTATTTCCTTGTTGGCCTTGGGCTCCGGTGGAACCTTGGGCTCCTTGGATTCCAGCTACGCCCGTGGTGCCCTGACTTCCGGTAGCTCCGATTACTCCAAAGGCTCCGGTGGCTCCGCTAATTCCAGTAGCACCTGTACTACCTACTATACCTGTAGTACCATTTAATCCTGTTATACCCTGAGTACCGACAACACCCGTTGCTCCCGCATTTCCTACTACACCTTGTGTTCCGGTTTCACCGGGAATACCAACACCGCCAGTTATCCCTTGAAGACCGTTAACGCCTGTAGCACCGGCAGAGCCTTGACCACCTATTGTACCCGTATCACCTTGCAAGCCAGCTACGCCTGTAGAGCCAGCGTTACCATTGAATCCGGTTGTACCTTGTGAACCTTGAAGGCCTGTGCTTCCCTGCAAACTAAGGCCTGTATTTCCTTGTACGCCGATCGTACCTGTATCGCCTTTGGTGCCGCTTGCTCCGGTGGCTCCAACAAGACCTAACGGGCCTGTCGATCCTTGACTACCCGTCGGTCCTGCCAAACCGGTCTGACCGGTTATCGAAACTCCAGTATCACCTTGAACTACGGCACCTGTTTGACCTTGTGATCCTGTTACGCCTACACCTGCGGGGCCTGTGAGACCTTGTTGGCCTACGGACCCTTGGATTCCTGTTGCTCCGGTGCTTCCTAGTAAGCCTGTAGTACCGCCGAATCCTGTGATACCTTGTTGGCCTACACCCCCATCGGCTCCGGTTTGACCTAACGCTCCCGTTTGCCCTTGTTGGCCGCCCGCTCCGGTGGTGCCGTTGGTCCCCGCTACGCCTGTATCGCCTTTTAGTCCCAGAGAACCCGTATCACCTTGGCTTCCGGTGCTTCCCGCTAAACCTGTAGGACCGAAAGGTCCGGTGTGTCCTCGTGGGCCGGTTATCGAAACCCCTGTTTGACCTATTAAACCTGTGCCACCTAGTAATCCTGTAGCACCGCTTGTTCCGGTCGTACCTTGCGATCCTATGTTGCCTTGGACGCCTTGAAGACCAGTGGAACCTGATAATCCGGTTAGGCCTTGTTGGCCGCCCGCTCCGGTGTCGCCAACCAAACCGCCCGCTCCGGTGTCACCTTTGGTCCCGTCAATTCCAGTGAGACCTTGAGATCCTTGGGAACCTACCATACCAGTGCTTCCGATTGCTCCTACGGCTCCGGTAAGGCCTGTTACACCGTCAACACCTGGGGTGCCGTTGCTGCCTTTAGTACCGGTAGCGCCTTTGGTCCCACCGAGACCGGTAGCGCCTTTGGTCCCGACGGCTCCCGCCACACCAGCCACACCCGCTAGCCCTGTGCCACCTTGTGGTCCTATGATACCTGCGATACCTGTAGCGCCGGAAGGGCCGGTGAGACCTTGTTGGCCGAAGCCAAAGCCGGTAGCTCCGGCGACTCCAGCGGGTCCGGTAACTAGATCTGGTGTGGTATCTAAGTTTTTGAAGAAATCGATGTTACGGGCTGCGGTTGCCACACCGGTTGGTGCGTCCGGGGTAACTTCTAAAAGCTCCCTAGCGGAAGAAACCACACCGATAATACCATCGCCCGTGGTGGGTTGGGCGGGCGCATCGAGGTCGTCCCACTCTAATTCTAGGATCAAAGGTGTAACGCTAGTAACGTCGGTGACTACATAACGATTTTTGTTTGCGTCGATAATCACGTTATCGACAGCAATCAAAGTTTCATCGAAATAGCCCCTCGAATCGGAAAATGTAGCTTCTACTACATAAGGCGATGTTACTACCGTTACGGTATCGATCGTCAAAATGCCGGAAAATCGAATGCTCATATCAACGCCAATATTGGAGATTAGGGTATAGCCTTAGTCTCCAAATTAACTATGGCTAGCTAACCTTGCTCAATTGTTGCTTGAGCATTGGTATCGCTTGTTTGGTGAACCTTAGTTCGATATCCCCAAAGACCGACATAGTATTGACTTTAGAGAGTAGGGTCACCTTCACGGTCACATGGTTCGAATCTTCTTTGCTGTCCTTCACGTCTTTGATATAGACGATGAAACCTTCGTGGAGTAATTTGACTTGGTTTTTCATCTTCTCGATGACTTCGGGTGGAAATTCGGGCGTGTCCGCAATGGGTTGAACGGCTTTAAGGTTGGCCATTAAGAAACCCTTTCGATTAAATTGTAACACTATAGAAATGTTTTAGTCACCAGCAACGAAAAAGATCCCTTTTACGGCATCCCCAGACGAGTTCGAGACTAAAATTTGGGTAAGGTTGGCGTGGATGATCGAGGTACGACCTCCGGTAAATGTGATGTTTTGAGATGTTCCAGCGGCATTCACCAACTTGACATCCAAGTCAGCGTCCGGGCGGATCACCATAACTTTAATCAAAGCGATAGTACCAGCACATAGATCGGAATCTACCGTGCCGTCTTCGATCACGTATCGGTGGGAAGAGCTTTCATTGATGTTTGAAAATTCTAAGACTTCAGCGGGGGATATTTCAAAGTCTTTTTCTCTAATAGCCGCCCCAGCACTACCGGGACTTTTACCAGCTACGATTTCTAATTGCTGAACATAAGTTACGTCACCCATATTAGGGAACCTCACGAAGGGGAAATTTTGGATGCTCCTCTGTTATCTAAAAGTAAGGATGTTCAAAAGAATTATACGGAGAACGGGTATGCGTGAACTTACGGTAGCAGAAGCTCAATATGTAGATCAAATGGTAGGCGTAATTATCAGCGGGATGATCGCCAAGAATCCCAACTCTTACAACACCGACTATTTTAAAATGCTCGGGCAAACAGCTTACCAATTAGCTCTGGTGATGCTCGATGTCAAAGCTGAAAAAGTTAGTGTAGTCGAAACAACTTTGGCTCAAGCCGTAGACAACGCTATCGAAGTAGTCAAAGAGATCACCGAAAAGGAATTCCCAACCGTAAAAGCTTCTCATGCAGTCCTAGTACCTAGCGAGAAAACCACTGACGCTAGCCCAGTCTTAACCAAGTCAATAATCAAAGCTATCGACGATACCGTCAAAGCTAAGAAGAAAACCGGGCGGCCTAAAGGATCGAAAACCAAACACACCACCAAACGAAAGTCTAAGAAAAAAGAAGCTAAGGTAAAAGCCTCCTCTGTAGTAGAGCCACTATCTTCTCTTAGCTAGCTAAAAAGATTAATATGGGTTCACGTATTAATCTTTTTGAGTAGAAGTACACTCAAAATACCGCACATCGGCACAATTTGAGTGTATTCCCACTCAAATTGCGGCCCCTTCCCCTACCTAATAAAAACAACATCTTATATATTTTGTAAGACAAATCCGTAAAAAATGCTAAAGTGATTTCGCTATAGAACCGAAAAGGGTTTTGTGAGGTAACCTTTTTGGGGGCAAGCATGACAGCGAAGACGAAACCAGCACTAAAACTAGAGTATTACGTAGGTTACGAAAAGACCGACGAGGGTTATCAACTATATACGATCTACAGGGAAGCGGTGGGGCTGCTTGCGTCTCGTGGGGTGGAATTTGAGCATGACGAAAAAGATAAGCTTATGCGCTCGACCCATACCGTCAAAAAGCTGCCCAAGGTCGGCAATCAAAAAACAGGCTACGTGGTTTTCTACGACATTGTCAAGGTCAACAAAAATATCCCTGCGAAGGTCAAGTTGGCGGTGGGTGCTGGTTGTGCCGAGCTTGATAAAATAGACTTGAAGGTGAACGCTTTAAAAGAGCGCTATGAACGAGCGTTAGCTGGGTTGCAAGCTCAAGAAGCTGAAGTCAAGGCGTCCATAAGGGGTAAGCTGGAGGATAGAGGTGTAGTGGTAAAACGTGGCCGCTTCTTCCACCGAGCGATGCTGATAGACGATTTCCGGGTGTTCCTCAAGACGGATTTCAAATTTGCAATAGAGCCGTTGACGGCGGAAGAACTAATGGACAAAGCGGCTGAAGTCCCGGCTAGGTTCCGCAAACTTTTGACCTCTTGCATCAAAACGGACGCTGTTTTGATTGACCCGAAGTTCTACGCTGAAAAGTTGAAGAAGAAAATCAAGCCAAAAGATCGCAAGGCCTTCGTCAACGAAGAATTAGACGTGGACGATGAAAAATTGGAAGAGGTTCTACCTAAGATTCCATACCAATTTCGTTTGTTGTTCTGGTATATGAACGATCAGATCGATGAATTCGGTCGTCACATTTCTGTCTTACATACCAAAACCTACAACGCTAAGAATCCAGAGTGCCAACATTGTGGGGGTAAGTTCAAGAAGAACACCAATGTTTGCAAGGATTGCGGTTTGAAGTCGTTCTCGGTCGAAGAAGGCGGCCAAAAAACTTCTAAATCAACCACCAAGCCTAAGCGAGCGAAAGCCAAACTAAGGCCTGTGCGGATGAATCAAGGCAAACCAGCCGATACCCGTGGGGTGCCCGCTGAAGGTTATAGCCGGGATTAATCGATTGTCAAAACAATGATCGAAGTTTGGAGTGTTTCACCTTCGTTCGCTACCCGCTTAGCTCCGTAGGGAGTAGAGGTTAAGGTAGCGTCCCCGGTGCCTGGGCCTGTACCGCTAGCCCCGTCCGTAGAGCCCCAATAGTTACCGGTAGCCGTAATAATTTGGTTTTCCGTAGACCCCAGGTTATCCATACCCAGCCCAGCAAATTCATGATTATAGAAATTGCAATCCTTCACGACAAAATTGGATGTAGTGGGGGCTTCACCGTCTCGGCCATGCCAGTGTATGCCGATATGACCGTTATTGTCGAACGTACACTCTTCGAACAGCACATCTTTCGAAGTAGCAGTTTTGACTTTGAATAGAACCCCTATACCCCGATCGTTACCGTCCGTGTCTGTGAAAGGTGCTCTCAAACCGTTATGCCGGAACACACACCGCTTGAACGTTAAGCCATCGACCTCTTCCCCATCCCCTTGGGATATCTTACAACCGGAAGGGTTAAAAGCATTTATGTCCCAGCCATTACCTTCGAACAAACAATTTTCTACAAGGCTGTCACAAGTGAACTGTTCGGTGCTGAAGCCGTGCTCTTGGTTCGAGATAGAAGCACAATCCTTCATAATGAACCGAATCAATAGTGGTCGAATAAAAAAACCACTACCTGTGGTGCCGCTTGAGCTTGGGTGGTGGCGATTGTCGTGAGCTACACAATTAAGGATCTTCATGTCTTCTACTGTCCCACCACCAGCTTTGAAACCATGAGCACAATATGAAGCCACGCAGTCCTTAAAAACAAAGTCGGTGGTGGTGCTTACTGACTCTAAATTAAAACCAAAACCGTAGCAGTTCTTGGCTACACAATTTTCGTAAGTAACATATGATTTATCAACTAAGACAGCATGAAAACCGGTAACGTTGATTCCGTCGTCGGTGGTATTAATCCCTGCACCGTCGATGGTAATTCCGCTGATAACAACCCTATCTTTCCACAAAGGGCCTGTCCCACCAACATTTAAGCGTAGGCATGATTGAGAAGCCCCTACAGTCCCCGTACCCATCGTTATGATAGTTTCGGCTGGATCTCCGTTATAACCAACTAGGTGGATGGGGGTGTTGATAACGAGTTCCCCACCATCAAACGTTTCTGCGAAGCTAGCAATATCTACCCACACGATATCCCCAGCACTCGCCGAAGCAATCGCCGCTATAAGCTTGTCGTGGTTGTTGGCCCCTGCGGTTGTGGATACTTTCACCACCGAAAGACCAGAGTCCACTAAATTGGTAATAGCATCCAAGCCGTATGCCGGTGTAAGAGGCTTTTGGTTTGTATGGTGGAAACCGATCTCTGTAGCTACAAAGTTTTCTTCCTCGGAAGCGGTAGCATCAGCAAAAGGAATCTCGACCGAAGCCTCGGAATCTCTACGTACCCAAGTCTGAAGCACGGGATCGTAAGCTATATATGGATCAAAGTCCGGTTGGAAACTTTTGTAGTAGGTTTTATTTGCTGTGTTGTTACCCACACCGAAACTATCGGCAGAGGTTCCACTGGAAAAATTTGAAGCTTTCTCCTCTACAATAACGGTCTTACCCATGACTATACCCCCAAAGTTTAAGTTGGTTATAAAGTAAGCATAGTAGGTTATCTAACCTACTAATTAGGTTTTACGCTTTCGCAAAATCATAGTTTTACTATTTTAAAATCACACCTTTAGAAAAACTCTACTACACAACTTATTAGATTATCTGGCTTTTTAATAATGGATTGTCTGGACATCGGTATTTTACATTCGTATTATGTCTTAGAGTTTCCAGAAAATCTATTGTTCCAAGAGGGAGTTTCCATGACTAATGTCGTTGAATCTGGGGTTACTGCGTCGGTTCCACCCCAAATAGTTGCCAAGAAAGCTGTTGCCAAGAAAGCTAAAGTTAAGGACGATCGAATCCACAGTATCACGTTTTACATCCCAAAGAAGAAGGTGCCTTTTTATTCTGAGAGCCTTAAAACGCTAGCGAAATTGGATCACGGTTCCGAAACCTCTACGGGTAAAGTTTCCAAGTACCTCCGATCCTTAATCGACAGAGATTTTAAAGCTCGTGGGTTGTTAAACGACAGTGGAGAACCGAGACCTGAAGCTTTGGAACACCTCAAGACTAAGTTAGGCGCTTAACCAGCTTATTTTTGTGGTATGGGAACTACCAAAATAAAAGCCAGCTTAGACCGCAATGTAATCCACGGGGAGTACATCAGACGAATTGATGTGGGTGAAAATCCCGACCCCGTGGATATTACCGTGAAGCTGTTACACCAGTACATCACGCCTAATGAAACGCTAAAGGAATTGGAGTTACAAAGCTTCGAAGTCCCTGCGTCTTTCTTAGACACGTCCAACGGATTGTTTGGGACTACTACCTTCGAGCAAAATGCTATCGTCACGATAGCCAACCCTAGCTATTTGATAGATCTATTCTTGGAGATCCTAGAGGTTCGGGACACGGTAGCGGTTACAACCCGAGTACCGGTGTTAGACACGACCGAAGAAGCTCGGGAGCTAACGCCGCAGCCAATCAAGTACGATGAGTTCGAAGAAAACATCCCTGCAAGCCTGGCGGTGTACCCGGAAGATAATATCTCCACTCCCGAGCCGATCGTAGAGTCGGTGTTGTACACCCTTAGCAACGACGATATTCTTCTTTCCCAAGGCTCCCACAGAGTATATTTCGAGCCGCCGGACGGGACTAACTCAGCCGACGACGGAACTTTCATACCGTTGGAGTACAATGAAAAATCGGATGTGATTTACATTGAGAACTCGATCACCAACTTTATGCCTAACCCACAATTTGTAGCCGACCCGGACGAAACTTCCCGGCCAGAAAATTATATCATCGAAGCCCCAGGGCTTGTGGCGACATCCAATTTGACCGAAGGCGACATCGAAGGCACTTACGAATGGCGGATCAGAGCTTCTAACGTCAACCCCTTTTCAGCTTTCGATAACCTTAACATCGAGATTATTGACCCGGTGCCCTTACAAGCAGGCATAAGGGCGCTCACTATTTCTGTTTACCACAAGCTCGCTTCCGACACCGGAATTTTGTCCTTCACCGATTTCAATATAAACATCAACTTCTTCAACGTGGTCGGCGATCTCCTATCTACCGAAACCACAACCACCCCAGCGGAACAAATTTCGGTGTGGGCTCCTTTGTACGGCACCGTCCAATCTTCTGAGATTCCTTTGACGGCTGCTACATTCGATGTTGAAATAGAAATTCCAGGGATAGACGCCACCGACACCTTCCAATTGGATTTGTATCTACCCCAAGCTGAAGCGATGCCTTACTTCACCACCCGAGCTTTACCCGACAGAATTCACGATTTGTATCTTACAACCAAGCAAGTCGAGCTTAAGCTGCCCTTGTACTTCCAGCTTAAGACCACCCACATCCGAGGGCCGGGCCGTAGAGGTCTAGTCTCTACTACAACCAACCAAAAAGACGGCTTCCAATTTCTAGCGTCGTCGGATCGGCTAAGGTTTTTAGTTTTCGATGTAAACGGGGTTTGCTTGTTTAACGTTGGATCGGACCAAATTTCAACCCCAGAAGGCGACGTGGTGTTGTACGGGTTGTACCTAGACGGCACCAACATAGAATTCTATATCGATAATGTTTTGATCTCTACCCACGCCCAAACTCACACGATCGATCAAACCATAGACGTTACGGTCGGCTCGTTAGAAGCGGCGAATTCTACCATCAACGCCAAGCTCGAAGACTTCAAAATTCTTAGGAACAAACCATAGCCAAAGGTTCCCTTTAGTTTTAGACTCTGATCTAAAAAAGGGGACTATATGACTACTACAGAAGAACGACCCAAGCTGAACCAAAACGGCGGTGACGGTGACTTTATCAATTCTCGACGCCTGTACCACGGTGCCGCCCCTTATATTATAGGGAAATCTGTCCTAGACTTCGGGTGCGGGTACGGCCACGGCTCCTACTTTCTCCACCCTTGGGCTTTGAAGATCACTGGATTTGATCTACACAAACCTGTAGTAGACAAAGCTAACGAGCTATTCGGGTCTGAAACCTTGCGGTACACCCACGACCTCGAAAGCCTTACCGAGCCTATCGACATGGTGATCTCGATCGAAGCGATAGAACACCTAGAAAAAGATGACCTCGACAAGCAATTAGCTTGGTTCGCTTCGAAAGCTCCTAGTATCTATTGCACCACCCCCAACGGCAACGTTTTCCCGTACCAGCCCAAGACCAAAGCGGAGCGCCGGGGCTATCACATTTGGCACTACACCGAAACCGAGCTAGTCGTTTTGTTCCGTAAACACTATTCTTTTGTGGACATTCATGCTGTTCTCCGAGACCCCAGGGCGGACCACCCCAAAGGTAGGTGGATGGGCTATGCGATCTACGCTTCCAACGCTATCTCTACTCCCGACAACTTTTTACACGACTACGAGGTACGAGCGGGGCGGTGAACGACTTCAACAAAATCTTCAGGTGTGGGTGTTGTGAAGAGGCTTACCCGGTTATCCACAAGCACTCACACCACAAAACCCCCAGGGCTCTAGGCGGTAAAGACACTATCGATAATTTGATAGACCTTTGTCCGGGGTGCCACGACGCTTTGCACAACGTCGCTTACAAGTTGATGGTTAAGCACCACGGCCAAGCCAAGGTCATCGACTCCTTGTCGATCATCTTCAAAGAGAACGAAGGTGCCAAGCAAAGGTGTTTGGATCTAGCGGTGCAGGTTCGGAACGCTATGATTACCCAGAAGGATAGAGGCGGCCACGAACCTAACGAGCTAGTCAACGTGGCTTCTACTATCCGCCGCCAACACAAGACCTTGATCGAAGCTCGAAGCAAAGAGCTTAAGCTTTCCCAAGAAGCTTACGTCCGGGGGTGTGTGTTAGCGGATCTCGCCAAAAGATTCCCCACAGCCCAAATCGATCTAGGTGAAGAATCTATCATCATCAAACAGCTTAAAAAGCGGAAGTCTTTTTGAGCCCACGCCTGAAAAAATCCCCTGGGGCAAAACAAGAATTTTGCTTGTAACCTTATGAAATAATAAAGCTCTACTGATCTACCTTAGTCGCCTCAAAATACTTCTTGATAGATCTTTTTGGACGGCCAGTGCATAGCGGTTAATCTCATTGCTCGGGAATCATCCAAGCAAACACCCCAAGGTTCTTTAAAATTGTCCCTTGATAAATTCGAGTCCTCGTCGTGCTTCATAAAGCAATGACCCCACATCGAGTTATGGCCAAAGATTTGGTACTTGCCTTCCATTTTGCAGGGCGGGTAGCGGTTCCAGATCACTGACTGGTCGGCTTTGGCTTCTGCTTTACTGAAGCTGGTGAAACCTCGCACCCCTAATTCGCAAACGGTATCCAACGTCAACCCGGCTCGGATCGGGGCGTGGGTGACGATACCACCACCGTCGAGTTCAAAGTACAAGGGCAAATCATCTAGCTCTTTGTCCAACCCGGTAGCTTTTAGCTTTTCTCTGATCTCGTTGTTGAAATCCTGTGCAGAGCCGTCTTCGTATTCATTCCAAAATTCAGTCTCTAAATCTCGGATTGATTCACCTAAGTAGGATTCTACCGTCGCTTCGCCCCCGTTACGAAACCAGATACCACTGCCGTAATATTTTCTATCTTGGATGAAGTCCACGCACATATGCTCGTGGTTGCCTTTCAACCTTTTGCCGTGGTCTCTGAAAAAGTCGACTACCTTTTTGGAGTCATGCCCTCGGTCGATCATGTCACCAACACTCACCGGGAGAACGTCAGGACAGGACTTTAAGAGGCTCATCAAAGCTTCGTATTGACCCGCAACATCCCCGATGAGCAAACACTCGCCGCTTAGCTGATTCATAGCCCCACCCTTTTTTAAATTTTTACGACAAGGGTACAGTACAATCTACTAAAAATCTTTACCACACCCTTAACTTAGAAAAATGACAGTGGGTAGAAAATGTTCGTTTTCAGCACGCTAGCTCATATCCAAATTGAAAAAGTTTATTCCAGGAGTTACTAATGTCTATTGACCTAAAGCGAACATTTTCTTCGCAACGCATCAACCGAGCTTTGGCATCCGGTACAGTCGTAGCCCAAGAAGGCTTGATCATGTGCGGCATTATCGAAGACGGTGTTGAAAAAGCGGAACTCGTTGCTACCATCGGTGGTACTGAGATTCCAATCGGGTATTCGCAAACCGCTGACTCACAGCCCGATCGTACTTCAGAAGTAGAAGTTCTTACTGTTCCTTCCGCTCCAGCGGCTTTGGAAGTTGATCTTCGAAACCAGAACCTAGTTACTCTAAGAATCCGGGCCGTAACGGCTGGCGGATTGGTGCTCACAATCGACGAGACGTTTGCAGGCGCAACGGCAAATGATTCTGTAAAAGTTGACCTTCAAACTGGCCGATTAAAGTTCCACGCCGACGAAGCTGGTGCCACCGTTACGATCACTTACCTCTATGACTTGACCTTGGTTCAATCCAAGCAACGGTTCGGTGAGAGATTCATCAACAACCGTGGACTTCACAGTGAGCATGGGTTCATCGAGCTTGGAAACGGTCTCGGAGAACTATGGACAGACCAGTTTGACACATCTTTGGATTGGTCAGCCGGTACTGCTATCACCCTAGGTGACGCAGGTCAAATCACTCAAGGCACAGCGGTTGCTTTAGACGCTATCGTCGTTAGCGTACCTACTTCGGACAATCCGTACCTTGGACTACGAATCAGATTCACTGCCTAATTCGTAACGTAATTTAGATTTCCTCGAAAGGGGCTTGCTTCGGCAAGCTCCTTTTTCTGTTATATTGTTTATAGATAAATGTTTACGATAGGGGTAAATCTAATGCTCACCAAACTAAAATTATTCCTATGCGGCCTAGCTTTGACGGCTTGTGTCGCTACACCTAAACCTGCCCCACCGCTCGACACCACAGCACCGCACCCAGCCCCAGGTGAATTTGAAGAAGAACAGCAATTTTCTCTGGCGGCCAACGGCACCCTACGGATAAAATTCAATCCGAACTACTTACCCGCCAACGCTGCTACCTTAGAAATAGTCTACAAAGGTAAGTACCTAGGGTTTTACGAAGTCTCAGACTTGATTTATTTGCCTAAGTACCCCGACCAAAGAGTGTCGTTGGTAGCGACTTTTTCGGATATCGAAGGAAAGATATTAGTAACTAAAACCTACTACATCAAAATATAGGGGATGTTATGACAGAGGAAGCTAAGGATAAAATTAGCATCAACCCCATCTGGGACGGGCCTACCGTGGAAGGCTTGTCGGTAGGCGAGACCCTTTGGGATTTCGATCAACTCAAGATCCCTTCTTTGTGGGCTAAGTACGGGGTCAAAGGTGAAAAGGTAAATGTTTATGTAATAGACTCTGGGTGTACCCCCGACCACTTCGCTTTTGCTCACTCCCCTGTGAAGGCGTATTCATTTATCCAGGGCAACAACAACCCTAACGACGGCAACGGCCACGGAACTTGGTGTTGCGGTAAGATTGGAGCCGCTGGGGTCGGCTTGGCTCCTAGTTCAAGAATCACTTCGCTTCGAACCTTAGACGACAACGGTTCTGGTTATACCCATTACACCACTGCCGCTTTGAGGTGGGTAGCCGCCCAACCCGATCCGCACATCGTCAATATGTCTTTGGGTTCGACTCACTATTCTCCCGAGCAAGCTCAAATTTGTAAGGAACTTCACGCCCGTGGGGTGTTACTCGTAGCGGCGGCGGGCAACGAAAACACCCAAAGTGATTCTTACCCGGCAGCTTACGACGGGGTTTTAGCCGTAGCGGCTATCGACAAGAACGAAAATCGAGCGTGGTTTTCAAATTACGGCGATCACGTAGCGGTGGCAGCCCCAGGTGTTTCTTGCTATTCTACTTATCTAAGCAAAACCTACAGAAAATTGCAGGGTACGTCGATGGCTTCACCGACCGTAGCTGGTTTGTTAGCGCTCGGGGCTTCTCTACTCTTGAAAAAGAACCCCTCCATCGGACGTGCGGCTATGCGTGATCTATTACAGAACACGTTGCAAGAAACCGCTATAGACCTCGGACGATCGGGTAAAGATCTCTATTACGGCTACGGCGGCATCCAAGGAGCGGAATTTATGGCTAAGCTGAATACGAAAACTTAAAATGGGGGTAACTTTTGGGGAAAGTCCGAAGATACCTTGAATCTACAATCAAAGAACAAGAGGAAGAAGCTAAAAGGGGCCGGGGGCGACCACCCCGACCTCGGAACCAAGACGTTTCGGATTGGAACGGCCTAGGCCCTTATCTTTCCCTAGAAGATGTTGAAGGCTACGACATCGATGAAGAAGCCGACGCTAAACAAAGGTCTTGTTTACGGTGCAGCCGAGAATTTAAAAGCCTCAACAATGGTAATCGGGTATGTAGTACATGCCTAGGTACCAAAGATATGTCTGAAACTAAATTCTCTGTAGACCTTAGAGGCGGCTGGCGGCCTATCTCTGAGTGGACTTTGATTAATCTCTTTGAAGCTGGGTACTCCAGTGACCCTACCGACGATTGAACTCCTAACCCTGGTGTAGTATACTCCCGGCAATGGAGGTTCCTTATGTTTAGACAAAGTTATGTTGTGGTCGATTTCTCAAATTTAGTTTACATCGCTTTCTTCGCTGCTTACCGTGGCAAACCAGATCAAGTCCCCAAATATTACACCGAACACGTAGACTATTTTAAGAAGTGTATAGCCAGCTACCGGCGTTGGAACGGGTTGGCTAAATTTATCTACGCCTTAGATAGTAGGCCTGAAGAAAAATATCGATTGCTTCCTGGTTATAAGGCAGGCAGGCAAAAGTTGACGCACCAAGATGGCACCCGGTTCGACGCCACCGAAGCTATTAAACAAAATCTAGGTGAGGCGACCACGATCATAGCCGGAGGGTACGAAGCCGACGACTCTATCGCTTCCTTTGTCGCCCAGCACTTTAACGATGAAGTCACGGTCATCACCACAGACAAAGATATCTGGCAAATATCCGACCACCCCAACGCCGGTGTTTACGATCCGCTGAAAAAAGAGTTCATAGGCAAACACCACGTTCGAGCTAGTTTTTGCCGAAAAGACAAGCACAAAGTTATACATGAGCACCTTACAGAGTTTGCTCAAATAAGGCTGTGGAAGTCGCTGTGGGGCGATTCAGGTGACTCGGTACCCAACGTGGTGCTAAGGACCAAGAACGAGCTTATCAGCATTATGGCTTCTTCTGACGGCTCCTTAGAAGACTTTTATGACAAAGTAGCTGAAGCCAAGCTTTCACCTAAGTGCCGCCAAAAGCTCAAGGACGCCAAAGAAGCGATTCTTTTGAACGATAAGTTGGTGCGGTTAAATTACGCTTTAGATTTAGAGACGAGCGTGTTGAACCAGCCCGAAGTCGAAGAAGGCCCTTTGTGGGATGAAGATTGTGAAGTGGATTTGCAGAAGATTTTCTAAGGAAAAATAGCCCCCGAAGGGGCTACCCTATGCGGCTGGTGCGGCTGGCGCTTCGCCTCGGATCGCTAGGATAAGTTGGTAAACTTTCATCCCTATTTCCAAGGCATTTTCGACGATCATCTCAATCTTGTCGCTTTCGAGATCAAGCTCGTCTCGCACGTAAGCGTAAAGCTCTTCAGATTCTTCTTTCGTTAAATCTTTGATCTCCGCTGGTATGAGAGCGATGTCAGAGAAAGCTGCATTGGCTGCGAGCATAGCCGAAACTAAATTGCTCATATCCATGAAACCTATCTCCCCATCTTCCATGCTGCGGTCTACCGCTTCACCTAACCGGATGATGAACTCTAAGAGTTCTTTTGTTTCTTTAATACCTGCCATTTTTTAAACACCCCCTTTCCTGAGTATATACTCAGATACAAACTAACCTTGGTTTGTTGTAGTAGGAAAAGGTAATGAAAATGTGTAGTTGACAGTCTAGCCTTGTTCTGTAAGATCAAAAGAAGACTTCAATTTCAGGTTAAGAGGATGATAGAGATGAAAAAGTTATTCGTGGGTGGTCTCTCGTGGGGCACTGACAATGATTCATTGTTAGCTAAATTTGAGCAATACGGTACAGTCACCGAAGCAAAGGTGATTTTCGATCGTGAGACAGATCGGTCTAGGGGGTTTGGTTTTGTAACCTACTCTAGCGACCAGGACGCTGACGACGCCATGCACGGATTAGACGGCAAGGAATTCGACGGCAGAACCATCAAAGTCAACGAAGCGCAAGAAAGACAACCACGAGCTAGATACTAAAGTGGGTCCAGCCCTTCGTCTATTCTAAACCGGTTCAACACCGAGGCTAACTTGTCAAAGTCTTGAGCCGGGTTTAGTTTCTCTTCCGTAGCTACGTTTTGTAAGAGATCCATAAACGCTTCAAAATCAGGGGCGTGGATCACTTTATCTTTGTGAAGCTCCAGATTTCTCATCGTTTCTAAGTCGAAGACAGGCACACCGTCCGGGGCCACCGAAGGCGACCCTGGCTCTTGGGGTAACGTTTCTTCCACCACCGGATCGAACCGCTCGAAAGCTTCCAAGGTCTTAGCAACGATAAAATCTTTATGCTCGCTCACTAGAACCCTCGTCTATAAATTTAGGGGAGATCATAATTTCGTGGTCGATGCAATAACCCAAAGCTTGATCGACATCTTCGAATACAACTTGTAACACAACTTTTTCGTCTTCGACTTCAATATTACCTAAGATCATTTTTACCGTCCTAACTTATTAACCAGCCATGAAAGCAGAGCGCCTACAATAACCGCTCCTAAAAATGGAGTTAACCAGGACTTCAACTTTTCTAGCATTTGATCGATCCGGGAAATTTCTTGATACCCCGCCAAAGACCAAGCTTCTAAGATCTCGTCTACATCATCGTAAGTCGTGCGGTTCGTTTGTAAGTCCTTCCACACGATCTTCGAGCCGACTAGATCAACCACCTTGAACCGTTCCTTGCCCCTAGGGTTACCGAAGATTCTCCCTGGGCGCACGTTATACCGATTCAAAGCCTTAGCCGAAAAACTTTCCACGATCTCTAATACCCTAGGACCAACCTCTTCTATCACTTGGTCCATGATTATAGGATTGGTTTCAGCTTGGATTAAGATTAGAGGTCTAGTCATCCGTTATCCCACTGGTGAAAAGTATTCTGAGCATCTTCTACATCAAACTTCAATTGCTTGGGGTCTATCGATTCGATCTTATCTTTGTCTACTTTAACTTCTATCTGAATATAATTTGTCTCTTCATCCGGCTGAGACCAATAATCGTACCCGCTAACATCATTCCAAGCGAAAATTTCATAACCTTCGCCTTTTAAGGAAAAACTTTTGATCTCTTTTTCCATCTCGTCGTATTCGTCTTCCGTCATCTTAGTAGCATCGACGTAGATCATGCTTTCGAGAAAGAAGCGAACCTCATAGTTGTGCGTTTCGTATTCGAGGCCCGTAGCTTTCGCCAATTTTTTAATCGCTTCAGTATCTAACTTAGATTTAGGCTTCGGTTTCGGCGCTTCCAAACCACCTATTTGATTCTTCACGAGATCGTACATGATCTCTGAGATCTCATCCTTATCCATACCCTTGTCTTGAACGTACTTGTCCAAATCCTTTTGGGTGGGCCGCCCACCGTGGTCGGAGATAAACTTTTTTGTTTCATCTTCTGTGATCGCTAAGACCCGATGCAACGCAGCTACCAGATTTCTCATCCCATCCCCCTAGGTTCGTTTCTAAAAAAGTAACCCTGGCGAAGTCCCAAAAATACCCGACTAACGTAGATCAGTAGAGCTTTATTATATCGGAAGGTTACAAGCAAAATTCTTTGTTTTGCCCCAGGGGATTTTTCCAGGCGTTAGATGTCCGACATAGACCTTTGGTGTAGGTAAGATCTCTCTGAAATTTTGACGGCGGTTTCCGGGCGGCGGTCTTCCCCCACCGAAATCACGTCCCACCAATCGTCGTTGTCCGCATCTTTGAACTTCACCTTCTTACCCACCTTAGCCCCACGCTCTTCTATCCAAGCCGTGGTGACCGTTTTTTCTTGCCTAAAAGTACATTGCTTATAATATTTCATTTTGAATTCCTTCGTTTAATATCTTACAAAAAGAGCTAGACAAGATTCGAACTTGCGACCCTGGCATTAAAAGTGCCATGCTCTACATCTCCAGCAGGATGGACTAGCGACAACTAGCCCATAAGATATCAGACTATGTATAGAGGGCTATTTATGTTTGAGAAGAATCTCTTTGGTAGATTTCTTGAAGGACTTACCGGTTTGCCTTAGCGTTGTCGTAGTATTCATTTTCTTAAGACCTCCATAGTAAAAATAGTTGGGTAGGGCTGGGTTGAACAGCCGACCTCAAGTTTATCAGACTTGCGCTCTACCACTGAGCTACTACCCATTAAATAATTTAGCGCCGAAGAGCGGATTTGAACCGCTGACACCTAGGGTTTCGACCTAGTGCTCTACCTACTGAGCTACCCTGGCTTAAATACAAAAACGCCTAAGAAAGATGTTCTTAGGCGTTTAATATCTTTAAGACAGGAAACGCTTCAGAACATCCGCTTAGGCTTAATAAAGCTAATTTGAATGTAGTGAAGTAGCACGTTCGCTCCTTGGCGTTGGTTGAGTATTCAAAGTAATACCGGTGCGGGGTTTTTGTCAAGCGTATTCGGTTTCCGATTCTTAAACTTTTTCTTCCATCAATTCGTCAGCTAGCTCTTTGATTGTTTGGGAAGCTAACTTCCAAAGCCGTTTGCCAACCCCATCGGAATAGGCCATATCTGAGACGAAGAAGATCTTTTCACCTTTGATCCCTTCCTTGGGTGCGTAGTCTTCGTCTTCTTCCAGCTTCCGAGAGCCATCGATGTAGTATTTTTCGTATAGATCGTAGTCAAAGTCGTTCTCGAAACCGGGTTGGCCGGAGCGCTTCAAGATTTCATCTATCGATCCTTGGTTGCCTGCCGCTACTTGGGCTATGAAATCCCAATCTTCTTCGTCGATTTTGACGTAATCTTCGAATCGGTCCCTAACTTCTTGGAACGTGACATGGGTGGAATCCGTGAAGGCATCCTTATTCACCGCTGCTACCCCGTCGTGGTAAGCATCGTTGTAGATCTTTTGCAAATAAGCTTGTTGGCTCTTGTCGTAAAAGCCGTAATTTTTATCTAATTGCCGTAGCCTAGTGGAAAGCTGTTGCCCCGAAAGGCCCTGGGCTACTACCCGGTGCAACGCTGCTATCAATTTGTGGTTCATCTCAAAGCCTCTTACAAGTTATCAAAGTCTACTATATCCAGCACCCTTTGCAGATCCGTGTAGTCCACCGTCAAACCGGAAGTATCGAAAAAGTACGGAGCCGTCCCAGCGATCGAATAAGCTGAAGTTGTATTGGTAGAAGTCGCCAAAGCCGACAACCTTAGCTCGTCCGTGGCAATAACTTCGGCTATCAAAGTCCCGTCCGGTATCCCGTCCCCTACTATAGACATACCAACGTAGCTATCTTGTAAGATAGCCGGGGTCACCGCAGTTAAGAATTCTGACTCGGGGTTGTCGGTGAAAACCAAAGCTGCCGACCCGGTGGTCAACACCGCATTTTGCGAGATCACTAGCTCCGTACCCGAGGTCACCGACACCACCGAAGCGAATACGGGTATCCCCGGCCCAGTCACAAACATCCCTGCGGTGACATCCGCCGTAGAAGACATCGAAGTTATGGTGTTGTCGTCTAAGGTCACGTCGCCGGTTTCATCAATCTCATTACTTATGGTGTCGCCGGTGTATTCCAAGGTCAAAGTATCGGTCAGTAAGACATCTGTAGTAGACAACACCGATATCAAAGGCGTGGGGGTGGTGACCCCCGGCCCGTCCACGAGAAGGCCCAAAAAGATCTGATCCACAGCGGTGGTAGCCATCGTCAATACGTCCGAGCCGTCGGAGCCGTCCGCAGCCAACGACACGTCGTATTTCAAAGCGATAGCGTCTTCAGCTAGGCCGGTGAGGTACGCTAGGCGACCGGTGCCGGGATCAGAAGACTTCGGGGCTCTTACCACGAACTCGTCCAACACCCCAGCGGTGTTAGTGAAAGGCACCCCAGCGGTGTCGGTCAGATGGCATTGCATATTGACCGCCACGTCACCGGCTTCGTTAGCCACCCCGATAATTTTAACCCTTAATATATAGGCCATTCTTTATTCCAAATCATCTAGGTTTACGCCGTTAGCATCAAAGATATCAAAAATAATCTCTCTAAGCTCGCCTACATCAACCTTGTCGTTACCGTCACCGTACTTGTTTATTTGGCGAAGCTTTTCGTTTACCTCGAAAAGAGCGAGGTAGGCGCAGGTAGCGTTTACACATCTTTTGTGGGCTAACCGATCCGAAATATCATCCAGATTAAATTCCAAAATAGCTTTCATTTTTCTTCCCCCACCCCTGAATTTTGTATCCTCTACCTTTAAAAATAAGTGAGAGCATTTGAACTTTTAAGTTAGAAATGTGTAGTAGATAATAATCGTATGTAGTACAAATTATGTAAGAGAGTTCTGTTACACATTTACTTTTGGAGACACCATGCGTTATTTGAAAATCCGAGACGATCTAGTATTAGTAGAACAGACCGTGCCTGCTTTGTCGAAGGTTAAGGCGGCACCGGTTTCAACCAACCATATCCTTATTTTTGATAGATCTTATTCGATGTCTTACGAGCTAAGAGGTTTAGGCCAAGACATCATCACCAAGCTCAAAGAATTACCGGCTGGTGACACGGTGACTTTGGGTTGGTTTTCCGGTGAAGGGCAGAAGAATTTTATTCTCAAGGGATTCAAGATCAATGAAGAAGGCGACTACAAAGCTTTAGAGAAGGCGGTGAATTCTAATCTGACGCCTGTGGGTTGTACTTGCTTCTCGGAGATTTTGGCTGACACCGACCAAGTTATCAATGACTTAGCGGTATTTTCAGACAACGTGACGCTATCCTTTTTCACTGACGGCTACCCTGTGGTGTCTAACCGCACCAAAGAGATCGAGAACATCCACAAGGCTTTGAAAGCGATCGAGAACAAGGTCACAGCGGGTTTGTTCATCGGTTACGGTAACTACTACAACAAGGCGTTGATGACCGATATGGCTAACGGGATCGGCGGTTCGTTGACGCATTGTTCTTCTTTGGGCGAGTACCAAACCCAGCTATCTGAATTTTTCCAAGGCACCACCGACGTAGCGAAAAAGGTGAAGGTTGATCTTATCACCGACACCCAACAAAGCGACGTGGTCTTTTCTTTGAACGGCGGGGCGGTGAATTCGTATCTCGTTTCTCCTGACAACACCGTGATCCTAAGCCCGAACAAGTCGTCAGCTTCCCAGGTTTACGTGTTGACCAAAGCTGCGCCCAAGGGAGCGACTGAAGTTACGCTCACCAAGGAGTCGAAAGATCCCCTTTTGAAAGGGGCTTACGCTTCGGCTTTGCTTCTCACCCAGAAGGCCAAGTCGGATGAAGCTTTGGAGATCTTAGGAACCGTGGGCGACGTAGCTTTGATCAACCGGGTCAACAACGCTTACACCCTAGAAGAGTTTGGCCAAGCTGAAGGTAAGATCAAGCGAGCGGTCACCCACACCAAGGCTAGGTTCGCCGAGGGCCGCAACACCAACTACCTGCCGCCCAGGGATGCTTTTTGCTTGTTAGACGCCTTAGACGTGTTGATGGGTGACGAAGAGAATTACTTCTTGCCACGGCACAAGGAATTCAACTATCGGAAGATCGGTTTAGCTTCACAACCGGAAGAGGGTTACGCCAAGTTCCAAGCGGAAGACAACCCGACGTGCCCTATCTCAGCTTTGACTTGGAATCAAAAGAAGCTGAATTTGTCGGTAAGGGCTACGATCAAAGGTACGATCGAATTGAAAGATGGTTTCGCCGGGGTTGGCTTCCAAAAAGAGTACCCGACGTTTGTTTACCGGAACTATGCTTTGGTGAAGGACGGGTTCTTAAACATCAAGAAGCTGCCTGTGAAGCTTTCTGAGGCCACGAGGAAGTTTTTCAACGACATCAACATGATTGAAACGGCGGAAGACGGCACCGACATCTTAGTGTTAGAGAGCATCCCGGTTATCAACCGAGCTATCGCCGACGGGTACACGTCAGCTACTACGATGTGCCGCCAAGTCTACTCAGAGATCGTGACTCAAGCGCACCTTAAAGCGTTGAAGTTCGTCAAAAAAGAGATCGAAGGCGACGATGCCAAGCCTGAGATGTTGACCCCAGCCCAAGCGGAATTTTTGAAAGAGAATGGCATCGGCAAGAACGGTTACGCCCCACCGATGGTGAAAGGCGAAGCCAAAGACTACTACCACGCCAAAGAATTCACCGTGAAGGTCAAAGGCCATTCTAGCTTGCCTAAGATCGAGGATGTGCGAAATCGTTTAGTGGGCGGCAAAAAGCTGACGGTAACCGGAGCTTTGGTGAACGAAGGTTTGGTGCTGGCTGAGAAGGCCAAGGGATCGGACAAAGTCAAGCTGGCGATCTTGGATGACTTGATTCAGTATAAGAATCATGAGCTTTTGAAAAATCGTAAGCACATCCAAAGAACCAAGTTCGCTATTCTACTGGCTTCTAAGTGGTTCGACGAATTCGACAGCCGAGAAGACAGCGTCCTTGACGTGGATGGAAAGAACTTTACGTTCGGTGTAAGAGAAGTTATTGTAGATCTCTGAATGTAGCAGAATAATAAGGTGTTCCTTTATGGCTAGAGGTCGTAAGTTCTACGGTTTACCGAAAAGCGACCGGCTTCTAGCCTTGTCTGGGGCTCCTATTACCTATCTGAAAAAGAAGATCACCCCGGCCCAACTCCATTTCGTCACGACTTCGGTGCAAGCGGCCAAGGGAACTTTTATCATCAACCCTAAAAGTCAATCCGCCGCCTTGAGCGATGTCTTAGAAAACATCGATGCTCTCGGCGGCCCAGGTTTATATGTAGTAGGTTCTTACCCAACGGAGCAAGCGGGTTACGAGTTAGCTACTTTGGTCAGCCGGGAGTTTTTCAACTTCCAATTTTCCCAAGGTGATATGGGTTTAGTCAAGTGGATCGACTTAGGTCACCCGGACTGGGACTTCTTAAAATCTACAGAAGAATGTGACTTGGCTGTGATCCACGGGTTGTCCGAACAAACCGAGCTTAAAAAGTTGGAGATCGCCAAGGACTTCATCCGCCGCACCGAATCCGCTACTACAATCATTATAGCTACGACCCCCAACATCATGAAGTTTGTAGTCGAAAAGCTGGGTAACAATCCTGATATTGTGTGGCAGCTAGCGAAAACTTCTCACCAGAACTTCACCTGATCGTTAAAAGTCTTAGGTGACTGAATCAGGTGAGGTAAGTAAATGAAAACTGTCGATGCTACGACTGAGGTCCAGGTAATCCGGGCTTTGTTGGACGCCCCGAACCGGGGTGCTTTGTTGGGTCAAGTCGAGGAAGACTACTTCGGGTACGCCCCGGCCCAAGAAATCTACCGCAGGGTCATCACGATTATGAACGTGGGCAAAGAAATTCCTTCTAGTGAGGTCTTCCGCAACGACCAAACGCTATCCGAGGAAGCCCGTAGCCTTTTGAACCAACCCAATAGCCTAGACGCCGGGAATATCAAGGCGGCGATAGAGAACCTAGTACAGCACCGCAAGGCTAGAATCCTTTCAGCGGCTATGGCCCACACGATGGAGGTGATGTCCGGCACCAACGTAGACGTGGACCTAGTGGTGAGCAACGTGGAGAACATGCTGCAAAGCTGCCATACCACCAACGACTCCACCGAGATGGTTCACTACACTAAGGCGGATGCTGACAAGATCGTAGAAAAGATCGGAGCCGAGCTAGCCGACACCAACGACGATGATCTATTGAAGACTGGGTTGAAGGTCTTTGACGACCGCTCTGGGGGCCTACACCGCAAGAATGTGTTGGTGATGGCTTCGGTGCCTGGGGGCGGGAAGTCAGCTTTGGCTTTGAACATGGCCACCGCTCAATACGAATTAGGTTATAATGTTTGTTTTGTGTCTTATGAAATGGACGAGATCGAACTTCGGTACCGGATGTTATCGACGCAATCACGGATCGAGCACTCTAAGATCAACTTGAAGCGGTTGACCTCTAAACATATAGATCTAATCAAAAGCAGATTCAAAGATTTCTTATCCCAAACGCCTTCGGACAATAGGTTGACTATCTGGACGCCGTCGAGGGAGCTTACCATCCCACAGATAGCTTTAGAGCTTAAGCCGATGAATTACGATGTGATCTATATCGACTACATCAGTCTTTTGAAGCCGACTGATCCTAAAAAAGCGATGTGGGAAATCTTAGGCGATCACTCCCGCCACGCTAAATTAGCGGCCAACAACTTGAATGCGGCTGTGGTACTCTTGGCGCAATACGACGATGAAGGTAACAAGCTCAAGTATTCGAAGGCGATCCAAGCCAATGCGAACTTTGTATGGGTGTGGGACCACGGAGAAAAAGAACGAGAAGCTGGGCTGATAAATATAAGACATCTTAAAGCTCGTAATGCTCCGGTGTACAACTTCTACTTGGAAAAAGACTTCACGACCTTTACCTTCAAAGACTACTTCGGCCCAAGCCCGTTGGAAGATGAAGAGGAAGAAAAGCCTAGGAAATCTAGGAAAAAAGTACCTTCGATGCCGGAACTGAGGTCTTGATTGATACCCTACTACACAGCTATATGGGCCATAGGTTACGCCGAAGCGATCAACGACGGGATTTATTTGCCCGTGCCTAATCTCGACGCCTTCACCGACACTACCACGGTGGGGGATGTAATAGCTTTTTTAGAAAACGAACATCCTGATATCTGTTTTGACTACGGGATTTCTAAAGATGATATCTTACACAACGGGATAGCCACGCAGATTATTTTTATCTTACAAAAAATAGAAGATGGTTTGCGTGGGGTGGATGCTTTCATCAAGGTTAGCCCTATCGCCTCAGAGCTTCGTAGTTATCTGAGATACCTACGGCCCATCCACCCGGACTTCCGGCTTTGTGGATCGGATGGTGCGCTCACAGAGCTAAAGGAGCTAACGGGTTTGACATCGGTGAAGACCTTGGCCAAGACTTGGTTGCGGAATGTTAAGATGAAGTTAGAATTTTTGACTGGCACCGACGCTGTAGTAGTCTTCCCGACCTCGAAGCAAAGTTTAATGCCGAGTGGTTTGGTGAATGAGAAGACTTATTTTTCTGGGATGTCGGTGGCGTTGAGCTTGAAGAACTTAGCTTCTGTCTTTATAGACCACCACCAGAATGAAATATTGCAGGTAGAAAATAGAAAATCTTTACACGAGGCTCAAGAAAGATTCTTCTTAGCGTATCGTTCTTTGCAAACCACTTATGAACTTAGGATGGATTACACTAGGGATTCTGGTTTCGGTTCTGTTGCGGATTGGTTATCATTGCAAAATTCTATTGAATTTTTGCTAGATGTTTTGCGGTTCTGTTATTACGACGAGCCATCAGGGGGGATATATGAGCACCACGGTAATGTTCAACGCCAAGGAATTCAGGGAGACACTAAAGACGTTCGCAAAATTCGCCGCTTTCAGTGTGAAAAAGCCGACAATAACCTTCACGTTTGAACCCTTTAGGATGATAATGGTGACGGACAACGCTTTGGTGTCGGCCAAACCAGCGTCAGCGACTCACCACGGCACGGGTAACACCGACTATTCGTTCGATCCGACTGTGTTGATGAATATCAGCTTGGCTGGAAAAGATGTAGTATTGTCTTGGCAAGATGAAAAGTCAGAGCTTAAGCTGGTAAACGGTCGGCTCACCACCCATTTGCGGGTAGCGGTGCCTAGACCAGAGTTTGAAGATATTCCCGAGGGGATGGATGCGATCACTATCCCATACGGGGTGTTGGCAGCGGCTACCAAGTACCTTAGCATCCCTTTTGCCTTCCACGACGAGAAGAAAGATTTGATGCCGGTGCGGTTTCGCAACGAAAAAGGTCACCTCACGATGTCAGCGGACGATCAATATTCCTTGGCGAAGATCACCTCGGATGTAGTAGTGACCAAAGATTTCGATGTCAAAGCGCCTAAGTATCTGCTTGATTGTTTGTACGGCAAAGGTAGCATCACGGATGACACACCTATCCAGATTGGTGTGAGTAAGTTCCAAACGATGTTTAGGAATGAAACTTTTGAGATTTATTCAGCGGGTATCAACCAAAGCTCTTCGGACTTTGATACGATCTTCTCTAAGTTCCAAGCTAAAACTTCTTGTACCTTTGTGCCTAAATCTTTGGCTACCGCTATCAAACCTTTGGTAGGGATGATACCGAAGAAATCCGACGGGGCTATGCTCACCGTGTCTTTAACCGATACGATGACTCTGGAGATGAAGCATGTAGACATTGGTGATGCTGTAGTAGACGGTGTTGATGATGTAGACCAAATCTACAATGAGAATTCAGAGCGGACGTACAAGATAAATATGTTCCCCAAGGCTTTCGAAGACCACACCAAGCTTTTTGCTGTGGACAAAGGAATGATGTCGGCTAACGAGCGGATGGTCTACTACAAAGGCGGGCTGGAATCTGGTGGAGCGTCTTTAGATTTGAATTACATTTTCCCTGTGTGTTTGGTGTGAAGGAGAAATCCCGTGAAGATGGCCAAGTGGTATTTAGAAGACAAGATCACCGACGGTATGGGCGAATTATTTGTGCTCAAGGGTGAATCCTTAGAAGGTGCGAAGCAAAGAAGGGTCTACAAAGTCTCTCGGGCTGAGTTCAAATTGATCTACAGCCCCCAGGACAAAATGATCGGCTATCTTTTGCGGTATAGGTACGACGAAATCTACCCGAAGTTTTGTTTGTTCAATTCTTTTGGTGTTGTTTACAACAAAAAAGGGGAGGTCAACACCGAAAACCTTTCCTTCGAGGTGATTTTCGAAGATCAAGTCGTGCGCTTGATAGCTTATGAGCACCCGAACAAGGTTAAGGACTACATGCTAGTGGGCCGGTGGCGGTCTACGGCCACGGATAAGATTATCGATGACAAGGAGATGCCCCGTGCCTAATGGGAAGTATCCCGGCGAACACCCGGAAGCCGAAGCTGACGAAACTTATTGCGGGTCTTGTCAGTGGTACAAAGCAGGCTTTGGGGATAGCGGGAACTGTTCGGTCACCCGAGAAGTCGAAGCCCTCACCTTGGCTTGTGTCGAGTACACCGAACCACTTATGGACGGGTTTCAAGAGATCTTGTGCGATAAATACGTGCTAGGGGTGCGAAAGCAGCTTACCGCACCGAAGTTTAACGTGGACGACTCTATCCTAGAAGAGCTTAGGAACTATGTAGTAGAGGATGATTTCTCACAACACCGCTTCGGCACCCAGCAAGACCTGGAAGAAATCAACCGCTACCTTAGAAAAATAGTGGTCAATCGCTCTAGGGTCTCTACGATCTATACCTCGCTGATCGATACCAAGTACGAACTCGAAGAGCTACTACAACACGCTGAGCTTTGGCTTTATTCCAAGTACAGCAAAATGACTACACTCAAAAACGAAGCGATCCGCAACGCAGCGATGAACCGGATCTTGCCGGAGCAAATTCCGGTGAAGAAAAATCTAAAGAAGTGTTTGACCGTGGCGGAATACATCGACAAAAAGTTCGATTCCACTGAATTTACCTTGTCGAAAATCTTAGCTTCGTCCGAAAAGCTTCTGTTCTCCCGAGAAAGGTACGCCCAATGAAAGAGAATGTAGTAGACGACGAAGAAGAGATTCTGCCCGAAGACGACACCCCGTTCAAAGAGGTAAACGAGGAAATCTTAAAACGTTGTTCGATGGCAGAGTACGAGAAAGCTTTCCACCAAATCTTTTTAGAAATCTTGGACTACGACAAAGGTTTGCACCAAGCCAAGGAAAGCTACACCAATGCTCTATTGAAATCCGGTTCGAGGGAAAATCCCCAAGACCTTTACGAATTTATGGACTTGTTTTCGTCTCGTATCGAAAAAATCCATGTCGTCAAACGGCTCTGTGGGATGTTAGGGTTGCACAATGAAATGGATGAAATCATAAGCAAAGAAATGGAATTAATTTATAATCGGCCATCGAAGCCTCGGAAGTCTTATTTGGTGGACCACGGGGTTGTTGCTGGTGATGTAAGACAATCATAGGAGATATTATGGAAAAGAAATTGGTGGTGTTTGTAGCATCTGAGCGGGATCAATCGGGTAAGCACTCACCTATATTAGATGTAGTGGAACGAACAGAAAACGTAATTCTGTTACATAATCAATACGATTATAACAACGAGAAGGGCCGGGAAATATTAGTGCATTTTGAAACAGAGCCCCCGGTCGTCCCCCACCCTTGGGAAACTTCTATGCGGCAAGATTTTTGGGGCATATCAGAATCAGATATCCTGGTTTTAGATTTAGATAGCTCACCCAACGTTCACTTCATGGCCGTAGCGGCTGTGTTTGGCAAGCCTATGTTAGCCGTTTCTAATACTTTGGCGTCGGTACCACCTTATTTTTCTGGGGTTGTGGACCTTGTAGTGAAGCCCGAAGACTTGATTAGCGGCATGGGTTTTGTCTTCCAAAAACGGATCGAGAAGGTCGAAGCAAAAAGGCAGGCAGAAAAGAAGGCCGCCGCCGAAGCTAACGAAGATCACGAATTGAAAGCTACGATAGCGAATCCTAACAATACTACACAAGACAAGGTGCAGGGTATTTTAAAGCGGTCGATGCAAAAGACCCTAGAGAAATTAGATATCCCGGTCGAATCAGGACACTAAATGGATTATTTTGAGGTACTGGGTTGTAAACCTGACGATTCGCCGGACACTCTTCGGAAGGCTTGGCGTAAATTGTGCTTGGAACACCACCCAGACCAAGGTGGTGATTCCGATAAGTTTGTGGAGGTCACCCACGCTTATCGGATGATCACCGACCCGTCATACGCTCGGAAGCAAAGCATCCGTCCGGTACGGGACTTAACTTTCAACATCCAGATGATTACCACCTTCAATGATGCCTTTTACGGCACTCGGTTAGTGGTGTCTTACAACCAAATTTCCTTGGGTGCGAACTTAGAACCTATCAAGTCGGAAGACTTCGAGCCGGTCACCTTTGCTTTTGATCTTCCACCGGGCTCTATCTCAGGGTTCCGGCATGTTGAAAAGCGCAAAGGGAAGAAATGCCTGAATCAAACCGGGGATGCTTTGGTTACCGTGACCGCTGAAAAGCACCCCAGGTACACGGTGAAGGGTTTAGATGTTTTTGTAGACGAGAATATCAAACTTGAGATCATGCTGAAAGGTGACTACATCTCGGTTGAGACTTTGTGGGGTATCAAAATGGTTTGGGTGCCGCCTGGCGCAAAACCGGGAGATCATCTAAGGATCGTCGGGGGCGGGGTGGATAAGAAGGGTCACCAATATTGTGCGGTGAAGCCTGTATACCCCGAAGAAAAAGATCTTAAGAACCAAGACACTTGGAAATCGTTAGGGATAAATTGGGCCAAAACGGACAAACAAAATCAAGAAGACAACGATTTGTTTAAAAAGTTTGAAGAGATGAAAAAATGATAGGCTGTCAAGAAGAGCTTGATGAAATCTTTGATCGGTTCAGGTACGAACTGGTATCCCCCACGGTTCTACAGGCTTTAAAAGCTACCGTTCTCGAATACCTAAAACAGCTTGAACACGAAGGGCTGTTGGTTATGGAAATTCCTGTAGTAGATATTCTGAGTGACGGTCCTAATATCTGGGTAAGCTTTAAAGATCGTGACAACCCCTACCGAGAATTTAGTTTGGAAGATTTGGTGCGGGTAGAAAGATTCAAGTGCGTCCGGGCTTACTGGTCCTCACCTCAGATGGATCGTAGCGGAAGCCAGTGCTTTAAGAGGAGGGCGGAGTGAAAGTGAGACGGGATCAATGGGCTGTCCGGGCGTGGAACATATTCGAACTTCCGGCCCTCGGCATGTAACGCTGCTCTAACCAACTGATGAGCATCTTAGTTTTAACACCGCATGGCCCAGTAAGACAGCCCTTATCTTTAGAATGAACCCTTTAAGATGAAGAGCTAGATATGGTTGATATTACTAATCCTAAGACCAAGACCCCCTTCAACTTCCGAGAAGAACGGAATCAAGTCTACTACCATGATTTTAAGATCTACATCCAAGGGGCGGATATCACACCTTGGATCACGTCAGCGGTGAACTTGACTAAGGTGGACCGAGAAGGGATAAGTTCTCTTACATTCAGCCTATCGAATGCTATGCGAGCTTTCGAGATCACCGAAGAGAACCTAAACGTAGGCAAAAACAAAGCCAACACGGACCCTAAGACAGGCGAAAACAAGGTTAAAAACGAGGCCACTGGCCGGACAACAACGTCCAACTTTAGGATGAACGATCCCTACGGCGCTGGGGGAGCTTATTCCGAGCTAGCCAAAGCTACGATTTATAAAAATAAGAAGGAAAGCAACACGAATTGGCAGCACAAAGTTGCGAAATATGGCACCAGCTTTCAAAATAAAAAGCCGAACGCCCCGATCGTTAACGCCGATCCTTTCAACGCAGCTAACACTACCGAGGCTACTACCGATAGATATCTGTTTAGCGTAGGCTCTTTGGTGTTTCACAAGTTCGACCCTATCAGAATGTTTGTGCTGAATCCTTTGGCAGGTCCAGCGGGCACAAAGAAGACCGAATGGACTTGTGAATTTACAGGCTATGTAGATACCAAGCCATTTTCACAAAGCTATATCAACGGTAGTTCGGTGATTAACATTACGTGCCAAGACATCCGGTCTCAGATGGCTGTGATGCGAACCAACACCAACCCAAATATCCAATACGGTAATGAGAAAACCTTATTTTTCGGGGCCAACCGCACCAACGTTGAGGGCTCTGAAAACGTAGGTTTTTTATCGGACTTCGTTCAATCAGGGACACCGGCCTCCCGTGGGCACGCTTTATACGGTAAGACCTTTTTAGATTCTATAAAATATCTAATCTTCGGTATAAAGAAAAACAACGCCTTTGTCGGTGGGATTGGCAAGGTATCTCTGGGTGTAGTCTTAAGATACGACCCCGAAGCTAGCGAACCTTTAAAGAAGACTACGCTAGAAAAATGGAACAACATTATCAATTTTGGCTCTTACCCGTTACCGAAAGTAGCGGATAACGCTCCCGAACAACCGGAAGGGGCTACTACAAACGCCAAAGGTGGCCCCCCTGACACCACACCCGATGTTGAACTGGTCCGACAGGGTGAGGATGCTAAATCAGGTAAGCTCGGCACGATCGTGGAAAGGTTCTTAACCCTGGGCGAAATGACGCTTATGGGCCAAGGGACTAAGGACGGCGGTCAATTTTCCCCTGACGTGGCTAGGGTTCATTTTCTTTTACCGCCAGACTTAGGCCCTGTATCAAACCTTATCGCCGCCGCTACGGTTGACGCTAGGGTTACGGCTCGTGTGGAGTGGGCGTCTCGTTTGGAGCTTATCGTCCAATTGGTTAAATCTATTGATTATCAATTTTATATATCAGGTATGGGTGACTTGATCTTTGAGTTCCCTATGTATGACTTCATGCCTGCGGACTACAACACGATCTACAATAAGGTTCAAACGTTTCATGGGCATGTGATGTCCGACGCTATCAACGACGAGGGTGGTACGCCTGTGTCAGCGATGGAGGTTACGTCACGGCTTTTGCCGGACGAGATCGCCAGTGATCACCCCAGCAGCGCTGGGGTTGCCCCGACTCAAGGTTGGGAACTTCGGGCCACCGCCTTTTCTAATGTTTTAGCCTCTAGGATCGGCGTTCACGTTGAGACGCACAGCCTACCAGGCATAACGAACCACCACCGGCTGGCCCAGTACGCTCTTTTGGAATTCAACAAAAGGCTCGCCAACTTTAACAAATTCGACATGATGGTGTCTTACAGACCTTTTGTGGGGTTGAACCGCCCGGTCTATCACGTAGTCAAGAAAAGAATAGCGATATGCGATTCGATCACTTATAGTTGGAAAATTCGTCAGGATGTATCATTGGAAATGAGCTTGTCTTACGTCCGTCGATTGGAAGGTGAGAACTTCAGATTCATCACGGGTGGTGAAAAGATGCCGATATCTTACAGTACCGTTTTTGATAAGACCGCCGATGGAACTTCTTCAGGGTATATAGAAGGCAACGGCATCTCGATCATAACCAAAGAAATCAAAGATGGTAAGACAACGACGATTAAGAAAACCCTGCAAGAACAGTCAGACGACAAGACACAATCATCCGAAGCTAACGACCAATCAGGCGGTTAAATGCCCAATTACGATAGAGACCAAGCAATTGATGATGAAAGGGAAGAATCGCTGCGGAAATCGCTGCGGTTTCCCTTTGGAGCGATTCTTACCGCTGTGTCCCCCGACACCGAGTCTGGGTTCTTCAGCCATTACGGTAACAGCGCTCAAGCTTTGACCTTGACTCACCCTTTTATCTCACAAAAGTCTTGGATCAGAGCGATGCCTGAAGGCGGGACCAACTTTGTCTTACAATTTAGGTCGGACGAAGCCAAGCCTCAGATTATGACAACCGTTCAACGAGGCGCTCGGAACAAGATCGCTAGCTACAAGAACGGCTTGTCCTTATACCGGCCTTTGCTACCGGGTGAGATCGATATGCTTTCCAGCGGTAATGCTCAAATATTCATGAGCCGTCGCCCTTCGATCGAGACCTACGGCGGTATGATACGGCGGTGGGCGGACCAGGATAAGATGGTAGCTGGTGATAGGGCTCCTATACACCACCGCCAAGGCTTGCAATACCGTTCCAACACCTTGGGTGACGAAGATCGATTCGGGATTGTGTCCCGGCCCAAGGAGAATGAAGACGGCACTTTTTCTTCGTGGGAAAAAAGATACCCGAAAGTTCGAGGATCTTTCACCGCCGAACACTACCAACAACTTAGAAACCCCGGCAACGAAGAGCCTGCGATCTTGTTCCGCAAGCAATCCGGGCACGTCCTCAATCAAAAAGGTTTCGCTCTTGCCCACAGCCGATCCGGCAACGCTCTAAGACACGTAGAAGAATATTTCGCTAACGACGACACCGCTACTACAGTTGAAATTGATGAAGCGGGTAACTACGCCCTCAGTCTCGGCACCGGTGCAGCTTTCGGTTACGACCTCTTAATACCCAGCGGCGGTTACAATCGTGTAGTAGACCTAGACGAGAAGGCTACGATCCGTGGCGATTTAACTTACCAGATTCAAAAGAATGCGATCTATCAAATCGGTGAGACCTTAAGGTTCAATATTGGCGGTTTGTTCGAGCTTCGGTCTCGTGGCGGCGGCCAAACAATGCAATTTTCGGATGTAGCAGGCGAGACTAAGTTTGCTCTTACAACCGGCGGTGGGCATTCGTTTATTATGGACGACACCAGCGACACCGAAACGATAAATGTAATACATTCTTCAGGATCTCGGTTGACCTTCGACAAAGTTGGCTCGGTAAAGATGAACGCTGGGGACGGCTCAAATCTCTACATGAACGCAGCTACTTTGACGACTTCCCTAACTTCAGGCCTAGGCACCTATGTTTCTATGGGTCAAGACGTTCGGCTGGTGTCACCGTTCCAAGCTTTGATCTTAGACGGTAAGACCACCGCACAACTTCAATCGAACCTCAATATCTTACTAAACAGCCCTAAGTTGGACGTACAGTGTGGTTCTATAGCCCTAGGAGCCTTGGCTGCTTTTTCTGCTACACTAGCGGAGCCTTTGGCACTTTTGTTTGACCTTCATATTCACGCCACACCCACAGGCCCGTCCGGCCCGCCGTTGCCGCCTAACACCGCAGCCCTTATAAATGCGAACCCGGCTACGGCTTTTTCATCCGCATTTATAAAGATGAAAGGTAATTTAGTTTAAGGGATTACCTTTACGTCTATTGTCAAAGTTATCCCTGCCGGGAACGGACACGGCAAAGAAGGTATCTCGATATCAGGGATACCTAGGAAGTCGAGCAACGCTCCTATTAGAAAATCTAAGGGGTCAGGCGGAGGGAACGGTATAGGCGGCAAGCCGGGAATTATGATCGGTGGTATCGGCGGTAAGAGCGATAACAAATCCAATTCAAATGGGCACGGCAGCGATGGAATCTCCAATGGAAACGCCAAACCCAAAGCATTTAACAACGCTCCTATTAGAAAATCTAAGGGGTCAGGCGGAGGGAACGGTATAGGCGGCAAGCCGGGAATTATGATCGGCGGTATCGGTGGTAACAAAGATAATAGATCTAATTCAAAAGGGCAAGGCAAAGATGGAATCTCCAAAGGGAACGGCAGCCCTAAAGCGTCTAGGAGTAGCCCTAAAAGAAAATCTAGTGGGTCCGGGGGCGGGAACGGTATCGGAATTTGGATAGGTAATTGAACACTAAACGGTACTTCGAAAAGTGTTATTCCGCCAGCTTCCGCTTTGAACGTAACCACCAGTGTAGACAAATCAAATCTCCCAGGGTGTAGTAGTCTATAACAGAAACATCACGATTATTTAATCGTCCTTAGTTATCTTAACTTTAAATCGACGTTTTGGATAAAATCTACCTGGGAAGGTGACAATCACAATGGAAGCTCGACGCAAACAAGAAATCAGGTCACTGATTCACACTATCCCGTCTTTGGTGAAAGCTCATTTAGTCAATCAAGCTTTCGAAACGGAAAAGATAATCGCATCTACCTTCGAGTTCTCGGAGCCTTTCCAGGCGTTGATGCACAACATTCCCCAAAACTATATTGAAAAGATAGCGTCGTGGTACTCAAAGCTAGCTTTCAAAGCTTTCCAGGGCGGGCTAAACGAAGTCAAGCTAAAGCTGCATACTGTAGACATGACCGCTCCAGCGGGTGAAGAAAGAAACGAGGAGATCAAAACCAAGATCCCTATGCCTTATTCTTTGTCCCAGCATTTGGTGAAGACCTTCGAAGATAATATCGGGGACCAAATTCAAACGGTCCCTGACTCCTCAAAGATCCTCGTGCAGTACAAACAAGATTTAGAACAAGCTTACCGGGATGGGGTCAACGAACACCTTATCATCTTAGATGAAGAAAAGGCTGCGGAAGAAGCTGCGGAAGAAGACTTTGAAGTTGAAGATCCCGATGTAGTAGACGGCACTGAGTTTGTTGATGATGCTGAAGACCGTCCAGAAGAACCTAGCGTGTATGAAGTTGAAGAAGACGAAGAAGAAGAAGTGATGATGGAGACGGAAGAGGAAGTAGACGAGGAAGCATTTTTAAAAGAGTTGTTAGACGAAATTGAAAGCGAGCCAACGGTGGATCGTGAAGAGCACATCGACACCCCTGTAGAGGGGACCATAGGAGGAAAAAGAGGTATGGCTGGTAAAAAGTTGGCATTCAAGTTAAAGCGTGACCCTATTTTAGCTGACGTTACAGAGAACGAGGTTATACGGGCTTTGGAAGAGTACACCCGGATACCTGGGGATGCTAACGCAGAAAGGATTCTACGCTTCACTTTAGGTCTTCCTCCGGTAGGCAAGGCCCCGGCTACAGCCAAGGCTTCAGTCAGGAGTGTTGTACGTGGTGGTAAGGTGGTTGGTCCTTATGACACCCAAGCGTTGAAGCAAAAGGTTTTGACGGCTGTTAAGACCCACGTCTTAGACGACAACGATCTTCAAACCATTGTGATCGATTCGATCGTAGCGGCTATTGACGAGATGGGTTCTCCCGAGGCTGGGCAAGCGATAGCTAAAAAATTAGGTTTTAGTGAGGCTTTGGCTTCTGGTGATGTTTCTTTGCAAGACGTGAAGACCCGATCCGACATCTTAGCTCAAAAGTTGACTACCTCCGTAGGCTTACCCGGCGAGATGATCTTTTTAGACATCGACGGTGACTACCTTTTAACTTTCGCTTTTCACCGTTCTGACGCTGGTAAGTTAGGTCAAGAGTCAGGAACGACCACAGAAGCCGCTAAGACGGCCAAGAGGCGTCCTTTGCCCAACGGGCCTCAAGGTGTGTTGTCCAAGCGGGACCAAGCTCAGATCTCTTCTCTGGCCGCTCTAAGCAAGAGTCGAACTATGCGGGATGTCCGCAAGGCTTCACCCAAAGTCGCTGCTTATCTCAATGACATTTTGAAAAATATCCGAATAGGTCGAATTGGCTTATCGGAAGGTTCTTCTCGGTTGCGAGCTAACATCTCGGACGTTGTCGCTGAAGTCTTTGGCATGGATGGCCTGGGGTACTTTGAGTTCCTTAAGACTAAGAAAAGAGCTTAATTTTGCCTTTACCTGAAGTCCTCACATTGAATCATTTTGTGGACACTCACCGGGAAGAGTTCGTCAAGTTCGAGCTATGGATCTCGGAAGAGTTGACTCAACATCTGATCGAAGCTCATGACTTAGATCCGGCCTTTACTACAGTTGTAATAGATATGGATGAAGACGAGCCGGTCGGTAAGAACGTTGAGAACGTAGCCACGTTAAGATTGAACGGTCGTTTTTACATCCCCCAAGCGGATAAGCACGGAGTGGATTTAGAGATGACACCGGAACAGTGGTACGAGTCAGCCAAAAAGTGGTTCGATGAAGAAGAGGTCGAGGTTACTTTAGACGAAGATTCCGATGAGTTGGTTAAGTTCACAGCCTTTTTACCGGCTATCGAACTCCCTGAAGCGGAAGCACCCGCTGAAGAAGAGGCAGCCGATGGAGCCGACGAAGGAGCCGCCGATGAAGGTGGAGCCGATGAAGGAGCCGACGAAGAAGAAGCCGGGGCCGACGAAGAAACTAGCGACGATGAAGATCTAAAAGAATTTGAAGACGCTTTGGGGCTGTAGTAAACAAAAGGGGTTATAAAATGGCTAAGGGTAATGAGTACATCAAGACTTTGCACGAAGAGATCGAGACTCTAGCAGAGGTTTTGAACACAGAAATCGATCGGCAAATAGCCCGAGGCGATTTTGACGATGATATGGAATCAACCCCTGCGGATATGTCGGCTAGGTATTGGTTGATGCAATTCTTGGAGCCGTTGAGCCGAAAAGAATTAAAAAGTGTAGTAGACGGTTTTCTAGTCCAGCTTTTGAATGACGAGCAAGCAAAGAAGCTGGTCAAGTTTCTTTTAGTGCGGTTCCCAGGCTACTACGATGAAAGCATGGGCGATGGTGAAGGTGTGGAAGCTGCTGGCGGAGATGAAGTTTCAGTCACCAAAGAACTTAAATTTCGGGGTTAATCGTGGCATTTGACAAATTAAAGCAAGGTATTTTCAAGGAATACGTGAAGGTCATCCGCAAGATGGGCTCTCGTTTTGACTTTGGAAAATCCGGCAAGTCTTTCAATAAGTTTCTAAAGCGGGAAGGTCTGGACATCGACGGCACCCGTTACTTTAGGGAGCTATGGGATGAGCTATCTGACCCGAAGAGTCGGTGGTCGGTAGACGGAGAAGACCTAGAGACTTTTATTGAAGTCGTACCCAAAGACGTTTTAAAGCGGAACTTTACTTGGGATACGGTCCAACGCATTGTCGCCCCGGTCGATCAACCCAAATATGAAAAGATGTTATCCATGAAGACAAAAGCTGAAGTAAGGGCATCTTACATCCGACGCATCCCGAAGACGCTGACGGTTACCCGATCCGAAAAAGGTAAATGTACTATACGAGGATTTTTGGGAGATATCACGGACAAGATTGGGGCTCCTCGCAACATAGCGTCGGGTACCTTGTACCGAGATTTTTATGACTCCTTAGAGCAAGAGATCGGTAAGAAAAGAATCCACCGAACAATAGCTCATGTAGTCCCCGAAGTTGGATTCGAAGTAACGGATTGGCCTAATATGTCTACCATCGACGACGCTCAATACGAAATCGAATTTTTCTTCGAACCCGATGAAGTTCTACTACAAGAATTAGCTAAGGCTGTCGCCACAGCCGTTAGCAAACTTTTCTAAGCCCAAAGCTTTTCCCCACGCAGCACATGCTTATGGATTTGTTTAATCACTTCAAGCCGTAAGGTGTTTGTACCTTGCAACGCTAGGTCATAAACTTCATAGTTAGTGGTGCCGGACAAGATAGCCTTTTTCAAAAAAGGCGATCGAATCTTCTTGAAAACTTCCACCCAAACCCCCTCGTCACACTTTTCTAATCTTTCTAATTGGATCAAGTGGTTTTTGCCTTCCATAACATGGGCAGCTTCAGGCGATCGGATTTTAGCTTCCACCTTCGCTTCAGCTTTAGCTTCGGCCTTCGCCGCCGCCGCTTCTATCCTGGCTTGAGCCCTCGCTGCGGCGGCGTCCGCTGTCGCTTGAGCTTTCGCTATCCGCTTTTCGGTCTTCGCCGCTAACGCTTCAGCCTTAACTTTGGCCTGGGCCTCTTCGGTGAGATTTTTAACCTTCATATCTTTTAGCTGCTTGTAAGCCCAAGTCCACAAATCTTTCTTACTAAGATTGTGGTGCAACGCTATGATGGACACAGCTTTTTGTAGATCGGCACCAGAAGATTCTCCGGCGTTACAGTCCCGAACCGCTTTCAACACTTTATTTTTGGATTGCAAAAGTCTTGCAATCTCTTCCTTGCTCTTTAACATATTCATACCTTTGTTATTTTGACCCTATAAAACTCACAAGGAGATAATATGATTACCCCAGACAAGATTAATAACGCTTTAGCTAAAATCGAATCCCTACAAAAGGAATCGAAACTTCGTAAAAGAGCCGCAATACTAGCTGAAATTAAGGAAAGCGTCAGCCAGAAACCTTTCGACATCGGCGATGCGCTTAATAGCTTGGCTTCAATTTATGAAACTGCGGGTGAAGACAAACAAGCTTTCTATAGCGAGATCTTCTCTAGCTTAGAGCAAGCTATCGGAGAACACTTGCAACTCCTACTGGACGATGCTGCGGAAATTCTACAAGAGGCATAAAATCCCATTATACTTTGGTGAGTTTAAGGGTAGGATACCTTTTTATTTATTGGGGGTGCTTTTTGGATTTTGAGCGTGGATTAGAGGGAGTTCGAAAGAGTGTAGCTAGCAATAGAGAAGCTATCTTGAGCAGACCTATAGACAAGAAGAAGCTTCAACAAGATCTCGTTAAGCTTGAAGCCTTATTAAAAAGAGGTATAGAAATAGGTTTAGACAAAAACCTCATCGAAACGGGTACTACCCTCTTATATCTTACACAAAACAAACCGAATTACTTAACTGATGTTATCCAGACGGCACTCAAAAAGCCGTAGCGTCTCGAAACAAACCTTACCTTTATAGTAGGGAGGGTTAAGTTTTGGGTAGTTCAATAAGAAACAATAGAGATCAACGAGGTTCCGCTCGAACATCTAGGGAGCGGCGTGACAACACCAATGGTGGGGCGGTTCAAAAGACCTACGACGCTAGGTTCACCGCTCATTCCAGTAGCAGCACACCCCCAGCTTTTAGCGGGGAGCCTTCGGACACCGATCACAAGATCGACCACGTCCACGAGATAATAAGAGATCAATTAGCCCCGAGGATTCAAACCAAGTCGGCTAACGCTGTTTTGTCGGATCGTAGGGAATTTTTGTATTACAGGCGCAAAAGAACCGGGCGACGTTGTTCGTGTTACACGAGTCAAACATCGCCCGATAACCAGTGTCCAATTTGCTTGGCCACTGGCGTTGTAGCTGGCTATGAGAAGTTTGGGACTAGGGCCGAAGTCCTCGACTACACATCCCCAGGTTTGGTGATGGTAAACGTAGAACCTAATTTCGACGAGGACACACGGCCAGTATACTTGCGGCTAGTTGAAGGGCACGAGAGAGGATACGTGGAAGCGCAGCTACCTATTAAAAATAACACTGGTGTAGTAGATAACTTTATGTTGTACCAGCCGATCTTCAATAGAGGCACCAAAATAATCGCCACCGACCCGTTAGGGGGCTCGGCTGAGATCAAAGAAAAAGAAGATTTTGTTCCTTTTCTAGCTTTCGACAATGTTAAAATCAGGATTGAATTCAAACGGGTAGACACCAAACCAGTCATCACCCACTTCATAGTGCGGTACAAGATCCGTGACGACCTTGTTGTCTTTGGTGACCTATCCCGAGCCGAAGAAGAATTTTCCGGTTTACAAAGCGGCGTGTACGAAGCCTACCAAGAAATCCCTATTTTCTTCGACGCTAAGACCCTACCGCACTTCCGCAACGAAGACGTACTCTTCCGGTGCCGGGATTCCAGAAAATTCAAGATTGTGCTGGTAAATGAAAATGTAGTAGCCGGGGTTTTGACTTCCACCGATGTCCGGGCGAGATACCTTATCCCTTCAATGGACGTAGGGATAAACCGCCACCTTCTAATCTAAAAAAGCCCCTTCTACTATCGAGTAGAAGGGGCCACCTAATAACAGAAAAGAGGGTTAAGCTTGCAAAGCTTTAGGTTTGTTTTTAAGGGCTTTCTCGACGATCGTCTGGAACTTGGCTTCGAAAGGCGTACCTTTCATCACCTCCGTCATGTTATCCACACCCATCCAAGAGTTGATAGCTGACGCTTCCGCCACAGACACCATCGTCTTCTCGTTTTGTAGGGCTGCGATAGCTTCGGCGAAGTGTTGGCCGACCGATTCCATCTTCTTGACCGCCGCTTCGGTTTCCTTGTTCAAAAGGTCGATCTTGAGATCTTGTACACCCTTCGTACCTTCAAGCTCGACCTTGGCTCTCTCGGAGATCCTAGCTAACTCGGACGACAGATTCTCATCCGCTGTGGCTTGGACTAGCTTATTGTCAGCCGCAGTCTTCTCTAGATCGTCCAGCCGCTTGTCGTGCTCGACCGCTTTCAAACCTTTGGCCCGTGTGATGTCCGCTTTTTGCTGACCGACCTCGGCGATCTTGGTTTTTTCGGTCTCGATGATCGTTTGGCGCTTGATATCTTCTTGCACCTTACGAACTTCGAGCAATTTACGCTCTTTGGCTGTGGTGATAGCAGATAGCACAGCCGTTACCTGGGCGTCCTTCATCTTCGAGGCGATCATGCTGTCACGAATCTGAACTCCTAAAACCTCTACGTCGTGTAGACGCATGTTGTTTTCTAAGAAAAGTAAGCCGCCTCGACCGCCCTTTTCTTTCTTCACACCCAACAAAGAGTCACGAATGATGTCGGTGGACTTGGAGTAGAAGTCGTCGATGGTGAACTGGCGGATCTTGGCTTTGAGCTTAGATCGAGCGTGGTCACAAAGCATCTTGACGTAGTTTTCAACCTCGAACCACTTTTGTTGCTCTTTAGGCTTGTCACCTTCGAAGTTGACTCTGTAAGACATCAAGATCTCAATCTCAACGTGGTCACCGGTCTCAGCGTAGACCTTGTCAGAGATCTGGTTGTTCTTCTCTTTGAGGTAAACGGTGTGATGCAAATCGCCCGTGTTCTTAGGCTTGCCGGTCGAAAAGCTCAGAACTTCTAAGGTCTCGTCGTACTCCAACAAGATAGTCTTAGGCCCGACTTCAACCCGGCGATCGCCTTTTTTGTTCACGATCATCACGGCGTACCCGTTGTACAAACCAACCGTGGGCACCCCTGCGAACTTGTTGTCCATAGTGATTGCCCGAGGCTCAGAATAGGTAGAGCCCCTGGTGAATTGATCCGGCATCATGGCCTTATTGTCATGGTTTTGGCGGCTCAAATCCATTGCCATGTCCGCCATAACCTCGACGCTGTTTGAATAAGAAGCTTGGACGTGCGTCCCGCCTCGTTCTGGTTCTGGTTTTTTGCTTCTTCGGGTATTTTTGGTCAACGCCCGAGCGTATTCACCGTCGGAAACCACACCTTTGCGGGTAGTAGGCGACTTTTTCGATAGCTCTCTCAACTGAGAGTTATACGCTAACGCCTCGGTGTTGCCAGGGTACATCATCGTACATTCTTTGTTCGACAACACCCGGCGAACCACGACCTCGGTCCTTGGGTCGGGCAAGAGCATCCCTGGACCTTTTTTCATCAAGATCTTGCCGGTGTTCCTAACCATAATATACCGAGCTTCACCCTCACTGGGTACGGCGATAGCGTAATGCTTGTCTTTGCCGTCGTAGCGAATGATAGAGTGCTCGTGTCTTGGAAAATAGATGGGCGTTGTTTCGCCAGTCAAGAAAAGCTCTTCGCCTTTTTTGTGCTCTTTGTCGCCTTCTTTGTAGGCTTCGATGACTTTAACGTGGATGCCTTGCACTAGGCTGAGTTCGATAGGAGCGAAGATCCGCTTGGAGTTCCCGTCCCGGTCAGTCATCGTGACGTAAACTTCGGTAGGTTTAGGGAAAACCACGTTGGGACCAGTTTGATAAGTCTTATCACCTGATTCATCCAGTAGGATACAATACTGGAGTGAAGTCAAAGTCAAAGCTTGACGGACGTACTCGTCGTTTTCATCCTTAAGTACTTCTACTCCCGTCGGAGGGATGAAGTAGGAAACTTCAGTGCCTTTGATAATAAATAATTTACCTACTACAAAGTCGTTTGGGTTCACTTCAGAACCCTTTGGAGCGACCACGTTAGTCTTAGCGGCGGTAGGCTTGTTTTTCTTCTTATCTTTGTCGCCTTCGGAGTCCACATCGGTAACCGGCTTGATAATAGCGCTATCCCAATTATCCTTAGCTGACGCTTCATCGTAGACCCGGAGCAAAAGATACTCGTTGGATCTTAGCTGGTGTCCTACAATAACTCGGGCTGAAGTCATCGGCCACAAAGCAAAGCTGATCGGGCCTTGGATGTTTACTTTTTCACCCATCTGGAGTTCCGGCACGTTTTGCTTGGAATTATCGTCAGGGAACTTGGAATCTTTCGGCGGGTTGACAACCTCTACGTACTGACCTTGGGGGACCAAGATGTTATGTTGAACCGCATCTTCTAAAGTAGATAGCCTTAGCTTCCTGGTTTCTTGCTCAAAAACGACTGGATATTCTTGACCACTAACGGTTATAATTTTCGGACCCGTGTAGCAAACAGTGACCCCTTTAGTAGTGTCACTGCAATAAAGATATTGTCCTTCGGAAAGAACTAATTCGTTGTTGCGTCTATCTTCAGCACCTTTCATAGAGTTCCCCTTTGGTGTGTACTACAAATTTTAAAGCTACAATGATCGTGGAGATTAATTTTGTCAAGCAAGACAGTAGTAGAAATGTTGGAAGAAGTTCAATTAAATCTTTTGTACCACACCAGTTCTATCTACGAACTTTTACGATCAATCGAAACAATTGAGTATATCCTCATAGGGATTTTTATTCTTTTGTTGGCGGTGGTGGGGTTGTTAACTTATTTGTCTTACATGCTTTATCAATTCTACCAAGACTGGTGGGCGGAGTGGGAAGAGCTAGACGATGGTGGTGGTGACGACGACCCTGACAAAGAACCGGCCCCACCGGAGAAGCCGTTTATTTGGAAGATTCATGGTTGAGATTCGATTAGCCAAAAATGGGTGAGTAACCCCGCTTGGGTGATGCTCACCACAAACCATCCTGTATCGTCGATGACCACGACGAGTTCGGGTGCGGTCATGATGTGATAGTTGTCTTCGGTGTCGAGGCGCTCACCGGTCTCGGCGTGGAAGAGCCTGATGTCAGCCTTGGTGATTCGTTTATGTTCCTCCATATCAGATCCCCCGGAGTAGTTTGTAGCAGACCCTGCAAGACTGGAAAAGTGCCACAAAAATAATCAGCCACCACATGAACTCTTTTACAGCTAGCAATGCGATGATACCCAGTACGACCCACGCCAATATTTTCATTTAACACTGCCTTTAAAGGGGTTTTCGTAAAAGATGTAATTAGTCCCGTAGTCACTAACTTCGAAATACACCTTCTTTTCCCCTGCATCTTGCTTGTAGTTATGATTGTTATCGAAGATTCCATATCCGAAGCGGTAAGGTCGGGATGCCGAACCACTGGTGGCAGTCGCAGTAGTTAGTTTATCTATTGCGATGAATCGATACATAACCTTGCCATCACTCATCACGTCTAAAACACCATCTGTCCCTGTCCAATTTTGTATACTTCGACTCAATTTATTTTGTTGTTCTTGAGTACATCCACTAACCACAAGGGCTATAGCGACAGAACACACCCAAACAACAATTCGCTTGCTCATACGAGAATCTCCTCTGAAAATTTAACTTGTGCTTGATATTTCCGACTATACCACTATCTTACATTTTCAAACGACATTTATTTTAATTCTATGGAGATTACATTATGTCCAATACTGACAGCTTCGAGGATCTGCGAGTCTACAAAACTGAGGATTTTTCAAAGTTTTCTTTCCTCGATGAGAATCGAAAAGTGAATCTGGAGTATGCAAAAACACTACGAAAGAAGATTGAGAAACATGGCTTCGACAAAAAGTCGCCGATAATTGTCGTCGTGAGGGGCAACAAATTCGCTATCACCGCAGGTCAGCACAGATTCACAGCTTGTAAAGGCACCGAAGAAGAAGAAGGTATTAGTTTTTATTACACTGTAATTGAAAAAGAAGAGGTAGATTTTTCCGTCATGAGCGACCACAATGGCGGGTTCCGGGACTGGAGTGACAGAGAAAGGCTGCACCGATTCGTCACCAAAAAAGATCCCAACTACAGAAAGCTTCATGACTTGATTCGCAGCTATCCTGAATTTCTGAATGTAGCGAATGGTCTATTATTGCTCTACGGATTAGACAATGAGACGGGGAAGCCAAAGATCCCAAACGCCAAGAAGTTGTTTGTCGATGGTGAACTCAAGGTGTCTAATCGCCAATTAAAAACGGCTATGGAATCCGCTGAGACGATCTCTCAAATTATCGACCGCAGAGAAGAAGACCATTCGATCCAAGCTAAAAGCGGCTCGTTCATCCGAGCTTTGCTTCTTTTGACTACCAATCCAGACTTTGACGCCAGGAAATTCGACAAAGCTATTTCGAAGTCGAAGTCCGGGTTAATCGCTCTACGAACTTGGAAAGACACTCTTGAAGACATGCTGATGATATACAATGGCAATGCCCGAGCCGCAAACAGGTTAGAGTTCAAGAAAATCGAGGAATCCATCAAACAAACTCGGCAGCGAGCTAAGCGAAAAGAACATCTCAAAAGCAGGAAGTAGAGTCAATTACCCCCACCTAAAGGAGGGGGCTTGTGAGGTGACTTACAAGGGTAACTAGTTGACCAGACCACTAACAAAGAAAGGTACAAAAGTTGTTAGTAGCCGTTAAGACAGAGACATTAGTCAACACACCTTCGGATGCCGCCCCAGTCCGTTGCTCTGTGCCTTGTGAGTTAAACAGAGTTCAAAGACTCAGTGCCTCAAGGAAAAAAACCTGTCTTAACTGGTCGAGGGGAAGTCGTGACCTAGCAGCGAAGCTTTCTAGCTGGTTTGTCATGCACCACTGGTTTGAGTGTTCCAGGATGGCTTTAGTATTTAGCTTTCGCAAAACACTCACTTTTTTATAGATTTGGAAGTTATTGCTGGTGACCGTTTCGATTCTAGCGAATCGATGCTCGCCGCAGGGCTTCACCATTCCTCCCCCACCTGAAGGAGGGGGTATCCTGGAGAACA
>Ga0307378_10000717_pt1 | contig 56661 bp, 38 predicted proteins | sample UN1MG_FD_202238 | JGI IMG/M metagenome (GOLD analysis project Ga0307378, IMG submission 202238) | Soil microbial communities from Risofladan, Vaasa, Finland - UN-1 | ecosystem: Environmental > Terrestrial > Soil > Coastal area > Acid sulfate soil | place: Finland: Risofladan, Vaasa | collected... | reverse complement strand
TCAACCGCATCGAGTTCGCTTACACCGCCTGCGACGGCTGCCCGCTCAAAGGCCCTCTGTGTTCCGACGACAGGCAGGTGCGTGAGTTCTGCATCGAAACATCCTCAGACCAGGAGGCCCGGCCGTGAGGTCAATCTACCAGATTGTGCGGATGAACGCCGACCCCGCGTTCCGTGCGCTTGTGGACCGCTACGGCTGGCGGGCGGCCAAGCGGCTACAGCTCTACGAGAAGGCCATCCGATGGTATGAGCGGGCGCTGTGTGGATGGGAGCGCCACGGCATGATCGCGCGGCACATGACGACCGCCAATCAGCAGAAAGCCCTCACCGCCTCGACGACGGCCGCCCGCAACGCCCGTGTCCGAGCGGAGAGCGAGGAGGCCAGCCGTGGGTGAGAAATCGGGCATTGACTACGTGGATTCGAGTTGGGGGCCGTGGCGCGGCTGCACGAAGGTCTCGCAGGGCTGCGCCCACTGCTACGCGGAGCGGAACATGAATCGCTTCCCGCGGACCCGCGCCGAATGGGCCGCGGCGAACCGTCCCGACGGCGTGCCGACGCGGGCGAGCCACGCGACGTTTTTCGCCCCGCTCCGCTGGCCCGGGGGCCGCAAGGTGTTCGTGTGCCCGTGGAGCGACTTCTGGCACGAGGGTGTCCCTGCCCACTGGCGCGACGATGCTCTGAGCGTGATGGACCGGCGGCCCGACCTCACGTTCATCATCCCGACGAAGCGGCCGCAACATGTCCTCGACCAGCTCGCTGCCTGCGACCGGCTAGGGCACCGCGAGCATGTCTGGCTGCTGCTGAGCATCGAGGATCAGGAGACGGCGGACGAGCGGCTGCCGTGGGCGGCCAGGCTCGCGCCCTACTTTGGGGTGGTCGGGATCTCCGCCGAGCCCCTCCTCGGGCCGATTGACCTCCACCTTGCCGCCCCGAGCCGGCAGAACGTGTCCTGGCTCGTCATCGGCGCCGAGAGCGGGCCGGGAGCGAGATGGGGAGCCCCCGAAGCAACTGAGTGCCTGGCCGACCCCGCGACGTGGGCTGAATGCAAGGCGACGGTCGAGACAGACTGCCTCAAGTGCCGCTACGTCGAGGAGGTAGTCATAGATGATGCCCGCTCCCTCGTCGCGCAGGCCCACGCCGCCTACGTCCTGTGCTACGTCAAGCAACAGCCCATCGGCGGCCGGCTCTGCACCGACCCGCGCCGCTTCCCGCCCGACCTCCGCGACCGCTGCCTCCCGATGGCTTCGAGGAGCACTGAGATGGGCTGGTATCTGTTCGACGGCCGCAACGGCAGAAGGGAAGTGCCCCTTGAAGCCCGGCCGCCCTTCCGAAGCTCATGCCGTTCCAGGAGGCGCAGTGAGTGAGTTCCTGACCATCGCCGAAGCAGCCGAGAGGCTCGGGGTGAAGCCCCGATGGCTCCGCGAGCTGCTGCGACGGCATCCGTGCACCTGCTACCGCTTCGGAGGGCCAGGAGCGGATCCGCGCTTCAAGCCCGCCGACGTGGGCGCTTGGGCCGACCAGTTCCGCATCGAGGCGCCCGTGGCCGGCTCGACCGTCCCCGCCACGCCCCACAAGCAGAAGACCTCCTGGGCCGCTCACGCCAGGAGACGATTGACGGGAACCGAGAATGCTTGACTCCTCGGCGGAAGGTGATAGACTTGGGGCGGCGGTTGCGCCCCAACGAGAGGAGGTTGGCGACGATGGGGCGCGTTGAACGACTGAAGGGGCGGGACGGCTGGTACGTGAGTTTCTGGGACCCCGCCCGCAAGGCGAACGTGCGGAAACGCATTCATGGCACGCGGAACGAGGCCGCAAGGACGCTCCGCGACCTCGAGGCCCAGGCGGAACGGCGACGGCTGGGCCTCGACCCCGCGACCGCCGACGCGGAGCTGGCGCCGCTGATCTCGGCTTGGCAAGCCTACAATTCGGGACGCACGCGGCAACGAACGTGGCAGAACTACGCCCTCGGGCTCGGCCAGGTGCTCGACTGGATCGAGGCGCAGCGGCACAAGCTGCGGCTGGCCAGCGACGTGCGCCTGGCCGACGTGGAGGCATGGAAGGCCCAAGCCCTCGCGGGCGGCCTGGCCTCGCGGACCGTGGCGATGCGCGTGGGAGCCGTGCGGCAGATGTTCCGGTGGGCGGTGCGGATGGGGCACTTGGCGCGGAACCCTCTGGCGGCCTGGGAGCCGCCACGAGGGGAGCCGACCAGGCGACAACGGGCGCTCACCGAGTTCGAGATGGCCCAGCTCCTGCGAGCGTCGCAGGCCGACCTGGCCGACGTCTGGCGGGTCTTCCTGGCCACGGGGCTGCGGTCGGGCGAGCTGACCAGCCTCGAGTGGCCCGATGTGGATTTCGAGGGGCGCCGCCTGCTGGTGCGCGTGGTGGCCGACGGCTACCACAAGACCAAGCGCGAGCGGTGGGTGCCCGTCGGCGACGGCGTGCTGGCCATCCTGGGGCGGCAACGCCTCGGGTTGGCCGACCGGCCTCAGACGGAAGCGGCACGCAGGCTCGTGTTCGCAAGCCCGCGAGGAGCCCACTGGGGGAATCGCCTGCGGAGGGCGATGCGGCGGTGCCTGAAGGCCGCGAAGCTCGACCACGAGACCATCAACCTGCACACGCTGCGGCACACGGCTGCGACGCACATGGTGGCGGCTGGAGCCGACGTGAAGGCCGTGCAGGCCATCCTGGGACACAGCTCCGCGACCGTGACGCTGGACGTGTATGCTCACGCCGTGGAGGCCAGGAAGCGGGCGGCGGTGGAGGCGTTGGACCGCCTGCTGCAGCTCGGGACCGCGCGCACGGCGCGCGCACAGGCTGCGAGCGGTTGAGGAGCCGCGTGCAAGTATGGCTTCTGTCAGACCTTACAACCTGGCGTGGCTCGGGGAACCGCGGATTCTTAATCCGCGGGTCGTGGGTTCGAGTCCCTCCAGGCGTACCAGGGGCGCAACCGCCCGAAGGCCAGCGAGTTACAAGCTAACTCGCTGGCCTTCCTCGGTTTACGGTCCCTCCCCGCCCCTCACCAGACCGCGACATTCTACGCCACTCCATGCCACTCCAGGACGTGAGGACCGCGCGCAGGGCGCGCGCAGAAAGGAAGGAGAAGCACGGGATGCCGCTCCTCAAAGAGGCGCTTAAGAGTCCCCGCCTTGTGCGGGGTCGCTCGTGCTCGCTTTGTGCCGGGCGGCAGGTGAAGGGCGCCGTGGGCAAGACCCGCCACGCGGCCACGGGCCACATCCGCCGCCGCCGCACATGCCCTGAGTGCGGCCGCTCCTACTTCACCGTCGAGCTGCGGCTCCCCGACGCGGCCAAGGCCATTAGGGCTTTCGGCGCCGCCATCAAGGCCCTGCCGCCCGACGTGCTGAACAGACTGAGGAAACAATGACCAAGGAGAGAGCGATGAAACGCCAATCCGACTTTGGGGCCGTGCTTGATGCCCACTTGGTCGTAGACCTGCTCCGAGCAGCGATTCGTCTGCCCGACAAGCCAGAGGCCATGCGGGTTGAAACGCGCCATAGGACCGAGTTCGGCGTCCGCTTCTACCCCAGCGGTCATCTCCACCGCGGCCCCCCCCCCCCAACCTACGTCGGCTTGCGCGCCGCCCCACCTGCCAGGAATCGAGCGAGGGATTGCGCACCTTGACTATCCTGGCGAGCTGGTTATACTGGTTACGCGACAGAGCCCTCTGAGGCATGGAACGGAGCAGCGTATTATGGCGCGATCTGATTTGCTCCTTGACCTCGTGCGCGCAGGCGCGCGTGGCGATCATGCCTTGTTTCAGAAGGCGTTGGAGGCCCTCGTTGCCGAGGAACGTGGGAACCAGCACCATATCCTCGCCGATCGCTTGGCAGCCCACCTTCGGATCAACGGTGGCGCTGCCTCTCCGCCCGTTCCCGCGCAACGGAACGGTGCCCTCGTGGACCTCTTCTACGAGATCGTGCCACAACGCCGCCTGGACGACCTAGTCCTCCCTGAGCCGGTGACGTCAGCGTGTCGTGAACTCATCGAGGAGCACTGCAGGGCTGACCTTCTCCGGTCCCACAACATGGAACCCCGGCACCGCATCTTGCTCGCGGGACCCCCGGGGAATGGGAAGACGTCGCTTGCCGAAGCACTCGCTGCCGAACTGGCGCTGCCACTCCTTGTTGTACGCTACGAATCTGTCATTGGGAGTTACCTGGGCGAGACAGCCGTCCGCCTTGCTCGGCTTTTCGAGCAGGTGCGACCTCGACAGTGCGTCCTGTTCTTCGATGAGTTCGATGTCGTGGGAAAGGAGCGCGGGGATGTCCACGAGACTGGGGAGATCAAGCGTGTCGTAAGCTCCCTCTTGCTGCAGGTGGATGCTCTTCCCACCTATGTTATCGTGGTTACCGCAACGAACCACCCCGAACTTCTTGACCGCGCCGTGTGGCGTCGGTTCCAGTTGCGGCTTCGTCTGCCGGCGCCCACGGGGGCCGCGATTGCGGAGTGGTTCCGTAAGTTCGAGAAGCGCCTTGGTTGCTCCTTGGGGCATACTAGCCAGGCTCTCTCCAAACACCTGAAGGGGTTGAGCTTCTCGGAGCTTGAGCAGTTCACCCTAGACGTTCAGCGCCGTTACGTGCTTTCGGTACCCAATGGAGAGCTCCGGTCCATTGTCGCGGAACGCCTCGCCCAGTGGAAGCAGCGGTTTGCCCTAAGGCAGACTGAGAGGGGGAGCTAGACCATGCCTGAACGGCCTTTGCTCATTCTCCCCACACCTGGACACCCCGTCCCCAGGCGGCTTGGAGGCGGTGGTGGAGTGCATCTGCACCGTCCCAGTGTCGAGCGGCAGGAGCAACGACTCGGGCCTCGATTTGCAGCGCTTGGGCAAGCCTTCGAAGCCCAGAGCATGAGATTGAAGGTGGAGGCCAGCGGCCTCGCACCGGAGGAAGTGCTGGTACTGGAGACGGCTGGCCCTGTCGAGGATTTCATTGTCGCAGTACGCCACACGAAGGGCATGGAATGGCTCGCGGAGATAGAGGACGATTGTATTCCCCCCGACGATGACTTCTTCAGTCTCAACAAGAAGGGGGAGGCCCTGCCTGGGAAGACCCTACGCGGCAGGGTGTTCCTTGTCTTCACGAACCAGCGGGCGCTGCACGAGCTTCTATCGCTCTGGGAGCGGTGGTGTCACGGCCAACCATTCGCACGAGGCAAGACGAAATGGAGCGACGTATTTGCGCAACTGAGGGACATCAGGCCATGGGACGTTCGCGATCGGCTGATCGAGACCCATGCCCTTGAGGATTGGGAGGACAGCATCGAAAATGGCGCCGAGAGCATACGATGCGAGATAGAGTTGTGGTTCCGGCAAGAGTCGACGTCGCGCGAGGCGGCGCGTAAACGGGTCTCGAAGCTCGTCGCAGCAGAGGGAGGACGCGTTCTGGGCCAGTCGGTGATCCCTGAGATTGCCTATCACGCCATGCTCGCCGAACTTCCCAAAGCCGCGGTCCAGCGTGTGCAAGAATCAGCGGGAACCGATGTCGCCCTGGTCCTATGTGAGCAGGTTCAGTTCTTCCGCGCGACGGGCCAGATGGCAACGAGCATGCCGGACGGCGAAGTCGGCCACGACACTGCCTCCCTACCCCCGAGTCAGCCAGTGGGAACCCCTGTGGCGGCTCTCCTCGATGGTCTGCCGCTTGAGAATCACCGGCGCCTGGTTGGGTGGCTAAGGGTAGATGATCCAGACGACCTCGGGAGGCTGTACCAAGCGGAAGAGCGGCGCCACGGGACTGCGATGGCCTCGCTCATCCTACACGGTGACCTCAACGCAATGGCTGCGGCACCAGCCCGTTCTCTTTACGTCCGCCCGATCCTTCGGCCCAACGTTCGGGACTGGCGCAGACACGAGGAGTCTGCACCGGAGAACGTGCTGTTCGTGGACCTACTGCATCGCGCCGTCAGGCGCCTTCACGTGGGAGAGGGTGACCAACCCCCGGCGGCGCCTTCGGTTCGCGTGGTGAATCTCTCCATCGGGATCCGGGATAGGCTTTTTGACGGTGCGCTGACCCCGTTGGCGCGGTTGTTGGACTGGCTTGCCTGGGAGCACAAACTTCTCTTCGTCGTAAGTGCCGGGAATCACCATCGCCTAATCGAGACCCGCGTGAGGCTTGCTGATTTCGCTGGGCTGCGGCCTGAGCAAGTGGAAGAGGAGGTGATCAAGGTCATTGCGGCTGACATGCGGAACCGGCGCCTACTCTCCCCCGCTGAAGCCGTCAATGTGCTCACGGTCGGAGCCCTACACGAGGATCAGGCTCCCGGACCGCCCGTCCCGAGAGCGATCGATCCTTTCTGCTCTCCGAAACTGCCAAGCCCCAACAACGCTTTGGGGATGGGATTCCGCAGAGGCATCAAGCCGGAGGTCCTCGCCCCTGGTGGCAGGGTAGTCCTGCAGGAGAGGCTACTGTCGGGACCAAACGCCGCTTTCGAGCCATATTGCGGGACCCGCGCTCCTGGCCAACTGGTGGCGTGTCCTGGGACTTCACCCGGCGACCTGTCCGCTACCTGGTATACGCGGGGAACAAGCGGCGCAGCAGCCATGGTGACCCGCGCCGCCACGCTTCTGTACGATGTTCTCCAGGATCTCCGTCTGCAACCAGGTGGCGAGGTGATAGATGCCGTGCCAGCGGCGATCTGGCTGAAGGCGCTCCTAGTGCATTCTGCAGAATGGGGGGATGCAGGCCCCGTGCTTGAGGGGATTCTGAGGACGCAAGACAACAGCAAGCAGTTCAAGGAGTACATCACAAGACTCCTGGGATATGGCGGAACAAACCCTGCCAGGAGTTCGGAGTGCACGGAGTATCGCGTCACAGCCCTGGGTGGGGGCTCGTTGGCTGCGGACAAGGCCCACGTGCACCAATTCCCGCTCCCGCCATCTCTGAGCGGTGTGCGTGGCTGGAGGCGCTTGACGGTCACCCTGGCGTGGCTCACCCCGATCAACCCCCTGCATCAAGCTTGGCGGAGGGCGGATCTCTGGTTCAACCCCTTGGACCACCCCCTTCGCGTCGACCGCCAACAGGCAGATTGGCAGGCTGTGCAGAGAGGGACGGTGCAGCACGAGGTCTTCAAAGGTGTCCGAGCATCAGCTTTCACAGACGGCGAGTCGATCGGTATCCAGGTGAACTGCAAGGCAGGTGCAGGCACATTGGAGCAGTCCGTGCCATACGCCCTCGCCGTGTCCCTCGAAGTAGGCGAGGAGATAGCGATACCCATATACGATGAGGTCCGCGTTCGCATCCAGGCTGCTCGTGTTCGGGTTCAGCCCGACCAATAGCACCCTGTCGGTCGAACTCGCCGCCATGCGCCCCGAGGCCACTGGCGTTCAGGTGACGTTACTGGTCCGGCGCTGCGCTCCGTGGGGTACACCAGGAACCGGGAAAACTGGGAGGACTGGGAAAACTCAGGGGGTTGTGGTTTGCCCCGAGAGCAGCCACAACCTGTTTGGTGCTTTGGTGGAAAGTAGAAAGTTAAGACCTGACCCCAGGCACCCAAAAGTAGGAGAGTCTGGCGAGTCTGGTCGACTCTGAGCCGGAAGGCCGAGAATCGCCGATCCGCGAGTCGGGACACCGGCGAGTCTGGGCGAGACTGAGCCGGAAGGGCGAGAATCGCCAAACGGCGAGTCGAGGACGAGGACGAGGACGATTCCAGACCGTCCACTGTCCACTGTCTACTGTCCACTCTCCTGTCTGGTTGCGACCGAAGGCCGCGATGGGCTCAGCGAATGGCCACCACCCGCCCCGTGTTCCGCGCCTGCTCGGCGGCGAAGACGATGAGGTGGCTTTCGAGGGTCTCCTGGGGGCCGGAGAGGACGAGGCCGGGGTCGCCCTGGGCGATGGCGGCGAGGAAGTTGTGCATCAGCCCGAAGTCGCCGCCGCCGTGGCCGCCCAGCACCGTGGGGTCGGGCGCCGTGGTGTCAATCACCTCGGTCGCGTCGGTCAGGAAGTCGTAGCGCTCGATCTTCGCTCCGTCGCCGTGGACTTCGCCGCGGGTGCCGAAGATGCGGGTCTTGCGGTGTCCGCCGCGGTTGAAGGCGGTCATCGTGAAGGTGGCCGTGCGGCCGCCGGCGAACTCCATTGACACCACCTGGTGGTCCACCACGTCGTTGTCGCAGGCGTAGACGCAGCGGCCATACGGCCCGGTGCGGAGGGCCTCGAGCACGCTCTCGCGGGTGGGCTGAGGCGTCAACACGTCCAGCGGCCAGCCCGTGCGCCCCTTGTCGAGCCGGTCGCGGAGGTAGATCTTCAGGGCCGAGTAGGGGCAGGCGGCCTCGACGGCGCAATCGAGACACCGGTCTGCCGCGCCCTGTGGCGCCTCCTCCTTGCGGAAGTGCTTGAGCGTGCCGAAGGAGGCGACGCGGAGGCAGGGGACGCCCATCACGTAGCGAATCCAGTCGAGGTCGTGGCACGACTTGGCGAGGAGCATGGGCGAGGAGAGGACGGAGTTCCGCCAGTTGCCGCGGACGAACGAGTGGGCCTGGTGCCAGTAGCCGACGGGCTCGAGGTGTTGTACGCTCACGATGTCGCCCACGGCGCCCGCGTCGAGGAGGGCCTTGAGCTTCTGGGTGTAGCTCGTGTAGCGCATCACGTGGCCGACGGCGAAGACCACGCCCGCGCGGGTCACGGCCGCGACGATGCGGCGGCAGTCGCGCGCGGTCGGCGCCATCGGCTTCTCGAGCAGGATGTGGTAGCCCTTGCGGGCCAGCGCGATGGCGGGGCCGGCGTGCATGTCGTCCTGCGTCGCGACGACGGCTGCGTCGGCGAAGCGCTTGCGGCGGGCGAGGGGCCGCCAGTCGGTGAACACGCTCTTCTCGGGGATGGCGTGGACGCGGGCGAGATTGTCCCGGTAGTAGTCGCGCGGCTCGGCGACGCCGACGACCTTGGCTTCCCCTGGATACTTCGCCGCATACGACGCATAGCCGGTTCCTCTCGAGCCGGCCCCGACGATGACGAGGGTCACAGGGGGCATCTTGTCTCCTTTCCGTGCGGTGCGGAGGCCCGGCGGGGCTCGCTGAGGTCGAGAACCACGGCCCACGCGTACCTCCTCAGGAACGGGAGCGCGAAGAACAGAGCGCGGTCCATCGCGCTCAGGAGGCGGTCGGCGATGCCGAAGAGCCTGGTGTTCCTGAGAGGGACCGCGGCGGGCGTGAGCAGGTTGAAGAACCTGGCCTCGACGCGGCGGAAGTGCCGCCGCGCCAGCCGGAGGTCTCTCATCAGAAGCGGATGCTCGTCGGCAGTCCTCATCGTCGGCGTGCGTTTCCGGTAGAGGTTGATGAGGGGGTTGTGCCCCAGGGGCTCGATGAACACGGCGTGCCCGTCGTCCGACAGGGCTCTCGCCAGCTCGGCGTAGGCCCTGGGCAGGTCGAGGTGGTGGAGGATGCCGGTGCCGATGGCCACGTCGAAGGCTGCGGCGGGGAGTTGCAGGGCCTCGGCGTTCATCACGCGGTAGTCGGCGGCGATCCCGTTCCTCGCGGCATTCCCCCGAGCGGTGTGGATCGCCTCCTCGGAGAGGTCAATCCCCGTCACGCTCGCCGCCGCCTGGGCGAACAGCAACGAGTTGCTCCCCGTCTTGCACCCTCCGGTTCCGCAGCCGTATTCGAGGACACGCTTGCCCCTGCACAGGGCGAGGACGCGGCGGCGGTAGAAGGCGCGGGCGGGCTCCATGACCGAGTAGAACTTGTCGGTGGGCTGCCGCGACGAGTCGTCCTCCCAGCGATGGTCGTGGAACGCCTTCTCGCGTTGCAGCTTCTCCTCCGCCATCGCCGAGTTCTTTCTGCGTTCAGCGGATGGACTTCTCGGGGAGCACGGACTTGACGCCTTCGTCGAGGGGCATGCGATCGGGGAGGGCGCCGGCGGTGGCCATGAGGCGCTGAAGCTCGGCCCTCAACTGGGCCACCCGCGGGGCCTGGGCGGGGTCGTCAATGAGGTTCTTCGTCTCCAGCGGGTCGGCCTTGAGGTGGTAAAGCTCGGCCTTGTGGCGGTCGGGCTTCCCGTCGCCGTGGGGGTAGTGGATGTACTTCCAGTCGTCGGTGCGCACGCCGCGGACGTTGGGCGTGTAGGGGAACTGCTTCTCGTAGTCGTAGGTGTAGTACCACGAGGAGCGCCAGCCCGCGGGGTCGCCGCCGGCGAGGCGCCGCCACGACTGGCCGTGGACCTTGGGCAGCGGTGGAGCGCCGCAGACGTCGAGGATGGTCGGGGCCAGGTCCACATTGAGCACCATGTCGGACACTACAGTGTGTGGCCGAATGAGCGCGGGGTAGCGGGCGAGGAGGGGGATGCGGATGCTGGCCTCATGCATCGTCCGCTTGTCCATCATCCCGTGCTCGCCGAGGAAGAAGCCGTTGTCGCCGACGAAGACGATGAGCGTGTTGTCGAGCTGGCCCGACCGCTTGAGGGCGTCGTAGAGGCGGCCGACCGAGTCGTCGAGGCTCTTGATGGTGGCGTAGTAGGCACGGCAGAAGGCGGCGAAGGCGGCGACGGCCTCGGGGCGGCGGTCGGGGAACTCCTTCCTGAAGCCCCAGAGCGGGCCGTAGATGCCGTGCCAGGTGTCGAGCCGCTGGCGAATCCAGTCGGGCTTGCCGTCGAGGGCGAAGGCCGTGGCGGGATACTCGATCTTCGCGTTGTCGAACAGGTGCTCGTACCGCGGTTCGGGCGTGTTGGGCGAGTGGGGGGCCTTGTGGCCGAGCATGAGCAGGAACGGCTTGTCGTGGGGCCGCTGCTGGGCCACCCAGTCAATGGCGAGGTCGGTGACGCGGGTGGTGTAGTAGCCCTTGAGCACGTCGCGGGTGCCGTTGATGTTGAACTCGGTGTCGTAGTATTTCGCCTGGCCTTTGTGGGAGGCCCAGAAGTCGAAGCCGGGGCGGCGTTCGTCGCTCTTCTCGTTCATGTGCCACTTGCCGATGTAGGCGGTGGCATAGCCGGCGGCCTGGAGCTGGCGGGGGAAGCTCGGCAGGTCGTTCGGGTAGTCGGTGAAGTTGTTGGTGATGCCGTGCGCGTGGGCGTAGAGGCCCGAGAGCATCGAGGCGCGGCTCGGCGAACAGAGCGACGTGGTGCAGAAGCAGTTGGCGAAGTGCGCCCCCTCGGCGGCGATGCGGTCGAGATTGGGCGTCTTGAGGAACGGATGCCCCGCGCAGCCCAACGCGTCCCACCGCTGGTCGTCTGTGAGGATGAAGACGACGTTGGGCCGCGTGGCCCGCCGCCCCGTGGGGAGGCGCTGGCACGACAGGCCGGCAGCGGCGGCGCCGAGGGCCGCGGTCTTCAGGAAGTCGCGTCGTTTCACAGCGTTCCCCTCAATGTGGTCACTTGGCCGGCGGCGTCTCCTTGGCCTGCGGGGCGTCCTTCGCGACCTCCTTGGGCGCCTCGGCTTTCGGGGCCTCCTGGGGCTGCCGCGACGGCCGGTGATGGTAGAAGTACCAGTAGGCGATGCCGGCGGCGAGGGCGAGGACGATGAGCAGGGGCACGAGCCAGCGGGCCGCGCTCTTGCGAGCGTAGGGGTCCACCAGCCTGCGCTTGGAGCCGGGGGGCAGCTTGGCCACGCTGGTGAGTGCGCCGCCGAAGGGGATGCTGATCTTGACGCGCGCGTTGATGGCCCAGCCGTTGGCGTCGAGGATGGGGCCGAGGTTGCGCTTGTGCAGCTTGAGGCAGGCGATGATGACCGACGGCCCGGAGATGAGGATAAAGACGCCCAGGATGACGAGCGGCATCTGCCACCAGGTGAGGCCCAGGAAGCCGCCGACGATCGCGGCGAGCACGGCGCCGATGGCGCCGATGGCCAGGCCGATGGCGGCGAAGATGCCTGCGAACTTCGCGATGTCGAAGGGTGGGTGCGGGGCGGGCGGCTTGGGGGCCTCCACTTTCTTCCCCGCGTCTTCGATGCTCGAGCCCGCCTTGTCGGTGATCGCCTTGTCGCGAGCGGAGGCGATCTTCTCGATCTGCTCGCCGATCATCCGGCCGATGCGCTTGTAGGGGGCCAGGATGGCCTGGCGGATGCTGATGGGCTGCTCGGTGATCTTGGTGATCGTGGCATCCCAGTCCCGCCCCTGGCGGTCGTAGAACACGCCGTTGCGGCCGACCATCAGGTTGTCGGAGTCGCCGCCGGTGAAGGCGGCGGCGATGGTCATCTTCTCGGTCGAGCCCTTGCGCGTGCAGTCGCAGTAGGCCAGATAGGTCTTGCTCAGGACGGCCAGTGCCGCGTGCTTGCCCTGGTCGTCCACCCGCACGACGAGCTCGCAGGCGCGGCCATCAAGGTAGAGCGTGCCGACCTGGAACACGGCCTTGGTGTCGCGGGCGTAGAAGTCGGCGAAGGCGACGAAGTTGTTGAGCAGGCGGCAGAGGTCGCGGTAGTAGCGCACCAGCCGTTCGACGGCCACGATGGCATTCATTTCAGGTTCGAGGGCCTTGTCCTGCGCAATCAGGGAGGCGATCGCATCTTTGGTGGTGCTCGCCAGCAGGTCACGGACGCGCTTCAGCCCGAGCTTCTCGACCGAGGCGCCGGCCTTGCCGGCGACCCAGGCCTCGCAGGGCGCGAGCCTGGCCGTGAGCGCGGCCCACTCTTCCGCGGTGATGGCCGTCTTGCCCGCCCCAAGGATGGGCACGACCACGGCGCTCTGGAGCGTGGACATGGCGCCAGCCCAGGCGGGGTTCACGCCTTCCGCGAGCGGCAGCGGCTTGCCTGCCTCGACGCGCGCGAGCGGGAAGCCGCCAACCTCGGCGCCCGACGCCGAGAGGTCCTTTGTCGCGAGAGCAAGGAAGTCGGCTTCGGAACGGTTGAGGGCAGCCGCGGCGCGGGGGTCGAACGCCGCGAGGCGGCAGCGGGTGAAGTAGTCGTCCACCTTGGCCCGCACGGCCTTCAGGGCATCGAAGGCCGCGGCGGTGGCATCGCCGAGGGGCAGAATGGCCGCCGGCGCATCCTCGGCCTTCTTCTGCCAGTCCGAGTAGGCCTGGAGTTCAGCGAAGAACTGGTCCACCCTGGCCTGGTTCACGCCGGGCTTGGTGCTGCGATCGGTATCGGAGCCCACGCAGGCGATGATGTCGGCGATGGCGGCCCTCGTCGCGTCGTCGTCGGCCGAGTCGGCCGGCACGATGCCGTCGCCGTTGAACCGTGTCTGCGCGAAGATGCGGGCGGTGTCGGCCGCGTCCTCAATGGTGATCGCAGCGGCACTCGCCTTGCCCAGGTTGGTGAGAATCTGCCTCGCCGACGCGAGGAGCTGTTTGCCTTCAGGCGTCGCATCGTTGATCGCGCCCAGCGGCAGCGCGTCGCCGCCCTTCACCAGGTCGTCGGGGTTCTTCAGGTTGGCGCAGGCCCACTTCGCAGCGGCGATGATTTCGGGCACGCGGATGCGGCCATCCTTGTCCGTGTCAATCAGCTCGAGCGTCTTGGCGTCGAACTCCAGGCCGCGGGTGGGACAGCTCAGGGCGACCCAGAGCTTCTGGTCGAGCTGGTCCAGTGCCGCGATGTCGGCGCCCGATTCCAGCTTCACCTGGTCGAATCCGCCCGCGCGAAAGAACTGCCAGACATGGTGCCCCGACTGTGCGGTTGTGGCTCCCTCGCTCACGTGCCTGTCTCCTTCGGTGTCTTGGTCGCGCGACCGACGAGTCGCGGCATGGCCGCAATTCTACCGTACGCCGCGCGCGGGCGCAAGAGTTGCGTGAGGGGCCTCCGCGTGACACCCTCGACACCGGGTCGCCTCTTTCCTACAATGGGTGTGTTGCCGCGTGGGCGGGAGGAGCGCCCGCCGTCGCCGAGGCTATGGCGGGCTGCCCTCCGAAGCCTTGGCGGAGGAGGGCAGGAGGACGGCATGGCCGAAGCGTCGGGTTCGAGGGGCCTTTCGCTCGTGGCATTGAGCGTGGCTGTCGCCGCCTGCGCGTGCTGGGGAGGCGAGGCGGGGATGTTCGACGGCCCCGCGCAGCGGGGGCCGCTTCGGCTCGAGCAGGCCGGGGCCAAGGGCTGGCGCGTGCTGGCCGCGGCGGTGAGCCCCGTGGGCGGCGTGGCGCATCCGGGTGAGGTCGTGAGCCTCAGTCTTGTGCTGCGGAACGAGGGGGACGCGCCCCTCGCGAGCGCGCCGGTGCTGGAGATCGTGCGCATCGGCACCCGCTTCGAGCGTTTCGAGCGCGACCCCGAGGCGCGAGGCCCGGCCCGGGAGGTCAACTCTCTGGTGCCCCTCGCCGAGCCGGTCCGCGTCGAGCTGCCGCCGGTGCAGGTCGCGGGGAAGGCGGAGGCCGCTCTGGCGTGGAAGCAGGACAATGCCGACGCCTTCGCCGAGTTCGGCCTCTATGCCGTCGTCCTGGAGCTTCCCGGCAAGGGACGCCAGGCGGCGGCCACCTTCGCCCGCGTGCGGCCCCCCAACCCGGCCGCGGGCAACGGCAAGGACTCGCCTCTCCTGCTCCCGCTCCACCCGGGCATCGGCCTGGAGCGTCAGCTCGACATGGCGGTCCGCCTGGGCTTCCGGTGGGTGCGCACCGACGACGTGCCCAGTTGGGCGGGCGCGAGCCAGGCCGACCCCGCCGCCCCCTTCGACTGGTCGAAGGCCGATGCCTGGATGGACGCGGCCCGCAAGCGGGGCCTCCACGTTCTCACCCACTTGTGCGGCTCGCCCCGCCAGACCATCACCGACGCCAACTGGCAGGCCGGCAACCGCGTGCACGACCCGAAGTACGACGAGCGCTTCGGCGACTTCGTGGCGGAGGCCGCGGCCCGCTACTGCGGCCCCGAGGGCGACGGCCCCCTCCAGATCATCGACTTCTGGAAGGAGCCCTGGGAGGGCGGCGGCGCCCTGGGCTGGAAGAGCGACGCCGTGCGCTACCGCCAGCTCTACCGCATCGTCTACGGGCGAGCCAAGAAGGCCAGCCCCCGCATCACCGTCGGCGGCACCTCCCGCCTCACGAACACCTTCGACAAGCTCTTCTCGGCCAAGGGCGGCTTCCAGGAGTGGGGGAAGCAGCTCGACGTGCTCACCGACCACAACGTGGCGCCCTACGCCTGCTTCGGGCCGCGGGTGGGCCAGAAGCTCATCGTGTCGTCCATCGAGGTCGCGGCCCCCCTCGGCGCCAGCGCCGAGACCCTGGTGGCCGCGGCCACCCACTTTGCCGCGACGGGCCAGCGGAAGGTGGGCCTTGCCGAGGCCGCTCCGCTGTTCTGGGAGAACGGCCCGGCCGGCCCCCTGTGCACCCCGGCCGCCGCGGCCGCCAGCTTCTTCCTCTGGTTCACGGCGGGGCTGGACTTCGAGCGGATCGCTGCCCACGACCGGCTCCCCTGGCTCTACCAGTGGGGCAGCGCGCAGCGGGTCGCATTCGTCCTCGCCGGCGATCGGTCGCGCCTCACCCCGGGCGCCGTCACACCGTTCGACCAGATTCGCGCCAACGGCTCGATCACCGTGGATGCCATGGGCGGCCGGCTCAACGCCTACGACCTCTACGGCAATCCCTGCGTCGCCAAGGACGGCGAGTATCGCCTCCCCTGCTCGTTCGCCTCCGCCTATGCGGAGGCCCCCGGCCTGCGCGCCGAAATGGCCGCCCAGGCCCTCGCCGCAGGCCACGTCGAGGGCGTTACCCCCGTCGAGTTCTTCGCCGACGACTTCATCGTGCCTATCGAGAAGCTCAAGTCCTTCGAGTTCGAGGTCCACAACGTCCTCCCCCAACAGGTTCACGGCACGGTGACCGTTCTGCCGCCCAGCTCGATCGGCTTGCAGGAAACCGTCGTGTCCGTAAGCCTCGGCGCGGGCGCCACCAAGACCATCGGCCTGCCCGTCAACTGGACCAAGGCGCACCCCGCCAACGCCTATCCCTTCACCTTCCGTTTCGAGACCGCCGCGGGCAAGGTCGAGTGGACCGAGGAGCTGCACGTCTGCATCATTCCCCACGGCTCCCCAGCCGTGGACGGGAGCATCACGGACTGGGGGGATACGCCCCCCGTCATCCTGCGCTCTCCCGACGTCGAGTTCATCCTTGCCGAGGCCGCCTGGCGCCCCTGGGAGACCCGCAAGGACGTCGCCCGCGGCATGGCCGAGCTCCGCCTGATGTGGGACGAACGGCACCTCTACCTCGCCGTCCGCGAGCGGAACCGTGGCTGGCGCCCCAAGCCGCGCCTCTCCACCCGCAAGGACGACGAGTACTTCGGCGCCGGGGACCTGGCTCACACCTATGTGAAGGACCCCTCGGACGCCTTGCCGTTCACCGGCGATTGCGTGCAGATCGGCCTTCGATTCCTCCCGTTCCGCACGCGCCTGGCCGCCGCGGGCGTCGTGCCGCCCCGGATGATCGCCGAGGACGACACGGACTACGAGTACGCCCTCTGGGGCACGCCGGACGGCGGGGCCGAGATCTGGCGCAGCGGCGCCCCCAGCCTCGGCTTCTTCAACTTCTTCCCGCGCTGCATGCCCGAGGGCTACGACGGCGTGCCCAAGGAGGCCAAGGTCGCCGTGAAGCACCTCGGCGACGACACGATCTACGAGGCAGCCATCCCGCTCGGCGAGTTGGAGGGCCTGGCGCCTGCACCGGGGAAGGTGCTCCACGTCGCCCTCGCCCTCCCCGGCCTGGGCCTGGAGCTCGGCACGGGCCGCAGCCGCCCGCGCGCCAATGCCCTCACCCTTCGCCCCACTTGGGCGCCCCACCTCTCCGCCGACATCCGTTGGGGATTCGTGAAGGACTAGGCGGCCTCAGGCCGGCACGACCGGCTCGCGCGGGGAGAGGCCGTCGGCGGGGTTCACCCGGGCGCCCGGCGGGGCGAGGACGGGTCCCTTGAGCAACGGGTCGTCGGTGGCACGCATCCAGCGCTCGAGACGGGAGCGCAGGTCGGCCAGCACCTCGGCATGGGCGGGGACGCCCGCCAGGTTGCACGCCTCGTTGGGGTCGAAAGCGAGGTCGAACAACTCCTCCTCGGCCACGGGCCGGTCGCGCCAGCCGGCGGCGAGCCAGGCGTCCTTCGACGCACTGTCGTCGCAGTTGGGCAGGACGGGGCGGGTGCGGCCCCCGAACCGGCGGATGAGCTTCCAGCGCTTCGTGCGCACCGCTCGCATCGGCTCGTAGGCCGCGTGGTAGGTGACCTCGAAGAACAACTCGTCGTGAATCTCCTCCGCCTCGCCGCGCACGAGGGGCAGGAGCGACTTGCCCTGGAGCCACGCCGGCGGCTCGATCTCCAGAAGCTCGCACAGGGTGGGGAAGATGTCCATGTGCTGAACCATTCCCTCGACGACCCTGCCGCCCGTGAAGCCCCCTGGCCCGCGCAGGACGAGCATCGTGCCCAGCCCGTGGTCGGTGAGGTTGCACTTCATGTAGGGGAAGGCGAGCCCGTGGTCGGTGGTGCACACGACGAGGGTGTTCGCCGCGAGGCCTGTCTCGTCGAGGGCATCGAACACGGCGCCCATCGAGGCATCGAGCACGCGGGCGCTGGCCTTGAAGGCCGCCATGTCGCGCCGCGTCGCCGGCGTGTCGGGGATGGGGGCCGGCGGGCGGCTCCAGCGCGGGTCCTCGGCCGGGCCGGGCTCGGGGTACTCGCGGTGAGTCTCGGAGAAGCCGACGGTGAGGAAGAACGGCTGCTCGGGCCTGCCGCGGAGGAACTCGACGGCGCCCGCCTCGGGCCGGCGGCGGCTCGGGCTTCGCAGGTCGAGGATCTCGTCGTAGCCGATCACCCTGGCGTCCTGGGCCACGTGCTGCACGCCGCACAGGGTCGAGCGGTAGCCGGCCGCGCGGAGGGTGTGGACAAGATGCGTCTTGTAGTCCGCGAGCGACCAGCCGCGGTGGGCGAGGCCGTTCATGCCGTTCGAGTGCGGGCACATGCCGGTGACCAGGGCCGAGCGGCTGGCCGAGCAGGTGGGCGTGGAGCAGAAGTTGTTGCGGAACAGCACGCCCTGCTCGGCGAGCTGCTGAAGGCTCGGCGTCGGCACGGGATAGCCGTAGGGCTGGATGGTGCGGCCGGTGTCGTGCGAGTGAATGTAGACGATGTTCGGGCGGCTCACGGCGGACGACTCCTGACGCGGGGCTCCGGTGGGGACACACAGCGCCGAGGAGAAACCCAGTTCCCTCGGGCGAAGAAGCGCCACGGCGTATACTATGCGTGTTTCCTGGCCGCAGTCAAGCCGCAGGCACGTGGACGAGCCGATGCGACTTGCAGCGATGCCCGCCTCAGGTATACTGTTGGGTGGGCCAGGCACAGGAGCCTCAGGAGCCTCGGATGGAGCGCATTCAGTTCGCCTGCCCGGAATGCGGCAAGTCGGTGATCGTGGATCGTCGGTACCTGGGGCTGAGCGTGGCCTGTCCCGCCTGCCTCAAGAGCGTGGCGGCGCCCCTGACCGCATCGGCCTACCGTACGCCCGAGGAGGCCGCCAGCCCGCCGAAGACGCCCGATGGCTTGCCTTTCAAGCCGTGCCCCCACTGCATGAAGTACGTCAGCCCGCGAGCGAAGCAGTGCACCAGCTGCGGGCAACGGCTCGACGTCAAGCTGCCCCGCACGGACTGGCAGGTGCGCCGGCGCGGCTCGCGCGTGAGCGGGATGGCGCTGACCTCGCTTCTGTTCGCCATCCTTCCCGTCCTGTGCATCCTGGCCATTATCCTGGGCTACGTGGCATTGCGGAGGATCCGCCGGTCGCCCCTCCTCTACCGCGGCGAGGCCCTGGCCGAGTGGGGGCGCGGCCTCGGCTACCTCTTCACTATCGGCTACCTCATCGTCTTCCTCGTCTGGCTGCTGCGCTGACCGGGGCGCGCACGCTTGGCAAGGCGTGCGGCGCCGACGGCGCCCTCGACCTCGGGCAGGGCGCAGGCGGCATCGGGAGCGAACCCTTTCACGGCGGCGGCGAGGGCATCGCGCATGACGGGCTGATTCCTGAGCACGCCGCCATAGAGTACCACCCGCGCCGGCTGCGCGGGCGGCGACCAGAGGCCGCGGGCCGCGGCCTCGACGCCGCGGGCAAGCTCCTCCACGGCGCCCTGCACGATGCGGCGGGCGACCGCATCGCCGGCCTCCGCCGCCTCGAAGACGATGGGGGCCACGCCCGCCACGCGCTCCTTGGCGAAGGGGCTCGCCCAGGGCACCAGGTCGTCGAGGCCGGCCAGCTTGAGCCGCTCGGGGATGAGGCGTTCGAGGAGGGATTTCGGCCCGCGTCCGTCGGCCGAGCGTGCCGCGGCCCGCAGGGCGCGGTGGCCGATGTCGAACCCGCTCCCCTCGTCGCCGAGAATGGGGCCGCGGCCCCCGACGAACTTCTCCGCGCCGTCCGCCCCCCGAGCGTAGACGAGGGACCCCGTGCCGCAGACGACCAGGATGCCCGGCTGGTCCGGGCTGCCCGCCGCCAGCCCCGCCGCCGCGTCGTGGGTAATGGCCACAGGCTCGGGAATCCCCAACTCCTCGACGATCTGGCGCCAGCGGAACACGTCCATCCCGGTGCGGACGCCCGCGATGCAGAGCGCCGACGCCGCCAGCGATTCCTGGCGGATGCCTGCCGCCGAGAGCAGCTCGGCGAGAATCTCCGTCAGGGCGCCCTGTGCTTCCTTCTTCCCCACGGCGTGGAGATTCGTCGGCCCGCCCACGAAGCGGGCGACGACGCGCAGCCCCGCGTCAGTCACCACGCCCGTCGTCTTCGTCGCCCCACCCTCGATGCCGAGGAGCAATCGCTTGGTCACGGCTTCACCTTCTCCGTCGTGTCAATGAACAGCCCGTGGAGCGAGCTGTCCTCGGGCTTCTTGTCGTTGAGCGCGCCGGGGGCCAGGGCCTGGCTGTTCGGGCGGCCCGAGGAGTAGAAGTCCAACGCGCCGCCCGCGTCGAGGAGGAGCGACCAACTGAAGCAGCCCGTCTCGGCGTGGTGGTAGCTGTTGCCCGAGGAGCAGCCGTGGACGGCGCCGCCCCGCGCCACGTAGCGGTCGGTGCCGTCGAGGTCAATGAGCCAGCCGATGGCCTGCATCGCCGCGGAGCCTTGGGCGAGACCCTCCGCTTGGTAAGAGTCGTTGCCGCCTCGGTCAATGAGGAGCCCGGCCGCGATGTCCCACGCGGCGCCCTGGCAGGCGGCGCACATCGCCCAGTAGGTGTCGTCGCCCGCGTCGTCGGCCAGAATGCCGATGGCCTGGTGGCAGCCGAAGCCCTGGCCGTAGCGGTTGCCATAGTAGAGGTCGTTGCCGCTGCGGTCGTAGAGGATGCCGAGCGCCCAGTAGTAAGCGCCGCCCTGGGCGAATTCGCCCGCCTCGTAGCGGTCGTCGCCCCCGAGGTCGGCCAGCACCCCGATGCCGCCCGATTCATACATGCGGAAGCCGAAGCCCATCCCTTGGCTGAAGGACGCATAGACGGCGGGTGTGTCGTAGACCGAGCCCTTCGGGCCGTTGGCGCGGTAGAGGTCGCGGCCGCCGGCATCGAGGATGAGGCCGAAGCCGCGCGGCCCGCCGACCCCCTCGCTGAGGTATTCGGCGAGATACGTATCGGAGCCGCCGAGGTCGAGGATCGCCCCGACGCCGTAGACGCCCGCCCCCAGCGACCACGTGCTGCCCGCGTAGGTATCGTTGCCGGCGAGGTCGGCCAGGATGCCCACGCCCATCACGCCCACGCCGCAGGAGCGCGCCTTCCCCTCATAGTGGTCGTTGCCCGCCACGTCCACGAGCAGGCTGATGCCCATCGTCGCGCTCGCCGGGCCGCCCTCGTACTTGTCGTTGCCCGCGAAGTCCACCACGACCTGGATGGGCGGGCGCTCGTCGGTCGAGTAGTGATACGTGTCGTCGCCGCCGGCATCAATAACCACGTCAATCTTCGACAGATCGTAGCGATTCGGGCCAAAGCCGCCGACGACGATCCAGCGTCCGTCGGCCTTCTCGGCAGCCAGGATATCGCCCTCGACGGCTCGGCGTAGCGACCAGGGGCGGCGGACGGTGGGTGTGTCCTTCGCCGGCGGTTTCCCCGGGCGGAAGACACCCGCGAGCGTCGCCGCGGCGTCGAGGAGGGCCTGGCGGTCCACGCTCATGCTCTCGCGGAGCGCGGCAAGGATGCGGGCGGGGTCGGGGTGCGACATCAGGTAGTGCTCGGCTGCCGCGTAGTCGAGGACCTCGTGGAGGTCCCTCGCCAGCGTCGCTCGGCGTTTGGGTGGAACCCTGGCGAATGCCTGCTCGCGGAGCCTGACGGCCTCGGCGAGTCGGGACTTCATCCAGGCGACGGCCTTCGCGGGATCGGAGAGATCGGCGTCAGGGCCAAGCGGAGGCGGTGCCAGGTCGAGATTCTCCGCGGCGCGGAGGAAGACCTCGCGCGGGTGACCGGGGAGCTTGGCGAGCGGGTCGGTGACGAGCTTCTGGAGCTCGGGGAGGCGCGTGGGGCGGTAGAAGCCGGCAGCGACGCGCGAGAGGCTGTTCGCCCCGAAGTCCTCCGTCTGCGTGTCGGCGAGATACTTCTTCAGCTTGCCGAGCGGCTCGCGGAGCTTGTGCTGCTCGATGATCGGGTCGAGGAACTTCTCGAGTGGCGTCGGGCCGGGCGGCAGGCCGAGCACCTTGTCGGGATCGGGCGGCCGGCGGCGGAACGAAATCGGGCCAGACCACTCGGCCTTCGAGGCGAGGGCGATTCTCAGCGTCTTCTCCTCGCCGCCCTTGCCGGGAGCGGGGATCGCGGTGTCCTCGCGCCCGTTGGTCAGGCGCACGCGCAGCTCCAGCGTGTCGCCCGGCTTCGAGCGGCCGAGGAGTTCCTCGAAGGCCTTCTTGCCCATCGGCTTGCCATTGACCGCGAGAATGATGTCCCCGCGATTGAGGAACGGCGACGTGAAAGTCTTGCCCTTCAGCGGCCCGGGCATCACCCATCCGACGAGCATCCCGCCCGTCGCGGCATGGTCGCGGCAGAACAGCCCGGCATAGGCCTGTTCGGCCAGCGGCCGGTCTCCGCCCTCCTGCGCCAGCACGGCCGCCGCCACGAGGGCGGAGCAGGCGAGTGTCGCGGCGGTTCTCAACGGCAATCCTCCCGAATCAGGGGCCCGCGCAGCTCCAGAAAGGTCACGGGAGTCTCCGCGTGGAAGCCAGGGCAGCCACGAGGCGTCGGGCGAGGCCCGGAAGGTCGGGGTCCCGCGCGCCCATGCTCAGCACCACGTCGCCGGGCCGCGCGCGGGCGACCACGCGGCGGATCAACTCGTCGTAGTCAGGGACCAGCTCGGCAGGCACTCCGGCCGCCGCCAGGTCGGAGACCAGCACGTCCGAAGTCACCGAGGCAGTCGCCGTGCCGCCGACGTAGTAGACGGGCAGGATGTAGAGGCGCTCGCAGCGGCGGCCCAGGTCGGCGAAGAGGGCCTTCAGGTCGTCGAGCATCTTCGCCAGCGGCCCGAAGCCGTGCGGGCGCCACACGGCGAGTACCCGCTGGTAGTAGGGAGCCACGGCCTCCCAGGCCGCGCGAATCTTCGCGGGGTTGTGCGCGTAGTCGTCAATCACCGTCACGCCGCCGGCCGTGCCCGCCACGTCGAGCCGGCGGCGTATTCCGCGGAATTCCGCGAGCGCGCCGGCGATGCGATCGAGCCGATGCCCGAGCCGCTCGCACAGCATCACCGCCTGCAACGCGTTCTGCGCGTTGTGGCGGCCGAGCAGCGGGAGCCGGAACTCCTGCCCCTTGTGGTCGAAGCGGGAGCCGGAGGCCGAGAGCTTGAGGGACTGGATGAGTGGATGGGTGGATGATTGGATGAGTGGCAGAGCAATCTTGCGTTCATCCAGCCATCCACCCATCCATTCATCCACTTCCTTCTTCGGCACCACGAGCGCCTTCCCTACGTTCGCGGCGAAGTCGGCGAACAGCTTGCGCGTCTCGTCGAGGGGAAAGTGGTCTGCCGAGATGTTCGTGATGATCGCCCACTCGGGCGCGAAGCGGAGGAGCGAGCGGTCACTCTCGTCCGCCTCGATCACCCATCGGCCCGAGCGGCCGACGCGGACGTTGCCCACGCGCTCGTCGTCCTCCCAGTTGACGACGATGCCGCCGTTGACCACGGTCGGGTCGTCGCCAAGCTGCTCGAGGACGAAGCCGACCATCCCGGTCACTGTCGTCTTGCCGCTGGTGCCCGTGACGGCGATGCACTCACGGCCCGCCATCAGCCGCGCGAGCATCTCGGCGCGATGGACGACGGGCACGCCGCAGCGTGCCGCGGCGTCGAGGTCGGGGTTGCCGGGCTCGATCGCCGTGCTCACGACGACGGCCTGCGTCTCGCGGGTGATCCCCGAGCCGTCCTGCGGCACGAGCCGCACGCCCGCCCTGCGCAGCTTCGGGATCACCTCCACGTCCTGCCCGGCGTCCAGGTAGCGGTCGGAGCCGCTCACCTGCCAGCCGCACGCGAGCAGCGCCTGGGCGAGGGGATTCATCCCCACGCCCGCCACGCCGACGAGATGCGCGTGCTCCTTGGGCATCTTCGTGTCAGGTCCCGCGTGCCGCCGCGCCTCAATCGCCCATGTTCTGGGCGAAGCCGAGGTTGCGGAAGAGGAAGAGGCCGTCCTTGCCGGGGGCGACGATGTCGAGCAACCCGTCGCCGCTCTTGTCAATGTCCACGACCTCGAAGCCGATTCCGCAGCCCTTGGCCTGGCGGACGGGGCCGTAGTCCACGACCTGCTTGACGAAGCCCTCCCCCGTCCACTTGAAGTAGTAGATACCGTAGGGGTCGTACTCGCCCGGGTCGTGGCCGCAGTGGGCGCGGTAGCGTTTGCCCGTGATCAGCTCGGGCTTCCCGTCGCCGTCAATGTCGGCCCAGATCAGGTCGTGGTACTGGCTGTTGAAGGGGTCAATGGGGTGCTTGATCCAGGAGCGCCTGCCGCCGTCGAGACGCTGCTCGAACCAGTCGAGGCCGTAGCCGTGTGCCTGGCCGACGATGAGGTCGGCGAGGCCGTCGCCGTTCACGTCCACGACGAGCACGGGGCAGCTCGCGCCGCCGAGGCTGAACTCGGGGTGGAAGGTCCAGGGCTGCTCGTAGGGCTTCGGGGGCTGCTCGAGCCAGCCGTTGGTGAGCACGATGTCGGGCCGGCCGTCGCCGTTGATGTCGCCGCAGCCGAAGCCGTGGCCCGAACCCCCCTTCTCGGGTGTCCAGATGACGTGCTCGCGGAAGGCGCCCGTGCCCTTGCCGGCGGCATCGGTGATGAGCTTGAAGACTCTCTGCGGGGCGCCGGGCGTGTTGGGCACGATCTCGGGCACGCCACAGCCGTCAATGTCCCAGGCGCGGGTCGTCTCGACGTTGCCAGTGTCGGCGATCTTGTGGACAGGCCACTCCTTCGTCGGGTCGCCCTTGGGGTTCTCCTTCCAGAAGACGGCCTTGCCGAACCAGCCGCCGGTCACGAAGTCGGTCCAGCCGTCGCCGTTGACATCCAGCGGGAGCGTCGAGAAGTCGTCGAAGTACTCGCCTGCGGCGGCGACGGGGCCGATCTTGCACTTGCGGTCGAACCTGGGGCCTGGGTACCAGTAGGCGCCGCTCACGATGTCGAGGTGGCCGTCGTTGTTCACGTCGCACACCCCGGCGGCTTCATACCGCTCGTCGGAGATGAAGACCTTTTCGAATCTCAAAGGGGGCACGCCCAATTCTCCTTCACTCTGTCTCTGGGAGAAGGTTCTGCGCACTCAGGTACTGGGAGATCCGAACAATGATCTGTTCGGCCTCCTGAATGTCCAGCGCGGATTGCTCCTCGCGAATGGACACGCCATACCGGTAGTCGCCGGTCTGCCTGTCGTTGAACAGGCGCCGAATCGTCTCGTGAGCGACCTCAGGAAACAACCCGGTGTGGATGAAATGCCGGTTGAACTCAGCCATGAGGCCCGTGTGCTTCGAGACGGTGACACCCTTGGTCAGCAGGGCGGCCTGGAGCGCGTGGAACACGGCGTAGTAGGCCCTCGATGCCGCGTCGCTGAAATGACCGTGCGAGTGTAGTTCTCGCGCGACCGTCAGCGTGTGCGTCGCCTTCCTCGTCATCAGCGCGAGCTGCTCGGCGAGCTTCGGGTTCGCGGTCACAGCGGCACCCCCTCGCGACGGACATTGATGAACATCGGCTCGTACTCGCGGTCATCGAAGGTGGACTGTTCTTCGACGAACACCGAGAGGCAGGTGTCGTGATGAAAATCGATCTCGCAACTCAGGTGGAAGATCGCCGATTCCATCTCGGGAGTCTTCTCGTCCACGAGGACCATGACATCGTAGTCCGAGCCCTCCTCGTGGTCGCCTCGTGCCCTGGAGCCGAAGAGGACGATGCGCTGGATATGCGTGCCGTAGCGAGCGCGGAGTCTCTCCGTGAGCTCCCGCAGGACGGGGTCGCGTCGCCTCTTGGATGCGCCGCGCCGAATCAAGCCTGTCTCCTGTGCAGTTGGGGCCTATTCCATTGTACGCTTCGGCGGCGAGTTCTCAACGGGCGGGCAGGCTTCGGGGACGCTTGCCCCTCGCCGCTCGCAGCTACTCGATCTTGATCGTGTGCTTCACGGGCACGACCGCGGCAGCCGCGGCGTCGAAGAGCGCCCGGTCCTTCTTGGCGAGTGCGGCGCGGATGCGCTCGAACGCCTCTTTCTCCTCGGGCACCATCCGCTCCATGTGGGGCAGCTTGTTGATGAGGTCCTTGATCATCGGGGTCTCGAAGTTCTGCTGGGCGCGGACGGCCTGCTCGACCTTCTGGAACGGCTCGCAGAAGGGGTTGTCGAGGAGCTCGGCGGCGAGGTTGATGCCCTTGGCGAGATCGGCGGCGGCGAACTCCCTCGACGACTTGCCCCACGTGACCTTCACCTTGTCGCCCTTCGCACCCTTGACGACGAGCGTGAGGCGATTGAGGTCCTGGTTGAACGGCACGAACTCGATGATGCCGCTGGTGGCATTGGGCGACTTCGGGTCGCCGAAGAAGCAGAAGGGGTAACGGGAGCTCTCGATCTCGACCGCGCCGTCCTTGCACGCGAGCACTTTGTGGCCGTCGGTGACGTCGGCCTTCCCGGCGGCGAGGTCCACGGTGATCGTGCCGATGTTGCCATCGCAGCCGAGGGCCTTCAAGAAGGCGTAGGCCATGACCAACTGGCCGTTGGCGCCGGGGTGCACGCCGTCGCCGCCGGCCACGTGGTAGTCCTTGCCGTACTTCGCCTTGGCCTTGGTCATCGCGTCCATCATCGGGTCGAACACGTTGGCGAAGACGACGGCCCGTTCGTCGGCGACCTCTCTGGCGATGTCGCGGAGCTTCGAGAGGGTTTCATTGTACATCTTGGCGGCCGCGGGATCGCGGCGGAACGTATCCGCGTCCACACAGCCCGGCGAGCCGACGACGATGAGGTTGGCCGTGGCCTTCTTGAACTCCTGGACGATGAGGCGCTGGTTGTCGCGGTAGCTCTTGCCCTGGCTGTTCTCGTCGAAGGGCCGGTAGCCGCCGTCGTTCATCCCGTAGCAGGTCGTCGCGACCGTCGGCTTGAACGGCAGCGTGTCGTTGGCCATTCGGCCCTTGTAGCCGCCAGCCGTCTCGCCGCCCCAGCCGAACTGCATCACCCGCAGCTTCGCCGCCGGCTGGCACATCAGCAGGTAGTCCTCGATGAAGACCGAGTACTGCTTCTGCTCCGTGATCGAGTCGCCGATGACCGCCACGAAATCGCCGTCCTGGAGCTTCGCCTCCCCCGCGAAGCACGCCACGGCCACCGCCAACGCCAGCCACACGCCACGAATCACGCTCCGACGCATTTTCCGGCCTCCAAGAAGGAAAGAGGATCTCACGCAGAGGAAGCAGAGGTAGCAGAGAGGAGCAGAACCTCTAATCGGCCTTGATGGATACGAGGCGCTTGCACACGATGCGGACCGGGCCGATGAGGCCGGCGGCAAGGCGGTCGGCGGGCAGGTCCCTGCCCAGCGAATTGGCCGCCGTGTTGGCCACGGCGATCTTCACGGCGTTCGCGCCCGGCTTCAGGGCATCGGTGATGTCGAAGAGATGGGGCGGCCAAAGACGCGCGCCGAGGTCCTTGCCGTTGACAGAGACTTGCGCGACGCAGCCCACCTCGCCAAGGTCGAGGAACAGGCGCTCCTTGCGATAGGCATCTGGAAGGTCCAGGCTCACCATGTAGTCGGCGAGGCCAGAATAGGTCGGATAGCCCACGAAGAGCCACGAGCCGACTCCAACGGCGCTCTCCGAGCACTCGCAGAGGATCGGCTTGTCGAGGGTCCCGACGCCCAGCGTGCGAAGCGCCGCGACGCGCGGCTTGTTCTGCACGCTCGCGGAGAGGTCGGCCACGCCGTCCTTCAGCGGCGCCTCCTGGCCATCCACGAAGAGCTTCGGCTCCTTCGCGCCAGCGGGAACGGTCACGCTCTTCGCGCCGGCGGGGAGGGTGAAGCGGCACCAGATGCTCTCGGCGGCCTCGGGGTCGGGCGGGAGGCCGGGCACTTCGCCCCACGGGCGGATGGGCGGCTTGCCGATGACATCCACCTTGCCCCAGGCCTTGTCGTCGAAATCAGGCTTCTGCCAGCCGTCGGGCGCCTTCTCGGCCATCTTCCACGTGGCATCGGTCACGACGCGGATGAGTCGCCCCGAGGCGAGGCGGATGCGCGATTCGAGCAGGAGCGCGCCCACGTCGCCCTGGTTGGTGAGGTGGACGGCGAAGGCGTTGCTGCCCTTGTGGAGGAGCTTCTTGATGTTGTAGGTCTCTGCCTCATTCCAGTTGCCGTCGGCTCCGGCCTTCTCGCCGTTCACGAACAGCTCGTAGCCGTTGTCGCCCGTGATCGTGGCGGTCGCGAGGTCGGGCTCCTCGGGCAGGTCGAAGGTCTTGCGGAAGAGTCGCTCCTCGTTGTTGCCGTGCATGCCCAGCCAGTTCGCCTGCCACTCGGCGCCGCCGACGGCGGCGACGGGTTGGGGCTTGCCGATTTCAATGGCCTGCCAGTCGGAGTCGTCGAGGTCGGGTGCCGCCAGCTTGCCCGCCTTCTCCTCCTCGACCGAGGGCCGCTTGATCTTCAGGGCGACGATGCCCACGCCGAGGCGCTTCGCCGGCTGCTGCGTCTTCATCGTCCAACCCGTCGCGATGGGAAGCGGTGGAGGCAGATCCCGGACCATGGTGGACTTCATTCGCTGCCCCGTGAACATCACGGAGCAGAGGCCGTTCGTGCGGGCCAGGCCTGTGACGGCCGAGCCATCAGGCTCGACCGCCGTGGCCTGGAGCGCCGGGGCGAAGACAACGTGCTGCTTCGTCGGCGGCTTCCGCAGCACGACGAAGACCGCGCCGTAGGGCGGCAGCCGCAGGTTCAGCATCGTCGTCTTCTCGGTCACGTCGTAGGTCAGCGCGGGGGCGATCGAGCCGTCCTCGGGATCCCAGATCTCCGGCTCGGCCACGCGGGGGAACGTGATCGTGAAGACGAGGTCAATGTGCGCCTGGCTCGTGACGAGGTAGAAGTCGGCTTCGCCCAGCTTCCTGCGCACGAGGAAGAGCACCGGCTCCGCGGGCGGCGGGTAGATGGTGATGCCGTGGGCGGCCTTGGCCTGTGTGAAAACTCCCCCCTCCCCCGTCGTCTTCGAGCAGAGGAACACGATGCGCGCGGCGAAGTCGCCGAGGCCCTTGGCCACGGCAGCATAGGGCTGGGTAGGCGGCTTCGCGTCGGGCTTGGCCGACGTGATGAGCGCGGGGTCGGCGAGCGCCTGCCAGGTGGTGACGCGCTTGACCTCCTCGGGCGTGGTCGAGAGGCCGCCGTCGGCGAGCGCGACCTGGAAGGCGCCGCGGAACTCATCGGGGCACTTCGCCACGGTCTCGGCGAATGCCTTGCTCAGGAACCAGCCTTCGGCGGGGCGGCAGGCCGCGGGCGGATTGCGGAAGCCGGTCGCCAACTCATCTTCGCCGGCCCGTGTCGCTGCACAGAGCAGGCCCGCCGCCAGAGCCAATGCTGCCATCACACGTAGCATCTCAGCGTCCCCCAAGAAACGGAGTAAGGACGCGCCCAATTATCCGCATTGTGGCTGCTCTGGTCAAGCGGAGGACGGGACGGACGGGACCCACGGGACCAATGGGACGGAGAAGTGGTGCTGGTCCGATGGGTCGCATATGTCCCATGGGTCCCATCCTCTCGCGCCGCGGCTTGACTCGCCGTGCGGCCCCGCCTACAATGGCCGCGTCGGGGGACTTCTTAGGAGCAAGGCGATGGCCGAGCGAGACATGACGCGGCGCGGGTTTGTGCGGGCCACAGCGGGACTCGCGGCGGGCGTAGCCGTCGCGGCGCGGGCCGAGCCCGAGGTGGACACGAAGAAAATCCTCAACTACAACCCGAAGATGGGCTACCGACGCTTCGGGAAGAGCGGCGTGATGATCTCCGAGGTCGGCCTCGGCGGCCACTGGAAGAACCGCGACGGCGGCCGCTACTGGGCCAGCTTCGCAGGCGACAACCCCCCGCCCGACGTGCAGATGAACCGCAACGAGGTGTGGGTGAAGGCCGCCGAGATGGGCATCAACTACTACGACATCACCACGGCCGGCGAAGCCGCCATCTACGGCCGCTGCGCCAAGCAGACCGGCGTCAAGCTCCACATCGGCTACTCCGACCACGTGCTGTGCATGCGCAACCCCGCCAACCGCACGGTCGAGAAGCTCATGGTCGAGATTGACGCAGGCCTCAAGCGCCTGATGGTGGACCGCATGTTCCTCTGGCGGCCCCAGGCCAACATGGGCGGCGGCCACACGAAGCAGGAGCTCGACAACGTGCTCGAATGCTTCCGCAAGGCCAAGGAGCAGGGCAAGGTCGAGCACCTCGGCATGTCCACGCACAACCACGCATTCGTCCAACAGGTCATCGAGCAATACGGCGAGCACTACGGCGGCTTCGTCTTCATGTACACCGTCACCAACGAGCCGAAGGCCTCGGCCAGCATGTTCGAGACCCTCAAGAAGAAGGACTGCGGGGCCATCGGCCTCAAGCCTTTCCACGGCAACAGCTTCTTCAGCTCGGTCATCCGCGACGCGCGCAAGGCCGGCAAGGAGCCCGACCTCAACACCGCTGCCATCACCGGCCTGAAGAAGATCCTCGAAGTGCCCGAGATGACCTGCACCATCCCCGGCATGACGACCGTGGACGAGGTGGAGAACAACGTCAAGGCGTCCTACGAGCGGCAGAAGAAGCTCACCCAGGCCGAGCGGCAGTATCTCGCGCAGATTGGGGCCGACTCGCTGGCTCACCTGCCGCCCGACTACGCGTTCATCCGCGAGCAGATGTACGTGTGAGACACTGAGGCAAGAAAGGAGCGGACGGGATGAAGAGACTGGCGCTGGTGTGCGGCGTGCTGCTGGGCGTCGGCGTCGCCCTGGCGGGCGAGGAGTGGAAGCCGCTGTTCAACGGCAAGGACCTCGAGGGCTGGGGCAAGGCCGACCCGACGAAGTTCAAGGTCGAGGACGGCTGCCTGGTGGGCACCCAGGAGGATGGCAAGGGCGCCGACCTCTTCACCACCGAGGCGTTCGACAACTTCGAGTTGCGCTTCACCTACAAGGTCAAATGGCCGGCCAACAGCGGCATCTGGTTCCGCGACCGCTACCAGTTCGACATTCTCAAGTACACCAATCCCAAGACCTTCAGCGGGGCCTTCTACCCCGGCACCAAGAGCACCTTCGCCTTCGTGAACCTCGACGAGTCGATCGAGAACCGCGACGGCTGGAACGAGGGCCAGATCTACGCGAACGGCGACCACATCATCTTCTGGCTCAACGGCCACCAGATGGGCGAGGTGCACGACACTCGGTCCGCCAAGGGCCGCGTCGGCATCCAGGTCCACGGCGGCGGCTTCAAGGGGATGCAGATCATCATCAAGAGGCTCGAGCTGCGACCCCTGAAGGAAGGCGACAAGCCCACGCCCCCCGCCGCCCCCAAAGCAGCGGAGCCGGCGAAGTGAAGCATCCCGCCGCGCTGCTCGCCCTGGGCGGCGGCCTTGCGGTCGCCGCCCTTCTGGCGTCGTGCCGTGGACCCGCCGGGTCCGCCACCGGCTCCTCCGCAAAGAAGGAAGTCGTGTGCTACGAATGCCACATCGACTTCAAGGGGGAGGAGTTGACCACCGCTCACGAGAGGGCCGGCGTCACCTGCATCCGCTGCCACGGCGCCAGCCAGCCGCACATGAACGACGAGGTGCGGAAGACCCCGCCCGACGCCATCTTCCGCGACCCGACGATGAAGGTCTTCTGCCTCACGTGCCACGTGGCCGACTATGGTGCGGTGAACAGCCACAGGGCGGAGGAGGCCAAGCGGAAGACCGGCGGCAAACCGCGCGCCTGCACCGAGTGCCACGGAGAGCACAAGCTGGTGCGCGCTGACGCCAAGCCGTGAGAGCCGCCAATCGAGCGCGATGCTTGTACACCATTCGTAGGGTGTCCGGTGGCGCAGGTACCCAACCTGTGGTGAGGGGAGGGACCGTAGCCCCACAAACCGGTCCGTCCGCCGACGATTCTGCACGCTGGGGTGTCGAACGCACCCGGATTTCTGCCCCCTGGCTCCTTGACGAAGCGCAGACATGAGGTATACTGAATTACACGGAAGGGTGACCTCCCGAGGCCAAGTGCCGCGGCAATAAGAGGGCGGATGCGACGCGCTATCCCAGGTGTGCGCGACCGTCCAGGGGAACCCGGCAGGAGGCGTACCGATGGCGGCCATACTCGTCGTCGAGGATGACAAGAATCAGCGCCTGCTTCTCGCCGAGGAGCTCGCAGGCGAGGGCCACGCGGTCCTCACCGCGGGCAGCGGGCAGGACGCTCTCGCCACTGTTGCCAAGACCATGCCCGACCTGGTGATCGTGGACATTGCTATGCCGGAGATGGACGGCCTGGAGCTGCTCGGCAGGCTCCTCGCCGTCAACCACCGCTTGCCCGTCATCATTCACACGGCCTACGGGAGCTACAAGGACAACTTCATGTCCTGGGCGGCCGACGCCTACGTTGTGAAGCGCGGCAATCTGCAGGAACTGAAAGACACGGTCCGTTGCGTGCTGACGAAGCCGCTCGGCTCCTGCCCGTCCCCAGCGGCCGCCGAGGCCCGCGCCTGAGCTTCCCCCTACGCGAGCGTCACCTGCCGCCCCGTCCTGTGCGAGCGATAGGCGGCCTCCATCAGCTCGGTGAGTTGCGTGCCATCCTCGAGCCCGAAGTGGATCGGCGCGCCCTCGAGGATGCCGCTGACCCACTGGCGGAGCGGCGCCGGCAGTGGCTTCGGCAGCTCGGCGGGCGCCACCCAGCCAGGCACGGACGAGGCCACCTTGTTCGAGCGGAGCTGGACCCTGCCCTCCGGCCCCCCGATGAGGAGGGAGCCTTCGGTGCCGTAGAGCTCGAGCATGCCGGGGCTGTGGGACGAGACGAAACTCGTCTCCACCACCGCGATGGCCTTGCTCTCGAACTCGATGAGGCACACCGAGTTGTCCTCGACCACGTGGCCCGTGCGGTCGTTGAAGGTGGAGACGATTCGGCTGGGCTTGCCGAGGATCCAGCGGGCGAGGTACATGGGGTGCGCCCCCAGGTCCATCATCGCCCCGCCGCCGCAGGTCTCCGGCACGTAGAAGTGCGGCGGGAGCCAGCCGGCCGACGCCCCGTTGTGCGCCACGCGGACCCGCAGCACTGTCACGTCGCCCAGCAGACCCTCGTCCAGCACCGACTTCGCGAACAGGCTCGTGGCCGACGTGCGCTGCGGCATCGAGATGCAGAATCTCACGCCCGCCTTGCGGACCGCTGCGGAGATCCGGTCGCAGTCCTTCACCGTGAGGGCCATCACCTTCTCAGTGAAGATGTGCTTGCCTGCCTTGGCCGCGGCGATCATCACGCCGGGGTGCATCGAGGTCGGCGCATCCACCACCACGCCATCCACATCATCGCGTTCGCAGCACTTCCGCAGGTCGGCCTCGAAGGGGACCTTCAGCTCCTCGGCCCAGGCCTTTCCGCGGGCCGGCTCCTCGTCCCACACCACCGTCACCTTCGCGTCGGGGAATGAGTTCACCGTGTTCGCATACCCCTTCGCATGCACGTGCCAGCCGCTCAACATCGCCACTCGCAAGACGGCCATTCGTTTCTCCTGGAAGAACGATGGCGTGCATACCTGCACGCGAAACGCTAATGGGTCAGGTAGTAGATGATGATGTTGATGCCCATGCGGAGGGCGGCCTCGTTCTGCTCGGCGGTGTTCCACATACAGGTCCAGCCGCAATGGAGGTCGCCGGGGGTGAGGTAGGTCATGATGCGGCCCGTGCCCTTCTCGAAGAGGGCGTAGGCGCCGTGGTTGACGCCCTGGATGAAGGGGGCGCCGTTGGGGAACTCGAAGTAGCAGCGGTTGATCTCGTGGTCGTTGGGCACGCGCTGCATCGTCATGCCTTCCTTCTCGAAGAGGCGGTTGACGATGCGGACGTAGTCCTTGAAGAAGCGGTCGCCCGTCTTCCCGAGCACGCAGTCGTCGGCGTAGACGAAGCCGCCGCGCAGGAGGAACTCCTTCAGGTTCCCGGCCTCATTGTCGGGCAGGTCGAACCAGCCCTCGGAGGTAGCGAAGAGGAAGGGATAGCGGCACGTGCTATCGAGGTCGGCGAGGCGGACGACGATGGGGTCCTCGCTCGCGTTGACGTTGGTGAGCTGGCGGAGGCGCTTGCGCAGGATCACGTCGCCCACGGGATAGATGTTCCACTGGTCGCCCGTCTCGTCCTTGACGTGGAACATGACGCGAGGGAAGTAGAAGGTGCCGGTCTTGACGGCCTTCGGGCCGTCGGCGCCCTGCGTCGGCGCGCCGGAGGCGAGGCCCGACAGACCGCCCAGCGCCGCGGCGCCCAGGGCCGCCGCTCGGAGGAACTCGCGGCGGCCCATTGCGGATCGCGGATTGGGGATCGCGGACTGAAATCCGAAGTCCCCGAACACCTCTTGCTTCCAGTCTCTCAGGACGCTCTTGTTCTCGAGCAGGTTTTGCATGGCTCGCACCTCATCGCCCGTCCAGGTTGCTGGCCTGGAATCGGGAATCCTCAAACGAGGGACACACGCCTGCGAATGACCCATTCCACGGAGAGCGCGGCGACCACCAGGGCAAGCCACAGCGGCGTATCCCAGATGTCGTGCTCGTCGTGGAGGGTTTCCTTCTGCTTCCGCTCGCCTGCCGAGGCCTCGATGGCCTTGAGCATCTCCTCGGCCTCGCCCGGCTCGAAGTAGCGGCCGCCGGACACCGAGGCGATCTCCTTCAGCAGGGCCACCTTCTGCCCTGCGTCGGTGTACTCGTCGAGGGTCTCGCCGACGGTGAAGGTGGTGCCGGCGCCGAGCGGCGGGTCGCCTTTCACCGTCGCCGTAGCTGTGACCGTGTAGTCCCCGGCGTCGGGCGGCTCGAACTGGGCTTCGTAGACGCCGGGCTCGCTGAGGGTCCAGCTCAGCTTCATCGGCCTCTCCTGGCCGGCCGCGTCCTTGAGCTTCGCCCCGAACGGGTCGGCGATCTGGACCGCGACCTCCGCGTCGTTCACCGGCTCGAACTTGCGGTCGAGCACGGTGGCACGCAGGGTTACCGGCTCCTCCAGCGAATAGAGATCCTTGTCCGCCTCGATCTTGAGGGTGGGCTTGGAGCCGACGGCGAGCCAGCGGACGAGCTGCTTCCAGAACTTCTCGTGCAGTTCGTTCTCGATAGGGACGGCCATGCGCCAGTGCCAGGACCCGCCTGTGGCGAAGGCGGCGGCCTTGCCCGCCCCGTAGTCCTGGACGGCCAGGATCGGGGCGCCGCTCTTCGGCTCGACGGCGAGCACCTGGGCAAGCGGCTTCGTCTCCGCGATGGGGTTGTAACCGATGAGGGTCGGTGCTTTCTGCCAGATCTCGCGGTTCAGCACCACGTTGGGGCTCTGGAGCATGACGGGGTGTTCCTCGCCCGACTTGGTGAGGCGGACGCTGAACTCCACCTGGCGGTATCCGACGGACGGTGGGGGCAGGAGGACGGGGAGCAGGGCGGCGATGGGCGTGCTCTGGTAGTTGCCGAGGTTGAAGGAGTTGACGCCGCCGAGCATCAGGAAGCCGCCGCCGCGCCGCCGCACGAACTCCTCGGTGATGCGAAGCTGGTCGGCGCTCAGGGCGTCGGCCGCCACGTCGCCGAAGATCACCGCCTGGAACCGGCCGAGGTGCTCGAGCGACTTGGGGTATCCGTCGGCCAAGCCGTCCTCCTCCTCGGCTCCCTGGAGGACGAACTTCTTGGGGCCTTCGAGCCGCAGGATGCTGGCGATGCGGAAGTCCTTGTCGCGGAGGAAGGCCCGCCGCAGGAAGCGGTATTCCTCGCGCGGGCTGCCCTCGAGATAGAGCACGGGAAGCCGATCCTCGACCACCCGCACGATGAAGTCGAACCGATTGTTGTCCCGGATGATCTCCTGCTCGTGGGGCGGCACCTCGACGGTGTAGGTGAAGGTGCCCTTCTTCTCGGGGCGGAAGGCGAGGCGGACCCGATGGATGCGCTGGCCGGGCTCGGGGACCACGCCCTCGAGGGTCTGGAGCACCTCCTTGTCCTGGCGGAGGATGATGTTGAACGGCTCGTCGAAGCCGTGGGTGCGGATGTTGGCGAAGATGTCCACGGAACTGTTGTTGCGCACCTGACGCGGGGCGCGGATGGCCAGGACCTCGTAGTCCCTCGGGGGGTTCGGGTTGCCGAGGCCGATGCAGTAGACCGGGCGGCGCTTGGCCTGAAGCTCCAGGGCCATGTCGCGTGGGGCGCCGCCGGCGTTCACCGCACCATCGGTCACCAGCACGATGCCGACGACCGGCACGCCGCGAAGCTCGGAGTCCACGTGGTTCAGCGCCGAGTAGAGGTCGGTGCGCTCCCCGGTGCCCCGAAGCTTCGCCACGCTGCCGACCGGCTTGACGCTGGAGCTGAAGGCGAAGGTCTGCACGGGGCAAATGGCGGCGAGCTGGCGCCAGACCTTGTCCTCCTCAGGCGTGCCGAGCAATTGCCTGGCCAAGGCGAGACGCGAGAGGCGCTTGTCCTCCTTCCTCGCCGGCTCGATGTCCTCGATCCGCATGCTCCGCGAGTCGTCCACCAGCAGGGCGAGGAACGACTCCCGCTTCTCCTGCCGTGGCGTCCGCAGCACGGGATGGAACAGGATGAGCACGAGCAGTCCAAGAGCCGCGCCGCGGAGGGCAGAAAGCGTCCGCCGAGTCCCTCTCCTCAGTTCTACGGGCGCCCGACGGTAGAAGTAGACGGCCCCGCCGACCGCGGCGGCGAGGGCCAGCAACGCCAGCTCAGGGCGCAAGCCGGAGCCGAGCCGCAGCCGGCCGTCGAGGAACTTGTCGAGCGGGTACTTGAAAAGCGTCTCAAACATGCTGCGCTATGGCCAACCTGTGCGAGGATGAATGGATGATTGGATGGGTGGATGAATGAAAGAGCCCGAGCCTCCTCTGCCATTCATCCATTCATCCAGCCATCCATTCATCCCCTACGGTTTTTTCGTCGCCGCCTTGCTCAGCGACTCGAAGTAGGCATCCACGAAGGAGCGGTACTGGGGCGGACACTCCTCGCGGCGCTCGGAGTGGAGGCGCTTGGCCGACAGGGTCTCCTTGAGCACCTCGTCGAGGCTCCTGCCGATGCCGGTGACGACGCTGGCGAACTTGCCGGCCTCGGCCTTTCTCACCTTGTCGAACATCCGCCGGAAGCTCTCGGGGTCCTGCACGCGGCGGTCAAGGTAGTTCAGGGTCGTCGTGTCGGCCAACTCCTCGTCGCGGAGCGTGTCGGCGAGGTCGCGTGCCTTGAGCCAGAGCTGGTCCACGTCGTCGCGGGCCGGCCCCGCCCCGCCGCCCACGTTGCTGCCCAGGCCGGCGGTGCCGGGGGTGGATGCCCCGCGCATCTCCCCCTTCTCGGTGTCGGCGAGGCGTTGGGCCAGCGAATCCTCGCGCTGTCCCGGCGTGCCCTTTCCCGGGGTGCCTTTCCCCGGCTCCCCCTTCCCTGGCTCGCCCTTGCCCGGCTCGGCTTTGCCGGGCTCGCCCTTCCCCGGTTCGCCTTTCCCTGCCGGCCCTTCGCTCGGCGCGCCCTTTCCTGGCTCGCCTTTCCCTGGTTCGCCCTTTCCCGGCTCGCCCTTCCCGGGCGTGCCCTTTCCCGGCTCCCCTTTGCCTGACTCGCCCTTGCCGGGGACGCCTTGGCTGGGCTGGCCCTGGCCCGGCTCGCCGCCGCCGGACTGGCCCTGGGAGGGCTGGCCCGCGGTGGCCTCGCCGCCTCCCGGCTGCCCCTGGCTCGCCTGGCCGCTGGGCAGCCCTGCGATCTGGCGCACTCGCGCGCCAATCTCACTGGCCTGGCGCGCCGCGCGGCCGATGATGCCGGTCTTCGAGCCGGCGAGCATGTCGCCCGCGTCGCGGAGGCGGCCCGTAACGCCGTCCAGGGCACCCTCGATTTCCTCCTGCGTCGCCCGCGCCGAGCCGATGTTGTCCTGCGACAGGTCCACACCGGCGTCCACCATCTTCTGGGCCACGGCGTCCCGCTTCAGGCCGTCGCTGACGTCTCGGAGCGACGAGGTCAGGCGCTCCTCCTGCGTCTCCTTGGCCCACTTGGCGAGGTCGCCGACGTAGGCGTCGAACTCCTTCACGGCTTCGCTGAGCTTGAGTTGCTCGCCGGCGAGGCCCTGCATGCGGCCGGCGATGCGGGGATCCTGGGCCTTGGCCTTGTCCACCGCGCCGCGGGAGGGGCCGGGCCGCGCGCCGCGTGCCGCGTGCCGCGTGCCAGGAGACGACTCGTCGCCGGCGCCGGGTTCTCCCTCGCCGGGTTCCCCCATGCCTGGCTCGCCCTTGCCTGGGATGCCTTTCCCTGGGGTGCCTTTGCCGGGCGCGCCCTTGGCGAGAGCGCCTTTTCCGGGCTGTCCCTTTCCAGGCTGGCCTTTGCCGGGGACGCCTTCGCTGGCCTGCCCTTCACTGGGCTGGCCTTCGCTGGGCACGCCCTTGCCCGGCTCGCCCTTTCCGGGCCGGCCTTTGCCTGGGGTGCCTTCGCTGGGCTGGCCGGTGCCGGGCTGGCCTTCGCCGGCTTCGCCGCTGAGTTCGCGGATGCGGTCCTCGAGCTGGCGGGTGCCCTGAGAGACACGGGACTGGTTCTGGCTCAGCGCAGAAGCGCCTTGCTGCGCGGCGGCGAGGGCCTCGCCGAGGGACTCGAATTGTGCGGCCTTGAGACCGTGCATGGCGGAGCGCATGGCCTGCTGGGCGCGGCGTGCCTGGGCCATGGCGGCCTGGAGGTCGCCCCGCTGGAAGCTGTCGGCGGCCTGGCGCATCTCGCGCGAGGCGTCGCGGAGGCCGGCGGCGGCGCGCTCGCCCATCGGGCTCGCGGGGTCGGCGCCGCGGGCCACGTCGCGGGCGAGTTGGGCCGCGCGGTCGGCGAGGGCGGTCTGGCGTTGGGCAAGTTGCTGAGCCGTCCCTTGCTGCGACGGGCTCGATGAGCCGCCGCCAGGCTGATTCTGCTGCTCCATCCCGGGCTGGGGCGGCTGCTGTTGCTGGCTCTCGCCGCCTCCGCCGCCGGCCTGGCTGGGAGGCGGACGGCGGTCGTTGGCCTCGACCTTCCACTGTTCGTCGGTGTAGCCGAGCTTCTTCTTGCTCTTCTCCTGCGGCTCGTCGTCGGGTTCGCTGGAGCCGCCGCCTGGGGTCTGGCTGCGGTGGGGGTTGCTGGGGCCGGCGCGCTCGTTATCGCGGAGCCTGGCATAGCGGAGGCCCTTGAGCTTCTCAGGCTCGGCCTTCTTCATCTCGCCGCCGTGGCCGATGTCGGGCAGGTCGGCCCGCGGGTCCATGCTGGCGTAGGGGATGGCCCGCTTGTCTATGCGGATCATGTCGCCCTTGGTGCCGCCGCCGGCCGAGGGGTCGGTGGTGCAGGACATTTCAGCGGCCTCGCGGAGCTTGCGGTGGCCGAACGCCTCACGGGCCATCTCGATGAGCTGCTCCTGCGAGGCGTAGATTTCGCCCGCGAGGGCCAGCTCTTTGGTGAGGGGGGCGGTGCGCTCCTTGAGGTGCAGAGCGCGGCGGTAGTCGGGCGGCTTGAAGTGCCGCGGATTGTCCTCCTGCTGGAACGCGGTGAGCGAGTCGCTCATCACCTCGGGCAGGCGGAACTCCGCCTGCTCCATCACGGCGTCCTGGTTGTAGCCGCCCGAAGGCTGGCCGGTGTGGATTGGGGCGGTGGCGAGCTGGAGTTCCTGGATGGCCTTGGCCGTGTTGATGCTTTCAGCCATGGCCATTGCCTGCTGCATCTCGAGGGCGGCCTTGCCCGGCTCGTACTCCCTCACGAGGTCGAGGGCTTTGTGGAGTTTCTCCGTGGCGGCGGCGAGGACGGCCGCAGCGGCCTCGCGGACCTCCTTGGACAATTCCCCCTTCCCGCCGAGGAGGTTGAGGCCCTTCTGCGAGTTCAGAGCCGGCTCCATGCGTCCAGCCAGCTCGGTGCACTGGCTCTGGAACTCGCCGGTAGGGATCTTGCCGCGCTGCTGCTCGATGTGCCAGGCGGCGGCGGCCAGCAGGATGATGTCGGGCGTCCACAGGTAGTCCCAGTGCGGCAGGTCGGGGGCCGTGGGGGCAGCGGGCCACGACGCCGCCACTTCCAGGGGCATCAGCTTGATGAAAAAGAGGTCGGTCTTCGCGGCCTGCCCCTTCTGGTCGGTGATCTCCATGTAGTAAAAGACCATGTCGCCGATCTTGGGGGCGGGGCTGACCTTCTCCAGCTCGAAGACGTGTTCCACGCGGCCGTCGAGGAAGTTCCGGAAGTCCTTCTGGGCCGTGGGCGCCATGGCGAGGGGCATCGGCTCGGCCTTCCCGTCGCGGTAGTAACTGAGGTGGGCGACCGCGTCCTTGATCGCGAAGTCGTCGGTGACCTTCGCGGCGAACGTGATCTCGCAGAGGGGGTGAACGCTCATGTCCACCTTTGGCGCGACCATGGCGATGGCTGGCGGCTTGTCGGGCACGGCCTTGACGAAGAAGAAGTCGGGGAACTTGTAGGTCTCACCATAGATGTCGGCGATCTCGTAGGTGTAGGAGCCGTCCTTGCTCACGGTGAACGACGCGGTGACACCCTCCTCGGGCTTGGCCCCAGGCTTCATGGGCACGGCGGTGGCGCCGTCGAGCTTGAGCGTGCCGGCCTTGAGCGGGTTGTTGGCGACGACCCGCACGTCCACGCGCGTGCCCGCGAGAGCCGTCACGTCGCCGCTGGGGCCGAAGCTGCTCTGCGGGTCGCGTCCGAGATAGCTTGGGTAGTGATAGGTCAGCTCGATGCCGCGCACGGCGAGGGGGTCGTAGACCTTGATCTCGTACTTCTCGGAGGCCTGGCCGCAGGCGGCGACGTGGTAGGTGAAGGACTCATTGATGTCGCGGAAGGGCAGGCGGAAGCCGAAGCGGGCCTGGTCCTTCTCCATCTCGACCGCGTGCTCCCTGCCCTCTGCCCCAGCGAACTGGTAGTGGAAGACGGGCGGGATGAGCGGGTCGCGCGAGAGCGTAGCCGTGAACTCGATGCCCTTGCCGCGCAGGAGGGTCATGCCCCTGGGCAGGACGTTGATCTCGATGGGGCGGTTGACGAAGCGCTCGTGGGCGATGCGGGCCTCCTGCTCCAGGCGGGCCTCCTCGCGCTCGCGGCGGAGGGACTCCCACGGGACGAGGATGCGCTCGCCCTTCGCCCGCGTGTACTGCGGGAAGGTGATGCTGGTGAGGGCGAAGACGGCCAGGAGCGCGGCCGCGGCCGCCAGGTGCTTGCGCAGCCGGCCCAGGTTGGCGAACGCACGGGAATTCGTCTTGTCTATGCGGCGAACAGCGTCGCCCACGAGGAGCGTGGCGATGAAGCCGGAGAGGCCGGCCTTGGGCTTCCGCTGGCATTCGAGGGCGGAGATGACCGAGCCTTCGGCCTGGCGTGAGCGCTCCTCGATGTAGAGGGCGATCTGCTCGTCCGGGATCCGCCGGAGGAGCGGGGCCACGACCCGCCGCACGAAGACCGCCACGAGCAAGGCCAGCGCCACACTCAGCATGCCGAGGCGGATTATGCCGCTGAAGCCGTAGATCGCATCCGCCAGCATGAACACGAGGAACAGCCCGAGGGCCTCGGTGGCGACCACGAGCGCCCCGTCGAGAGCCGCCGCCGCCTTCCACCGCCGGCGCACTCTGGCCAGACGCCGCCTGAAGGCTTGGGGATCGTTCTGCATGGCTGTGCCTCCAATGGATAGGACCTATAGGACGCATAGGACCTATTCGACACAGGGTCAGGCCCTGCCGATTCGCGTGGCCAGGAACATCTCCCCCGTCAGGGCCACGAGCACCGCGAGCAGGAGGTAGCGCCAGAGCTTCTGGCGGTTCTCCAGCCGCTCGCGAGCCGTGGCCTTGGCCACGACCGACACGGCTCCGGGCGCGCTCTCGCCCTCCAGCGCGGGCCCCTTCTGCACCGTGCTGAGCAACAGCTTCATGTCCAGGGGCCGGAGGTCCGGCTCCCTTGGATCGAGGTTCGCAGCGAAGCGGGCGCTCCCGCCCTCATAGGCCAGCTCGTAGATGCCCGGCTTCTCCGGTGCGAAGCTCACGGCGGCGCCGGAAGGCGACTTCCTCACGTCGGCTGGCTTCTCCCATTCTACCACACCGGCCTGGTCCGCGAGGCGGCGAAGTGTCGCTGCCCCTCCCTTCGGGGTCACATCTTCATTTAGCGCTTTGCCGCCAAGTGCGAAATGAAGAGGTGACCCCAGTGCGTGGGCGATCTCCTCGCCCACCGCGAAGTTCCGCACGCTGCCCGTCCGCCGCGCGCACAGCCGCTTTGTCACCTGATGCACGAACGGCACGAACACGCTCTTCAGGCACAGCGTGTTCCACTCCATGTCCAGCGACGTCACCAGGAGGAGCGACTTGCCCTTCGCCCCTTGCTCGAAGACCCGCTCGAGGAGCACGGGATGGGCGTCCTTGTTGCTGAACCGCGCAGGCACCTCGGCCCGCAACGAGTGGCTGACGAGGAAGTACTGCGTGAACTCGGCGAGCGAGAAGTCGCCGGTGTGGGGCTGGGCGAACTCGGCGAAGATCTCGTGCCGCAGGTCCACCTGGTTGATGACCACCGGCGGTTCGCCTTCGGCCATCGCCCGCCGCACGAGGGTGCAGGGGGCCAGGTCGCCAAACGTCTTGTTGAACTCCTCGGGCACGACCTTGGAACCGCAGATGAGGCCGATGCCGCCGCCTGCCGCGACAAAGCGCCCCAGCGGCGACTCGAGCCCCGCGCCCGCCGTGACCTCGGCCGGCAGGTTCGACACGTTCAGGAACAGAGCGACATCCACGCCTTCGAGGTCCGAAGCCCTCATCTCGCCGGGCGCCACCTCACGGACCTCGAAGGGGCTGACAACGCCCTCCACCTCGGGCACGAGCGCCGCCTTCACGAACAACCCGTCGTTCAGCACCGCACGCTCCGCCCGGTCGGCATTGACCAGCAGCACGTGCACACGCGGCGTCACGTGGATGCAGAAGTACGCCACGTTGTCCTGCGGCAGGTCGTCCTCGGCCCTCACGGCGATGCTGCCCACCACGTCGCCTGGCTCGGTGAACTTGTGGCGGAAGCGGACGGGGGCCTCCTCGCCGGGGCGGAGGTTGACGGTGAGGCTCCCCTTCTCCTCGCCGTTGACCCGAAAGGTCACGAGGGCATCGCTCAGCGGCTTGTCCGTGAGGTTATGCACCGTGGCGGAGATGACCTCGACGAACCCGCCGGCGACCACGAGCCGGGGCACGGCGACCCGCCCGACGAAGACGTTCTGCACCGGCTTCTGCGCCACGTTCCGCAGGCTCAGCCCGATGCCAGGGGCAAGCGTCCAGTCGCCGGGGCTCTTCCATGCACTCTCCTGGAAGTCGCCGATGAGGACGATGCGCCGCGCCGCCTCGTTGCGGTCGGCCCGCGTGAGCGTCTGGTTGGCTTGCCGCAAGGCGAGGGCGAGGTTCGTGCCGCGCCAAGTCGGCTGAATGGCCCGAATCGTCTCCTCGGCCTGCGGGAGGGTGGAGCCGATGGGGCACAGTTCATCGTATTGCGACGAGTAGGCGGCCACGCCCACCTTGGCGGCGGGGTCGGCCTCGTGGAGGAGCTTCAGGCCCTCCTGCTTCGCGCGCTCCAGGCGGCCCTCGGCCTGCATCGAGTACGAGTTGTCAACGAGCACCAGGACGGCCTCCTCACCGAGGGCCGTCCTCCCGCCCACCTGCCCCTCCACCGGCCGCTCGAAGAACGGCCTGGCAAACGCGAAGGCCAGGATGGCGAGCGCCAGCGCCCGCAGGAGCACGAGGAGAAACTCCTCGAACCGCCGCCGGTGCACGACGCGGTGCGAGGTCTTCTTCAGGAACCGCAGGGAGCCGAAGACCACCTGCTGCACCCGCCGACGCTGGACGAGGTGGATGATGACGGGGATCAGCGCCGTGGCGGTGGCTGCCAGGAACAGGACGTTGAGGAAACCCATCGGGCCTCTCGTTCTCGCAATCCGTAATGCGTAATCCGTAATCCGTAACAAGAGAGGAGCAGAGCGCCGACCAGTTTGTCCTTCTCTGGTTACGGATTACGAATTACGGATTACGGACCTCATCACACACGCCTCAGAACCGTCGACTCCGTTGGAACAGGTATTCCGAGAGCGCCAGCTCCAGCGGGGTGGACGTGTCGAAGAGCCGATAGTCCACCTTCAGCTCGGCACAGCCCTCCCGATAGGCGTCCAGAAAGCGGTTCAGCTCGGCGAGGTACTGCTTCCGCACGGCGTCGGGCGCGGTCAGCAGCCGCTCGTTGGTCTCGGGGTCCACGAACTCCGTCATGCGGTCGAAGGGGAACTCCAGCTCCGCCTTGTCCATCACGTGGAAGACGATGACGTCGTTGCCGAGGAACTTGAAGTGCTGGAGTCCGCTGAGGACGGCGTCGGGCTCGTCGTAGAGGTCGGAGATGAGGATGATGAGTCCGCGCTTCTTGATGCCCTCGGCGAGGTCGTGGAGGGGCTTGCCCGTCTCCGTGGCGCCGCCGGGCTTCAGGCCCTCCAGCTCGGCCAGCATCAGGTGGAGATGGGGCATGCGGCTCCGCGGCGGCAGCAGCGTGCGAATCTCCGTGTCGAAGAGCACCAGGCCCGTGGCATCGCGTTGCATCATCATGAAGTAGGCGAGCGAGGCGGCGAGGTAGGAGCCGTATTCGAGCTTGGTGAGCCGGCCCGAGCCGTAGCCCATCGAGGCGCTCTTGTCGAGCACCACGGTGCAGGCGAGATTCGTCTCCTCCTCGAACTGCTTGATGTAGAAGCGGTCGGTCTTCCCGTAGACCTTCCAGTCGAGGTGGCGGATCTCGTCGCCGGGCACGTATTGGCGGTACTCGGCGAACTCGACGGAAAAGCCGCGGTACGGGCTGCGGTGCAGGCCCAGCACGAAGCCCTCGACCACTGTCTTCGCCAGCAACTGCATGTCGCTGATGCGGGACAGCGTGTCGAAGTCGAGATAGCGGAAGGTTGTTTCCTGCTGTTCTGGCATGGATTACAGCCCGGAGGCCGGCTTGGGCACGGTCTCCAAGAGGCGCTGGATGATCTGCTCGGACTTGATTCGTGCGGCCTCGGCCTTGAAGTTGGTGATGATGCGATGGCGGAGCACGGGCAGGGCCACGGCCTCGACGTCGCCGACCGACACGCCGAAGCGGCCGCTGAGGACGGCTCGGGCCTTGCCCGCGAGCACCAGGTAGTGGCTGGCCCGCAGGCTCGCGCCCCAGGTCACGTAGTCCCGCACGAAGTCAGGCGCGCCCCCGCTCCGAGGCCGGCTCATCGCCACGAGCCGTACGGCGTAGCGCGCCACGGGGTCGGCCACGGGGATCTCCCGCACCACGTGCTGGTAGCCCAGCAACTCCTCGCGGTGCATCACGCAGTCGAGCTTCTCCCGCCGCCGGCTCGTCGTCTGCCCGACGATTTCAATCTCCTCCGCCCGCTTCGGGTAGCCGATGATGATGCTGAACATGAAGCGGTCCTGCTGGATGGCGGGCAGCGGGTAGGTGCCCTCCTGCTCGATGGGGTTCTGCGTGGCCAGCACGAAGAAGGGCCGCTGGAGGGGGTAGGTGACGCCGCCCACGCTCACCTGCCGCTCCTGCATGGCCTCGAGGAGCGCGGCCTGCGTCTTCGGCGGCGTGCGGTTGATCTCGTCGGCCAGGATGATATTGGCGAAGATCGGGCCGCGGAGGAACTTCATCGTGCGCTTGTGCGTCGCACGGTCCTCCTCGAGGATTTCCGTGCCCGTGATGTCGGAGGGCATGAGGTCGGGGGTGAACTGGATGCGGCGGAAGCTCAGGTCGAGGGCCTCGCCCAGGCTCATGATGAGCAGGGTCTTGGCCAGGCCAGGCACGCCCGTGATCAGGCAGTGGCCGCCGGCGAAGAACGACAGGAGCACCTGGTCCACCACCTCGTCCTGGCCGACGATGACGCGGCGGATCTGCTGGAGGACCCGCTCGCGCCCCTCCTTGAGCTTCTCGAGCATCTCGGCCGCCCGCGCCTCATTCAGCTCCGCTGCCACCTGCGCTGCTTCGCTCACCGGAACCCCCTCATTGGTCTTGTCACGCGTCACGGGTCACGCGTCACGCATGGCCTTCGTCAAGCGCCCGATCACATCCTCCACCGTCACCTTATCCACGTCGGCTCGGAAGTTGAGGCCGATGCGGTGCCTCATCACGGGGGCGACGACGCCGCGAATGTCGTCGGGCTCGACGGTCATCCGGCCCGCCATCGCCGCGCCCGCCTTGGCGCCCAGGACGATGAACTGGCTGGCCCGCACGCCCGCGCCCCACTCGACGTATTCCTTGACGAAGTCGGGGGCGCTCTGGTTCTCGGGCCGCGAGGCCGACACCAGGTCCACGATCCCCTCGATCACCTCCTGCGGCACCTCGACCTTCAGAATCAGGTCCTGATAGGCCAACAGGTCCTCCTTCTCCATGATCGGACCCAGCTCGACCTCGCCCGTGCCGGTGGAGACCTTGATGGCCGTCACCTCGTCGTCCTCGCCCAGGTAGTCCATCAGGACGCTGAACATGAAGCGGTCCTGCTGAGCCTCAGGGAGAGGATAGGTGCCCTCCTCCTCGAAGGGGATCTGGGTGGCGAGGACGAAGGTGGGCTGCTCGAGGGGATACGTCTTGCCGCCGATGGTCACCTGCCGCTCCTGCATGGTCTCGAGCAGCGCGGCCTGGGTCTTCGGCGGGGTGCGGTTGATCTCGTCGGCCATCACGATGTTGGCGAAGACCGGGCCGCGGACGAACTTCAGCTCGCGCCGTCCCGTCGCCATGTCCTCCTCGAGGATCTCCGTGCCCGTGATGTCCGACGGCATCAGGTCGGGGGTGAACTGGATGCGCTTGAACGACAGGCGCATCAGCCGCGCCAGCGAGGAGACCAGGAGCGTCTTGGCCACGCCCGGCACGCCGGTGAGCATGCAGTGGCCGCCGGCGAAGAACGCCGTGAGCACCTGGTGCATCGCCTCGTCCTGGCCCACGATCACCCGCTTGAGCTGGGAGACGATGTGGCTCGCCTGCTCCCGCAGTCGCTCGGCACCGACTTCTGGACCGGCCATTCGCGCCCTCCGATTGTGGCCCCACCCTGCGCCTGTCCCTCCGACAGCCCATAGTAGGGGGTTGCTCCCCGGATTTCAAGTCCACCCGGCCGACGTCGGGGGGGGGCGCGGCAGGTGGTGGGGTTGGGGCGAGCCCCTACGACCCCGATTGCCCGACGCCGCTCCGACCGGCGACGGGGGCATCGAGTCTCCGGTCCAGCAGATGCTTCCATTCCCACGTGCCGGTCCAGGTGCGCTTGGGCGGGCCGCTGGGCCGCTTCTCGGTCTGCCACAGCTTGGTGTGGTACGCGGCGCGGAGGCGGTCCCGGGCGAGGTGGACGACGAAGAAGCCGTTCTCCGTCTGCCCGGTGTTGATGCAGGTGAGGGGCTTGGTTTGGCCCTCCGGCTTCCAGTCGCGCAGGCCGGTGCCGGTGTGCCCGTAGAGGTAGAGGACGACGGTGTAGGGCCGGGCGACGTCGTAGACGGCCTGCCAGTCCTCCGGGTGCCACCAGTTGGTGTCGAAGCCGCAGTGGCTCACGAGCACCACGGGCCGGCCGCTCGTGCCGACGTGGGCGGCGAGATCCGCCTTGAGGAACGCCAGCGCCCCTTGCGGGTCATGGTAGTCGGGGGAATACTTGATGCCCGCGTGCTGGCGGTCTGCGGGGTAGATGTTCAGTTGCACGAGGTGCACGTCGTCCCAGTCCCATGAGTAGTGGAGGCCGTTGTCGGAGAGATTGGCCAGCCAGCCCTTGGCCTTGCGCTGGGCGTTGCGTTTCCTCAGCTCGGCCTGGAAGCTGAAGCCGTGGCGCTCGCGGCCGGCAGGCGGGCCGTCGTGGTTGCCCCAGCCCTCGAAGACGCGGAACTTCAGCAGCCCGTCGGTGCCGTCGAGGCCGAAGTCGGCGACGAAGTGCTTGAACTGCTCCGGCCCCTGGCTCTTGCCCTCGAGAAGGCGGTCGCCGTCGTCGAGCACGTCGCCGAGCACGACGACCCCGCGCGGCGCGCGGATCGCGCCGCCGCCGAGGCGCTCCGGCCACGGGACGTTAGCGACCTCGTTCATGTGCCGCAGCGTGTCGCGGACGCGCTCGTTGCGGTCCTCGTTCTCGAAGGCGTCGTAATGTACGTCCGAAGTGGCGAGGAAGGTCACGTCCCTCGCTGGCCGGCTCGTGGGCGCGCTGGCCTCTGCGGCCCCCACCCGGCTGACCAGGCATAGCAGCGCCACGGTCACGAGCAGTCGCGTTCTTCGCATCTGCGGTCTCTCCTGGGTTCTCGCGTTTGGCGCCGGCCGAGTTGGCTGGCCTGCCTACTTCCGCGAGGCATCGAGAGCAGCGGCCAGTTCCGCAAGCGCCTTCAGCCCGGATTCCTCGGCCGCGCGCGCCGCCTTGAGCGCCTCGATGGCCTTCGCGCGCCGCGCGGCGTCGCGGAGGCGCTCGTCCATGCCCCTCGTGTCGTCAACCTTGAACGGGAAGGTCTTGGCGACAGCCCCAAGCTGCTCGGAGACGACCTTGTAGCGTGCGATCGCCTCGTCGAGGAGCAGCGCGAGCTTGGGGTCGGCGAGGCGCTTCCTGGCCTCCTCGAGGAAGGCGACGGCGTAGCGGCGGCACTCGGCCCAGCACTGGGCGTTGTAGGCATTGCCGAAGCCGATCACCTTGTCTTCCGCAACGAGCCTATCGTCGGCGAGCGCCTTGATCCACGTGTCGTAGCCGGAGAGGCCCGTGTGCCATTTCTCGTTCGAGTGTTTGCCGGCGCCGTGTTCGAGCGCGAAGCGTAGCGCCTCGCGGACGACCGTGCGGTCGTCGGACGCCTTGCCCGTTCTGACGACGGCGACGACGGCCCAGCCAATCCCCGTGTCGCCGAGCTTCGCGTGGTGCGTCTTGCCCGGCTGGCCGAACTTGTCGAACAGGTAGTTGCCCTCCGCGTCGTAGCCCTGGATCACGTACCATTCGGGCACATCGAGCTCCCAGCCGTAGCAGGGCGTTCCTGCGTCAATGGCCTCGCAGGTCTTGCGCCAGATCGCCTCGCGCTTCTCCGCGATTCCCTTCTCCGACTTGCCTCCGTGGTGGCGTTCGACCACGAGGCCGACATTGGCTGCGAAGGCGTCGCACCTCTCGGACGGCCAAGCCGTGGGGCCGCTGGGGCAGATGACCTCGTGGACGTTGAGCGCGAAGGCGTGGCCACAGCCGCCGTAGATCCAGGCGGGCGGGGCCTCGCTCTTCAGGAACTCGGCGCAGCCGATCAGGCTGCCCATGTGGGTGATCCACATTGGCTTCTGCTTCAGGCCGTCGAGGCGCTTCTCCGCGGCGGGGCCGGGGGTTCCCGTTCCGCCCTTCGCGCCCTCCGCGGCCAGAGCCTTCTCGACCTCGGCGATGCCGGCGGCGTAGGCGTCGCGAGCCTGCGTCAGGAGGGCGGCGGCCGCGGTGTTGCGCTTCGGGTCGGGGCCTTCGGGCGAGTTCCACCAGAGCAGCTTCTCACCCTTCGCCAGCGCCTCGGCCTCGGCCTGGAAGTGGTCGGCGGCACGCCTCAGGTGGTCGGCCATCGCCGGGTGCTTCGGCGCGGTCTCGCGGAGGAAGCCGGCCGCGGCGGCGTGGGTGCTGCGGTAGACGCCGTAGCAGTAGGCGTCGCCCACCTCGCGCTTCTTGTCGGGCTTGCCGAAGTCGCGGATCCAGCGGTCGTAGCAGGCGAGGCCGGCGAGCATCACCCACTTCTCGCCGCCCAGCTTGTCCACGTTTTTCTGGTCGCGCGCGTGGCGGACGGCTTCCCGGAGCGCAGCAACCTCGGCCTTGGGGGCGTCGAACTCGCCCGTCTTGCGGCTGATGAGGAGCACGCCCGCCGGGCAGCAGATGTCGCCGCACTGGCCGGTGCGCATCTCGTCCTCGGCGGCGAACGGCTTGTCGTTGCCGGCGTAGGAGCCGCGGCCGAGGAACTGCTTCTTCTCGGCATCGTAGCCGTAAACGACGTCCCACTCGGCGTTCGTGAAAGCGTGCCACACGAGGGCGGCGCGGCCGGCGTCAATCTCCTGCTTCACGCGGGCGACGGCCTTGCGCGTCGCTTCCTTCAGGGCCTCGCCCTCGCCCTCGATCTTGACGTGCTCGAGTTCGTAGCCGAGCAGGCGCAGCAGGTCTTGCGGCCACATGGCGTTCTCGCACGTCGGCGCGCACGGGCAGATGCCGCCGATGCGGAAGGCCGAGCCGGAGATGCCCTGAATGTAGTCGGGCGAGTAGCGCTCACCGCGGGAGGCCAGGATGAGGCGCACGCCCTCGAACATGGGGTCGATCACGCGATAGGGCTCGATGCCCTCGATCCACGCCTTGCTGCCGTCGCGACGGACCTTCCCCATGGGTTCCTCCTTGCGCGCAAGCGTCGAATCACCGGATGCGGAAGAACTCCCTTTCGAGCTGGGTCTGGGGACCTCCGAGCAGCCGAGGCCCAGGCACAGCGCCATGCAGGCAACCCTGGTGCCGCACCTCGCCCACGCGCCACGCGCGCTGTCCATCGTGCCTGCCTCGGTTGCTGGCCATGCTCCGGGGGCGCTCGGCACCCTCAACGCGTGCCCTCGCCCGCCATGCAGACGACGCGACCGTTCTCGAGGGAGAGGAACAGCCGGCCGCCGGCGGCGGCCATGCCGTCGAGGACGGGCGGCGAATCGAGCGGGCACCGCGCCAGTTCGGCGCCGTCCGAGGCGGCGACGGACAGGAGCAGCGCTCCCCGGCCCTCGCCACGTGCCGACGGGCCCCCGGCCGCGTCGGCGGCAGGGCCGGCGATGAAGAGCACTTTGCCGGCCAGGACCATCGCCCGAACCTGGATCGCCAGGGGCTTCGCCCACTGCTCTTTGGCCTCGCCCTGCTTCAGGGCGAAGAGCCGGTACGGCCCGTCCTCCAACTGGTTCGACCAATGGATGCCCCTCCGCCCGTACCCATAGACCATCGGCCCGTCGAAGACCAGGAGCCTGCCATAGACGAGGCTCCTGTCGCGCCCGCTGCACCCGGTGGCCAGCGAGCACTGCGTGCCGAAGATCCAGTAGGAGCGGTGGGGCCACGTGTCGTCGAGGAAGCCTGTGAGCGTGAGCAGGTGGGGGTTCCCCTTCGGCTGCACGGCGCCGCGCGGATCGAAGACCATGTCCCGCAGGTACACGTGCCGGTCGTCGCTCGTCAGGATGTCGGCGAGCGTGCCCGGCATATTGCAGGGCCCGTAGTGCTTGGGCTGCCTGCCCGTCTTGGGGTCAGGACTGTAGATCGGCGTTGTGGAGAGAATCCTGCCGGTTTCGGGCTGCACCCGGCAGAGGTCAATCCCGCCGTCCAGATAGGAGGATCTGCCCGCCGTGAGATAGGCGGCGCCGTCCTGGACGAGAATGCTTCCGAAGAGGGGGGATGGGGACTCGAGCTGGCCGCAGACGACGACCCGCCGGCTGTCGCGCGCGGCGCGCAGGCGCCAGGCCAGCGCGCCGTCCGACGCGCGCACGCTGTACGCGTGGCCGTCGCGGCAGCCGAAGATCGCGCTGCCCCCATGGATGGTGGGCGGGGAGTCCACGCGAGCGCCCGCCGTGAACTGCCATGCCGGCTGGCCGGAACCGGCGTTCAGCGCGCACACGCGGTGCTCGTCCACGGCGGCCACGAACACCTTGCCCTCGGCGACCGTGGGGCTGCTGAGCCTGCCGCCAAGGTCCGCCTGCCACGTGCAGTGCAGGGCGGCAGGCACCGCGGCCCGCGTGGAGCCGCTCCGCTGGGCGTCGTGGCGGTACGTGGGCCATTCCTCTTCACTGCCGACTGCCGACTGCCCTCTGCCGACCGCCTCGTAGGCGGGGCCTTGCTCGAGCGGCGGGCCAGCCGCCTCTCCCGTCGAGGACTCGGCGGAGGCGGGCGCGAGGGCATGGAAGCCGCTCAACTTGGCGGCGATGTAGCAGCCGCACGCGTGCGGTGGCGCGTAGAGGAGGCCGTTGCACGGCATCACCCCATAGCGGCACACGCCGCGCACCCAACTGTTCCACAGCACGTCGCCCGTCTGGAGATTGATGAACTCGACGCCTCGCCTGCCGCCGAGGATATAGCGGTCGGTGGCCTTGTTGCTCCAGCAGCGGTGGTGGTGCCCCGGGTTCTCCGGGTCAATGTGCTTCAGTACCTTGCCGGTGGCCAGGTCCTGCTGCGTGACGAAGTACGGTCCCCATACCGGCCCTCGGTTCTTCGCCGCCTTCGCCTTCGGCTTCTCCTCAAGGGGCTTGAAGCCGCCCAGCCAGAGACTCCCGTTGATCACAAACGCGTCGCGCAACTGGCAGAGCGTGGCGGGTTGCGTCCACAGGGGCTTGCCGGTCTCCACGGACAGCGCGGTCACCGTCTCATCATTCGCGCAGACGACGGCGCGGTCGCTGGCCACGCGCATCGGGGGCGACGAGGCCGACCAGAGCTCGCCGCCCGTCTTCAGGTCCAGGCAGCAGACCTCCCCGCCCCTCTGGTAGAACGCTCTGTCGCCTACGGCTGACAGGGTGTTGGGCCGGAACCAGCCGTCCGACACGGGCTTCTTCCAGAGCAGCCGCCCGGACGCAACGTCGAGCGCGACGACGGCCACTTCGGCCTTGGCCTCGGTCGAGCGGAGCTCCTTGACGAGCGGCTCCGCCGACTCTCGCACGTAGACGGGCGACTTGTCCTGCACGACGAGCCGCCTCCACTTCTCGAGCTGGGCGACCCGTTCCTTCGTGACGCTTCGGACCGCGAGGAGGAGGGTCCCCTTGTGGCATAGGATCTCCTCTGTGCCCTGGGTCTCGTCGTAGGTCTTGAGGAGCTCGCCCGTCGCGGCGTCGAGGGCGCTCAAGGGCGCGTGGAGGCCGAGGGTCACATACACGCGGCCCCCGACGGCGACCAGCCTGCGCTCGAGCTGGGGTGGCGTGGCGCCCCAGTTGACGATGTGCGGGAACCACGGGCTGAAGGGCCGCTTCCAGAGGAGCACGCCGTTGTAGGCGTCGCGCGCGACGACGTGCCACTGGGGAAGCCGGCGGAGCGACTGCGTGGGCGCCTCGTCCAGGATGTAGAAGATCCGCCCGCCGGTCGAAACCAGGGCGTAGATGCCAGGGATGTGCTCGTGGCTCCGCATGTGCCGCGGCTCCGCAATCCACTGCACCCGGCCGGGCGGCCCGACCACGTCATCGTGAGCCACGGCGTTCCCGCTCGCGTCGTGGAGGTAGTGGGTCCACTCGTCGGTGTTCTGGGGATGCGGCTTCACGGACTTCGTCCAGCGGCCGCCCTGTCTGGCGTAGAGCGTGCCGCCGGGCGCCAGCACGCGCATCGCCTCCTCGGTCGCGACGCCGCCGAGGTCCTCCGCCACCACCAGGTTCACCAGGTTCTCCGCGTATGGCAGCCGCTTCCCGTCGAAGAGCTCGACCGAGACCGGGCCATAGACCCCCAGCTTCTGGACATGCTCCCGCGCTTGGCGGACCGCCCTCGCATCGGTGTCGAGGCCCTGCACCAGGTAGCTCGGGCCCGCGTGCAGCGCGGCTGTGAGCCTGCCATCGCCGCAGCCGACGTGGACGAGGAGACCGCCTCTGACGCCCGTCGCGTCGAGGATCTGCTTCGCCCGTTGCGCTTCAGGCGGCAGGGCCGAGCCAGCGATTGCTGTGGCTGCCATCGCGCTGAGGATCATGCCCAGGAACTTGTGCGTGGCCATTCTCTTTCCTCTTGAGGCTTCCATGATGAGGACCATCGCCTGCCTACTGACTCTCTCCGGCCAGGCAGGCCAGGCTGCCGTCCTCCAGCGCGACGAAGAGCCGGCCCGCGGCGGCGATCATGCCGTCGAACACGGGCGAGACGTCCAGCGCACGCTCCGTGAGCTTCTTGCCGTCCCGCGCCGACACGGCGATGAGGCGGGCGCCTCTGCGGCCCTCGAACGCGGCATAGGGGTCCTTTGCGTCGTACTCGTCGGGCGGGCCGGCCACGAAGAGCGCATCGCCGGCCTTGACCATCGCGCGAATCCGCACGGGGAGCCACAGGGTCCACAGCGGCGGCTCGGCGCGCGTGTAGCCGATCATCTTGTCGAGCCCGAAGGCCGGGCTGTCCAGGCGCCGCGGGCCTTCCCTCCGGCCATAGTCCGACTGCGGCAGCCACGCGATGGGCTTTCGGGCACCCTCCTCGCCCACGATCTGCGGCTCCGTCGCGTTCTTGTCAGCGAACAGCAGGTAGCCCTCCTTGCCGGGGAAGAACATCGTGGTGTGGACGTTGCGGCGGTAGAACACTTTCACGCCGTAGGTGTTTTGCTCGTCCACGACGAGTAGTTGCCCGCTCTTGGGGGCCTGGTTGGCGAGTTGGAAGCCCGGCCAGCGCCTCGAGTACATCCAGAAGGTGCGGTTGTACCAGGACCCGTCGAGCAGTCCGGCCGTGGAGAACACGTGGAGGCCGGCGTCGGCCTCGCCCTTGCTCGACAGGATCTTGGGCTCCTGCTCCTGGAGCGACGGCGTGAGCCGCTTCTGGCGCAGGTAGATCGCGTCGCCCTCGCTCACCAGCACGTCGGAGTTGGCGCCCCGGATGTAGAACGACACGTCGCGCGGAACCGTCTTGCCTCCGTCGGGCAACGGCCCCGAGAGGGTGCCCTGGTGAAGCACCTTGCCTGTCGCGGGGTCCAGCCCGTAGAGGTGGATGCCGCCGTCGAGATACGTCGAGCGGCCGGCGGCGACGTAGGCGACTCCCTCGCGCACCAGCACGCTGCCGTGGACGGGCCAGACCGACTCGATCTGGTCGAAACAGGCGATCCGCCGGTCCGTCGGCGCGGCCAGGAACCGCCAGGCCAGCGCCCCGTCCGTCGCTCGCAGGCAGTAGACCCATCCATCGGCGCTCCCGAACAGCACCAGGCCCCCGTGCACGGTCGGCGGCGAGTCAATGCGTCCCCCGGCCACAAAGGTCCAGACCGGCCGGCCCGTGCGTAGTTCCAGAGCGTGGAGCGTATGCGTCTCCCTCGATGCCACATACACCCGGTCTCCCGCCGCAACAGGGGCCGTAAGGCCGGCGCCCAGCTTCACGCGCCAGGAGTCCTTCACCGCGGGCGCAACGGCGCTGGGCGTGGAGCCGTGGCGGGCCGGGTCGTGCCGATACGTCGGCCAATCCTCTTCACTGCCGACTGCCGACTGGCGACTGCCGACTGCTTCGTGGGCGGGGCCTTTCTCCAGGCGGCTGCCCTCGTGCACGCGCTCCGCGCGGGTGGACGTGAGCGCGGTGAAGCCGAGCAGCTTGGCGCCGGGCTCGCAGAAGCACTGGTCGGACGGCACGTAGAGCATTCCGTTGGCCGGCATCATGCCCAGCTTGCACGCCCCGCGCGCGAAGTTGTTCTGCGCGTGGTTCGTCCCCTCCAGGTCGAGGAACTCCGCGCCCTCCATCGAGCTGATCACGTAGCGGTCGGTCGCCTTGTTCCGGTAGCAGCGGTGATGGTGCTCGGGGCTGATGAGGTTCGGGACGAAGACCTGTTTCCGCTCCTGCCCGGTGCGCAGGTCGTAGCCGATGGCCAGGGCGTTCGGGCCCCTTCGCGACGGATTGCGGTTGTCGTCGGCGCACGTCATGCCCGGCCAGATCACCCCGTTGATGACGAACAGGTCCTCGCCACCCAGGCTGTTCCCGAGCACGACTTTCTTCTGCCACATCGGCTTGCCCGTGGCCCCGTCGTGCGCCTCCAGGGTCCCGCGGCCGAGGAGCAACACGACGCCCCCGGTGGCGACCAGGGTTCTGGCGGCCCTCTCCTTCGGCTCGACCTGCCAGAGTGCCTTTCCGGTTTGCAGGTCGAGGCAGTCGAGCGTACTGGCCGCCTGGAACACCACGCGGCCCTGGTCAATGGCCAGAGACAGGCCCCGCAGCGGCGGGATGCTCTTGCGCCAAAGGGTCTTGCCCGTGGCGCCGTGGACGGCGGTCAAGGCGCCGGCCGGCTCGTCGGCGGCCTTGCCCTTTCGTTTGGGCTGGTCCGAGCCCGGCGCCTGCGAGTACACGACTGCGACACCGTCGGCGGCCACGATCTGTCGGGCGAGCGCCGTGTCGGCCACGGTGACGAGCGTCGTGCCCGTCGCCGCGTCGAGGATGCTCAGTGGCGCGTGGTACTCGAGCGTTGCGTAGAGCCGGTCCCCGTCCGCCACGAGCCGGCGCTGGTTCTCGTCGGGCAGGGCGGCTCGGCCGCCGGTGATCGTCGTCCAGTCCTTGTCCTGGAACCTCGCTGCCGCCCATTGGGGCCACCCCCAGGGTCCGATCGGACGCCTCCACAGTAGCTTGCCGTTGAAGGCGTCGCGGCACAGGAGCGCCCAGCGCTCGGGGAGCCGCTGGTCGGTGATTCCGATCAGCCCCTCATCCAGCAGGTAGAACACGCGGCCGCCGCCGCAGACCATCGCCTGGAAGCCCGAAGGCGTCTCGTGGCTCCGCAGCCACAGCGGCGGGGCCATCCAGTGCAGCGACCGCGGCGGGCCGACGACTGTGTCGTGGGCCACCGCGTTGTTGCCCGCGTCGTGCAGGAAATGCGTCCAGTCGTCGATCTCCTTCGGCCGCGGCTTCACCGTCTTCGTCCACTGGCCATCCCGCTTCACGCAGGCCACGCCGTTCGGGCAGAGCACCCGCATGACCTCGGCCATGGGCGTCGCGTTGGGGTCCTCCGACACGACGAGATTGGCGAGGTCGTCGGCGTACGGGAGGCGTCCGCCCGCCCACTGCTCGACGGACACGGGGCCGTACAGCCCGAGCGTGGCGATGTGGCCGCGTGCCTTCTGCACGTTGGCCGTATCGGCATCGAGCCCGTGGACCAGGTAGCTCTCGTTGGCGCGCAGCGCAGCCGTCAGCGTCCCGTCGCCACAGCCGATGTGGACGACGAAGCCGCCCCTGACCCCCGTTGCCTCCAGGATCTTCCGGGCCTCCGCCGCCGCGGCCGCGTCGCCGCTGGCGCCGGCCGACGCCCTGGCCCCGCACGCGCCCGCCGCCACGCAGAGGCCCACGAGCGCGACCCAACGCGACCGGGCAAAGGGACTCCTCGCCTTCACGATGCTCCTCCTTGAGGGAATTGGGCCCGTCCCCCTTCGGTGGCCGCCACTGGGGCGGTCCGGTTTCTGGCTGGTCTCACTGGGTTCCCCTGCGAGGCTGCGAACGGAGGTCCGCGCGCTACTCGCTCACCGCAACGGTCGTGCTGGCCGTCCTTCCGCCAGCGGTGAGGGTGATCGTATAGGTCCCCGGTGAATAGTAGGTGTGCATGGCCGTGCCACCCGTGCCCGACGTGCCGTCGCCGAAGTCCCAGGCACACGCCGTGCCGGGCGCCACGCCCGTGGCCTCCAGGAGAACATCCAGCGGGGCAGGGCCGCGGTCGGGGGTGGCAACGATGCCGAGC
>Ga0307378_10000716_pt1 | contig 56667 bp, 45 predicted proteins | sample UN1MG_FD_202238 | JGI IMG/M metagenome (GOLD analysis project Ga0307378, IMG submission 202238) | Soil microbial communities from Risofladan, Vaasa, Finland - UN-1 | ecosystem: Environmental > Terrestrial > Soil > Coastal area > Acid sulfate soil | place: Finland: Risofladan, Vaasa | collected... | reverse complement strand
GACTCGGTATTCTTTGACCACCTCGGCACGACGAGCGAGGTAGCAGCGTATCATGTGAGTGGGCGTTTAGGGCAGCAGAGGGTGGCATATAACTTCGCTGATCTGGGGCTCATACTTCTTTCGGACAAGGAACCTTCGACTGTGATAATCGTGAACAAGCAGGGCGAGCGGTTCACTTTGACCGACTGCGAGCTCAAGGACGGGTTCCTTTACGTCTATAACGATCCTGTAACACACAAGCTGGATTGGACCAGGGCTGAGCGCAAGGACATCAGCCACATCGTCGTTGGGGAAAGGTCTGGGAAGATCAAGATGAACGTTACGACACGCGAGTTCTTCCCGGCGATGTTCGTGTTTGACCCCTTCACGGGCGAGCGGCTTGTTTGGGCCGAGCACGGACACGTGATTCCTGGCGAGGCGCCTGGGCCGGCGCAAGCTGGCGGCGCGTGGTCGGGCGCAACTTACACACCGGCCGCGGCACAACCTGCGCCAAGAGCTCCCGCTGCCGTGAGCGCAGTTCCCTCACCAGCCCCAATTCCCGCCGGCGCCACGAGCGATCTGCACCTGACCATTACAACTCCGCAGCTAGCGGTCATCTTTCTCGGGGACGCCGATCTTAGCGTAACAATTAAGGGGCCAGAACGCTTTGAGAAGAGGGTCAAGAACGCTGATGCGGACAGGCAATACACACTTGATTTCAAGAAGATTCCCAGTGGTGACTACAAGGTTGTGGCCAAATACGGCAGCAGGACCGCGGTGAGCATCGTCCGAGTGCTCGGGAAGGATGTCAGCTCCGAGTTGATGTTCGATTAGGCTCCAAGCGGGGCCAGTTTTAGTATGCAGGTTCGCGGTGCTGGGCATATAGCTTGAAAGACCTATCCAGCTTGAGGATAATAGCGGCGTCTGAATCTTCCTGTTTTCAATTAGATTTGCGCTGAGGGTTAGATGGTTAATAGAGACTTGATCATTGTGGTGAATCCCGGCTCCACCTCGACCAAGGTAGCTTTGTTTGGAGAGAATGGCTCCGTTCTCCAGGAGACAGTCGCCCATGACAGGGCCTTGGTGGCAGCCTCTCGAGTTGTCTATGAGCAGTACGAGTGGAGGATGGAGACGATCCTGAAGATTCTGGAGAAACTAGAGGGTTGGCAGACTAGAACGCGAGGCGTGGTTGGCCGAGGCGGTCTGCTGCACCCGCTGCCGGGAGGGACATATCTTGTCAACGACGATATGGTGGAGGACCTGAAGGTGTCCCGCTACGGCGATCACCCCTCAAATCTTGGCGCGCCGCTCGCCAAGGGGATCGCAGATAAGCTGGGTGTTCCGGCCTTCATCGTCGATTCGGTAATGACGGACGAGCTGTGGGACATAGCACGCATCTCGGGCTACGCCGAGATACAGCGAGTATCAACGACGCACGCGCTTAACATCAAGGCCACTGCGAGGCGACGTGCTGAGCAGCTCAACAAGCCAATTGAGGATACGAGCTTCGTGGTTTGCCATCTAGGAGGCGGCATCTCGGTGGTGTCGCTGAAGGGCGGGAAGATCGTCGATATGAATAACGCACTCTTGGGCGAGGGCACGTTCAGCCCCGAAAGAGTGGGCACACTGCCCGTTCGCCAGCTGATAGACCTCTGCTTCTCTGGCAAGTTTGCGTCGGCAGGGGAGATGAAACACAAGCTGGTCAAGGAGGGCGGGCTTTACAGCTATCTTAAAACAAATGACCTTCAGAAGATCGAGCAGATGATTGCAGACGGCGACAAGAAAGCGGACCTGGTCTTTTCGGCGATGGCATTTCAGATTGCCAAAGCGATAGGCGGTGCGGCCTGCGCTCTTTCGGGGAAGATGGACGGAATACTGATCAGCGGTGGGGCTGCGCAGTCGAAGGTCCTTATAGAACGGATATTAGAAAGGATCAAGTTCCTTGGACCGGTTTACGTTCACGCGGGAGAGGGGGAATTGGAGTCGTTGGCGCAGGGGGCGGCACGTGTGCTAGATGGAGTTGAAGAGGCCAAGACCTACGCCAGGATTAGCGAGTAGCTTAAGCATGGTTTGCCTCATTGATGTTGCTCGGTGAAATGACAGCGTTTGGGATTTAGGGTGTGATTATGATGGACTCCTTGGGGGCGTGGATACAGAAACTCGGCGATCGGGCGCCTATAAGAACATTCGAGCGTATGATCGAGGTCTGCGAGTCGCACGCGGCAGATGGGGGTAGCAAGCGTATAGTTTTGGCTTGTGCTGAGGACGCAAAGCTGATTGAGGCGATAGAGCTTGCCCGTGAGCGAGACATCGTATCTCCCATCTTAGTGGGCAACAGCAGCGCAATAGAGGCTGCGGCCAGGAGTGTCAGCGTCAACCTTGATGCTTACGAGGTGATTGATGTTCCCGACTACCAGGCTGCACTGAAGGAGTCGGTTGCCATGCTTGCGCGCGACGATGCGGACATCCTCATGAGGGGCGCCGTGGCTGCCGTCGATTTTTTGAAAGCCGTCCTTGCCCAAAAGCGAGAGCTGGACATCTCTGGCCTTCTGACACAGGTGTCCTGCCTCAAGATACCAGACTACCATAAGATGCTTCTGATGTCCGACGCGGCAGTCGTGATCAAGCCAACCTTGCAGCAGAAGAAGGAGATAATTGTCAACGCCATCTCCGTGGCGAACGCGCTGGGCATCAGCGTGCCGAAGGTCGCTTTAATGGCAGCGGTTGAGGTCGTCAACCCGGCGATGGAGGCGACGAGGGAGAACGCCATCATCTCCAAGATGGGGGACAGGGGCCAGATAAGAGGCGCCGTGATAGATGGACCGCTGTCGCTGGACGTTGCAACGTTCAAGTCCGCGGCAGAGTTGAAGGGTGTCAAGGGCGAGGTTGCGGGCGATGCCGACATCCTGATTGTCAACAAAATCGAGGAAGGTAACATACTCTACAAGTCCCTGATCAGGTTCGCCCACGCCAAAACGGGCAGCGTTCTTGTCGGCTCCCGTAAGCCGATGATCATCACCTCCCGCGTCGAGGTGCAGAACAACGAGCTGCATTCCATCGCGCTTGCCGTGCTTCTGCACACCTTCTACAACAGACGCGCGAGCGAGGCCGCCTGAGGCTCAGGACTTGCCGGATGCTATCTCGCTTGGCGGCAGCTCTTGGGCCGCGATCCCATAAATCTCGAACACCGCCTCGTCAATCGTTCGCTCCAGGTCGCTGACTGCTTGCGAGTCCGCAAGCCTGGCCTGGCGAGCCTCCTTGACTCGAGCCACAATCTCGTCATGCAGGCTCTTGAATCGTTCCTGATCCGACATCGGGGCAACCTTTATCGGGAGCCTGACAAGCGTGTGAGCGTAGTATTCATATAAGCGCCCCATCTTCTTGGCGATGCGCCGAAAGTAGAAGCCCAGCAGGCTCGAATTGAGCAGACAACAGAGATATTCCGGCAGAACCGCGTCTCCGGGATTTATGCAATAGACGTCCGCGCTACAGTAATAGCGGCCATAATCGACCGCGAACCTGCTCTCTTCAGCCTTGAACGGGACCAATATTTTGGGGGTGGCGGACACGAACTGCTCTGGTCTTCTTGGCCGGATGAGCCTCCACCAGGGTCTATTCATCGGACCAACCTCGTAGCGGCTCTCGAGAATGTCCCGGAACCTCGCAAGGTGCCGAGTCAGGTTCGGCATGCTCACCGGGTCTGGTTTCTCCACGATGTAGAGGACATATTGCCCAGAATCCCGCAAAGCCCATCGATCAAGTTGAGAGTTTTTTACCCACGGCTTGAGAAGTGCCAGTTCCTGCGGCAGTAGTTTCAAGGCGGCAACCTCATCCTTGTAAAGCACGAATATGCCCTCCTGAGCCCGCATGGACGCCTGCTGGCCGTCTCCTCGCACCCTGTCCGCCCCAGTGATGAGGCCTGGACTCACCAACGCCACGTCGCCCAGAACCGAATCTGAAGCGGCCTCAAGTTTGCGCATCAGCTCCCGCTCTGCCGGAGGCGCTAACACCCAGCGATCGGCGAGCAGCTGCTGCGGCACGTCGAAGCTCATCCACGCCGATGCGGCGCTCGGCAGAAGGCTCTCTAGACTGACGCGGCCGTCGATCTTGGCCACGCTCGGAGCACGAAAGACCCTGAGCGTGTGCGACGGGTTTGGTTTCTCTTTTCTTAGGACCAGCACGCACACCTGAATGCCTCGCCCACCGAACACGGAAACAGTGTTGAAATCGAGCAGATAGACCAGCTCGGTTTTTCGGGCGAGGAAGCCGCGCAGTGGCGCCGCCTTGTCCGCCCCAAGCCAGTAACGAGGGACCACGTATCCCAAGACGCCTCCCGTGCGGAGGCACTCGACGCCTCTTTCGATGAAGTAGTAGAAGACGTCTGCCTTCCCATCAAAGACCGAGTAGCGGGCCAAGACCCGCTGCCGATAAGTTGGCGAGTGATGATGGAATCCAAGATAGGGAGGATTGCCGACTATGACGTCGAACTTCGTGCTCGATGCAGGATTGAGCGGAAACGTCGAGCCATTCGGTTGGTGTGACGGGGATGGTCTATTGAAAGGAAGTCCTGATCTTTTGTCTAGGAAGTCGCGCCGATGCAAACTGGCGGCAGTAGTATCGAATTTTCCGTGCAGGCGAAAGCGGAGAAAGCCCAAACTCAGCTCTGCGAGGGCGAGGGCGGTCGGATCGATGTCGAGCCCGAACAGGTTATCCCCCACGTCAGCTTTGTTCGGGGTCCCTGTCGCATCGGGTAGCTGCTCAGCCTCAGGCTGCGATTCATACAGAATACGAGCCGCTGCCAGAAGAAAAGCGCCTGAGCCACATGCCGGGTCGAGTATCCTGAGTTTGGGTGCGGCTTTGGACTGCCTCTTGCGCTCGGAGTGAGCCTTTAGACAAAGCCGGACCAAGAGCTCTGAGAGCCAACCAGGCGTGTAATACTGCCCTTTGTAGCGTCGAGCACTTCTGCCCTCATCGCACGACTCATACACCCAGACCAAGATGTCATCAGCCAACCAGAATCTGCGCGGCAGCGACTCGGAAAGCAGCCTGGCCGCGGAATTGATGTCCGCAAGGCGGGCTCCTTTGTCGCTAGAGAGGACGACATCGAGGGCATTGTGAAGGGCTTGGGGCCAGCTGGACGCATCGATGTTTGCCGGAGGCCACTTTTCCTCCTTAGTCCGCGCAAGCCAGGCCACTGCCGATGCGGCCGCAATTACTACAACGGCGGCCCTGTTCATGGGATGAGGGCCAGACATAAGAGATGCCGTTCGCCGGCGCGCCTTACGAAGTGCCCTCCTAAGGTCAGCTAGCTGTTCTCGACGAACGATGTTCATGCCCGTGCCTGACATCTCCCCGGACATAGCGTTCTCTTGCCCTTCCCAAGCAATCATAGTTGCCTCATCTGACATGTCAGACTCGCTGTATAAAGCGGAAGCCACCTACCAAGCGGTGGGAATCCGCATCCTCGGCCCATTGTGGGTTTGATGTCTCTGCCTTGTCAAGATACGCCGTGCACAGGCAGCTGCGCTGAGCCGAATGCCTGTGATTCTTTGCGCGTAAACTTGACAACGGGCGAGCCCATAACCTATATTTGTTTGGTAATCATTACACTCCCCGATAGCTCAGTTGGTAGAGCAGGTGGCTGTTAACCACCGGGTCGGCGGTTCGAGTCCGTCTCGGGGAGCCACGACCGAAGAGGCCGTCCCAAAAGTCCGTGTGGAGTCGTATGGGCGGTGAATTATGACCCAGCCTCCTTGCCCCGCCCTATCCGCATTTGGCAAATCATAGGGCTATGAGATGATGACGGTGCAGAGACTCGCACCCGTCGCTTATCTTCGTCCTGTTGCCCGATTGGTCATACTCGATCGTAATGAATCATCGATTTAGCACGGAGTTTGCCCCTCGACAATCAGATTGGAGCGGGGAACGTAGCGGCTGCCTCGCGGCTGGAGGGCAGAAGCTCCTGCCCGAAGGGCAGACCATGGGTAGCCGCAGGCGTAGCCTGACGGTCCGAATAGCGCCACAATCCCCCTTTCTAACCTCCCCGTTGCGTTGCACGCACGGCTATCCCCTGTCGGGGATTACAGCCTGAACTCCTCGTTCGCACCCGTTAGGTGAAAGAAGCAACAACTCGGCTTTCGATATGAACTCCCGTGCCTATGTGCCAGCCAGCTTCAGAGATCAACTTCAGAAACGATCAATCTGATTATTGGGGTGCCGTAGTGTCGTTGCTATGTTCCGAAGTTTTATGTATGATCATAGTTGACAGGAGTTTAACTATGAAGCGATTCTATACAACCTTGATGTCTGTTTTTCTGGCAATGCTGCTGCTGGGCGGGAGCCTTTTCGCGGCGGAGTATCAGGTGAAGCAGGACGGGTCGGGGGATTTCACGGCGATTCAGGAGGCGATCGACGCCGCTGCAACGGGCGACGTGATCATTGTGCATCCGGGCACGTTCTACGAGAACATCCACTTTCTCGGCAAGAATATCGTCCTGACCTCGACCGACATCTGGGACCGGGACGTTGTTGAGGCGACGATTATCGACGGCCAGCAGCTCGGCTCCGTCGTCACGTTCGCTGGCACGGAAAACGAGAGCTGCGAGCTCTCCGGCTTTACAATTACCAATGGCGAGGCGGATTGCGGCGCAGGGATACTTGCGGAGTCGTGGGATGATGTTGAGTTTTTTCAGGCTGCCGCATCAATCAGCCATTGCTTCATCACAAGCAATACGGCTGCCGCGGGGGATTTGACGCGTGGGACTGGGGCGGGCGTGCGCGGCCTAAAGGGGAGGATCTCGCGCTGCATTATCGCCGAAAACTGTGTTGGTAGATCAGGCGGGGGCATGTATCGGTGTAACGGGAGCTATGTCGACCGCTGTATAATCACCGGCAATTCAGCAGGTTCGGCAGGCGGCGGACTAGGATACTGCGATGGCATCACCATGGTCAATTGCGTTGTGAGTTCCAACTCCGGTGGCGGCGTTAGTTCTTGTGGAGGGACGATGAGAAGCTGTATTATTGAAAGCAACACTGGAGCTCGTGGGGCAGGATTAAGCTGCTGGAGCGGGACCATTGCTGACTGCATCATTCGCAATAACAGCTCATCCGGGGATGCCGGCGGCGTGAATTACTGCTTGGGGATCATTGTGGATACTGTGATCATGGGCAACCATGCAGAGGGCTACGGCGGCGCTTTTTACGCCGACGGTGCGCACACCCAATCACTACTTAATAACTGCCTGATTGTGGGCAATTCGGCGACAAATGGCGGTGCCTTCGCTGAATGGGTCGGTCATATCATTAACTGCACAATAGTGGGCAATCTAGCAGAGGAGAGGGCCGGGGCACTGTACCTTTCGGAGTGGGCTATGATTAGCGATTCCATTGTTTGGGGAAATGAATCTGCAGATGACGAGCAGATCTACAACTACTTCTGGTATGTAGAACCCACTTATTCATGCATTCAGGACTGGGACGAAGGCGGCGAGGGGAACATCTCGGACGACCCTCTCTTCGTCACTGGGCCGGACGGCGACTACTACCTCTCCTCCAAGTTTGCGGGCCAGGACGCCGACAGCCCGTGCATCGACGCTGGCAGCGACTTGGCCTGGCGCCTCGGCCTCTGGGATAGAACGACAAGGACAGACGCGGCCGCCGACGAAGGCGCCGTCGATATGGGTTACCACTATGCCGGCGTGCCTGAAACCTCCAAGCCCAAGATAGAGTGCATTCTAGGCCTGCGCGATTACATCGCCGGCAATTACTATATTAAGCCGTGGGTTGAGATCCAGAATCCGGGAGAGGACCGAACTGTGGACATCTATGTCGGTTTTGTTCGCCCGGACGGTTCCATATCAACGGCAACGCCGAGGGGATTTGTTTTGGGACTTGCGCCTTACGTCAGCGGCCTATTCCTGCCCAGGGGTTTCAGCTTTGGCCCCAATCTGACGTGGATTCAGCTCACCACCGGTGTCTCGTGGGTTAGAGTTCCCTCCAATGCCCCGACCGGCGACTGGCTCTTCGCCGGGGCGATTGCCCCCGCGGAGGAGCCGCTTAGCGAGTTCCTCGCATTCCACGCAACTCCTTTCACCGTGCGGGAGCCCGAGATGCGGAACCAGTGACTTTCCAGTATCATTGCCATCCCGTCCTATCTGATGCAAGCCCACGGTAGCTTGCCGAGCCTTCCTTCAACGAAAACAATGCAATCTAGTAACCAACGACGCCTGGTTTGCTCTATCATCCGGACAGGCTCTTCAACGCTTCAGGCCCTGGGGGGTGCTAAACCAAGCGAAGTAGCTGCCTTCAGCTCCGTTCTCATCGGTGTATTGACTTCTACACGAGTTTCCCAACCAGGCGTCGCCTCCATACCAGGTGCGGGCGCAGTAGGCTGTGTCATTAGTGTCAAACTGGTCTATGAAGCCCCAGGCCCAGTAGAATGCGTTGTCCCATCCGCCAGTGTCTCCGGCAATTGTGCCAACATCGCTCCACACGTGCACAACACGTCGTTCCCGGAGGCTGATCGCCGGGCGGCTCCCGTTCCGTCAAGCCGAAACACTCAATGGTGCTTGCGCACGAACACTCGTATCGGGCTGCCATCGAAGCCGAACTCCTCGCGGAGGCGCCCCTCGATGTAGCGCAGGTAGGCGTCGTTAACATCGTCCGGGCGGTTCGTGAAGATGGCGAACGTGGGGGGACGGACCGACGCCTGCGTCGTGTAGTAGAATCTGACCGGCTTTCTGCGCTTGATCATCGGATGCTTGCTGAAAACCTCGTCCTGCATGAACCTGTTCAGGATGCCCGTGCTTATACGTCTCTGGCACTCGTCGTTCACGGCGTCGATCAGCGGGAACATCGAAAGCAGCCGCTGCCTCGTCACCGCCGAAACGAAGACAATCGGTGCGAATATGGCGAACGACGTTTCGTCTTGGATGCGCTTGATAAAGACACCCATTGTCCTGTCGTTCTTCTCAATCAGGTCCCATTTGTTGACCACCAGAATCAGCCCCTTGCCCTGCTCGACCACTACCGACGCGATCTTAGCATCCTGACTCGTTGCAGGCTGGGTCGCATCCAGCACGAGTAGCGTTACGTCGGACCGGCGGATGCTGCGCTCGGCGACCATGATGCTCTCCTTCTCCAAGAGTTCTGACACCTTGCTCCGACGTCTTATGCCGGCGGTGTCAATGAGCATGTAGTCTTGCCCCTTGACGCGGACTTTGCTGTCGGTGGCATCGCGCGTCGTGCCCGCCGTCTCGTGCACGAGCACGCGCTCCTCGCCCAAAAGAGAGTTGACTATCGACGATTTCCCCACGTTCGGACGGCCCACGATCGCGCAGAACGTCGCCTCGTCAGGCGCGTTCGCCGCCTCAGTTACGGGTGAGGCGATGATGTTGGCCAGGGTCTCTTTCAGGTCGCCGATGCCGAGTTTGTGCTCGGCCGAGATAGCTAGCACCCGCTCAAAACCCAGCGAATAGAACTCGGCCGCGAGCGATTCCTGGCTTTCCATATCGATCTTGTTGACTGCAACTATCACCGAATCGGTCATCCGACGCAGGAACGCAGCGGTCTCCTCGTCCTGGGGCAAAAGGCCCGAGCGGCCATCGACCATGAAGATTATCGCGTCGGATTCGGCGACTGCGAACTCAACCTGACGTTCGACTGCCCTCGTGATTGAATCAGGTGCGCCTCGCAAAAAACCGCCCGTGTCAACGAGCATGACTGACGTATCATTGACGTCGGCCACCTCGTAATTGCGATCTCGCGTCACGCCCGGAGTGCCATGCACGATCGCCTTCCGGCGGCCAACAAGCCGATTGAACAGCGTGGATTTGCCCACGTTCGGCCGCCCCACAATGCTAATGGTCGGTAGTCGTCTTCGCATCTTCTCTCAGTTATCAGTTGGCAGTTATCAGTTGTAAGTTAGCCCCAATCCGCAATCCACACCTGATACTATGCCCGCAATTCGCGCATCTTCCTATTGAATATCAAGCGGGAGGTGCTTACCATGTCTTTCTAATTACGCAGTTGTCCGCAGAGCGAAGATTGACGATGGAGAAAGGTGGCTATATGAGGACATTTGACTATACAGTAGTAGTTTGGAAGGAGAAAGAGGCTTACGTCTCAAAATGTCCTGAACTCGGCGTTGCTAGTTGCGGCGATTCAATCACTGAGGCGACAGAGAACCTTAAGGAGGCAGTAGAGCTTTATCTCGAAAACGCGGAAGCCCTCGGATTATTGGAGGATATCCAAGAGAGCCTCATAACACGGGAGAAATACACCTCGCATGTAGAAGTCGTAAGGTGATGGCGAAACTGCCTGTCCTATCCTCAAAGGAAATAATCCGGGTGTTGCACGAAGCCGGCTTTGAATATGCTCCCAAGAGGGGAAAGGGAAGTCATTCGGCATTTGTGAAAAGAGATAAGGACAGCACTCGTCTTGTCATTGTGCCTCATCGAAAGGAGATTCCCAGGGGGACGTTGATTTCAATCTTGGAACAGGCAGGCCTTTCAAAAGAGGAATTCATGGAACTGCTGGGATAGATCTTCCGTCAGTTATCACTTGGCAGTTATCAGTTGTAAGTTAGCCCCAATCCGCAATCCACACCTGATACTATGCCCGCAATTCGCGCATCTTCCTATTGAATATCAGACAGCAGGCATCTAACATTTGAATTCACGGACGCAGGTGATATTGAATTGATCGCATCGAACGTGCACGAAGGATACGGAATAGAGAGAAGGCGGAGGGACTATGGTCATTGGTTTTGACATGCCCGAAGGCGGCCTCGCGGCGCTCTGCAGCAAATGGAAGGTCCGCGAACTGGCAGTGTTCGGCTCGGCGCTTCGGGAGGACTTTGGGCCCGAGAGCGACGTGGACGTGTTGGTGAGCTTCTATCCGGCTGCGACTTGGAGTGGGTGGGACTTGATGGAGATGAAGCACGAACTCGAAGTCCTGTTCAGTCGTCCGGTTGATTTGGTTGAGAAAGAGGCGCTGCGGAATCCCTGGCGGAAACGGGAGATACTGAGCACATGCCGGGTGGTGTATGCGGCCTGACCACAGAGATATGGCTCGGTTGTGGGATATGCTAGACGCGGCTCGAGCGGCCATGCAGTTCACCCAGGACATAACTCTTGAGGACTTCCTTGAAAACAGGATTTGTAGAATGCTTTAATCGTGGGGTTAGTTATGACGGCAAGTGAGAAACGCAGAGGCGATCGGGTCGCGACGGAATCCGCGAACTTGCTTGAGGAGCAGGTTGACAGGTTGCGAGAGCTGTTCCCCGAATGTGTCACGGAGGGGAAGGTCGATTTCGAGAGGCTTCGAGCGACCCTCGGGGATGAGGTCGACTCGCGTCCAGAGCGCTACTCCTTTTCATGGGCGGGGAAGCGGGATGCGATCCGCATTCTTCAGATGCGCAGCCGTGCAAGTCTCGTTCCGTGCCGTGAGGAGTCGATCGATTTTGAGAAAACGAGCAATATCTTCATCGAAGGGGATAACCTGGAGGTCCTGAAGCTTCTATACAAGTCCTACTTCGGGCGGGTGAAGATGATCTACATCGACCCGCCTTACAATACCGGCAATGACTTCATTTACCGAGATAACTATACTGATCCTTTAGAGACTTACCTTCAGATCTCGGGTCAGAAGGACGCGGAGGGTAATCTGCTCACAAGCAATCCAGAAACCTCGGGGCGTTACCACTCGGCCTGGCTCTCAATGATGTATCCGCGCCTGTTCCTGGCACGGCAGTTGCTCGCCGAGGAGGGCGTGATTCTCATTTCTGCTGACGATCACGAGATAAACGGTCTCCGCATGGTGATGAATGAGATATTCGGCGAGGAGAATATGTTAGCCAATCTGGTGTGGCACTTGCCTAGCGGTACCTCAGCGGGGCATTTTACTCGAGCTCATGAGTACATCGTTGCATTTGCGCGGAGCAAGAACACCCTCCCGAATTTCCCCTCATCGGACGAAACAGCGGTGACAGGGAGGACAACCATCAGGCCCAGTAGGCTGAATCCTACAAGCAGGATAGATTTCCCTCCAGGGCTAGAGTTTGAGGGATCTAGCGCGATCTTCAAGGGCATTCTCGGCGATCAGGAACCTGTGAGAATCGTTGGTGGCGCGATGATCTTTGAGAACGGGAAGCTACGCCAAGGCGTGACGCTGGAGGCCGCATGGAGAATGAGAAATCAAATGATCAGTTGGCTGGGAGGCAAGGAGACCTTTGACACAAAGGGTCAGAGACTCGTGAGGATATACTTCAATCGATTCGGTATCCCATGGTACGAAAAACAGAGGGAGTTCACGAATCCTAAATCAGTGGTGCAAGGACCAACGACCAAGCATGGCACGCTCGAGATTGAGGCAATCTTCGGCGCACGTGTGATGCCCTTCCCCAAGCCCTCGAGCTTGCTCAAGACGCTGATCTCGATTCCCCTCAAGAGCGACGAAAAATCCATTGTCATGGACTTTTTTGCCGGTTCGTGTCCCGCCGCTCACGCTGTTCTTGAGCTCAATCGTGAGGACGGCGGTAGTCGCCGGTTCATTATGGTGCAGCTACCCGAGCTGACGTCTCAGGATTCTACAGCGCGGAATGCTGGATTCAAGACTATAGGGGATATCGGGAAGGAGCGTATTCGACGGGTGATTGCCAAGATCAAGAACGAGTCCGAGGGCGAACTTGAGCTGCAAGACCGCAATGCGCAAGAGGATCTGGGTTTCAGAGTCTTCAAGCTAGCTGAATCGAACTACAAGCAGTGGGCTGGCGTGCCAGAGATGGAGCCGGGTGAATACGCAGACGAGATGGCTCTGTTCACCGATCCTCTTGTCAAAGATTTCAAACCGGAGAACGTGCTTTGGGAAGTGGCTATCAAGGAAGGCTATGGCCTTAATTCTTCGATGGAAAAGCTATCTCTGGAGCAGGCTAATATGGTTTACCGCGTGACGGATCCTGATAAGGGCCAATCGCTCTTGGTTTGTTTGGACGAAGTGCTGAATCCGCCAGCCGTGACGGCGCTGGGCCTATGCAGGGACGACCTGTTCGTCTGTCGGGACGTAGCGCTGAACGATGAGTTGGCCGCAAATCTCGCACTACAATGTCGGTTGAAAACGATTTAGAAGTTAAGGCTGGCAGCGCGTGGCATCATAGGCAATAGGGAGGATAGATATGCCAACAACCGGAGAGAAGCCTGGCAAGGGAACGTACAAGTGTCGCAACTGCGGGACTACGGTGACGCTGGATGATAGTACCGATACGTTGCCGCCGTGCCCCAAGTGTCATAAGACTGACTTCAGGAAGGTCGGTTAATCTGCGACACACCATCTTCGAGAAGGCATGAACGAGGCGGACGAGGGCGCCCGCCTCGTTCATCATCGTAACGGCGTGGATCAACGAAATGCCAATGCAGTTCAAGTTTGACCCTAATCAGGACTTCCAGCTGCGTGCTATCGAGTCGGTAGCGGATCTGTTTGAGGGTCAGCCACGCGTCCATCCCGAAGTGACGTTCGCGCTGCGCGCTGGGTTCGCGGCGGTGCCGAATTGCCTCGATTTGGACGATACATCTTTGCTTGCGAACCTGAATGCGGTGCAGTCTGAAAACGGCATCCCAACGGACAACGCCTTGGAATCGATTGAGAACAGAATCGAAACCGCAGACGGGCCCAAGACAGTTGCCTTCCCTAATTTCTCGGTGGAAATGGAGACCGGAACAGGTAAGACGTATGTCTATACCCGGACAGCACTTGAGCTTTTCCGCCGCTACGGGCTACGGAAGTTCATCATCGTAGTGCCTTCTGTGGCGATACGCGAGGGGGTCCTTAAGAGCCTTCAGGTAACTGAAACGCACCTGCTGCAACACTACGAAAACATGCCGTATCGCTATTACGTATATGATTCAAAGAATCTCTCTCAGGTCCGGCAGTTCGCTCTTTCTAACAGCGTTGAGCTCATGGTCATGACGATTGATTCGTTCAACAAGGCGCAAAACGTAATCCACCAGAGCACAGACCACCTACAAGGGGAGACGCCCATCCACCTTGTGCAGGCCACGCGACCTATCTTGATTTTGGACGAACCGCAGAACATGGAGAGTGAGTTGCGCATCAAGGCGCTGTCTGCGCTGGACCCTCTTCTGGCACTTCGATACAGCGCGACTCACCGCAATCCCTACAATCTGGTCTATCGCCTTACGCCCTTTGAAGCGTATAGGCACGGCTTGGTGAAGCGCATAGAGGTGGCCTCGGTCGTGAAAGAGGACGACTTCAATCAGGTCTTTCTGAGGCTCGATCAGATTATGACTCATAAGAACACGGTGACTGCGCGCATTGCCGTTCATAAACTGATGAGGGACGGAACCGTAAAAGAGAAGACGGTGAAGGTGAAGCGCGGCGACTCGCTTGAGGAAAAATCCTGCCGACCGGAGTATGCGGGGTTCGACGTGGACGAGATCAACCCTGGCGGCGGTTATGTCCGCTTTGCAAATGACGTCGAATTGAGGAAGGGCGAATCCCGAGGCGCAGATAAGGAAGCGCTTTTCGACGCCCAGATTCGTTACACCATCGAAGAACACATGCGCAAACAAGAGAGATTCATGGCTGCCGGAGTTAAGGTGCTGTCCCTCTTCTTCATTGACAGGGTTGACAACTACGCCCTTGAAGACGGGATCATCCGACGGCTGTTTCTGAGCGCATACCTTGATATCAGGAAGAAGCACCCGGCATGGGAGGACAAGGACCCAAGGGAGGTGCAGGCCGCCTACTTCGCAGAGAAACGGCGGAAGGCCGGCAATATAGAAGTTCTGGATTCAGTCACGGGAAAGACTAAGGCGGATGAGGCGGCCTACAATCTGATCATGAAGGACAAGGAGCGACTCCTTTCCTTTGACGAGCCGGTTGCGTTCATTTTCTCACATTCCGCATTGCGGGAAGGATGGGACAACCCGAACGTTTTTCAGATTTGCACGCTAAATCAGACCGCTTCCGAGGTGAAAAAACGTCAGGAGGTAGGGCGCGGGGTGCGTTTGTGCGTTGATCAGTCTGGCGACCGTCTCCGAGACGAGAGGATCAACGTGCTGACCGTGGTAGCGAACGAAAGCTATGAAAGGTACGTCGCGCGACTGCAATCCGAACTCCAAGAGGACTTTGGTGGGGATATTCCGCCAAGACCTCCAGACGCCAGACGGCGTGGCAAGGCGACGCTGCGCAAACACTACACCCTCAAACCGGAGTTCAAGGAGCTCTGGGAAAGGATCAAGCACAAGACGCGATACGCGGTCAAGATCGACACACAGCGGTTGCTAGCTGACGTGGTTCCACAAATCGACGGGGCAGACATCAGCCCCCCATGTGTTACAATCACAAAGGCGGAAGTACTCATGGACAGCGAGGATAGTCTGAAGGCCCGCCACATAGCAAAGACCGCGAAGACTCTGTCGAGGCGCGGTCCCCTTCGGAACCTAGTCCAGATCATGGAGAACCTCATGGAAAACACGTCTCCGGCGATGCGCCTTACGCGGGCCACGCTTCTGGAGGTCTTCAAGCGGGCTCAGGACAGAAGTCGCGCAACCGATAATCCGCAGGGGTTCGCTACGGCGGCGGTGCGAATCATCAAGGACAGACTTGCGGACCACTTGGTTAGTGGCATCCAGTATGAGAGGATCAACGATTGCTACGAGATGACCCAACTGGAGGCTGAGATAGACAGTTGGCTAGAGTACTTGGTTCCGGCGGACGCCTCGGTCTATGATCACGTCATTTGCGATTCGGAGCTGGAGAAGCAGTTCGTCGAGGGACTAAGCAATCGACGTGACGTCAAGATGTTCGTTAAGCTGCCACCCTGGTTCACCGTGCCTACGCCCGTAGGCGAATACAATCCCGATTGGGCCATTGTCATGGAAGAGCTGGATGAACACGGCGACCCCGTCGGGAAACCGCTCCTATATCTCGTGCGTGAGACCAAAGACAGGAATTGGCGAACGGAGCTACGACCTGACGAGCGCCGCAAGATTTATTGCGGAGAGAGACACTTTCGGGGCGCGCTCGGCGTGGACTACAAAGTAGTCACAGACGCGCGCGAGTTGCCGTGAGACCATGAGAATAACTTCACTTGTTCAGCGCGAGCGTGCCGACGTAATCCCTCAGCGGCTGCGGCTGGTCGAGGCGCCGGCGTCTGGCGTCCTCGAAGAGAAAATCGACGATCCCCTCAGCGATTCTGGAGCATACCCGAGCGTCGTAGAACAACGCCGTGCCGACCGAGATGGCCGAGGCGCCGGCTATGGTGAACTCGAGGGCGTCGCGGGCGCATACGATGCCTCCGGACGCGATGATTGGTATCGAGACAGCTTTTTGGACACGGTGGACGAGCAGTAGCGACAGCGGCTTTATGGCGGGGCCGGAAAGCCCACCGAAGTTGTTGCCGAGCATGGGGCGTCTGGTGAAAACGTCGATGGCAAGCCCTGGGAATGTGTTCGCGACCGTGAGAGCGTCTGCGCCAGCCATTTCACATCTTCTTGCGGTCTCGGCAATCGAGGCGGCGTTTGGGACGAGTTTCACGATGATGGGCCTTCGATACATTTTCCTTATGGAAGTTACGACCCTGGCGGTTGTGTCCGCATCCTCCCCAATCGGCCTGCCGTTCAGGTTTGGGCACGAGACGTTTATCTCGATGGCGGAGAAGAGTTCCTGACGGTAGGAGAGAGCCTTTGCGGCATCGATTACGTCCTCCGGACGGTCTCCGCCGACGTTGACGATGACGTGCGTATCGATGCCCTGAAGCGCCGGCAGCTTCTCTTGTATCAGCGCCTCAACCCCTATGTTCTCCAGGCCAATGGAGTTGAGCATTCCGGATGATGTCTCGAGGATTCTGGGTGCGGGATTGCCGGACTTGGGCTTCAGCGTAACGCCTTTTAGAACTATTGCGCCTACCATGTCGAGCGAGAACCCTTTTACCTGCAAATACTCATCGCCATAGCCGAACGTGCCGGACGCGATAATGATTGGGCTTGTCAGCTCGAGCTCACCCAGCGAGGTCTTGAGAAGACTGCGCGGGTCGATTGTGGCCTCTTGGTCGCGCTCCACGCGGTCTTCAGATGTCATCGTCAGAGCTGTTCTGCGAAATAGATATGTCGTTCACCTGGCAGCCCAGACTCCCGTCGGAAAGCGTAACGATAATCGCTGCGCCGAGCCGCGCGTCCCTTGCCCGTGAGAGCGGCTTGCCAGACGCCGCATCCTGGCATATCGCATAGCCGCGACTCATAACATTCTGGGGCTTGAGCGATATTAGGCGGTCATGCAGCGCCCGATATCTCGTGCTCGAGAGGTCAACCGTGCCACGCATGGACGCCGCCATCCTGCTCTCATAGCTCTGAACGACGGACCGTGCTGCTGCGATTTTCTCGGTTGGCACAAGCGTTCGATGTCGCAACGCGAGATGCGAGGCCTGCTGCGTCCTACGGTCGAGATAGCCCTGTATCCCCCGCTGCAATCTGGCGTCGATGTCGTCCACTCGCTGCATGAAGAGCTCGATCGGACGCTCAGGGGTATTTAGCCGAAGGACAGCAAAGAGCGTCTTATGTTCCTGTCGCACGAATGCCAGCCTGTCCAGCATCATTCTCAGCACACGACTACGAAGGCTGTTGACCCTTACCAGCAGTTCGGCCCTGTTCTGCACCACCAGCTCCGCGGCCGCGGATGGCGTGGGTGCACGCAGGTCTGCCACAAAATCGGCAATCGTGAAGTCAACCTCGTGGCCGACCGCCGAAATAATAGGTATTTTAGATCCCGCAATCGCCCGTGCTACCTGCTCGTCGTTGAACGCCCACAGGTCAATTGCTGCTCCGCCGCCGCGACCCACGATCAGAACGTCGCACGCGTCGAGGCGATTCAGCTCCTTGATTGCGTGCGCGATCTCGCCCGGTGCCCTCTCTCCCTGCACCAGAACCGGGTATAGAATGATATGCGCCGAGCAGAAGCGGCGCCTCGTCACGTTGAGAATATCGCGAATTGCCGCGCCGGTTCGCGAGGTAACAATGCCGATTGTCTTAGGCATCTTTGGGACCGGCCTCTTGCGCTCCGGCGCGAACAGGCCCTCGGCATTGAGCTTTGCCTTGAGCTGCTCGAATGCTAGTTGAAGAGCACCGACGCCTTTTGGCTCCAAGTAATCGAGGATGATCTGGTATGTGCTGGAAGGTGGATAGCAGCTCACAGCCCCCCTCGCAATGACGGCGAGGCCATTCTCCGGTTTGAACCGCAAGAAAATGGCCTTATTACGAAACATGACAGCGCTGATCTGCGCCTTGTCGTCCTTCAGCCGCATGTAGAAATGCCCCACGCTTGAGCGCTTCAAATCTGTTATCTCGCCCTCGACCCAAATGTCGAAGAATCGCTTTTGCAGCAAGCCCCTGATCTCCAGAACGAGCTCGGAGACCCTGTAAACCTTGCGGGCTTGCTGGCCATCGTTGAAGTTGAGTTCCAAGTCTTTCATTGAAGCCCCCAGTTCGAGCATTCTTTGTGTGTTGACAACAATGAGAGTATCAGGTGCGGTCCCTATGCGTCAATTGCAGGAATCTGAGGGTTTCTATGAAACAAGAACGCGAGAATAGGGGAGAGGCAGACCCCAATTACACTCTGATTCGGACATCAAGAGGCCGACTAGGTTATGAGGATAGGTCACTGAAGGATGATCCGCGAGGATCACGAAGCCACGGCAAGATTGCCGCTCCGTTCTCCTCGCGCATCTTCATCTCGTTCCTGGGTCAGTGCTCCATCTCTGCTGCTTGGTTCTCATGGGCCATGAATTGCCACAGCGCCTCGGTCGCAACGTCAATGAGCTCGGGATCATCGCTATTATTGATGACCTGCTCAAGCTGAACGCGGCATCTCTCCTTCAGCCGTGCGATCTCCTTAGCCAGCGGCTCCATTAGCTTCTGCGCGATCGGGTCGCCCATCTCAGCATGCCGCTGAATCGTGGCCAGGCCTTGTTCCATCTTCGCAAGATTGAGCTCAAGCTGCGCCAGGATTCTGTTTTTCATCGAAAACACTCCTAAATGTCCATTCTCGATAAACACCAAAACTCTGGAACGTAAACCTGTTTAAACATTATGCTCCAAAAAACCTCTGAACCTTAGGCCGGTAATAACCACTCTAGAATCTCATCTGTTCCTATCATTACAAAATTGGCCAAAGTAGTCAAGTCCGCCAGGCCGACGGGGTTTGACCTCAGATTGTTGGTGATTTTCATGCGGACTTCTTGCATTGCTCCCAGAGTTGGTCGAATCGGTAGAACTCCCTCCCAACCTCCCACATGTGCTCGCAAGCGTGATACTAATCAATTATCTCTATCGCGACTGGAAAGTGAAAAATCGCTCTGATTCCATATCCATTTGGCGCCATCACCCAACATCCAGTCATTCTCTCGACAAAAACCACCACCGGGTGCATCTCACCACCACGTAACAACCCATCCTTGCGGAACTGCTGCGAAGCTGGTCGCGGACTTGACATGAGCAGTGTGGCAGCCCTATATTCTGTGTGAGATTGGATGTGATCTGTTCATGAAGGAGTTCCGCTATTGTATGCAGTAATTGAGACAGGTGGAAAACAGTACATTGTTCGAGAGAACGATGTTGTGAATGTTGAGAAGCTCGGAGTCGAGCCCAACGAAGAGGTTGCTTTTGACGCCGTGCTGATGATTAGCGATGAGAACGGCGAGGTCAAGATCGGCACCCCAACGCTCGAAGGCGCCAAGGTTCTGGGCGAGGCGCTCGGGGAGACAAAGGGCAAGAAGGTCCTGATAGGCAAGATCAAGCGGCGCAAGAACTATCGGCGTAAGATTGGCCATCGTCAGACCTTCTCAAGTGTTAAGATAAGATCGATCGAGGCTTAGTTTTGGAGATTCCTTATGGCACATAAGAAGGGCGTAGGCAGTTCACGAAACGGTCGAGATAGCTGCTCTCAGCGGCTTGGCGTGAAGAAGTTCGCTGGCGAGAGGGTCCTGTCGGGCAACATCATCGTCAAACAGCGCGGGACGCACATTCTTCCCGGTAGAAACGTCAAGCGGGGTAAAGACGACACGATCTTCGCGACATCGGCCGGTATTGTGAGTTTCAGGACGGGCAAGGGCGACCGCAAGACCGTCAGTGTAATAAGCGAGGTTTGAGCACGGACAGCTGCACAAGTCGCGTCGTGAATCCCCCTGATTGGGGCCACTTACTTTCCCGCCCCGCCATGAGACGCTGAAGGGGTCTATGTTTATAGATTCCGCCACAATTCGGGTCAAGGCCGGAGACGGGGGGGCCGGTTGCGTCTCGTTTCGGCGAGAGAAGTTCGTGCCTCGCGGGGGCCCGGATGGCGGAGACGGCGGAGACGGCGGGGATGTCATCGCAGTGGCGCGCGAAGGTCTTAAGACCCTGTTTGACTGCCAGGAGCGGCATTACTACAAGGCTAAGCGGGGCGGCCACGGAAGCGGAAATAATCGGCACGGTAGAAACGCACCAGACCTCATAATCGCTGTTCCGCCCGGCACGGTTGTGTCCGATGCACCGACGCGCGAGCAGCTTGCGGACCTGTCACGGCCAGGGGCCGAGTTCCTTGCTGCAAGGGGTGGCAAAGGCGGTAGGGGCAACACTGCCTTCAAATCATCGACAAACAGGGCGCCTCGGATGGTAGAGCCCGGTAAGCCCGGTGAATCAGGCATCCTGAGGCTGACGCTCAAGATACTTGCGGATATCGCCCTCGTGGGGCTCCCAAACGCTGGCAAATCGAGCCTCATAGCAGCTGTCTCGGCGGCACGGCCGAAGATCGCGGACTATCCGTTCACAACGACAGAGCCGAACCTGGCCGCTATCAACATCGGGAACGTCTTTTCGTTCACGATAGCGGACATCCCAGGCCTTATCGAGGGAGCACATTCTGGCCGCGGGCTTGGCATAAGATTCTTGCAGCACATTCAGCGGGCTAAGGTGCTCGTGCTCGTCGTGGACGTCTCAAAGAGCGCCTCGGTTCCAGCAGTTAAGGCCTGCGAGGTCCTTAAATCCGAGATGGCCTATTACGACCCCTCCCTGCCTGATAAGATCGGCTTTCTGGCCGCCAATAAGACCGACCTCGACTGTTCAGAGGCGGCACTAACCGAGCTGAGAAGATTCTGTGCGGAGCGAAGCGTTGAGATGTTCGAGGTCTCGGCTCTGACGGGAGGCGGCCTTGGGGCCTTAGTGGATGCGCTCTCGTCGAGAATGTCGTTGAGGGAAGCTGTTGTCGGTCGCTGAACTGTATCAATCTGCGAACGTTGGTATCCTCGGTGGAACGTTCGATCCGGTGCATCATGGCCACCTGATAGCGGCAGAATGCGTGCGTGAGTGTCTTTCACTCGACACGGTTCTACTTGTTCCCTGCGACTCGCCGCCTCACAAACCCAAGGGGGCAGTTGCGTCGCCAGCAGAGCGACTTGAGATGTTGGGGCTCGCCACGCGGTTTGCTCCCCAGCTCAAGGTCTCAGACGTTGAGCTCTCACGCGGCGGCACGTCCTACACAATTGCCACATTGAGACACTTTAAGTCTCAATTGCCCCAAACTAGGTTGTTTCTCATTTTGGGTAGTGATGCTTTTAGCGAGATAGAGACATGGAAGGATTACGAGCAGATGTTCTTGGAAACGAGTTTCGCCATCATGCTGCGCGGTGGTCATGCTCTACACGAGGTCATTTCCAGGGCGAACCGGCGGCTGGCGGGCTTCTTATCGCATGCCCCTCATGTTGATAGCCCTGTCGCTGGAGAGTTGGCTTTGAAGAGTGGCTCAAAAATCGTTGTGGTGCACGTGCCACAGGTGGAGTTGTCCGGGTCGATGATACGAAGGAACATAGAAAAGGGACGGTCGATTCGATACATGGTGCCCGAGGCGGTGCTGGAATACATCAACAATAGAGGTTTGTATCGGGGTGATTGAAGAGGAAGCTAAAGACCAAAACGGTGAAGTGAAATCCGAGGACGTTGCTGCGGCCGGTAGCGATTCGGATTCTTCGGCAGATGACGAAACGCAGAGGCTCTTGCTCCTTATCCGTGAGTGCATCGAAGAGCGAAAGGGCCGTGATCTCGTTGTTCTAGACCTGACTGAATTGACCCCAATCACAGATTACTTCGTTGTGTGTTCTGGGACGTCGTCTATGCACACACGCGCTATCTCAGAACACATCGAGATGTCCTGTAAGAAGGCGGGCTTTAGATATTTTGGGATTGAGGGTCAGCAGAACGGCAAGTGGGTTCTGATAGATTACGGCGACATTGTGGTCCACATATTTGTTGACGAGACTAGGTGGTTTTACAATCTAGAGCGGCTATGGGGTGACGCGCGGCGAGTCGAGCTTGAGAGCGAGTAGATGAGCGCTCGGTCTCTTTCTCAGCTCGCGGCATTGCTGAGAGTACGGGAGGGTGAGAGCTCTGTGTGCAAATAACGCTGTCGCAAACCAAAATCTCTGTGCGACATCAGGTGCTTACAAGAGGACCGAGGCCGCCGAGGCAACATTTGCGAGGAAATGCGGTCTAATGCCTGCACAGCAGAAGATACGGTTTTGTAGAGGTGGCGCTTGCACCCGTTTCAGTAAACATCCGGAGGCGACATGAAGAGCAGAGTTCAAATAGGCTCAAACGTTATCGGGCCAGGCAACCCAGTATTTCTGATCGCGGAGGTCGGCTCCAACCACAACCAGGACCTCGGCAAGGCCACAAAACTCATCGAGATAGCGGCTCAGGCAAACGCAGACGCCGTCAAGTTCCAGACATTCACAGCCGAAAAGCTCGTGGCGAGAAGCGAATCGCTTCCGGACGGGACCAACCTCTGCGAGCTCTTCAGCAAATACGAACTTCCTCACGAGTGGCATCGCGAGCTTATCGATTGCGCTCATTCGCTCGGCATCGAGTTCCTCTCGTCGCCGTTTGACTTTGAGGCGGTCGATCTTCTCGATAGTTTGGGCGTGGCGGCCTTCAAGGTCGCGTCGGGCGACCTTGATAACCTGCCGCTTTTGGCCCATATCGCGTCAAAGGGGAGGCCGATTATCCTCTCTACGGGCATGGGCACACTCAGCGAGGTCGGGACGGCGCTTGCGACGATCGCCAAGCAGGGCTGCGATGAGGTCGTCCTGATGCACTGCGTCTCGAGCTACCCTTCGCCACCAGACGCCATGAACCTGAAGGCCATCGACACCCTTCGGCAGGCCTTCAAAACCCCGGTTGGGCTATCCGACCACACGCTAGGCTCCCAGATACCCATAGCCGCAACAGCCCTCGGTATTGACCTTCTGGAGAAGCACTTCACTGATAACAGGGAACAAGAGGGGCTCGACCACTCATATTCGCTAGAGCCTGACGAGCTCAGTGAAATGGTCCGGGCGGTCAGAACCGTAGAGAAGGCGCTTGGCTCCGGCGAGAAGACATGCCAACCAGCCGAGAGCGAGACTAGGTATTATGCGCGAAGGAGCCTTTTCGCAAAAAGAAATATCCCGAAAGAGAAGAAGATCGAGCGCGAAGACATCAAGATCGTCAGGCCTCAGCGAGGCATCGAGCCATCATATTTCAACTTTGTGCTCGGCAAGCGTGCCCAAAGAACCATTGAGGCGGATGAGCCAATCACTTGGGACGTTATATGAGACTGTAGGTTGGTCCGCAGTGCGAGACGAGCCCGGCACCTGCGACCCACCGACCCAATGCGCCCTGGGACTCCATCTTGCCCGCGCGCTGGCCGCAGACAGACCGGGCGCCGACCCAATGCGCCCAGAACGCCTGCCGATCGGCCCGATTGCGCTCCGCGAAGGTTACTTCACCGTGAAATAAGGGTATGTGGCGCTTGAGTTGCCGGACTTATCGAATGCGACGACCTCGAGCGTCACGTTGCCCGTCAAGAGGCCCGCTGGCATGAACGTCTGGAATGTATAGACGCCGTCATTGGCGTGGTCATCGCCTTCAAGGCCGTCGTCGTGAAGAAGCACCCCTGTTGGCACGCCGCCCTCGAGAAACAGCTCCACACGCTCGATGTCTGAAAGGCCGTCAGGATCATCAACATAGACCAGGGCGCGAACGAGGTTGCCGGCCAGCACCTTATCTCGGCCAAAGAAACCCCCGCCGAGTATGACTGGGGCGCCATTTGCGGTTGTTTCGGCCTGTCTGACCGTAGCGGGCGCTGTGAAGGTCTGCTCTGAGAAGCTGAGCGGCGCTGACAAGACGCTCAGATACGGCCAGGAGACGCTTTTGTTCCCGGCGATGTCGGTTGCGAGTATCTCCAGCCTATACACAGCTGGATCGAGGGTGCCAGGCATGAAGCGCTCGGAGAAGGTGAAAATCCCATCGCCGGCGCTCGCGTCGTCATATTCACCGTCGTCTTTCAGGAATTTTCCCAGCGGGATGCCGCCGTAGCACAGCTCAACATGGCGAACGTCATAGGGCCCATTCGGGTCGAGGACGAATGCCCGAACGCCGAGCTGGCAGCTTCCAGATGAATCGACCTCTGCGTTGAAGAACCCGGCGGCGTAAACGCTGGGCGCGAGCCTGTTATTGAACATGATCACGTAGGAAGCCCCGGCTGGCACGCCCACGAAGTTGGTGTAATCCTCTAGATGAAGCCAAGCGCCTTGGTTCTTTTGATAGACGTTCAAACTGATGGATACGAACTCCTTTACGATCAGAGTGTCCTCATTGGAGAAGATCAGGTAGTACACCTCGTCGTCGGGCAGGTCAACTGCGAACTCGTCGCCGGGCAAGTTGTGCCGCCAGTCATAGGCAGAAAACGGCTCTCCTTGGCTGTACTTGTGGTAATCCTCCGATTTCAGGATGAAAAAGTCGATATTGCCAGTGCCGGGGCAGTTGTTCCCGAAAGTGGACATTGGCAGATTGTATTGTGTCTCGTAATCGACGTTATAGGACACGATAACCTTGTAAGGAGATTGGGGAACAGGAGGAAAATCTAACGAATCGATCGGGGGCAGCTGAGGCATAACGTTCTCAACCACGAACTCATGCTCGTACTCCTCGTCCGCCACGGTGTTCGTGAGAAGCGGCTCCTGGGGCAGGTTGGTGTCACCCATACGGCTCTTGACCTTGAACCAGAAGTCTCGTTTGTTCCCGAGCTCCATGACGAGCTCGCCAGTGGAATCAGTATAGGCGGAAAGTGGGCTGACGAGCTTCTCCTCTGGTTTATTGAAATACCGGACATAGGGAATGACCTGGGCGCAGTCCACGGGGTTGCCCTTCAGGTCCTCGACGCGCACGTGGAAACGGCAGACCTTGCTGTACCTGCTGGTCGCGTTGATGGGATATGTATCGCCTCGGTCCTTCAGAATCGCCGACAGGTCCTTGCCGCCTCCCAAATCCTTGTCCGACAAAACGCCTTGATTTGCGATTGAGGCGCTCCCAACGTTCCAGCCCACCTGATAGCCATGCCAGCCTCGGTCCCAGAACTCACAGGACACATGGTCCCAGGTGTGGTTGTTGACACCGGCGGATGGGACAAGACATGTTCGGGCCGCGGCGTTGATCATGTCTTGTATCTCGCCACAGTTGCCATTGTGCTCGAAGCATATCTGATTTGGCTGAATGGGCCGATTACCTCTGGCCTGAAAGGAGAGCATCCGCGACGCCCAGTTGGTGATGACGTCAACCGCCATAGAGTCATCTTCAAATGGCCGGTAGCGGGGCAGACCTGTGTTTACATAGCTGTCGTCCCAGACGTGCGTCGCCTTCTTAATCACGTCACCCAGAACTGGATAGGGATTCATCTGGACATCATAGACCGATTCGGAAACGTAGCCTCGGCCAAAGAGTGCCAGACCATCCCAGCTCTCGTTGGCGTCGCATGCCCCGTGGACCTCCATCACGCCCCCGACCTTGCTCATCCACCACTTGAAGTTGTCCATGAACCCGACCGTTGCGACCGAGGCGTAGAAATCATAAGTCTGGTGCGAGGGGATCACGACTTTGGAGAAGTACCCCCATTTGTCCTGGTTGAACATCTCGTCCATTGAGACGAATTCATAGACAATGCTGTTTTGGTCGAGCGTCTCTGCTATTGGGTCCAGAATCGCCGAATCGTTCGCCCCATCAAGTATTGCTACCTGGTCTTGACCCGGCCCGCGAGGCGCAAGCAGCTCGCCGTTGTAGCCACTGGAGCGCATTAGCAGGTTCTCGAGCACATTCTTATTACCGGCCTTACTAGCTCGCTCCACCTCGAGAGTAGTGAAAATCACCCGGCCGTAGCTCCATGCCCACTCGATGAGCAGCGGCCTCTCAACGTCGGGGCCGCCAACAATCACGCCCTCGATTCCGCCCGAATCCAAGTAGCCCGGAGCGGCCGGGTCCCAGCCAGTCAGATCGGAAGCGCTGAGCAGGTTCGGCTCCCGAAGCATTAGGTTTAGGCTGTAGTCGTATTCGCTGGATGGGTTGTAGAACAGATACTCTCGCCAGAAATACCCATACGTGCTCATCTGCTCAGAGAGAATGGGGTTCATTGACGGGTTCTCGTCCCCAAGCTTAGGATGAACCACATACCAGTAATAGATGTCGGCTGGCAGCTCATACTGAACGGTTGCACCGCTCACGACCGTGTTGTAGATGATCGTTGAGTAGTAGTCGGGGTCAACGCCCGGCTCACCGTAATCTATGATGTCAGCGTAGGATATATCGGGATCGACGCGGTATAGCAGCTGAGCGTTCACAAGATAGACTTCAGGGTCGGTCGCGCTCAGAATGGACCTCGAAGAATGCGCGACCGTGAAGGCCACCTCATCGATAAGACGTGGGTCAGAGATCGACAGCAGAAGCTGCCCGTAGTCCTCCTGATCGTCCGGCGACATCCTCGTGAACATGTCATAGAGGTCCATCTTCACCCAGTTTGGCACGGTCTCGAGCGAGGCCTCCGCTGACGGGGAGATGATAATTTTGCAGGGAAGGTCTCGGATGTAATCGCCTTGAGAGTCAAGCTCAACTAAAACGCCCGACTCGCTTTCGGCGCCACGAGAAGTCTGATCAGCATTGTTCGGCACGACAGTTGATTCCGGAAGCGCCTTAACCAGAGACTGATAGGTCTGAAGTGCCAGGCAATTGCCCCGTAGGCCGACCGACAAGACGACTAGCGCCGCAAACAGCACAACTTTACGCATGTCAACTCTCCCTTTCGCTGTAATCTGTGATTGAGGCAGATAGTCCCTATCTCGGCCACGCCAAATCAAACGCCCGAAGCCCCTATTTTCACCTAACATATCATAGCCCAGCGCCTCGCAAACTCAAGACGAGCTCCTAAGTTGCGGAAACACGGATTGATGCGGTGGGAACAACAGAGCAAGTCTCGATGTTTTGCACATTGAACGTGCTCATAGTGGTTTTCATTGAACGCAAGACTTGGGATGTGAACTCTTGACAACAGCCGGCTATGTTGTAGGTTCTCACACACCTTTTGGTTCTTACGGTCTTGCTTGGGATGCCAATTAACGGAGTGGTGTATTGTAATGATTGAGGTGAAGAGTGTAACCAAACGTTTCGGGCCGACGGTCGCGGTCAACAACCTTTCTTTTGAGGTCAAGACTGGCGAGGTCTTGGGATTCTTGGGGCCCAACGGCGCGGGCAAGACGACAATGATGCGCATAATCACGTGTTACATGCCCGCAACTGATGGGACCGTAACGGTGGCCGGTCACGACACGCTCACGGACTCGTTCGAGGTGCGGCGGCACATTGGCTACCTGCCAGAGAGTGCGCCTCTGTATCTTGACATGGATGTAACTGATTACCTGTCGTTCGTGGCGCAGGTTCGAGACATTGCGCCCAACGAACGGCATGAGAAGATCGGGCGGATAGCGGAGGTTTGTGGGCTGGAGGACGTGATGCGGAAGGACATCGGCACGCTCTCGAAAGGCTTCAAGCAGCGTGTTGGCCTTGCGCAGGCCATGATCCACAACCCGGATATTTTGATACTAGATGAGCCAACCACAGGCCTCGACCCAGCGCAGATCATCGAGATGCGGGAACTGATTAAGCGCATTGGCCGGGAGAAGACGGTTATTCTCTGTTCTCACATTTTGCCTGAGGTCTCTGCGACTTGCGACAGGATCCTTATCATTAATGAGGGTAAGAAGGTCGCATCGGGCACGCCGGATGAACTGGCCGCGGCGACCGACGGGGGCGTAACGATGCAGGCGAAGATATATGGCCCCGAGGCGCAGGTGAGGGAGAAGATCGAGGGGATGAAGCGTGTGATAGGCTGTCGGGTCCTAGAGAGTCCGCCCGACGGGCCGGTGACTTTCGTGCTCAAGGCGAAGCCGAACGGCGATTTGGGGCATGATGTATTCAAGATGGTGGTTGAGAATGGTTTCAGCCTTTCCGAGCTGAGAACTGAGCGAATAAGTCTTGAGGATGTGTTCCTGCAACTAACAACGAAGGAGAGGAGCGGCAAATGAGGAATATCACTGCGGTATTCCAGAAGGAGCTTCGGTCATATTTCAACTCTCCGATAGCGTATATTGTGATAGTTCTCTTCGTTGGCTTCTCCGGCTGGCTGTTCTTCAGGAGCTTCTTCATGGCGAACCAGGCTTCGATGAGGCTCTACTTCACGATGCTGCCGTGGTTGTTCATGATATTTGCCCCGCTAATAACTATGCGGTTGTGGGCAGAGGAGAAGAAGCTGAACACCCTGGAGCTTCTGATGACGATGCCGTTGAAGGATTGGGAGGCGGTTCTGGGCAAGTTCTTTGCGAGCCTGTTCCTGATGGTGGTGATGCTCCTGCTTTCGCTGCCGCTTGCCCTGTCCGTGTCGGCGTTGGGCAACATGGACTGGGGCCCGGTGGTCGGGGGGTATTTGGGCGCGTTTCTGATGGGAGCCGCGTACCTTTCGATTGGGCTTTTTGTCTCGTCCGTCACCCAGAACCAGATCGTGGCGGCGGTTACAGGTTTCTTTATTTGCTTCGGGATGTGGATCGTGGGCGAGAGCATTGTGGTGTTCATGGCGCCGGCCTCGCTTGCTGGCGTGCTGGAGTTCCTCGGCCTGGGGTCCCACTTCGAAAGCATTGGCCGCGGTGTAATCGATTCTCGCGACATCATCTATTACTTGACGGTCATTGGCTTCTTCCTGTTTCTGAACGTTAAGGGAGTGGAGAGCCGCAAATGGGCATGATGATTGAAGGTTCGAGGAGGCAAAGGTAATGGCTAAACGAGCAACAAGCTACGGAGCCAGTGTCGCGATCTCTGTGGTGATAATCTTGGGCATATTGATCGTCTTGAACTGCCTATCGAATCTCTATTTCGCGAGGGCTGATCTCACCGAGGACAACCAATATACAGTCTCGGAAGCGACAAAATCTGCGCTGGCCGACCTCGAGGACCTCGTTACTATCGAGGCCTATTTTTCCAAGCAGTTGCCGAGCTACGTGATGCCGCTCAAAACTCAGGTGAAAGACCTCTTGGACGAATACAAAGCCTATTCCAAAGGGAACTTGCAGGTTGAGTTCATCGACCCCGGTGATGACAAGCAGCTCAAACAGAAACTACAGTTCATGGGGATACCGCCGGTTCAGTTGAACGTGATCCAAAAGGACAAGGCGGAGCTCACAACAGTCTATCTTGGGCTTGCCATTCTCTATGAGAACAAGCAAGAGGTCATTCCGCTCATAAGAGGCACCGAGAACCTCGAGTATCAGATAACGTCGGGCATCAGGAAGGTAACGATGTCAGAGGTGAAGAGCGTTGGTCTGCTGCCCCTGACGGACGGGATGAGTGTTGAAACCAGTTTCTCGAAACTGAAGGAGGCGCTTCAGAAGCTCTACGATGTGAAGGTGCTCGACTTCAATAGCCCTCGGGGACTAGAGAAGGTCGATACGCTGCTCATCCTTGGCTCAAAGAAGCTCTCAGACTGGGAGAAGTTCCAGGTCGATCAGGCGATAATGGGCGGAGCGAATGCGATGTTTTTGACCGACATGATCGACCGCGAGGAGGGGCAGCTTCAGGCAAAGCCGGCCGAGGCAAACGTGAACGACTTGCTGAATAGCTACGGCTTCCAGGTGAACAGCAATCTGGTGCTCGACCGTGTGGCGGCGATGGCGGCGTTCAGCTCGGGTTTCATGTCGTTCAGACTGCCTTATCCGTTTTGGCTCAAGGTTGGGAAAGCGCAGTTGTCCGAGGATAGCCCGTCTGTCGGCCTGCTGTCTGCGGTCGTGTTCCCGTGGACGAGCTCTGTGAAGATAAAAGGCAAGGAAGGCGCCGGCGTCAAGTATAACGTTCTGGCACGCTCCTCGGACGCATCGTGGCTGCAAACTGGTAGGTTCGACCTGAGCCCCCAGCAGAGCTTCTCCAAAACTGCCGGCGGCAGCTACGAGCTAGCCGCGGAGGGCACTGGAACCTTCAAAAGCCTGTTCGCGGGCAGAGAGGCGCCGAAACCTGAGGGAGATGCGGCGCGTTATGCCAAGGAAGAGCAGGAGACCATTGAGAAGAGCCCGCCGGTCAAGATCGTCGTTGTGGGCAACTCGTTCATGGTCAATGACAACTTCCTCGCTCGGTACCGCAAGAACGATCTATTTGTCGAGAACCTTATCGATGTGATGAACTTGGGCAAGGGGCTTGTCGGCATCAGAACAAGAGGCGCTACCGAGCGCCCACTCGAGGAGGTCTCTGAAGGCGCCAAGCAATGGGTCAGATATGGCAACATGTTAGGAATCCCGATTCTCGTCGTGCTATTCGGCCTGTCGAGACACTTCGTCAGAAAAAAACGGAAGAGGGCTTTGTAAGTGCACACCAAAAAGATAATCGTCCTGCTCGTAATCCTGGTCGTTTTATCAGCCGTTGCCTATGTAGCTTACGAATCGAAAAAGCCGCCCGAACGGCCGCCAGCCGACTCGCAGCAGGCAAAGCTTTTTCCGTCGCTTAAGGCAGACGAGGTAGCACAGATAAAGATCAGGTCGCTTGGGAGCGAAGCTCGGCTTGTTCGCGACGACAGCGGCACCTGGGTCGTTCCGGATAAGGGCAACTACACGGCGGATGCAAAGGCGATCGACCGGATGCTTGACGCGATAACGACGATGGACAAGGGCACGGTGGTGTCTCGTAATCCTGAAAAGCAGCTGCTTTATGAGGTGGACAAGATCAAGGGCACCGAGGTTACTGTTCTGGACAAGCACGGCAAGGAGCTCGCCCATTTCTTTGTTGGCAAGGCAGGGCAGGATTTCTTCAGCACGAACATCTGCCTTGCTGGCGAGAACGAGGTGCGTCTCGTTCACAAGATGCTTTCCTATATGTTCAAACGGACGGACGGGGATTGGCGTGAGAAGGAGGTATTCACTGACGCAGACGAGGAAAAGCTCGTCAAGTACACAGTCGTAGGTGCGGAGGGCTCAGCATCGTTTGCGAAGAGCGAGACGGGGACTTGGAGCACGATCGAGCCTGCGGGCAAGGAAGTTGCTCCGGAGGATGCGAAGCGCGCTGTTTCCGGACTCGCCAAGCTGCGCATCTCTGGCTTTGCCGAGGACAAGAACAAGGACAAGTTCGAGCTCGACAAGCCGAAATGGACGATTACCGCAACGGGGGATGACGACAGGCAATACGCGCTTAAGATATGCGGCGAACGGAGCAAGGCGCAGTTTTTCGTTCAGCGGGTTGGTAAGGACACGGTGTTTTACACGAGCAAGTATCAAGTCGAGAGGCTCACAAAGCCATACAAAGACGCGCTGGGCATCAAGGAAGAGAAAACCCCGGAGTCTAAGAGCCTCCGTGAACCCAAGAGAGGCAGCAAGAGGCCGATAACGTCTCGAAATGTAAAAGCGGCCCAGAAGACCAAGGGCGGCAAGTCGAAGAAGTAGGGCTGCATATTATGGAGGCTGTCCAATAAGTCCGTTTTGCCTGTGTAGGGGCGATTCACGAATCGCCCTGGTCTAATCCGATCGGGCACCTTAAGGGCGGTTCGTGAACCGCCCCTACACGAGGTCGATGTCCTTTTATAGCCACATCTGGGACGCCAGGCCCGTCTGAGCACGGCGCCCATCAGCAGCGGGTCATACCGCCAAGAAGGTGTCATCCGCTCGGCGCAAGGCGGGGCGCATCCTTTCTGCGATATAGGTAGAAGTGATACTTGTAGAAAGCATCCAGCATGTCCGGCGCCTCAACTAGCCTGTAATCGTCGTAAAGTACCTTGTGATCAAGCAGCATGTTCTCGTAGTTATGCTCGCACCAAGTCCGTCCCATCACGTCAACGAGAAGGATGTAGTCAGGCTTGCGGCGGAAGACATACATCGGTTTGAACTTAGCGTGTGCCTTGCCCTTCAGATGAGCAATGTAGCGGTCGGTCAGGCCGCGCATGTCTATCACACGAACCCCTGAATAATAGGGGATCAGGCCCGCCTCGCCCAGCGCCACGGTGGCATTAGATGGGATTCGCTGGTGCATCATCTTGGCCACAGCATAGTATTCACGGTTGAAAAGGTCGCGGGATGCAAGCCCGGAAGGCTTCGCCGCAAGAAGCATAACATCGGCGATATGATAGGCGAACACGGCGATAATGACGAGGACCACTGCAACCGAGAATCTTCGCCTTGCTACCTCGCCTCGGCTCGAGGCGCCAAGCTTCACAAAAAGAGAACCTGCCCCAAACTGGGCCATCAACACAAGGGCCGGCATTATCGGCACGAAGAGCCTGTAGCTGCCCATCCAGTCCCCACCGCAATAGATGATGAATATCGACATGGCCACCAACTGCCACAGCAGGAACCAATATACCTGCCTCGACAGTCTCAACGAGGATAGGGCGCTCTTATCCGCATCCCCAATGGCGTTCACGTTGCGCCTAGGCAACTCTCTTTCTTCTGAGCTTTTCTGTGTAACTCTCGGCCTCAGCAACAATGGCACAAGGCAGAGAAGCAGCAGTGGGCCGAGGACCGTCGCAATGCCGAAGCCAAAATATCGAAGCCCATCCGCCAACTGCGCCTCGCCGCCTCCCGTGGCCTTCGCGTAGAAGGTGTTGGGGAATATGTCGCCGTAGTAGCAGTATCGCCAAGTGATGAACCCGGCGTATGGGACAAGATAGACAGCGAGCCCAGGCAGAAGGGAGCGCAGCCGACGCCTCTTACGAATGAAGTGCGTAACTGTCGTCAAGAAGGCTGCTGCGAACAGAATCGGTATCTCTGGCCGCGTGAGCGAGGCGAGTAGAAAGAATAGGCCGGCGAGAGCGTAAAGCCTTGAATGATTGGGTCCATCGTCTTTCCGGTTGAGAAGGAGGCGCAGGTTGAAATACTGTGCCAGCGCTACCAATAGCGCGCAGAAACAGGTCTCCAGCCCCCCGACCGTCCAAGCTATGAACTGCGGAGATGCGCAGAGCAAGATCGCAGATAGCATCGTCACCACAAGCGGCAAGTTGTTCCGAGGGCCGATCAGGGAAGCTGTTCTTTGGACAACCACTACACATAGCAGGCCAGAAAGCAAGCCGAGCGCCTTGGCCCAGATCAGCAATCCATGAGGGAAGCCAGCTAGGCCTGACGCGATGAGAAAGGATAGTATCTGCGCAAAGAGGAAGTTGGAGTAGCCCTCAACACGCTCGCCGGGGTTGAACACGAGGCCCTCTCCGGACGCCTCGTTTCTTGCATAGCGAAACGTGATGAATGCGTCATCGGTTGTGGCGTTCAGTAGGTGGATTGCGCAAAGGGCAAAAAAGATGAGTAACAGCACCAAAGTCATCTGCCTTAGCTGCTGGCCTATCACCCTAGAACCCTCCGCTGCACGTCTCTTGACGTTCTCCTAGCCCAAAGCCGGCACTCAAAAGCGATGTCGCAAAGCCAGCAGCTCGCAGAAGGCCCATTCGCCAACTACGCGATCCCCAGACTGCAACCACTATGGAGGCCGGACGGCTGCGGCCCGAGCCTATGCACGAGGCGCGAAGAAGTCCCGGTCCGACTCGTGCAATGTGAGGATTCTGGGTCCGTTCGGGGTGATGGCGATTGCATGCTCGAACTGTGCTGAAAGTCGCCCGTCTGCAGTTACAGCTGTCCATTGGTCCTTCTTGATTTTCAGCCTATAAGTTCCCTCGTTTATCATAGGCTCGATACAGAAGACCATCCCAACCTGAATTGGCAGCCCGTGGCCCTGTCGGCCGTAATGCGGCACCTGTGGGTCCTCGTGCAGCGACCGGCCGAGGCCGTGCCCAACGAAATCTCGGACAACCGAGAACCCATGCGACTCGACATAACTCTGAATTGCGTGCCCGATATCCCCCAGGGTGTTTCCCGGCTGTCCGGCCTCGATAGCCAACTTGAGAGACATCTTAGTTACGTCGAACAATCGTTTAGCCTTGGGTTTAGGCTTGCCGACCAAGACTGACAGAGCTGTGTCCCCGTGAAAACCGTTTTTGAACACGCCAATGTCGATCTTGAGCAGGTCTCCCGTTTTCAACCTCCGGTCGGAGGGAATGCCGTGGACGATCTCCTCATTGATGCTTGTCGTGATCGAGGCTGGGAACGGCGAGAGGCCTGCCATCGAATAGCCCTTAAACGAAGGTGTCGCGCCGTTCTCGGCGATGAGCTGCTCTGCCATTTCATCGAGCGCTTTGGTCGTGACGCCAGGCTTTGCGGCAAGGTTTAATTCGTGTAGGACCTGCGCCGCGATCTGACACGAATGCCAGAGAGCATCGATTTCTCTGGCGCTTTTGAGCTCTATCATTTCAGTCCGATGCTGGCCGCTGGACTAGTCGGTGATATCGACGAGGCGGCGATACTTGGGGTCAAAACCAACCGCCACGGATGAGCTCGGCCTCTTTCCCATTGAGTTTTTCTGAAACATCACCATGAGCCTGTCGATGGGAAACTTGCTGGCGCTGATCTCGCCAGTCGGTGAATATGGCACATGATGCAGGCTGAGTATTGTCGTCGCGTATGGCTCCACACGCAGCGAGACCGAAAGCGACACCTCAGCAAGGTCCCCGTTCTCGGACCTAACCCGCTCAACCCAGGGTGTGTTGGTTACGAGCAGAGGAGCTTTGACGCGCTTGGCAGCGTCGAGGAGGTCTCTGGCGGCCGAGCCTAACTGCGTCTCGGTCTCCATCGGCGAAGTCTTGTCCCAAGCCAGCATCCCAAGGCTATCGACAACGATTAGGCCGATCGGAACGTTCTCCGACATCATATGGCATATCTCCTGGATGTCCGAGGCGGTATAACGTGTATGGAACGGCTCCTCAATCACAACCAACTTGTCTCTATACTTAGTGAACTCCTCGACCGCGTTGAGATATTTCTGATAGTTGCTGCCTCCAGCCTCCAGCTGCTTCTCGACGATCTGCTCGTGAGGTATCTTAAACTCGCTGGAGATCAGCATGTTGAAAACGGCCATGCGAGAGTTCTCAAAGCTGAAGAACAGTATGGACTGATCGGAGCTTTTGAGAAGATGTGAAATGAGATGGATGCAGAACGTAGTCTTGCCAGCGCCGGGCAATCCGGACACAAGCGTCATCTCGCCAGGACGCAACGACATGCACTCGTCAAGCTTCGTCAATCCCGTCTTTAGCCCTGCCTTTGACGCCTCGTATGCGTCCACGACATCCCTCGGGTTGTAGAAGGACCGCATCAGCTCGTCCTCGGACACCGTCATAACCGAGACCTCTTCAAGGTCCTCAGTACTAAGCGACCAAGAGAACCCCATATCCAGATCGTCCTTGCGCTTCGTCTCTAGCTGGTCGATAACGTTGTGCATCAGATTCTCCGCGCTCTCTCCTGATGCTGTCTTCTCCAGCTGCTCCAGCACTATGCACCAGAAATGCGGGTCCCACTTGATCTTGTCGCCAACCTCATAAACGAACTCCTTGGCGTCAGCCGCAGCCAGCTCGAGGCTCGCTTTGGCCGCAGCACGTCTTGCCTCGGCGAGGCTGCCCTCCTTGGTAAGGTCGAACTTCGAGCTCAGCTCATTACCAAGCCAGCGGCCGATCGAATAGAGCCCCGAACGGCTCACCATGCACTTGTCAAAATAGTCGTACCCACGACTCTTGACCAGGTCCCTCAAGTCCTCCACACCATCGGGCAACGGCATCACGTCCGCCTTAACGCCAAGCTCGCAAATGATCGATGCGAAATCAGCCGTCAACTTCCGACCCTCAGGGGTAGTCGGGGTTGCGAAAATAAAGTGCTCCGCGCCGAGCTCGCGTAAAGACTCGAGCTTCTCTCTCGTAGGCTGAAGCCCAATCCCTAACGAGAGCATCTGCTTGAATATCTTGAATGTCCTGTTGGTCTCGTGTTGTATCGCGATCGTACCCACCTCTGAGGCCGTAAGCCAGGCGCTTCGCTCGCTAGCTATCATCGGAGTCGCCTGCTCAAACCCAAACAGTGAGACCTTCTGGAGGTCCTCAGTGAAACCTGGTATCGGCATCCTGTTTCCCGGATTCGCCGGTTCTGTACCGATGAACCCTGTGATATTGCCCAAGGCGTCACCAAAGCCATAAAGAAACGGGTATTGGGACTCGATCTCATCCGAAAATACCCCAGCCGCCTCGACAAAGTCCTTGCGAATACCCATCTTCTCAAGATGCCCTCGGATATCGCTCGCTTTCGTGTATATCCCAATGGGGAACGGCATCAGCGCCCGCTCGGTCATCCCCATCTTTCTGAAATACTCTTTCGCAGCAGTCGCCGCCGGTGAACTGCTGTGCTGAAACGACTTCGAGAAATAATGACCCAGCACGCCGAAAACCGTCAACTTCTTCCATGTGGCCTCCATCTCCTGCCAGTCGCTCTGCGAAAGCTCAAGGTCTGACAGATCAATGCCCGCGTTCTGAGCCAGAAGCGCCACGCCATCCTGGAATGAACCCGCTTTCTTTGCGGCAGTTGTCAGCCAGTTGCCGCGATACCCGCACATTCTGCAGGAGCCACCAGACCAAGCCTTTGGCATGATAAAACTCTGTCTTGCTCCCTGATGCTTAGGATTGGGGCACGTAGCATTGTACGCCGTCTCCCCCTCCTTGAAACGCTTGAGCGGCGAGATGCCCTCCGGTCCCCAAATCGCCTCGTGGGTGAGCTTCCCAAATAGCCTCTTAGTAACTGCATAATAGACGTTCACGCCGGCAGCCTTATCCATAACACATCTCCCTCGTCAAATCGCAATTATGATATACTCTCAACCGTTCAAAATATCAGAGTAGCTTTACGATATTGGCGGGGGGCTATCAAGTCAAGTGCAACGTCAGGGGCGGAGTGTCTCCGCTCCCCTAAGTGCTTTTACCAGCGAGTCTCCTCGGTCGGCTCGCACGTGCCGAGCTCACCTCAAGCCGAGAGCCTCGGCTCCCGTAGCTTCTTTTGCTGGGAGATACAACTGGTCGGCTCGCACCCGAACGGAGCTCGCCTCCGACTCCCCTCTTCTCTCTGTGTCTCTGCGTCTCTGTGGTAAGTCTTTACGGCTAACGGCCAACCACCTGTATGGTGACGGGGCAGAGGGCGATGTCGGACGCGAATGAGCCGTCGGCATTCAGGACTGCGCCGAGCCAGAGGTAGCCCCCGGGGGCGAGGCTGTCGGGGATCGTGTGTGTCGTCGAGGGCAAGTTAGGATACGAGACGCCGGACCAAAGTGTCCCCTCGACAAACGGCGTCGGGACGAAAGTCATCCACGGCCAATAGATGAGCCAGTCGAGGCTCTCCGGTCCGAAAGCGAAGTAGATCGCCCCCTCGACCTTCACGCCTCGGTTCTCATAAGACATGAAAACCTGCATCTCATCGCCGGCGGTGTATTCCGCCCGATCCGTCCTGATCGCCACCTTCGGCGGAGGCGGAGGCACGCCTTGAGGAGTCGCTGGACAACCGGATCATTCCGAAACGAGAGTACAAGCTCCGACATCGTACTTGCACGCCGAGCGAATTGAGCCTCATCCAGCTGCATAAGCCTCTTGATAAGGTTGAGATACGTGGCCATTCTAGGTCCTGCTCCTACCGTTCAATTTCGTGGCTCTGTTCTCATCAAGGTCCAACGGAATCGGATAATGAGCCCCCATGTCAACTGTCCCGGCGTCCGGAGTTGCGTCAGTTTGCGTCGTCATCCGCGAAAGGCCGGCCTCTGCCGCAGACCTGCTGCCAGCGTCGATGCAGGGGCTATCGGGATGTAGATAGTAATCACCGAAAGGCCCCGGGACGAACAGTGGGTCGGCGTGGATGTTGCCCTCGCCCTCGTCCGGGTTTTGGACGCAGCAGAACGTCACATTGCAGCCATAAAGATCATCACCGTTGTTCCAGATGATGCAGTCCGTGATCGTCGGGGAGCTCGTGTCGCAGCAAATCCCTCCACCGCCACCATAATCCGCCGAGTTGTCCAATATCGTGTTGCCTTGGATTATCGACCTACTCTCATTGGAGAATATGCCGCCACCGTGGCCCACAACAGAATTGCCCGAAATCACGTTGTTTGAAATCGTCGGCGAACTCCTCAAGGAGTGTATCCCGCCGCCGACGTTCGCCGCGTTGCCCGCTATCGTATTGCCCTGAATTGCTGGCGAACTGTCTAACCAATACTGGCCTAAGGAGCTTATCCCGCCGCCGTGAGATGCGGAGTTGCCGGTAATCGTGTTGTTGGAGATAGTTGGCGAACTCCTGTCGCAAGATATCCCTCCACCGTTACCACATTCTGCCGAGTTGTCCGCTATCCTGTTGCACTGGATCGTCGGAGAGGCCTCGTACTGGCAAGATATGCCGCCGCCGTGAGATGCGGAGTTGCCGGTAATCGTGTTATTGGAGATAGTTGGCGAACTCCTGTCGCAAGATATCCCACCACCATCGGTATCAGCCATGTTGTTTGTGATCGTGTTATCTAAAATGGTCGGCGAACACATATAGCAGGATATGCCACCGCCATAATCCGCCGAGTTGTCGGTAATCGTGTTGTCCTGGATTGTCGGCGAACTCTCACGCCCAGTGCAGAATATCCCGCCGCCTTGCCAATCCGCCGAGTTGTGAAAGATCGCGTTATCGCGAATGGTCGGTGAGCTGTCATAGCAGTATATCCCCCCGCCGCTGTTGCCCGAGTTATTCTCAATCGTGTTCTCTAAGATCCTCGGTGAACCACCCAGACAGGATATCCCACCGTCGTCCCAGTTGTCCATGATCGAGTTTCTCTGGATTAGAGCGCTCCCATCATAACAGCGAATCCCACCGCCCCAGTTACCGATGATCGTGTTGTCATGGATCGTAGAAGAGCTATCATAACAGCAAATTCCGCCGCCCGAGTTACCCATGATCGCGTTGTCATGGATCATAGGAGAACCATCAAAGCAGTATATCCCAGCGCCCAATTCTGCAGAATTGTCCTGGATCATGTTATCCCGGATCGTTGGCGAGCTGTTGTCACAGAATATAGCACCGCCATGTCCGTCGTCCTGTTTGAAACCGTCTGCATTACCTCCCATTATCGTGAATCCAGCAATAAAGAGGCCGTCCACACTCTGACAGGTGATGACATGATAGGCGCCGCCTTCAGCATCGAGCCTGGTAGTGTCCGCCCCCTCGCCGACGAGCGAGACCCAGTTTTTCATGTTCAGCGGGAAGCACTCTCCGGTCAATGAGGTTGAGTAGGTTCCGGCTGCGACATTCACTGTCACAGGCTTCTCCTGAGCGCCATGAACGCAGCCAAGCGCATGCGCTATCGTCCTGAAAGGCGAGATCTCGGACCCGGTGGAATCATCACCCAGTTGCGCATCGACATACACCGCCTCAAAAGGGCTGGGCAGAATCGTGAGCTCAGCGAATGCGCGCTCCGAGCGTTGATGCTCATCATCCCAGGCAAGAAGCGAAATCGTATGCGTCCCTAGTGTGAGGTGCGCAGCATGAAGAACAATGAAAGCCTGTTCATGGCTGAGGGGACCATCCAGGTTGGACCTCCATTCATATCCTGTGATCCCACCATCGTCTGTCCCGTGACCGATGAACTCGACTGTGTCCACCCCTTGTGTAGCGCGAGTAGGTGATATCGAATCGATATGTACCACAGGGCGTTGACTTGTAGGAATCCGGTAGTGCACCCCCATGTCCACGGTCCAGGCGTCCGGTGTCCCGTCCGCCTGCGTCGTCATGCGCGAGAGGCCGGCCTCTGCCGCAGGCCTGCTGCCAGCATCGATGCAAGGGCTTTGTGCGTTGAGGTAGTAATCGCCGAAGGGCCCAGAGACGAACAGCGGGTCGGCGTGGATGTTGCCCTGGCCCTCGTCAGGGTCCCGGACGCAGCAATATGTGGCCGTGCAGTTCTCAAGGTCGTCCCCGTTGTTCCAGATAATAGAGTCCGTTATGTGGGATCCACCGTAATCCGGACTGTAGATTCCGCCGCCGAGGCCCCCCGCAACATTGCCTGAAATGGTGTTGTTGTTGAACATGATCACATACTCACACCAAATCCCGCCGCCATCAGCCTCGGCTGTATTCTCCGCGATCGTGTTGTTCGAGACCGTCTCCGCAAAGTCGCAGCAGATGCCTCCCCCGTCACGCCGGGACCAGTTGCCTACGATTTGATTATTCATTACGCAAGGGCTCATCCACCACGAGGCTATCCCCCCACCGCCGCTCTCGGCCCAGTTGCCGGAAATGGTATTGTCCAAGATCCAGACCTCCCAGTCCGACCAACAGAATATCCCTCCCCCCCATGAGGATAAGTTATCAGTGATCGAGTTCCCCGAGATTGACATCCCAGCAAGGTAGGAACCTACTCCTCCTCCATCACTGGCCGAGTTATTTCTGATCGTGTTGCCCAGTATCTGCGCCCAGCTTGTGAACTCACAGTTTATGCCCCCTCCGTCGCAGTAAGCCCGGTTACCCTCAATCCTGTTGTTCTGGACGGTTGGATAACCGTAGGAGCAGTATATACCGCCTCCCCCGTGGCCGCCATAGGCATAATTGCCTGATATGATGTTATCTGAGATCGTCGCCCAGCCACCATCGCAATATATACCGCCGCCACTAGATGCGGAGTTGCCAGTGATCGTGTTACGTTTGATCGTGGTCGAACCGCCCTCACAGTATATCCCTCCACCCCAATGAGCGTCGCCGCCGGTTATAGTGAATGCCTCGATGATGGAATCATCCGCCTCGAAACAGTAGATCACAGAAGTGGAAGCCCCCTGCGCATCCAGAACGGTCACGTCCGGACCGTCGCCGACGAGCGAGACCCAGCTCTTCATGTTCAGCGGGAACGTCTCGCCGTTTGTGGAGGCAGAATATACGCCGCCCGCGACGTGGATGGTTGCAGGTGAGGCGGGCGAGACCATAATAGAGTTCAGGGCATGCGTAATCGTCTTCCAGGGCAGGTCTGGAGAGCCATCATACCACTCATAATTCTCGCCCCGTGCGGCGTTCACATAGTAATCCACGCCCGCAACGGAGAAGACCGTGAATGGAGCAAAACTCGCCTCGCAGGCCCAGTTGAACGTGCCAGGCTCGGTCAGGACAGCGGCGAAGGAATAGCCGCCCGGGTCGCTTATCGGCGGCATTCCGGAGGGCAGATCGAACGAGAAGAAAGGCTTCTGGTTCATGGTGAAGCCCGCCGGCACGTAGATGCCCTCGATCCACGGGTTGATCGCCTCTGACCACCAGACGATCCCGCCCACTGTCCAGAGCTCACCATCGGGCGTCAGCAGGCCAATATAGACATCGACGGACATCCCCTCGCCCTCATTGTTGCCCGCCAGACTCACCTCAATCGTATCCCCCGCCTTATAGCTCTCGCTGTCGGTTGCGATAAATACCTGAGGCGCCGCTGCCGCCACCGCCGGCAGGATTGCCAAGACCATAATGGCGACGATAATCAACCCGAAAACACGTATCTTCATGTCGATACCCTCCATACAAGAGACAAGATCACCATTCAGCCGACAGGCGCTATTGAAACGAGTTTTTCCCGAATCGTCAAGCTCTCGCACAGTTATGTCTAACATGTGCCTCGCGCCCTCGCCGCGACTGCTCCTTCCCTTTCCAACAGCGCCCGAACCGCATCAAGCGTGCGGCAAGCGGCACCCCTACGCGATTGCGGGCGGGTCTGAGACCTCGCCCCTACGACACGTTTTGGGCAGGCTAGAAGAGGCTGTCCAATAAGTCAGGACGTGAAGGTTTTGCTATGCTCCCGCACGAAAATAATACAGGAAATCAGACAAGTTGTCAAGATCAAGGGGTGCCGTGGTCAGCCGGGCCTGGTGTCCCAAATATGGCTATAGAACGACATCGACGTCGTGTAGGGGCGGTTCACGAACCGCCCTTAAGGTGCCCGATCGGATTAGACCAGGGCGATTCGTGAATCGCCCCTACACAGACAAAACGGACTTATTGGACAGCCTCAGAAAGCCCGCCACACACTGCCAGCCACCAACTTGCAGGGAGTAACTGAGGACTTCCGGTCGGCGTGGGTGTTGTTGACTTGCGGGGCATTGAGGTGGCAACATTGCTCAAGTTGAAACCAAGAGGTCTTTTGGATGAGCGGTGAAGAGCAAGAATTAAGTAACCCCACGGATTCTGGCGTGCAGTCTGAGAGGACGGAGCCTTCGATACCGACGGAGGTTCCGGTAGTTCCGGTTCGGGACATTGTCGTACATCCATATATGGTAATTCCGCTCTTCATTTCCAGGCAGTTATCAGTTAGCGCAGTTGACGCGTCGCTCGCGAACAAGCGCTTCATTCTGATAGTAACGCAGAAGGACGAGAGCATAGAGGAACCGAAGCCTGAGGACGTCTATAACGTTGGAGCCGTATGCCTCATCATCAGGATGTTCAAGCTGCCCGATGGTCGCGTCCGGCTGTGGGCGCAGGGAGTTGACCGGGCGAGGATCAAGAGGTTTGTAGCGACTAGCCCGTATTGGAGAGCGGAGATCGAGCGGTTTGCGGTGCCCAAGGAGGTCAAGGACCCACTCTTGGCCGAGGCGTTGATACGAAGCACGAAGGAGAAGCTGGAGAGGAGCGTGTCGCTAGGCAAGGCCATGGCACCCGAGGCGGCGGTGGTAGCGATGAACAGCGGCGACCCTGGCCAGCTTGCGGATATGGTTGCGGGGAGCATTTCGATCAAGGTTCCCGATGCTCAGAAAGTGCTTGAGATGGCCGATCCTATCGAGCGCCTTCGGTTCGTAAACTCGCTGTTTGCCAAGGAAATGGAGATAATCGAGATTCAGGAGAAGATCCGGTCGGAGGCGCAGCAGGGGATCGAGAAGGACCAGCAGGAGTATCTCTTAAGGCAGCAGATGAAGGCGATACGCGAGAAGTTGGGCGACGCCGACTCGATTTCTGGCGAGGTGCTAGAGCTACGAAAAACACTTGCTGAGACCGGAATGCCGGACGAGTCGCGCAAGGCTTGTGAGACGCAGATCAACAGGCTGGAGATGACGAACACGGAGTCGGCGGAGTCGACGGTAATCAGGACCTATATTGATTGGCTTCTGAACCTTCCTTGGGAGGTAGAGACGAGCGATAACCTCGACTTGGCTGTTGCGCAAGGGATACTCGATGAGGACCATTACGATCTGGATGAGGTCAAGGAGCGCGTGCTGGAGTTTCTTGCTGTGAGGAAGCTGACGAAGGCAAACAAGGGCCCGATTCTGTGTTTCGTTGGGCCGCCTGGGACAGGAAAGACGTCGCTGGGCCGGTCGATAGCCAGGGCGCTCGGTCGCAAGTTCGTTCGCATCTCGCTCGGCGGTGTTCGGGACGAGGCGGAGGTCCGGGGCCACCGCCGGACCTATGTCGGTGCGCTTCCGGGACATATTCTACAGGAGCTTAGGAACGCCGGCTCGCGGAATCCCGTGTTCATGATGGATGAGGTGGACAAGATCGGCACGGATTTCAGAGGCGATCCGAGCTCGGCGCTGCTTGAGGTTCTTGACCCGGAGCAGAACTACTCGTTCAAGGACCACTATATTGAGATACCATTTGATCTGTCCAATGTGCTATTTATCTGCACTGCTAACGTTCTTGACACGATCCAGCCAGCGTTCAGGGACAGAATGGAGATTCTGAGATTATCTGGCTATACCGAGCACGACAAGATCAGCATCGCTCGAAAGTTCCTCATCCCGAAGCAGTTGAAAGAGAACGGCCTGCTTGATGCCCAGCTTAGGATAACAACGCCTGCGCTTCGGCACATAGTCCTTCAATACACGCGAGAGGCGGGGCTGAGGAATCTGGAGCGCCACATCTCGCGCATCTGCCGCAAGGTAGCGAGGCGGATAGGAGGAGGAGAGACGGGGCAGTTCATGGTTAAGGTGCAGAACCTCGAGGGCTGGATCGGTGTGCCTTCATACATCGTGAGCCGCAGCCTCAAGCGTGATCAGGTGGGCGTAGCGTGTGCTCTTGCATGGACAGCGACAGGCGGGGACGTGCTGTTCATCGAGGTTGCGACGATGCCGGGCAGCGGTCAGCTGCTTCTGACGGGTCAGCTTGGGGACGTGATGAAGGAATCGGCACAGGCGGCGAGGAGCATTGCGCGCTCAAGAGCGGATGAGTTTGGCCTGCCGGCAGACTTCCACTCCAAGATGGACATCCATATTCATGTTCCAGCTGGCGCCATTCCGAAGGATGGCCCATCCGCGGGCGTTACGATCGCAGTTGCCGTAATCTCGGCGCTGACCAAAAAACCGGTCAGGGCGAACGTTGCGATGACCGGCGAGATCACGCTGCGGGGCAATATCCTTCCGATCGGCGGCTTGAAGGAGAAGGTCCTCGCTGCGCAGCGAGCGGGCATAACGGAGGTCCTGCTTCCGGCGGAGAATCAGAAAGAGTTTTCAGAGATAGAGGACAAGATCAAGGCGGGGCTTAAGTTTCATTTTGTGACCCACATTGAGGAGGCGCTTAACATGGCGTTTACAGATAGCCCGAGGTTCACGACCCCAAGTCCGAGGCCCGCGATGCCTTCTGATGGGTGAGGGTTTGATCGTGTTGACGCCTGCGTTGGCCTCGTGTTTTCGTATTTTTTGACTTTAGTTCCGCCAGTAGAGAAGACAGAAATGACAGCCCAGAACGATAGATTGATTGAGGCGATTGACAAGCTCAGGCGCAAGCGGAACGCCATAATCCTGGCCCACAATTATCAGCCAGCCGTCATTCAGGACATTGCGGACTTTGTCGGCGATTCGCTCGGACTATCACAGCAGGCGGCGGAGAGTGATTCGGAGGTCATAGTCTTCTGCGGCGTTGATTTCATGGCCGAGACTGCCGCCATACTCGCCCCGGACCGGCTCGTCCTCATCCCGGAGGAGCGCGCCTCATGCCCGATGGCGCACATGGCGACGGGGGCGGAGGTTCGCGCCATGAAACGGAAGCATCCGGGGAGCCTCGTCGTTACCTACGTGAACTCCACGGCTGAGGTGAAGGCTGAAAGCGATATATGCTGCACGTCGGCGAACGCCGTGTCCGTTCTAAGGTCACTGCCGATGTCTAAACCGATCATCTTCGTGCCCGACATGCACCTTGGCGAGTATGCAGGCAAGATGGCCGGTCGCGAGGTGATCCTGTGGGAGGGATTCTGCCCCGCGCACCACTATGTCAAGGCGGATGAGATTCAGAGGGCGAAGAATAAGCACCCACGCGCCCTCGTCATGACCCACCCAGAATGCCCGCTGGACGTCGTCGAGCTCTCTGACGCGGTGCTCTCAACCGCTGGGATGCTGAGGTTCGCCAGAGAATCGGACGCGGATGAGTTCATCGTCGCCACCGAGGTCGGCATGTTGCACCCGCTATCGAGGCAAAACCCTGGCAAACGCTTCTACTGCCCGTCCCCAGCGTTGCTCTGCCCTAACATGAAGATGACGACGCTGCAATCGATCAAGCGCTCGCTTGAGAAGGACACTTATCCCGTCTGGGTGCCGCCGGACGTCGCGGAGCGAGCCCGGCTCCCGATAGAGCGCATGCTCGCGGTGCCGAGGGACTAGTTGCTGGCGCACAGCCGGGATGGTCTCCTGTTGACAAAGCAGCGTCAAATCTGCTCAATAGGCTGTGTCAGTTTTGTGAAGAGCCGCTAGTAGCAAGGTTCGCATGTTGCAGGCTGGGTTGTGTGGTCGCGCCGCAGATTGCCGAACTCTGACGTCCCATAAGCTTGCCGGGACCTGGGCCCATCCGGCAGGATTTGGTCCGCACCGGAATCGCAGTCAGCTGTCTTTCATCTGTACACGCAGACCTATTCCACCAACTTCAGCCGTGAGTTAGGCCTGTAGTGACGCCCAACCTTCGCACAAGGCCGACCATTTACCATGACGACATCCGCCGTGTAGTGGAAGGTGCCCGTCAGCAATGAACTGCCAACGCCGTAAGCATCCACTGGGACGTTGCTCGCCTCAAATCGTGCTATCTTCTCAGCGGTGAAGCCGCCGCTGACGACGACCTTGACGTAGCTGAATCCCTCGGTGTCCAGGGCCGCCCTGACGTTCCGAACGAGGACCTCGTTGACCCCGGTCGGGGCGAAGTCGGACATTTGCGGCACGACCGACCGGTCAATCAGGGTCTCCGCAGTGTCGAGCCGAACGCCCCACAGCCGCTTGCCCAGCGCCTTGGCGACCTCGAGCGATGTCTTGACTGAGTCGTTATCGAAATCGACGAGGGAGATGACCCGCACGGGGTCAGGCATGAACTCGGCGAACTTCCGTGTTGCGATTACAGTATCGCCGTCGTATGCGGCAATGAGGCCGTGCGGGACCGTGCCGATGCCCTCCTGATCGAACCACATCCCCTGGGCATCTGTCGAGACCCCAGCCGCCCCTCCGATGTGCGCCGCATACCCATCGCCCGGCTGGTTCAAAAAATGGTCGAACCGAGCAGAGAAAAAGAGCAGCGGCTTGCCCCCGGCCGCCTCAACTGCCCGGTGGGTGTTCGTCGCGACCTTGGTCTGTCGAGCCAGAACGCCGAGATAAAGCGTCTCCAAGTGAGCAAACGAGGCGTAATCGCCCTCAATTGTCATCACGGTCTCGTAAGGTCCAGCCGCTTCGCCGTCGCGAAGAGACATCATCGTGATACTGTCCGGCCTGTCCGCACAACGCTTGATGATGCCGATCGCCTCGTCCGTCCCACAGACAATAGCGTTGCCCTTCTGGGAAACTTGCATCAGAACCTTTGGGTGGCGATCGTCTCTCTTCAGTATGTCGCGCGTCCGGACAAAGTATTTGTCCGTATAGTGCCCCGCGCGAATACTCTCTTCAGATATGTTAAAAATGCTGGGGTCGAGCCGCTTCTTGGTTGCCATTAGTTGCTACCTAGATGGCAAACCGTTCTCCTCTTTGAAGCTGTTCACGGCCTCGGAAATCGTCGGATGTATCTGGAATATGCTCGACAGCCGGGTGATTCTGAATACGTCCATCACCATATCGTTTAGCCCCGAGAGCCTCAGGTCTCCGCCACGGCTATTGGCTGATTTTAACGTGGAGACCAAAATGCCCAAAGCGCTGCTGTCAAGGTAGCTTACCCGAGAGAGGTCGGCCGCGATCTTTGGCTCGTTCTTTACCACAAGCGACTCCAGAGCCTCCTGAAGCTTGCGGCTCTCCGAGTGCTCCACCCGCCCCGAGATCGTTACTACTCTCGTGCCATCCAGTTCGGATACGTCTATGTGCATCGTGTCAGTGCCCCAAACAATTCTGCCGTTAGTTTTCTCATACTCTAATGATTGACCTGACGTCATAACCCCTGAGCTTGTTACGCCCAGCCAAGAAAGTCAGCTCTATCAAGAACCTGATCCCCACTACCTTGCCACCTAGCCCCTCGACCAGCCGTGCAGTAGCGGCGAGAGTGCCACCAGTAGCCAGCAGGTCATCGATCAGAACAAGCCTCATGCCCGGCCTGACGGCATCCTTGTGTATCTCAAGCGTATCAGTTCCATACTCGAGCGCGTAGGACTCAGAAACAGTCGCAGCGGGAAGCTTCCCCGGCTTGCGCACAATCAAAAGCCCACAGCCCAACTTGTAAGACGCAGCGGCAGCAAAGATGAACCCCCGCGCCTCAACCCCGACGACCGCATCGACGTTATCAGAGGTTAGCCCCTCGACAGTCCTGTCAACCGCCTCCCTAAAGGCCTGACCGTTCGCCAGAATAGGCGTTATGTCCTTGAATACTATCCCTGGCTTAGGGAAATCAGGAACATCTCGCAACAGTTCATTCAAATCCATAATAACTTCCTTGGTATAACACGCACTCAACGTCAAAGAACCTGCAAGCTTTGCACCAGCAGGCAGGAGACTACACACTCATCTAAATATCGAACAGAATCGAGAACTCTTTATACTTCCCAGTGTAGGATGCTTGCAGCACTTGCATCGACTTGACACGTGCCCCAACCGGACCTCGCCTCAGCAGCCCGAGAAAGTTATCCAGGGCCCCCTGGTCGCCCTCGGCGTAAACCTGGACGCGCCCATCCCTCAGGTTACGGACATACCCCTGAACTTCGCATTCCTGCGACTTCGCGTATGCGTAGTGCCGAAACCCAATGCCCTGAACAAACCCCTCGATATATACCTTCGCAGCTACCTTCGCCATTTGCAGCCTCCTGCTCCGTTGTCCCCTGCCAATCTATGGTCGCCGAACTCTGCAACGAAACATCTTAAGAGCTGACCTCCTTGAGTCTTTCACTAAGCTCCGAAACCTCACTTAGCTCCTCGACCGCGCCCGAGACATGCCACTTAGTCCTTAGTGCAAAAGCTCTCCTATGGAACTGAAGAGCATACGCGATCTCAGACAAGGTGCCATAACTGCCGTCAATTGCAACAACGATATCGCCCGCAAGCACCACGATCATGTTCCTTGCCAGACCAATCCCGGTCGGGATCACGATGTCAACGTAGGGATTGGCGTCGCTCTTCTCTGTGCTCGGAATGATTCCTATCGTCGTCCCTCCAACAGATTTGGCCCCCTTGCAGGCGTGCTCCATCACCCCGGTAAGCCCACCGCACACCAGAACATGGCCGTTTTCTGCGATCACCTTGCCAACCTCGAAGGCGACCAATCCAATCTCCTTTGAACATCGATGCCCACCGATCACACTTACAATCATGACCGCTCCAAGTAAGTTCCTAAAAAACGCTCCCGCGCTCGCCCAGTGTCGAATCGAAGGTCAGCCTGTCTTTTACCACAGATCAGCGCTCTGATGCAAAGAGCTATGCCTCAAGACTACATAAGCGCGTGGACCGGCCCAGGCGCTCACCTGATGGACGGTCAAAGGAGGTCAGGATGCTCGGAGATGGTCAGAGAATGCTGCCAGCAACCACTGCTGACCACCCCTCAGATATTTATAGCTCGCCGAGGTGATAGAGAACGAGGGTAAGTGCGACGATAGGTGCGGTCTCGGCCCGGAGTATGCGGCTGCCCACCATGACCGCAGCGAAGCCATGTTCAATGGCGGCTCTTCGCTCGACGGGAGCGAGGCCCGCTCCGGGGCCAATCAGCAGATACACGGCCTGGGACTGTGAGAGGCATGAGAGAAGCTCCGGCAAGACTTGGCGGGCTGACTTTGCTTTAGTGTCCGCTGTAAACAAGAGCCTGATGTCGTTGTCAGTCGGCGTTTTGATAGCCTGCATCAGCGGCAAGACTGGCTCTATGACAGGAAAATGCGCACGCCCACATTGCAGCGCCGACGACTTGGCAATCCGCCGCCATCTTTCGACCTTCTTGTTGAACCGGCTTTCATCCCCGTGGAACTTCGACTTCTCAGAAACGACCGGAACAATTCCCCAGACGCCGAGCTGGGTTGCTCTGTCAATAACCTGCTCCATCTTGCCGCTGGAGAGACAGCACTGTATTAGGACGATTTTGCTGCGGCTTTCAGGGCTCTGAGGCTGCGTGGTCCGCAGCACCTCGCACACAAGAGCATCAGGGCTGGACTGCTTCAATTGGAGAAGATAGTCGGTGCCAAGCCCATCAGTCCCGACTAGCCTATCGCCGGGCTTGACGCGAAGGACAGTTCTTATGTGATGCGACTCGGCGCCGACAATTACGGCTTTGCCGTCGGCAATCATCGAGCGGTCAACGAAGATTCGATGAAGTCTCATTTTTATTAAGCAGCAGCCTACGACGAATTAGCATTGGGCAAGGCTCGTCTGGCCTGTGCGTAGGCACAATCAGGCATGAGTATGTTCTCCTATTTACTTATTATGATGGGATAATAGAGGAACTTAGTCAAGGAGTCCTGCTGGCCCCGATAATCAGATTGATCGTTTTTGAAGTTGAGCTCTGAAGCTGGCTGGCACATAGGCAGGGGAGTTCATGTCGAAAGCCGAGTTGCTGCTTCTTTCAGTTAACGGGTGCGAACGAGGGGTGCAGGCTGTAATCCCCGGCAGGGGATACCGTGGGTAGCCGTGCGTGCAACGCAACGGGGAGGTTAGAAAGGGGGGGATTGTGGCGCTATTCGCTCCGTCAGGCTACGCCTGCGGCTACCCACGGTCTGCCCTTCGGGCACGAGCTTCTGCCCTCCATCCGCGAGGCAGCCGCGACGTTTCCCGCTCCAATCAGATTATCGGGGCTGGCCATGGAGCATGTCAGAATCAGGTCGGCAAACGGAGCTAGCTCCTTTGGTGTCGGGCCTTAGGAGACGACAGGAAGGCGGTCTTTTCGCGTAGCCCGATGGCACGCAGGATGTTGACAAGCGGCTAAAGATTGCCGTAGTTTCGTTCGAGAGAAACAACGGGCTGAATGATGCCCAGTGTTGTTTCTGACTTTGCTGCATTTCAATATTAGACTTACGGTCCGGCTGGTGATGATGGAGCAGGACAAAGAGCTAGTGTTTTCGGTGGGTAGTAGCGCTCTGATGCGGGAGTTTCTGGAGCGGTCACTATCGTCCCCAAATCGCACGGTGGTAAGCTTTCGTAGCCTGGAGGAGGGTACTCGAGCGACTGCCAGAGGAGCTGTTGACCTAATCATGTATTGCGTAGATGGCTTGAAAAGCCCATCTGACAAGCGTTGTCTGGAGCTCTGGGGGGAGAGGCAAATCCCCGTCATCGTTCTAAGCGCGATGGACGGAATCGAGAATAAGATTAGTTGGTTGAAGCGCGGCGTGGTCGATTACGTGGTCAAGCCATTTGAGATCGAGGACCTCTCGGCCAGGGTCGATGTCCAAATGCGGCAGATAAGAGGTTACAAAGACCTGTTGTCTGCCAATGAGAAGCTTTCGCACGAGGTCAAGAAGATGGAGCGGCTTGCCATCGTTGACGGATTGACGCGGCTTTACAACCATCGCTACTTCCAGGAACGCTTGCGAGCGGAGTTCCAGCGAGCGAGGCGCTACATGGCGCCGTTGAGCCTGATCCTGCTGGACATAGACGATTTCAAGGACGTGAACGATCTCCACGGTCATCAGGTTGGCGACGCGGTGCTTGCTGCTTTGTCGAGAGCTCTGAAGCAGGAGATGAGAGCATCTGACCTGCCGGCGAGGTACGGTGGGGAGGAGATAGCAGTGATCCTTCCCGAGACGGACAGAATGAGCGCTCGTGCGATTGCAGAGCGGCTCCGGGAGAGGATAGAGGGGCTACGCTTCGCTGGTCGCGGCAATGTTTGTTTCTCAATAACTGCAAGTTTTGGGGTCACATCCTTGGACAATAAGATGGGAAGCTCAGCGGAACTCGTCGAGACAGCAGACGACAGCCTATACGTCGCTAAAGCTTCCGGGAAGAACCGGACAGCGGTTTTTGATCGGTGATCGAGCTGGATTACTGAAAGGTCTCACGAAAAGAATGGTTCAGCCGGACGTAGCCTTTCACCTGACGAAGGGGCTTTTGGACGATGTCTTCGATGGCATTCTGATTCTGGACGAGGCTGGGCGAGTGCTATTTGCCAACTCCTTTGCGAAGTCGAAGTTGTGGAGCGGTGCGATCGATGTTTCGGAACGGTCAATAGGGGAGTTGTTTCCGGCGCCTGCGGAGATGAGCTGGGAGGAAGCCTGGCACCTTCTTTGCGAGCGGAGGCAGAAGGTTGAGTTGAACTTTCTTTCGTTGGAGCGCCTGAACACGAAGGAGATACTGTTCTTCGATGCGGTGCTTGTTCCTCGCCTTGGGATGGACGGGGATTTGCAGGGGGCAGTTTGCCTTCTGCACTTCGCCTCTCCCGCGGAGAAGCTTGCAATGGAGGTGGAATCAGCGAAGGAGACGATAGAGAAACAGCTTAGGCAGCTTGAGGACTTCACGGCGATCGGGGACGAGATCGTTGGCGAGACTGATCTGCACCACGTCTTGAAGAAAGTTGCTGAGGCGATTCGTGAGCACTCTAACTTCCGTCGAGTCGTGGTTTCAAGATTCTCTGACAAGCAGGGCAAGCGTGAGATCGCGTGTTCAGGGGTCTCTAAGGAGGAGGAGAGTTTTCTTAGGTCGAAGAGGTGGTCTCCAAGGATCAACAAGGAGGTGTTCTGCGAGCGCTTCAGGATTGGCCACTGCTCTTATTACATTCCTCACGGTCAGACCGACACGATACGCATCTACGGTGTTCAGAGCAAGATTCCTGTCAACGAAATGAAGGACTGGCATCCTAACGACAGCCTGCTAATACCATTGCGCGGGAGTGGTCACAAGCTGATCGGAGTGATCTCGGTCGATGACCCCAAAGATGGAAGAGTGCCAACTGGGGATGCGCTCAGGCCGCTGGAGCTTTTCGCAACCCAAGCCGCTAGAGCCATAGAGGAAGCTACCCTCAAACAGGAGCTGGTGGAGACAAAAGACAGCCTGAGGCACCTGATAGACAGCACCCCCGAAGCGATCATGGCAACTGATGCACACGGCGTCATAACCTTCTACAGCGACGGCGCGGAGCGCATGTTTGGCTACCAGCCTCGGGAGATAGTGGGGAGGCGTCTTTCGGAGTTTTACTCCGACGATCCCGAGGAAGGGCGGGCAAGGGCCCGTAAGATAATGAATGACCTGTTGAACAGCCCGACTGAGACGATAACCAGCAGGATACTTGAGTTCTCGAAGAAGGATGGTGGGCGAGTGCCGATCATGATCTCCGCCGGGATGCTTCGAGATGAGAACGGCGATGTTATGGGGACAATCGGTGCTGCAAGGGACATAAGCGAGGACATAAAACTTCGCCAGCAAATCATGGAAAAGAACCGCAAGCTGGAGGCGAAAAACGCTGAATTGGAGGAGTTTGTTTACGTTGCCTCACACGATCTTCAGGCTCCGCTAGTGTCCATTCAAGGGTTTGGGAGCAAGCTGACGCGGGAGTACAAGGATGTGCTTGGGGAAGACGGGCTTCACTACTTGTCGCGACTGAACGCCAATGTGTCGCGTATGTCTCTGTTGCTGAAGAGCTTGCTGGACCTTTCCAGGGCGACCACCAAAACGCTCCAAAAAGACCCCTGTGACCTCTCTAGCATATTAGATGACGTGCTTGGGGATTATTCGGAGCAGGTGGCGGAGCTGAACGCTGAAATCAGGAGACCTTCTGTGCTTCCTGTTGTCTTATGTGATGGGATCCAGATCGCGCAAGTCCTGTCCAATCTGATCAGCAATGCGTTGAGATACAGATCGGAGAACAGGCGGCCGGTTGTCGAGATAGGTTGTGAAGACAACAAAGCCTCCGATGCCGTCTGCATATATGTAAACGACAATGGGATTGGCATATCTGAGTCCGAGGTTCCCGAAGTCTTCCGTCCATTCAAGCGACTTAGACACAGGGCAACTGACGGCATCGGGATTGGTCTAACCATTGCACAGCGGATTATAGAGCGACATGACGGCAGGATCTGGGCGGAGTCCAATCTTGACGGCGGGACTAAGTTCTGTTTCGAGCTTCCAAAATAAGGGATGTAGTAGATAGAAATGCCTACAAGAACAATAGAGCTGAGTTCTGGCGAGAACACGGGGGCACGGCTGATCGACCTGATCCTGATGATTGAGGATGAGCGTGACCATGCGGAGCTTGTTATCGACGCGCTCAAGGAGGTCGGCAATATCAGGAAGGTTGTTCTAATAGAGAACGGCAATACGGCTCTGGACTACGTGTTCAGAAGGGGTGTTTTCCGGGAAAAGTCGCTTTCACCAAGGCCCGCGCTTATCCTTTTGGACATCAATCTGCCGGGCAAGAACGGGCTCGAGGTACTAAGACTTATTCGAGCGGAGAAACGATTTTCCACCATTCCGATAATTATTCTGACCACATCGCCGAGCGTGGAGACCGTCAAGAAGACCGCGGACCTGGGAGCCAACGACTACGTGATCAAGCCGGCAGATTTCGGCGAGTTCTTGACCCGGATAACGGGTCTGGGTAAATACTGGTCAATGGTTAGCGAGTTGCCAATGCAAAAGGGGATTGGGCAATGAGTGGTGAGTCAGAGGAAAGGATCCTCATAGTTGACGATGACATAGACCACAACGACCTTCAGAAAGATGCGATTCTGAGTTCTTTCGATAGCTGCACTGTCCTTCAGGCGCACGATCCGGATGAATGCCTCGAGGCGGTTGCGAAATCCGAGTTGGACCTGATCGTGCTGGACTACACGCTTCCGGGAATGGACGGGCTCACATTGATGGAGCAAGTTCACGAGCTAAACCCTGATATACCTGTTCTCATGGTGACTGGGCACGGGGACGAGAACGTCGCAGTCGAGGCGATGAAGCAAGGCGCCTATGACTATTTGGTGAAGACCCCGGACATGCAGTTCTTGGAGGCGCTTCCCTTGATGGTCAAAAGAACGCTCCTGGAACATCGGGTGCGCCTCGAGAAGATGGAGCTTGAGGAACAGGTGCGTCAGACAAAGGACTATCTGGAGAAGATCATCGAAAACGCCGGCGAGGCGATCCTAGTTCTGGACTCGTCTGGGAATGTAGTCTCCATCAATCAGGCTGGACAGGAGATGTTTGACAAGAAAGGCACTAGCCTTTTCTCGAGCAGCATCTATGTTCTTGCCAAGAGTGAGGAGGACAGGGGGCACCTGAAGCAGGCGCTCGATTCGGATCGCGCAAAAGCAAATAGGATTGACCTAAAGATGCTCGGCCCGGCTGAGAGGACACTAGATGTCTCTGTCTGCATATCTTGGATCGAGGTAAACGCAGATGCCCGCGCGGTCCTCATAATGCGAGACATGACACAGCTGCTTGACATGCAGCGTCAGCTTATTGAGAGAGAGAAACTTGCGGCTATTGGCGAGTTAGTGGGCAGTGTGGGGCACGAGCTCAACAACAAGTTGGGGCCGATACTTGGCTATGCCGAGTTGATGCAGCGCAGTGTGAAGGATGAGAAGACAAGGCAGCGTCTTCGGGTGATTGAGGACTCAGCACTGAAGGCTAAAGGGATAATTGAGGCGTTGTTGGGATTTTCGAGGCATAGAAAGGCTTTGAGGAGTTATTTTGATTTGAATAAGGTTCTTCATGATGCCCTTTCCCTGATGGAGTTTCAGCTGAAGAAAAACAAGGTCAAGGTGGATTTGCAGTTTGCTGAGGACCTGCCAGACGTCTTCGCCGATAGTGTTCAGGTTCAGCAGGTATTTGTCAATCTTTTGAAGAACGCCTATCAAGCGGTCCAACACTTGGATGACAAGCGGATCTTGGTTAGGACTGCAAGAGAGGGTAGCTCGCTTATGTTTTCCGTTTGCGACAATGGTGTGGGCATTTCCGAGTTCAATCTTGACAGAGTGTTCAAGCCATTTTTTAGGACTGGCGAATTCGGGAATGGGGCCGGTCTCGGCTTGAGCGTGGCGTATGGGATTGTCAAGGAACACAACGGTGATATCGCTCTGAGCAGCACTGAAAAGGGCGGAACGGAGGTAGTCGTCCGGCTGCCGATGCACAATGGCTCAGACCGTTCTCCTCAAGACAGAGCACCGAGGTTGGCATGATGACCTCTGCGAGCCATCACGTAAACGAAATCAAGCTAGTGCTGAAGCGCATATCGGAACTCCCGACGCCGCCGGCAGCGTTATATAAAATGCTGGACGCCCTCTCAAACCCGAAGCTTTCAATGGCAAGAATCTCGAAGACCGTCTTGGAGGACCCCGCCCTGTCCAGCAAGATGCTAAAGCTGGCCAATTCGCCTTACTACGGTTTTCAGAAAGAGGTCAAGAGCGTTGAGCATGCGATGGTTCTTCTCGGGGTTGAAACGGTCAAGGCGCTCGCGCTAGGGGTCTCGATATTCAATACTTTTCACGATTATAGCGACTTAAGAGGCATGAACAAAGCAGGCCTTTGGACACATTTCTTGGCTGTCGGCTTTTGTGCGAACCAGATCGCGACAGCTGCGCAGATGACTGTCCCAGACGTTGCTTTCACGGCCGGCATCATCCACGACATTGGGAGGCTTGCTCTCCTCAGGCTGTTTCCGGCGGAGTCGGCTGCGATAATCGAGAGCATCAAGAATGGTGAGCTCTCGTTGCTTGAGGCCGAGAAGGAGACATTTGGCCTTGACCACCAAGAGGCTGGTGCGTTTCTGGCGGACTACTGGAGCTTGCCGGACGAGCTACACGACTGCATCGCTCTTCATCACGATGAGGCGGCGCTTGAGAAGGGCGGCATCACTGGGGCAATCTACCTAGCGGACAAGATATGCAAACGCCGTCAACTAGGTTGGACTGGAGAGGTAATAACTCCCGAAGTGAGTTCTGATGAGCTTGCCGAGCTGCGCATCAGCCCCGAACAGCTCGCGGAGATTCAGAAGCGCCTCACGGAAAAGGAGCCGTACATGCAAGAGTTTTTTAAGACTATTTGGTAGGGTGGAGCTGTACTCGAGGAAGAACAGATTTGTGACATAATGCGGCCATGAATAAAGAAAGTAAAGTCCACAGCATTTTTTCTGACGAGAATGCTAGCCTC
>Ga0307378_10000714_pt1 | contig 56722 bp, 46 predicted proteins | sample UN1MG_FD_202238 | JGI IMG/M metagenome (GOLD analysis project Ga0307378, IMG submission 202238) | Soil microbial communities from Risofladan, Vaasa, Finland - UN-1 | ecosystem: Environmental > Terrestrial > Soil > Coastal area > Acid sulfate soil | place: Finland: Risofladan, Vaasa | collected... | reverse complement strand
AATTGGAGAAATTCCTTCCCCAAAGGCAAATCGTAAAAACTTTCAGAGAAAAACAGGAGCAAAAAATCAATTTTTGTGCCTAATTTTAAGTTTATGAATTAATCAGGTTAGAATCTTTAATCATCGTATATAATCAATCCCTTTCTCCTTAAGCACACTGTTCAGTTCCGGAATATCATTCTCTCTGATGCTGTAAAACCTGTCAAGCTGAACATCTATCTTCTCTACGAGTTGGTTACGCACCTCATATGCCTGATCAGTGGGCTTGTAATCACCCGTACCGGCCACGCCGTTTAGTGCAGCCAGCTTGTTACCCAACCTGATAGGGTAGTTAAGCGGATCCTGACCCGACCTGTTCTTTGTCTGATAGAGGGCTTCTTCAATAGCTGTGATCCTCTTTTTCAAAACCTCCGTGGTCTTTAAAATATCAGCATGTTGCGATTTGTCAAGTTTGTCTTCTACCGATATCAGGTCTTTGCGGAGATCCCTTATGTCAAGTATAGCCTGATGAGTTTCAGTAAGTTTATCCCTTACCTCAATAAGGAACTTGAATTGTTCGGCCTGGTCACTTACAGAAGAGGAGGAGAGAGAGTTGGGCAGCAGCTCAAATTCATATTCGGTTGAGTCATTATTTACAACCATTCTGACTGAGTACTTCCCGGGGACTGCACCCGGACCATTGAGTGAGCCCGACCACAATATCATACCGGGGATCCTTAAGGCACCGGGGTAGGAGAGGTCCCATGAAAAGTGGTTCATGCCTTTCTTCACGTCCAGCTTATCATATGGGAGATGCGATCCCATCCCGAGACCTTCGGTATTTGTCCTGAATGACCGGATAAGAGAACCTTTGCTGTCGCAGAAGTCCAGCCTTATATTATCATTTTCACCAGCTGCTTCTCTCAGGTAGAAACTGACAACTGCTCCCGGAAGAGGATTACTGCCTCCCGAAGATCCTCCGCGACCGCCTCTTCCTCCGATCTTATAGGGATTTACCGGTTTGAACAGGGTGTATTTTGCATTCGCCATACCCGTATTCATGTCCCTGATAAGATTCAGGTAGTCAAAGACATAGAATGAGCGGCCCTGTGTTGCCACAATCAGGTCATTGTCCTTAACAGCAAGATCAGTCACAGGCACTACCGGCAAATTCAACTGGAAAGGATTCCAGCTCGCACCGTCATCAAATGAGATATACATGCCAGACTCAGTTCCGCAATAGAGGAGACCTTTTCTGACTGGATCAGCACGCACAACCCTTGTGAAATGGTCCGGAGCTATACCGTTTGTAATCCTTGTCCAGGTTTTGCCATAATCGGTTGTACGGCACAGATATGGCTTGTAATCATCGTTTTTGTAGCTGGTGGCGGCAACATAGATGCCTCCCGGATTAAACGGATCAGCCTCAATACTGTTTATCATTGTCCATTCCGGTATTATGCTGTTTGCAGGTGTTACATTTTCCCAGTTTTCACCTCCATCCACGGTTATATATATTAATCCATCATCTGATCCGCACCAGAGAATATCTTTTTCAAGTGAAGATTCAGCTATTGCGAAAATTGTCCCGTAATACTCAACACTTGTATTGTCCCTGGTAATCGGACCTCCCGAAGGCCCCATCCTCGATTTGTCGTTGCGCGTCAGATCTGGCGAGATCATTGTCCATGATTGCCCTTCGTTGGTGGTTCTAAACAAATAATTTGAAGCAGCATACAAAGTGTTATCATCATGTCTTGAAAATAAAATCGGGAAATTCCACTGGAACCGCTGTTCAAGGCTGTCGGCACCCCATCCCATAGGATTGTCAGGCCATATATCAACTCTTCTTGACGATCCTGTTTCATGATTCAGCCTGACCAGATATCCCCCGTATGAACCTCCATATACTATTTCATTATTCTTTGGATCGGGTGCGATCCAACCGCTCTCTCCACCGGCAGTAGATTCCCAGTTATTTTCAGTTATACTACCTGATCCGATAGCGCGGGAGTCGATCCTTACCGTGGAATTATCCTGTTGTGCACCATATATCCTGTATGGGAAGTGATTATCTGTTATTACTCTGAAAAATTGCGCAGTAGGCTGATTCATCATAGTCGACCATTTTTTTCCACCATCTTTGGAAACCTGTGCACCTCCATCATCACCAACGATCATCACCTTACTGCTGAGAGGGTCGATCCAGAGATCATGGTGGTCACTATGAGGTGTCCTTACACTCTCGAATGTTCGTCCGCCATCTGAGGATTTATGAAATCCCACGTTCAGCACATAAATAATATCCTCATCCTCAGGATCGGAATATATCCTGGAATAGTACCATGCCCTTTGTCTCAGATTTCTGTCATCGCTTACCCTGCTCCATTTTTCACCTGCGTCATTACTCACAAACAGTCCTCCATTTTCTGACTCCACGATCGCGTATACCTTTTTTGGGTTGGCCGCGGAAAGTGTTACACCAATAATTCCTGTTGTGCTTTTGGGCATCCCATCCTTATTACTCAGATTTGTCCATGTATCGCCTCCGTCCCTGCTTTTCCACAAGGCTGAACCTTCGCCACCGCTTTCAAGACTGTAGGGTGTTCTTCTGACTCTCCATGTTGAAGCATATATTATCCTGGGATTTGTCGGATCTAAAATCAGATCGCACGCACCGGTGTTTTCATCAACATAAAGGATCTTTTCCCAGGAAATTCCTCCATCGACGGACCTGTACACACCTCTCTCCTCATTTGGTCCGAACAAATGACCAAGGACAGCAGCATAAATTATATTCGGGTTGTCCGGATGGATCCTCACCCTGGGAATATACTGTCCCTCCTTAAGACCGATATAATACCAGGTTTCGCCTTTGTCTTCAGATTTCCATATGCCATAGCCATGTGATACATTACCTCTGACGGTAACTTCACCACCTGATGCAATGACTATATTGGGGTCTGAATGAGCCACTTCAACTGCACCAATGGTTCCGCCGAAATATCCATCACTTACATTAACCCATGTTTCACCGGCATCTGTGGTCTTCCATACTCCTCCGCCTGTGGCACCCTGGTAGAAGACGTTTTCATCACCTGGAATACCGGTAACAGCAGCTGACCGGCCTCCCCGGAAAGGGCCGATAAGCCTGTATTCGAGATCCTGGTACAATTGAGCCGGCGCCTGTTCCTTCGGTTCTGTATTTCTATTGGTTCTCTGTGAATTGGCATCATGTCCTGTTCCAATAAAAATGAAAAGGGTCAGAAGATAGATGAAGATTTTTTTCATGATTTTTGGTTTTAGATTTTGCTTAGATATAAATGTAGGAATGTAAAAATACAAATATCCTCTGATTGTACATTCCATTATGAAAAATAACAAAGGACTTTACTGTCATTTGTGTTAGCATAGGACAGTTTCCCTGAGATGATCCGGTACTGCAGGGAATATCTTTTGATAAAATTACTGTTTGGGATATGGCAAATATTGGCTGATCTGCCCGGGCATTAAATCCTTGTCTATTTTCAAATTCTAAAAAAATGCTGTAGGTTTGATCAAAACGAAACAACCATGAAAAAATCATGCTTCCTGATATTCTTCATAATTCATATTTTAATCTCACAAACCTGGTCACAAACCTCCTCCACAGAGATATACCTGCTTACCTGTGATCCCGGAACCGAAAGTTATTCAATGTACGGGCACAGTGCCCTGAGGGTGGCCGACACATCGAGAAACCTCGACCTGGTTTACAATTGGGGGGTCTTTGACTTCAGTACGCCTAACTTCAATTATCAGTTTGCAAAAGGCAGACTGGATTATATGCTTGGCGTCTATTCATATGATAATTTTTTGAAAGAGTATGCATTCACCAAGAGGTCGGTTTATTCGCAAGTGGTTAACCTGGATGAAACAGATATGCTGAGATTGCTTATAATGATAAATGAAAATGCAAAACCGGAGAATCGTAATTACAGGTATGACTTTTTCATGGATAATTGCGCCACGCGGATCAGGGATATATTTGAAACAATTTTAGGTGAGGATCTTACCTATCCGGACGAGTCGATAGAGACGCTCCCAACCTACAGAGAGAGGCTTAATGAGTTCCTTGCTGCCTACCCCTGGCTTCATCTGGGTATTGACCTGTTAATAGGTAGTCCGGGAGATGATAAGTGCGACCTTAGAGGTTCAATGTTTCTGCCCGATTGGCTGCAGAGAAACCTCTCTCTGGCAACAGTGAAAAGCAGTACGGCCAATTATCCATTGTTGGGCCCTGTGGAAACTGTTCTGCTGTTTGACCGCCCCGACATGAAGATCCCTTTCTATAAAGAGGCCTGGTTTATATTATCAATAATAATGCTGGGTATCCTTATAATTACATTCAGACTTAGGAACAGGTTATTTCAGAACCTGTTTGACCTGATACTTTTCATTGTCCTGATTCTGCTATCGTTTCTTATGGTATTCACTAACTTCCTTACCGAACATGTGGCAATGGGTTTAAATTTTAACATAATCTGGTTGAATCCTTTATGGCTGGTATCCATTTATGCCTTGTTTGCAGGTGATAAATTTAAATGGTTCTGGCGGACACAGATCGGTCTCTCACTAATTTTTATGATCTTGATAACGCTGATAAAGCAGTCAATAAATCCGGCAATTATACCGGTAGTACTCATTGTGATCATAAGGGCCTACTACAGATCAATGCCAGAGCTGTCTGATTGACCTGATGCACTATTTAACACAACTTTAACACTCTTTAACAACACTATAGTACTTCATCTATTTATTTTGTAGTACTGTTATGCAGCGGTGAAAACATCATTATTTATATTTATATATTTGTCTATTCTTCAAAATGAGGATCTATGAATGAGAATATTAACATTAAGGAATTAACCGAACGAATTCAAAAAGAAAGTGGTTTTGTTGAAGCAGTAACGCTTGAAATGGGTAAGGTTATCGTTGGCCAGAAACATCTGGTTGAAAGTCTTCTGATAGGGTTGTTGAGTAATGGGCACATTTTACTTGAGGGAGTACCCGGTCTGGCAAAAACCCTCGCAATAAAGACCCTGGCCTCCATCATCGATGCAAGGTTTAACAGATTACAGTTTACACCTGACCTGTTGCCAGCCGACCTGATTGGTACCATGATCTACAGCCAGAAGAAGGAGCAGTTTCTTGTAAAAAAGGGACCAATATTTGCTCATTTTATACTTGCTGACGAGATCAACAGATCTCCTGCAAAGGTGCAGAGTGCACTTCTTGAAGCGATGCAGGAATTGCAGGTCACAATTGGTGAAGAGACTTTTAAGATCGATCAGCCATTTCTTGTGATGGCTACACAAAATCCTATTGAGCAGGAAGGAACCTATCCTCTGCCGGAGGCACAGGTCGATAGGTTTATGCTGAAAGTTGTGATAGACTACCCCGACAAGCAGGAGGAGAAGCTTATCATGAAGGAGAATCTTGGGAAGGAGTTCCCGGTAGCAAACAAAGTTATCAGCACAAAGGACATTATTGCCGCAAGAGAGGTTGTCAAGGATGTTTATATGGATGAAAAGATCGAGAATTACATACTTGATATAGTGTTTGCTACAAGGTATCCTGCCGATTACAATCTAAAGAAGTTTGAAAATCTTATTGCCTATGGGGCATCGCCAAGGGCAAGTATATATCTTGCAGCTGCCTCCAAGGCATTTGCCTTTATTAAAAGAAGAGGCTATGTTATACCAGAAGATGTAAGGACAGTGTGCCATGATGTGCTGAGACACAGGATAGGCCTTACTTATGAAGCTGAAGCTGAAAATATTACGCAGGAAAATATTATAACTGAAATCCTCAATGTTGTAGAGGTACCATAGCACTTGAAATTATTTTTTATGAGGTTGTCAGGATTAGCGCTACTTCTCATTCTGGGTACGCCAAATGGGATGGGTCAGAATCTTCTGGGATACGATTCTGATGGTATAATGAAATATATAAGAAAGAATCATCCGGATCTGGTGATGGAAAGCAATTTTAAAAACGACCATTACAAATATCTTAAGTTCACTGATGGACCCGGGGAATCTGAAACCATTCTGTTTTTTATGTCCCCAAAGGACAGATGCACGAGCATTAAGGCAATATATGATCTGAGCAGGAAGAATGAAGTATTAAAAGAACTGGATGAATTGTATGCAAGGAAGGGCGAAAACAGGTGGAAAGACCGTAAACGTGGTAACAATGCAGTAATTATGCTTCAGGATGAGCAATGGTATGTCACAGTTAGTATCAGACATGATAAATCGGATTTGTAAGTGGATACAACCGACCTACTTAAAAAGGTAAGAAAGATAGAAATAAAGGCGAGGGGATTGACCAGGCAGGTTTTTGCCGGGGAGTATCACAGTGCTTTTAAGGGAAGGGGTATTTCTTTCAGCGAAGTAAGAGAATACCAGTATGGTGATGATATCGGAAGCATCGACTGGAATGTTACGGCACGGTTTAATCATCCCTACGTAAAGGTTTTTGAGGAGGAGAGGGAACTTACAGTAATGCTACTGATTGATGTATCAGGATCGGGCGAATTTGGTACAAGGGTTGAGTATAAGCGTGAAAGAATTACTGAACTGGCAGCACTGCTGGCATTTTCAGCTATTCAGAATAATGACAAGATCGGAGTGATATTCTTCTCCGACAGGGTCGAAAAGTTCATTAGTCCGCAGAAAGGCCGTAAACATATTCTGAGAATAATACGTGAGTTACTTTACTTTAAGCCTGAAAGCAGGGCCACCAGCCTGAATGATCCGTTAAGGTATCTTACCAATGCCATAAAAAAAAGGTGTACTGCCTTTATAATCAGCGACTTTATCGCACCCGATTTTGAAAGATCATTGCAGATTGCTTCGAACAAGCACGATGTTGCAGGCTTGATAATATATGATGAGTCAGATAAGGTTCTGCCCGATCTCGGCTTTATTAAAGTGCAGGATCCTGAGTCTGGTGATGAAGTATGGATTGACTCTTCATCCCGGAAAATACGTGACACATATTCTAAATGGTACAATTCAAATAAACGGATTACGGATGAAGTACTAAAACGCTGTGGAGTCGACTCAGTTGAAATAAGCACCGGAGAAGATTATGTCAGGCCACTGCTGAAACTGTTTAAACGAAGGTAACATGAGGAGGTTCTGTGCATCGATATTATTTGTATTACTGCCGGCCTGCCTGAATGCACAGGAAATATCGGTAAAATCCTGGGTCGACAGCTCCCGGATATTCATTGGTGATCAGGTTTTTTATAATATTGAGATATTGCAGCCTCCCGAAACAAAGCTGTTTGTACCAATTCAGCAAGATACCCTGATAGACAAGATCGAAGTATTGTCTACCAGTATTCCTGACACATCCCTTATAAGTAACGACCAGGTAAAAATAATATACAGGCAACTTATAACATCCTTTGATACAGGACGTTATGAGATTCCGCCTTTTTATGTTGAACTTAAGACCAACTTCGGTGTACAACGATTCTTTTCCGGCTATTCAGTACTCGACGTATTGAGGGTGGATATTACTCCATCCGACACAACAGATGTGATATTTGATATTATTGGTCCCCGCAAGGCCCCAATAACAGCCGGAGAAATACTTCCCTGGATCCTCCTTGCTATACTTGTGGTATTAATAGCTTACCGAACATATAAATATATCACTGGCAGGGAAAAGAAACTTGAGGATGACAGGTCAAATATGCCCACTGAACCGATGCATATTATCGCACTCAGGGAACTGGATAAACTTGAAAAACTAAAACTATGGGAAAAAGGGGAGGTTAAGAAGCACTATTCAATGCTGACCGAAACGGTTCGAAGGTATCTTGACCGGAGATATTTGATAAATTCCATGGAGATGACTTCATCTGAAACCCTTGATTCGTTGAAAGACATTGGGTTTGGCAATAAGGAGATGACCAGGATACTTGAGGTGCTCTTCTTTAATGCAGACCTTTCGAAATTTGCCAGGTATGTCCCTGATAATGAATATAACAGAATGTCAATTGATCATGCCCGCCATTTTATAAAAGAGACTTTCAGGCTGAGCGAGGTGAATGATCGGCCCGGGTCTGCAGCTGATAAAGAAAGAAAGGAGGATGAAGATGAGTAGTATCAGTTTTGCCTCACCGGCTTTTCTTTACCTTTTAACAATTGTGCCGCTTATGATTGTCTTTTATATTTTCAGGCAACACAGGACCACTGCATCAGTAACGCTATCAACAACCAGTCAGATATCAGCAGGAAGAGTTTCATTCAGGCATTATCTCAGACACATTATGTTTGTGTTCAGGGTAATATGTATAGCGCTCCTTATAGTTATCATGGCAAGGCCGCAGACCACAGACCACTGGCAGGATGTATCAACTGAAGGTATTGATATTATGCTGGCTCTGGATATCTCAGGGAGCATGCTTGCCCGTGACTTCAGTCCCGACAGACTTGAAGCAGCAAAGAATGTTGCGACAGAATTTATATCCGGGAGGCCAACCGACAGGATCGGTCTGGTGATTTTCAGTGGAGAGAGTTTCACGCAATGTCCGTTGACCACTGATCATGCAATACTTATTAACCTGATGCGTGAGATCAGAAGTGGCATGATTGAAGACGGCACAGCAATTGGTCTGGGACTGGCTACGGCAATAAACAGGGTAAAGGATTCGGAGGCACAGAGCAAAGTAATAATACTTCTTACCGACGGGGTGAATAACCGTGGTGAAATTGCTCCCCTCACAGCTGCTGAAATTGCCAAGACAATGAATTTGCGGGTATATACTATTGGTGTTGGGTCAAGAGGGATGGCTCCCTATCCGGTGCAGACACTGACGGGAACCAGGTTTCAGAATATGCCGGTTGAAATTGATGAAGAGGTGTTACAGAATATAGCAGGGATGACTGGAGGTAAGTACTTCAGGGCAACCGATAACGAGAGCCTGATTCAAATATATGCTGAAATTGACACTCTTGAAAAATCAAAGATAGAGGTTCAGGAATTGAGCAGAAAGAATGAAGAATTTATGCCGCTCGCTATAGTAGTATTTATTTTATTTCTGCTGGAGCTGATTGCAGGAAAAACTGTTTTAAGGAAATATATTTAATCGGAATAACTTATGCAGATATTCAGGTTTGAGAACGAAAAATACTTGTATTTCTTACTGATACTCCCGGTACTTGTCATCCTATGGGTAATCAATAGCAGTATCCGTCGTAAAAAGTTACACAGAGCCGGCGATTTCAGGTTGATATCAGGTCTTATGCCTGAAGTTTCCTTCTGGCGTAATAACCTTAAGTATTTTATTCTTGTCATCTCCTACATATTTATTGTACTAATGATCTCAAGACCGCAGTTCGGATCTCGTATCGAAGAGGTAAAAAGGCAGGGTGTAGAGATAATAATTGCACTTGATGTGAGTAATTCAATGCTGGCAGAAGATATTCAACCTAATCGCCTTGAGAGAGCAAAGCAGTCAATTTCAAGGCTGGTTGACAGACTCGAAAATGACAAGATCGGTCTTATAGTTTTTGCAGGGGATGCATATACACAGATACCTGTAACCACGGATTACGTTTCAGCTAAGATGTTCCTTTCCTCAATTGATCCTTCAATAGTTCCCAAACAGGGAACAGCAATTGGCGCTGCAATTGATCTCGGTATGAACTCTTTCAGTCCGCAACTTGGCGAGAGTAAAGCGTTGATTATTATTACAGATGGTGAGAATCATGAGGATAATCCTTTGGAGTCTGCGAAAAAGGCAGCAGAAAAGGGAGTTATTATACATACAATTGGTATAGGATCACAATCCGGTGTGCCGATACCCGTTCTCGAGAGTGGCAGACGTGACTATTTAAAGGATAATGAAGGAAATACTGTTATCACCAGGCTCGATGAGAATATTTTAAGGGATATTGCATTTGCAACAGGCGGAAAGTATGTAAGGGCATCCAACACCAATATCGGACTTAACACAATATTTGATGATATAAGCAGTATGAAACAACAGGAACTGGAGAGCACCCTTTATAGCGAATATGATGACCAGTTCCAGTTAATTGCAGCGATTATACTAATTTTACTTGTTGCAGAGTTCCTTATAATGGAACGAAGGAACAGGAGACTGAGGAAAATAAAATTGTTTGAAGTAAAGGTATAAATCAATAGCCCTATGCGATACATCTTATTAATATTGATTATGCTGGTTACCCCAACGGATGCTGCGGGGCAGAAGGAGAGAAAACAGGTACGGTTGGGTAATAAGGAATACAGGAATATTCAATATGGCGAATCTGAACTATCTTACAGAAGAGCTCTTGATGAAGACCCCAGGTATAATGATGCCTCTTTCAACCTTGGCAACTCACTGTATAAGCAGAATAAATATGAAGATGCTCAGGAGAGATTCAGTGAACTTTCATCCAGCGAGCTCGACAGGCTTGCCAGAGCAGGATCCTTCTATAACCTTGGCAATTCGCTGCTCAAATCTGGCAAAATTGAAGAAAGCATTGAAGCATATAAGAATTCCCTGAGGCTGAAACCTGATAATCCTGAAGCCAAATATAACCTTGCCTATGCTCAGGACCTGATAAAGCAACAGGAGCAACAGCAGCAGCAACAGCAAGATCAGGAACAGAACCAGGATCGGAAAAATGATCAGCAGCAACAACAGCAGGATCAACAGGACCAGGAGAACAGGGAACAAAATGATCAGCAGCAACAACAGGATCAACAGAATAATGAGGAGCAGGAGCAACAACAAAATGAACAGAAGATGACAAAGGAAGATGCCGAGAGACTGCTGCAGGCACTGGCAAATAATGAAAAGGAAGTGCAGGAGAAAGTTAAAAAAGAGAAGGCGGCAAGAATGAGGGTAAGGACCTTGAAAAACTGGTAGTCAGGCGCTATGAAAAGATGGTCAGCATACATATTATTGATATTATTCTCAACCGGACTTTTCAGTCAGGACATTAAAATACTGGTTGATGTACCACCTGTCGTTACTGTCGGGGAACAGTTTAAGATAACATGGACAGTCAATTCCAGATCGGGTGAGTTTATAGCTCCTGACTTTGGTGATTTTTATAAATTAATGGGACCATCCACCTCATTTAGCCAGAGTACACAAATTGTCAATGGTAGAGTAACATCAGAGATCCAGAACTCATACAGTTACTACCTTCAGGCCACGAGGGAGGGAACTTACACAATAGGATCGGCCCGTTACGTCGATAAAAGAACCGAGTATAAGTCTGAACCTGCTACAGTTCAGGTAATAAATGAAGAAGAAGCCGTTAGGCAGCAGCAGCAAGAAGCAGCAGTTGAACAGGATGGCTCTCAGGTTAGCAGGGATGATCTATTCGTCCGGATGATTGCAAACAGGAAAAGTGTATATATAGGTGAACATATTGTGGCTACACTGAAAATATATTCAAGAGTTGATTTGTCGGGTATCCAGGAAATAAAATATCCTGACTTTAACGGTTTCCTGAAAGAGGATATTGAAACTCCTCCATTGAGATCGCTTGAAAGTGAGAATGTTGGAAGTCAGATATATGGCACTGGTGTATTACAAAGATTCCTCATTTATCCGCAAAAGACAGGTACTCTGGAAATAGAACCATCAACTCTTACTGTATTACTGCAGCAAAGGGTACGCAACAATGATCCCTTCTTTGGGGATTTTTTCTCATCATTCAATACAGTTCCGAAAATGATTGCTACAATGCCTGTAGAAATAGAGGTAAAACCCCTGCCTCCAAACAGGCCCTCCTCTTTCAATGGAATTGTTGGAAGCATATCGCTTGAGTCAGGGATAAACAAAGATAGTCTTGAAGTTAATGAAGCCGTAACTTACCGCATAAAAATCAATGGTTCCGGGAACCTCATGCTGGCAAATCCCCCGGAATTGAACCTTTCACCTGATATTGAGATCTATGAACCTAAATCAGTATCAAATATCCGGAGCAGCCTGTCCGGGACATCAGGTTCAACAACATTTGAATACGTTCTAATTCCCAGGCGTAGCGGGGATTATGAAATACCATCAGTCGAAGTCTCATATTTTGACCCCAATGCTGAATCATACAAAACACTCAGGACCTCTGAACATACCATTGATGTCAGAGGGGTAGCTGAGTCCGGTGAGGCAACACAACTCTTTGGCAGTGTATCACGAGAGGATGTCCGGTATCTTGGGAAAGATATAAGATATATCAAATCAAAAAAACCCGGATTCAGAATAACCGGTAACAGCCTTGTTGTCAAGGTATCGTTCCAGATGATCTATCCTGCCTCCCTGATCCTGTTTCTGGCTATAATATTCTTAAGGAGAGAGCATGTGAAAAGAAACTCAGACCTGGTAAAAGTAAGAAACAGGAAGGCAGGTAAGTTGGCTTCAAACAGACTAAAGAAAGCATCTGCCTTGATGAAGAATAATGAAGCAGAAAAGTTCTATTCTGAGGTTCTGAAGGCTATATGGGGATATTTAAGTGACAAATTGGGTATCCCTGTTTCCGAACTTACGAGGGAAGCTTCGGTTGAAGCATTGAAAAAACGTGACATACCCCCTGACATACTCCAGTCACTGGGTGATATCATCGAAACATGTGAGTTTTCACAGTATGCCCCTGCAGGTGGTCAATCCGCAATTAAAGAGGCATATACCAGAGCCCAGACAATAATACGGGAAATTGAGAATTCAAAATGAGCCCCGAATGAAAAGAACCGTTCCACATATTATACTGACTCTTTTCATTGCCTTGATTAGCATTTCACTTAATGCGCAGGAGGAGATCGAAGTATATAATGCCGGGATGGAATATTATTCATCAGGCAAATTTGAAAATGCAGTTGAGGAATGGACAAAACTTGTATCAAACGGATATAGTTCATCTACTCTTTTTTATAACCTGGGGAACGCATATTTTAAGTCATCCAATATCCCGTCTGCCATTCTTTATTATGAGAAGGCCTCCCTTTTAAAGCCATTTGATGAGGACATAAGATATAACCTTGAAATTGCCAGAATTTATGTAGTCGACAAGATTGATATTATACCTGAATTATTTTTTATAAGATGGTTCAAAATGTCATCATTGTTCCTTTCTTCAAACAGCTGGGCTCTGTTAAGTGCCGTAACATTTATACTTGCATTGCTGTTTTTCCTGATCTATCTTTTCGGCTCCAGATACCTATTTAAAAAAATATCCTTTATTATTTCTGTGATCATGCTTGTTGTCAGTATAATCTCTTTATCATTTTCAATAGAAAACAGGGTGTTGACAACAGGAAACAGCTATGCAATTGTCTTTTCGCCGTCAGTAACGGGGAAGAGCTCACCTGATTCAGGTGGTAGCGATCTGTTTATTGTTCATGAAGGGACGAAGGTAAAAATTGAGGATGAAGTGGGTGGGTGGTATGAGATCAGATTGCCCGATGGGAATATTGGGTGGATAGAATCAGGTGAGGTAAGAAAAATTTAGTATAGAGCAACCCTTTTATTATATTTAAGGTCATGTTTTTATGACCACAAATAATCTCAATATGAAAAGAACGGCAATATTACTCATATTCCTGACAGCATTGGTCTCATGTAAAAAACAGGGATTATCTCCGGAGGGACCATCGGATATCCGCGTGATAAATCTCACAGACAGCGATTTTACGGAACTTTATGTCAACACCGGAGATGGTGAGCACACATATGGGAATCTTGCAGCGTATGATACTACCGAATATATCAGGTTTAATAAAGCCTTCCCTGAAGCAGAGATCTCCTGCAAGGTCAACGGAGTTTCTTATACATCAGGAGTGCCTGACAATACCTATGCGGCATACGTAGGACAGGGAAAGTTTTCATATAAAGTATGGTCGCCTTCACGAGGAGTTCTGGATATGGACATCGTTGCAGAGGCACCGTTGGATGATAAATAGAATATACTGAAGATAGAATAAATAGGGGGGTATCAAAAGTCATATGATAATTGTTCTTGCATCACACTTCAATCTATAAATGGCATTTATTAATATATTGAGATTTTATGATTGACTTTTAAAACACAAAAATTGACTAATATTTATGTTTTGATACACCCCCGTTTTTTTTGTTCAGTGAACTTTATTATAGTATATATTGTTTAACAAATGACTAATAAATCATCTATCCATCATTAGTCTTCCAAAAATTAAGTTTTTTGGTTAGGTTGGTTGGTTTTGAGTCCCGCTGAGGAGCGGGACTCTTTCTTTGCAGGGAGATTACACGCATTAGGACGAATTTCACTAATTTAGTGGTAACAGATGTGCATATATGAAAGAATTCCTGACAGCCTGTCCCAGAAATTGTTATAGTACCTGCAGCTTTATAGTTCATGTAGACGGTAACAGGATCAAGAGGATACTTCCTGATCCCAACAACAAGGCAACTCCTGAAGGTCCCTGTTTGAAAGGGCTGTCATATATGGAAAGAGCTGCATCTGAAAAACGAATCACAACACCTCTTCTACGTACAGAATCAGGGTCATTCAAAGAAATAGATTGTGAACAGGCACTCGATCTGCTTTCAGGAAGAATTACCGATTGTATCAGCAGACACGGACCAAAGTCAATACTTTATTACACTGGTAGCGGAATGTCGGGTCTTACAAATGAGATAGGCTATAACTTCTTTAAGAGTATCGGTGGGGCCACTACCACATATGGCAACTTCTGCTGGCCGGCAGGGCTTGAGGCTGTCAGGTTGACTTTTGGTGAGATAAAGCATAATGTGCCATGGGATATTGAAAATGCAGGGTTAATCGTAGCCTGGGGTAAGAATCCTGCAGAAACAAATATTCAGGAAATGGCTTTCATAGATGCTGCTCTTGACAGGGGTGCCGGATTTATTGTTGTTGACCCTCGTAAAACTCCCACGTCAGATAAAGCAGATATTCTTTTACGACCTAAGCCGGGCACTGATGCCGCCGTTGCACTGGCAATGGCAAAGGTAATTGTTGATAATGATCTTGTTGACACTGATTTTATCAACAGGCATGTAAAGGGCTATGAAGAGTTTTGTGCAAGTTTAACTGTTACAACACAAGAAGCTGAAAATATTTCCGGAATTCCGGCAATTCAGATTGAGAGGACAGCTCAAATAATCGCATCAACTGAAAATGTCACATTCCTGGTTGGCTATGGGATGCAGCGATTCACAAATGGCGGACAGACCGTTAGGTCACTGATATCGCTCGCCGTAATAACTGGTAACATTGGCAGGCCGGGGACAGGATTCAATTATGCGAACCTGCAGGGATACCTGTTTGATAAATATAAGGAACCACTTAGCTATTACCCTGATATAAATCCTGACAGCAGGATCAGAAGGGAAATATCTGTCGCGAAGTTAGGTGAGGATATGCTTAGGATAAGCGATCCGGAGTTGAGAATGACTATTGTCGAGAGAGGCAATCCTCTCACTCAGGCTCCTGACACCAACCTTGTGGAAAAAGCGTTTCAAAAACTGGATTTTGTTGTTGTTATTGATCAATTTATGACCGACACGGCAATACTGGCTGATCTTATTCTGCCCGCAAAAAATATGTTCGAGCAGCAGGATATAATAAGCTCCTACTGGTCGCCATATGTCTATTTCAGACCAAAAATACTGGATCCGCCTGAAAATATCTTACCTGAAAGTGAGATCTATTATCATTTAGCAAAAAAAATGGGGATTGAAATAAATCCTGAGGAAATTCCATCTCCGGGGAAAGATGCACTTGATAAATGGCTAGAGGATCGGATTATGGGTTTTTCGCCCCTGTCCCTGGATAACCTGAAAATGAAACCAGGGATAGCCCATGGCCTTCAGGAAATTGCCTACAGCGATTTCAAGTTTAAAACGCCATCCGGTTTAATTGAACTGCTATCTTACGAGGCTGTAGAAAGATGGAATGTTAATAAACTTCCCACTTACGAAGCCGTGGAATGGAGGAAGAATGGTGCGGGATTTCACGTCTGCTTCATGAGCCCCAACACAAAATACAGGATACACAGTCAGTTTGGTAATCTTGAAGTAATAAGGATGCATGATCCTGAACCGTCACTGCAGGTTTCTGTTGAGGATGCAGCCATGTTAAAGATCAGATCAGGGGACAGGGTAGAACTGTCTAATGATCGTGGAAATATTGTATTACCGGCTACTGTAACAAGGAGAATGATTAAAGGTTGTGTCGCATTACCTAATGGCTGGTGGAAGCAGGAGGGAGGGGGAGGCAACCAGCTTTCTGCCGGCAGGGAAACTGACATGGGCTGGGGGACTGCTTTTCATGACACATCTGTTTCGATCAGGAAATATGAGTAAAGGCTTTATATATAAATATGACAGATGCGTTTCCTGCCTGGCCTGTGTAACTGCATGCTGGATAGAGAATGGGAATGAGGTGGCGTGGAGAACCGTAATAACCGATAATCCTGATGCCTGGCCGGGATTACCTGTGCATAACCTTTCTATTGCCTGCAACCATTGCGAAAGTCCATCCTGTCTGGACGGGTGTCCGACCGGAGCATATAATATAAATATATCTACCGGTGCAGTAGTTCTGGATCGCAGGAGATGTATGGGGTGCAATTATTGTTACTGGAATTGCCCGTATGATGCTCCTGCCTATAATCCCGGGACGAAGGAAGTTGAAAAATGTACATTTTGCATGGAAAGGTTGGAAATTGATCTTCAGCCTGCATGTACTGCAGCATGTCCTACGGGTGCTTTGAAATTCGGAGATCATAGAACAACGGATGAGAAAAGTCTCCTGATAGAGACAGTCTTGAAACCCAGGATTAGTACAAAAGGACCCAGAAACAAATACCATATTACTGAAGTGTTTCCAGTTGAGTCAACCGACGGATATACTGCAGACCATCTGTCTGCTGAAGAGAAGGTTTCCGCCGTCGGCGAATGGTCTCTCTTCATTTTTACATACCTTTCTTCGTTACTGGCAGGACTTACTCTTGACAGTTGGTCGGATGGGGTTCTGCCATCTAAAATCCTGGTTTTAATTCTCCTTACAGGAATTATCATACTCCCGTTCTTCCATCTGGGCAAACCGGTCAGGTCAGTTCTTTCCTTAAAGAACATACCTCGGTCACCACTTTCGAAGGAAATTGGCGGACTAATCATCTTCGTTATTTCAATTCACCTTGCATTTTTCATCAACTCTGTTTCATTTATAGGGATCGCCGGGCTGGCAGGCATTATTTATACCGTATTAATTGATAATGTCTATATTTTCAGCGACCGGCGGCTCCTTACCAGGATACATCCTGCAAGAACTTTCCTTACCGCTCTGGCCATCGCCTCCTTTTTCTCTGGTGCAGAAATGGCCTTCCTGTTCATTTCCCTGATTAAAATCGGATCGACTATCTGGATTAGAAGATTACTACGGCCTGCAGATTGGAAAGATCTTTTTGGGTCTGTTTATGTTGCTGTATTGGTGTACCTTAATATTTCAATAATAATTGGTGCATCAAACATTATAATGATTTTGGTACTTTTACTGGCAGAACTGATTAACAGGGGATTATTCTATCAGGATTTCAGTCCTCCATCTAATAGTAATATATTCATAAAAAGAAATCACTTGAAATAATGAAAAAGATTGTCAATAGTTCCAGAACACCAATCTACAGGGACACTGGATTTGAATTGTCAGATGCACATCTGACGTATGAAACATTTGAAAAGGAAAAGGAACATGAAAGAGATCCTGAAAATTTCATTTATTCACGATACAGGAATCCAACGGTTATAGCTACTGAAGATGAGATAGTTAGATTGGAAGGCTCAAAGTGGGCCTTGCTGACCCAGAGTGGTATGTCGGCTATTGATGTCGCACTTTCCATATTCCAGAGAGGCAAAGATACACGCCCCTGGCTTTTCTTATCTGAAATATATGGTGGAACCATATCATATATCGATTCTGTTCTTGTTAAAAGAAGAGGGTTGGAAATAGAGTGGTTTTTACCTGATAATGATTCTTATGACCTTTCAAAACTTGAGGATGTACTTAAGAAGTTAAGGCCTGAGGTGATCTACATGGAGGTAATTTCCAATCCAATGCTGATTGTGGCACAAACGGACCGTATAATTGATCTGGCCCGTAAATACAAGTGCAAAATACTGGTAGATAACACTTTTGCAACACCTTTCCTGTGCAAACCACTTGATATGGGAGCAGACCTGGTGATCCACAGCGGTACCAAATATTTCGGGGGTCATGGCAACATTACTGCAGGTGCAATATGTGGAAATGATCCGGATCTGATGAAGGAAGCTATTGCCTACCGGAAGTTAGTAGGGCATATGCTCTCAGCTGATGATGCCTACAGATTGCATACGCAGATACAATCATTCGAACTGAGATTTGGACAGCAATGCAGAAATGCTGCTCTGGTTGCTGATATTTTAAGCTCCGGTTCTCTGATTGAAAAAGTCTGGTTCCCCGGACTCGACAGTCACAAAACACACCTTGAGGCAAGATCATTGTTTGCAAACAAAGGATATGGTGCAATGATAACTTTTAACTTTGCAGGCTCAGGAAGGGATGAGAAGCGGCGAGTACGGGATTCCTTTATTGATTCTGTTTCGGAAAAAATAAAATTGATACCAACGCTAGGCGACTCCCGCACAATACTTCTTCCGGTAGAGTCTGTATGGGGTCATAAATATGAGGAGCCTGGTATGATCAGGTTATCGATCGGTTTTGAGAACAGCGATGAGCTTATAGCAACAATTAGTGCAGGACTCGAAGAAATAAGATAAGCACACTGATCCCATTTTAGTGCCAGTCAATAGGTTTGAAACCGTTGAACATCAGATACTCATTGCAGTCTGTAAATTGTTTGTTCCCGAAGAATCCCTTATTAGCAGAAAGAGGAGAGGGGTGCACTGATTCAAGTACAAGGTGCTTTGATCTGTCAATGGCAGAACCCTTTTTCTGAGCATAGGATCCCCAAAGAAGAAAAACCAGATTCTTCTTCAGGTTTGAAAGTATACTGATTGCCTCATCTGTAAATATTTCCCATCCCCTGTTCTGATGTGATCCGGGACTATTTGCCTGTACCGTAAGTACGGAATTCAGGAGGAGTACGCCCTGTTTAGCCCACCTTTCAAGATTACCTGATCGCGGATATGGAATTCCAAGATCATTTTCAATCTCCTTGAATATATTTACAAGGCTGGGAGGGTGCTTTATTCCGTCAACAACTGAGAAGCACAATCCATGTGCCTGGCCGGGGCCATGATATGGATCCTGTCCAATTATTATGACTTTTACTTCCTCAAAAGGGCACTTGTCAAAAGCGTTAAAAATCAGATTTCCGGGTGGATATATGATTGTTTTGGAATACTCATCCCTTATAAAATCAGAAAGCTTTACAAAATAATCCTTGTTAAATTCGGCATTCAGCTTTTCTTTCCAGCTTTCCTCAATTCTAACATTCATTTAGCAACTCTTCATCAAGTGGAATGCAATATCAATAAGTTTCTGCCTGTTTATTGGTTTGGTTATTATCTCATCGCATCCTGCCCTCAGGCACATAGGCCGGTCCTCCCGGAGGGCATAGGCAGTAACAGCAATTATTGGCATCTTGCTGTTAATTTTTTTTATCTCCCTGGCTGCATCCAATCCGTTCATTACCGGCATTTTTATGTCCATCAACACCAGGTCTATATCTTTATCATTTTTTAAAAGTTCGATTGCCTCCTTGCCATCGTGAGCCCTTATAACATCGACACCCTCCTTCTCAAAAATGAGTTTGACAAGGGTATAATTATACTCCTCATCTTCTGCAATAAGTATTTTGTACCGGCCAGACATCACAGAGATTAACAAATATAAAGATACTAAAAATTTCAGATCTTTACATATTTATCACCTAAATGATTGACCCAAAGAATATTGCATTTATAAGCATCTTGGCTGTCCCATACCAGCATCCTCTAAATACCGGATCGTCGACAAAAAGAATAATATTTCCCCTTCCCCGGCTTAAAGCTATAACTGATGCACTGTTTTTGACCCTTTCCAGATTCTCATCTGTAATATAGCCACTTACAAGCGGGTCGTCAGTATATACTGCAACATTGGAGGTTGCACTCTCAACTTTGCTTACAGCCATTGTTGAATTGCGGTAAACAACAACGGATCGGTCACTGTAACCATATCCCAGAGGGTGAGAAATATCAAGGTCAACACTGCAGTAAATGCCGCCTATTGAATGTTTCCCGGTCTCTAGCCGTGAAATATCATAATCAATTCGCCTGCCCGGATCCTGACTCAAACGGCTGTCAATCTTAACTTCAGCAAGTTTCTTACCACTGAGCCAGCTTATTGATGATCCTGTTGCGATCAGGCTTCCTCCTCCACTAACCCACTCGTCCAGGGCTGTTGCCTCTCTCTCTCCGAACGATCCAAAACTCCCAGAGGCCAATATTACAACCGAATAATCTGATAAATTAATTCTTCCAAAACGTGAAATATCAACTTTAGTGACCGGCATGTTCAATTTTGTGTCAAACAAATGCCATATCTCTCCGGCAACAGAGCTGCTGACACCATCACCTGTTAACAATAAAACTGATGGTTTGGATATACTTGCAAAGTTATTACTTCCCAGCCAGGGACCATCCGGACTATTTGATGATGTAACCGGAAAGATATTTATTCCTGCCTCTTTCGACGCCTTAATTACAGTTGCATATACCTCATCTGCGTCAATATCCTGGTAGGGGACAGGTATGAGGATTGTCCCCCTGCCAAATTCAACCTGGCCACTGCCTGTGAGAGCTGTAAAGGGCCTCATGGCGCTCTTCACCTTAATTCCGCTATTCATCAGAAACGAAAGTGCTCTTCCTGAATAGAATTCCGACCAGTCAAAAACATAACCAATGGTTGACTTTTCGGGAATTCTTATCTCAATATTGAAACTCTTTACCTGGTCTGATACAGCAACTGGCCTGGTTGAGCCTGCAAAAGGCAGGCCATAGGCATAAACCATTGCCCACGCCGAAGCATCATAGAATAGACTATCCCGGAAATCTGTGACAGGCTCGAAGATTGTCCTGACCATTTTATATTGCGGCTGTAGTGTGGGAACAACAAAGGATGTTCCCGGGTTAAACTGCTTCCCATCTATTATTGATAGTTTTTGAAGTTCGTATACTTCAATATTGTGAAGATTCAGAAGATCAATAAAATCCCTGGTGCGCCCCAGGTCATTTTTATCTCCGAAAACATATGCCTTTACAGGATCATTTACCGCTTCTTCCAAGGCAGAAATAAAGAAACGGTGCATGTATTCATTAAGCATCCCTTTTCCCCTTACAGCTGTTCTTACAGTTGTCAGAGCACCGAATAACTGATTCCTGATGCCCAGCTTAAATTCGAGATCATAGCCAAGGTCAGTAGTCTGTATCAGTCCGCGTGATGAAGCCTGTTCAAACAAAATCGCCAGCCCTCCATGAACATCTGCATATGTACTTCCATAGCCCGGATATGAATTATCAAATGAATCACCTGATTCATAGTAATGGGATATAGCATCAAGTGCTTTTGAATACTCTGCTGCAAAAAGATTATTAAGTACCTGGTAGTTCTCCATCGATATTATCTGATTCTCTGAGCCCTTTTTTGTGGGTTCGAAGAAGAAGGTGCTGCTGGTGCCCATCTCATGATGGTCGGTAACAACATTAGGTATCCATTTATGAAACCTGCTCACCCTGTTCCTGCTTTCCTGCTGAGTAAGCGGGAGCCAGTCACGGTTAAGGTCGAACCAGTAATGATTGGCCCTTCCGCCTGGCCAGGCTTCGGTATGTTCCCTGTCATTTGGATCAGCTACAGGAGGATTGCCTCTGTTCATGTTTACCCATGAATTAAATCTGGCTCTTCCATCCGGATTTAGCACAGGCTCTATGAAGATCACAGAATTATCCAGAATAACACTCATCTCAGGATCGCCCGATGCCAGCAGCCAATAGGCTGTCAGAAGCGATGCTTCGCCACCGCTTGCCTCATTCCCATGAACATTATATCCTAATTGTATGATTACGGGTATATTATTGTAGTCTAATGCCTTCAATTCAGGATCAGCCAGTTGTAAATGGCCTTTCCTTATTTCTTCCAGTCTCTGCATATTTTGTTCAGAAGAAATAGTAAGGATTACCTGCGGTCTGCGTTCCACTGATTCTCCAAAAACTTCGAAAGATGCTTTGGGGCTGAGCTCCCCCAACAGTCTGAAATAATCCACCATCACGTCATACCTTGTGTGGTGACTACCTACAGGATATCCAAGGAATTCTTCCGGCGAAGGAATATCCGGATCGAAGGAATCCTTTCCGGGGAAATAATATTCTGGTTGTGCGATTGCCATGCATGCACACAGGTACAGAAAAACAAAAAACATTAAAGTCTTTTTCATAACTCACAATTTTAGGTGTCTGCCAAATTAAACAATTTTTATTTCAGCAGGTATCTGAATTGAAGATTCTGCAACATAAAAAGGGCGCCCGTAAAGGCGCCCCGGTTTACACTAACTGTCGTGTCCTCACAAGACAGCAAATCAAGAATTATTTCTTATACACTGGCTTCATTTATAATGAAATAAGTGCTATGATCCTGCCAGTGCCGCTTAAATGCTCATCAACGGCTTTCCCTATAACTGCGTTACGGCGCCTGTCATTCTCGGCAATCATTTTCTTGAGCTCATCAAAGTCTTTTGCCTTTGTAATGTCAAGAAGTGACCATTTCATAGCATGGCCTGGTGTTGATGATGAGGTGAGCATATCGCCAGGTTTGATTGGCCCGTTCTCATCTGTCACTTTAACCGGTACACGGCCTGTAAGGGCCAGTTTTGTAGCTTTTACACCCGGCAGGGCATCTCCGGTTTCCTCATCTGTTACAAGATCCATTCCCATTGTAAGATGAGGGTCAGTTGACACAACTCCGAGAACAGACTCCTGGTAGGGCTTACCTGACAGGATAACACTTTCCTTTAAATTCGGGTCGGCAACAATGACATCCCCGGCTTCTGTGTTACCATTTGTATCATATATATATTCAGCAACATCTGTCAAGGCACCCGATCTTTTGTCAGCCCATAATCCCATATAATATACTGGGTTTACTGAATTTCCTCCTGTGAAATGACCACTGTATACATAGGCAGCTGTTGTACCGTAAGCATATGACTTAATTCCATATGATGAAGAAGTTCTGCCTGATATATAATTGTAGGCGTAAATCCCGGCATATGCATCTCTGGCTTCATGGTATGTGTATCCGTTCTTATATACTATCATGGCATCATTTGGGCTTGATGACGAAGTACCGTTGCCAATTACGAAAAGAGGGTTGGTTTCCACCCAGTCATCAGGATCATAGGCTGAAGAAGTATAATTGTATTTCCCGATTACAAATGAGTTCATAGCCTCAGCTGTTGTGTAGGTGCCAAAGGCCACTGAGTACATTCCATTGGTCTGGTTTGCAAATCCGGCAGCAAGTGAATACTTGCCCAGTGCATGGTTCCCAAATCCTATGGCTGTTGCATACACATCTTCAGCATTGTTGTAAACTCCGAAAGCCATACCACCATTAGTAGAATAGTTGCCGGCACCAACTGCAATGGAATAATCTCCGATTGCCTGGTTATCCCTGTTAATAGAGGGAGGCAGGATTATCCATCCCTTGCCATCAGCAGGAAGCTCGGTGTCTCCTTTTGGTAAAATCGGTATTAACGGTAATGTCGGTAATGTCGGTAATGTCGGGATAATGATAATAAGGCTGCTTTTATAATAATTTGAACCGATGGCTACACTCCTGTATCCGCTGGCACTGGATGCATATCCCAAAGCAGTAGAGTAAACACCTGAGGCCGTATTATTATTTCCTATTGCAATCGAATTGGTGTTGCTTGATGTATTTGAATTTCCCAGAGAAATTGAGTTGGTTGATGATGAGTTGTTACTGTTTCCTATGGCCAGTGAGTAACTGCCACCTGCACTGCTCGAATAACCCATGCTCAGTGATGTACCTCCCGAAGCAACGGCGTCAATGCCCAGAGCAAAGGCATTTATTCCTGTTGACTGAGCATTCTTGCCAATCGAGTAGGAATTCTCTTTATTGGCGATTGCAGTATGACCTATTGCGGTTGAGTAGTTACCCGAGGCATTTGCCATGTATCCCATGGATGAGGAATACTCTCCCGACGACTGTGCATCAAATCCTATTGCAACTGAATATGTGTTCAGGGCATCGCTGGAGTATCCAAGGCTTAATGAGGCAGTACCGCCGGCAACAGCGCTGCGTCCAAATGAAGCAGCAGCACTTCCTGAGGCGAGGGTTGCATAACCTACGGCTGTTGAACTAACTCCATTTGCCTGGGCACTACGGCCAAAAGCATTTGCATAATCACCCTGTGCCATTGCATAGTATCCTATTGCAACTGAATATTTTTTAGTAGCCTGACTGTAAAAGCCCATGGCAGAAGAAGCATAACCGGATGCAAGTGAGTTGACTCCCAGAGCCATGGCTCCTATTGTTGTTGCCTGCGCCCCCATGCCCAATGCTATAGAGTAGTCGCCGGATGCCAGGGTTGATATGCCCAGGGGATTTCCTGCCTCGTCAATCCCGATTGAACCGAATGCAAATGATTTCTGACCGCTTGCAATCGCTCCCGAACCAAAAGCATAGGAATCAATTCCGCTGGCCTGGGCCCTGTTACCAATTGCAGTTGAATTGTCAGCAAGTGCGAGTGTCTTATAACCGAAAGCCTGAGAGTAGTTTCCCATGGCGACCGGCTTAAATCCCATTGCGGTGGAGTTGGTCCCAACAGAGTCAGGAGAGCCGATCCTTATATTCCCAGACAGAAAAGCCTCTTTCCTTGGGTACCACAGCACTTGCGAAGTGTTTTCGTAAACATCCATGGCATCCTTGCCTGAAACATTGAAGTAGAGATCTGTCAACCCGGCTTTTGAATCGTCAAAACCACCAATGGCAAAACCTCCTTTACTTCCTGCACCCTTACCCGGAACTGCAGAAGTGTTCTTAATAAACATTCTTATACTATCAGGAGATATTATCAGGTAATCCTGAGATCCTTTAGCTGCATCAAAACCACCAATGGCAAAACCTCCTTTTGGCCCCTTGGTGCCAATATCGTCGACAAATACCTTCACACCGGTGTTATATACGGAAAATACCGGCTGACCATCCTGTCGCCTCACCTCAAACAGGGCATCTTCCGAAGCATCATTGGTACTGACAACGGCAAGTTTGGCTCCCTGTGGAGAGTCGGTTCCAAGTGCAAGGCTGCCCTCAACCCTGAATACTGTATCGGCATTTACCTCCAGTGTCCTGGATTGAACATCTTTAGCCAAAAGAGCATACGGTACAGCCAGAATCCTTGCCGCATCCATATCGTACCATGTACTGTTGTACCTGACACTAGTTCTGATATAGAGGGTTTTTCCAGCCCAGTCAATGTCTCCTATTGAATTGGCAGATCCACCAATACCAGTTGCGTCCGGATCCCCAATCATAAGTGTGAACAGACCATAAGAGTTTGTTGTCACGCTATGTTCCTCTTCCCATTCCACTACCTCCGGAGTGATTTGAGAAATAACTGCCACCCTTACAGTAAGGGAGGAGTTTATGATAGGATTCCCTGAGTTATCACGTGCAACACCCTGGTAATTAAATCCATCAGGTACCTGTGTATATGCAGTACCTTTGATCATAAAAAGTGATACCAGGACAAACAGTAAAAGTGTGTAAACCTTTTTCATAGAATTAGAAGTTATAATTTTGATTTTCTAAAATAGTTCAAAGCAAGCATCAAAGCAATTTTTTTACGTGAACTTCTTACTTTTGATTACTAAATGACATATTACTTTGACAAAAATATAATGCTTTTTGTTGCACGGCTGATAAGTTATTTATTCTATAACCCTGTACATCTGCCAATAGAATATATGTTAATTTATTAACATTTATTTATGTAGCAATTTTGTAACAACAATATTTTAGTAATTTAGGGCATTAAAATAATTGGATTTGAACCATAAATGATATTTTCATCAAAATCAATACTAATATTTGAAAATCAAATTGACCTTAAACACCTGGGAAGCTATCTTGATAAATTTGATATTAAGTATTCTTTTGCACAGGACCTTAAATCATTTTCGGATAGTTGTATTGCCTTGAAATATGATGCCATTGTATTTTCAGGCGTCTCTGAGGGTGAGATAGATGAGAGAGTAATTGAAGTTCTGTCAGAGTCACCTAACTTTCGAACCCCTGTCCTGGTGATAGCTGACGACAGCAAGGGACTGCTTAAACAGGTACTCAGCAGGCAATTTGATTTTATGATATTTCCTTTTACACCTGTTGAGTTCACCCACAGAATAGAACAAATGTTAAGAAGGTCAGTCTCTGATAATGCAATCCATCAGAACCTTCTCGGGTTGAGAGCTATTATTGAAAACCTGCCGATGGGTATTATCCAGACCGATACGCATGGTAATATCATTTCACTTAACCGTGAATTTACAATAATAATTGGTATGGCTGAAAAGGACATATCGAAAGAGAATTTTTTCCAGCTTTGCCACCCTGATGATTACTTTATAGAAAGAAAGCATCTTGATCGTCTTCTTAGAAAAGAAGAAGAGAAAGTACATTTTGAGATCAGGCTTATTAACAATGAAGGAACGACCTCTGTTTGCAAGATTTTGGCATCAGCTATATGGAAAGATGTTAATATTTTCGAATCATACCTATTCGTAGTAGATAAAATTGATTAGCCGGAATTCATTCCAATACACAGCATCATTATTAAATTGATTCAATAAGTATTATTATGACTATAGACCTGAGGAGCGATACAGTTACCAGACCATCAGCGGGGATGCTCGATTTTATGATGAATGCAAAAGTTGGTGATATGGTGATGGATGAGGATCCGTCAGTAAACGAACTTGAAGCACGCATTGCTGAGCTCTTTAGTGCTGAAGCTGCACTTTTTTGTCCCTCGGGCACCATGAGTAACCAGATAGCTATAAAACTGCATACCAGTCCGGGAGATGATGTCATCTGCAGCAAACTGGCTCATATCTATCAGTACGAAGGGGGAGGAATCGCCTTCAATTCAGGCGCTTCTGTTACTCTTATAGATTCCCCGGACGGATTATTTACTGCAGAGGATGTGCTAAATTCAATACAACCCGATGATCCCCATAAGCCCCGAACCAGTTGTGTGACAATAGAGAACACTGTAAACAGGGGTGGGGGCAGGGTGTGGAACCACGAGGAAGTAGTTGGGATTTCCAAAGTTTGTCGCAGCAATGGCCTTGCCTTCCACCTCGACGGTGCGAGAATTTTCAATGCGCTTGCCAGGACTAAAGTGAACCCTGCCATTCTGGGTGGGTTGTTCGATACAATTTCGGTGTGCCTCTCAAAAGGGCTTGGTGCCCCCGTCGGTACTATGCTCATGGGTTCGTCAGATAATATTAAAACTGGTAAGAGAATCCGTAAAGTGCTGGGCGGTACCATGCGGCAGGCCGGTTATCTTGCTGCAGCCGGAATATGGGCTCTTGAAAACAATATCGAAAGATTGGAAGAGGACCATTATAATGCTTCCAGGGTGGCGGAAGCAATGAAGAAAACCGACTGGGTGATCTCAATAAAGCCGGTTGACACCAATATTATTGCTGCTACTGTTTCTGAAAAAATAAATTCAGCAGCTGTCGCTGGTTTTCTGAAACAAAAAGGATTGCTCTGCTTGCCTGTGACTAATGATTCAGTAAGGCTTGTTACACACCTTGATGCAACAGGCGAACTGATAGAAAGAGCTATCGGGATAATCTCTTCAACCGATCTGGAGATGATAGAAAACTCTTTGAAAAAACCTAAAGTGAGTCAATAACCCTGATCAGTTTTTCTCGTACTTCACCTGCAACAGACTCAAGTTCAGCATTCCCGACTACCTTCATCACTACTGCAGGATCTACAGCTGCAACTTCAATAACTCGATCTTTAATTTCCTGTACCACCACATTGCATGGTAATAAAATCCCTATTTTATCTTCAGCAGTCAACGCTTTGTAGGCATTAAGGGGATTACATGCTCCGAGAATTACATAATTCCTGAAGTCAACATCAAGCTTGTTCTTAAAGGTCTTGCGAACATCAATTTCCGTAAGTACTCCAAATCCTTCGTTTGCCAAAGATTCCTTTACTTTGTCAACAGCAAACCCGAATTCTCCGTGAAGGGACTTTTCGTAGTAATATTTCATTTTCGTATATTTTGGACGACAGATAGGATACTGTAAATTTAATCAATAAAATCATTTGACATGATCATTCCGATAAATGCAAGAAAGCATTGTATTGTATATTTTCTGAACTTTTTACTTCTTTTTTTATCATCCTGTTATACAAGCCACGCATTAAAAGGTGACAGCGATCTTTCAAGATTTTCAGAAAGGGGAGATGTGGAGGTACTAATGGCTGTCACAAAGACTGGAGAAGTATATTATTTCAACAAAAATTCACCCGCCTGGATAATCAACAGAACTGTAACGGGTCCACCCGAAAGAATTCTGGGCTATAAGCAGGTTGATTCTTTAGTTAAAGCCAAATCCGGCCTTCCTGAATATGTGATCTCAGAAGGACATAGATACAAGATCCTGAACCTTAGCAGAACCAATTATATATGTCAGGACACTGACAGTATCAGACTTGCATTGTCGGATATTTCCCAGCTTAAAATCCTGAAGCAGAATGATTTTGGTTTCGGTCTGATTTTTATGATTGTACTGGGCTCGATAGGGTTTATGATAGGGGGAGCATTTTTATTCATCCTGTAACTTACTGAAGCCCTTCTTCGAAAATTTGTACATTCTCACCTTAAACAATAATAAACCAGTCATTTATAATATCGCAATAATCCTTCCCGGTGACCTCTTCAGTCACCTTAGGGTAATCAACATAATAAATGGTATTAAACCCCAGGGCAAGCCCTGGACCCTTTTTCCCGGGGCAAGCTCCGGGGAACCGACCCGCCGACTGGTGCGGAGCTCGGCGTAGCCAATTAAACCATAACTTCTCGTCCGCCGTAGCGGAACGCGAAGGAGGATTAAATTCATTTTTTGAAGATTTATCTTACAAATTTTTTCTATTTTTGAAGACCTTAAATAGAAAACCCGATGAAGGCAATGAATTTCATAACATTCGCTTTTCCGGCTGTACGCTAGTCAGCTGTGCGGGCTCCTTCTATCTGATCAATCATATTCATATTTAAATTAACCGGGGAGGACCAAGCCATGACAACCTTTGTAATACCATTTTATTCAATTAATGTAACTGTTACCAATGGAACAAAAGAAAAAGAGAGAGAAGAATTAACAATAATGAAACACAAGCGTTTAAAGACTTAATAATGATATACCGAAGAAATTTGACAAGAAGTTTTAACAAAAACAACGTTAAGAAGATATATAAAGATCTTTTTGAGGCTATTTCAGGTACTGAACAAGATTTCACTGAAGGGAAACTAAGCAGGGCTATATTCCTTTTATCCATCCCTATGGTGCTGGAGATGATAATGGAATCGATATTTGCGGTAGTCGATATTTACTTTGTTTCGAAGTTAGGCCCTGACTCTGTTGCAACAGTTGGAATAACAGAATCGCTCATAACAATAGTTTATGCCATTGCAATAGGATTAAGCATGGCAACTACCTCAATTGTGTCACGCAGAATAGGGGAGAAGGATCCGGGGGAGGCTGGACGTACCGCATTTCAATCAATAATAACAGGTCTGTTTGCTTCATTGTTAATAGCTATCCCGGGCTTCATTTTTGCGTCAGATCTTCTAAGACTAATGGGAGCCAACGATTTAATTATAAGGGAACTATCAGGATACACTAAAATAATGCTGGGAGGAAATGTGGTCATAATGCTTCTCTTCATTATCAATGCCGTGTTCAGAAGCTCAGGCGATGCAGCAATATCTATGCGGGTACTCTGGATCGGGAATATAATTAATATCATACTTGATCCATGTCTTATTTTTGGATGGGGACCATTCCCTGAGCTGGGTATTGCCGGAGCTGCTGTGGCTACTACAACCGGACGAGGTGTAGCGGTTATCTACCAGTTTTACCTTCTGTTCAGAGGAAACAAACGTGTTAGAATACTTGCACTGCATATAGGTGTAAATTTCCGGTTAATCGGTAAAATATTAAAGATCTCACTGGGTGGGATAGGACAGAATCTCATAGCTACGTCAAGTTGGGTAGCTCTTGTAAGGATCATCTCCGTTTTTGGAAGTGAAGCACTTGCTGGCTACACCATTGCAATCAGGATAGTACTTTTTGCCCTCCTTCCTTCCTGGGGGGTAAGTAATGCTGCAGCAACACTGGTAGGACAAAACCTCGGGGCAAAAAAACCCGAAAGAGCAGAGAGGGCGGTCTGGGTTACCGGTTGGGTAAATATGATACTGCTTGGGATCATTGGTGCAATATTGATAATCTACCCTGGCAGGTTTATCAGCTTCTTTATTGATGACCCACAAGTTATGGAGTCCGGGATACTTGGACTGAAGATAATAAGCGCCGGATTTATCGCCTATGGGCTTGGAATGGTACTGGTAAATTCATTTAACGGGTCAGGGGACACTGTTACCCCCGCCAAGATAAACCTGGTGGCTTTCTGGTTGATTGAAATACCGCTTGCATATTTCCTTGCAATCAAGTCAGGGATGAACGAAAAGGGTGTATTTATCGCTATTGTAATAGCGGAAACAATAATGACAATCATTGCATGGATGATATTCAGGCGAGGCAAATGGAAATTGAATGAGGTCTGATAACCTCATTTTTTTTATCTTAGATGCTGAATTACTAACTAAAAAATGTTAAAATATTGAAACTGGACGGAGCAGGGAAAGAGATCTGCTTCTTAAGCTTCAGGACCACGGCAATCCGGTGAACTACAGGAATATATGGATCAGACAATAATAATTTAATCCCTTGATGAAATGAGACCTGCTAAGATTTCTGTAATATTCGTTTTTCTTCTTGTAACGACCATTATATCTGCTCCACTAATTGGACAGCAAACAGAGGATCAGGATAGTCTTCTGAGCAAACGGGTGATCCCACTTCCTGAAATAACCAGGGAGATCACCCAGGTCAATAGTATGATCCTTGGTAAACAATCTATCCTGCTTCCTGAGGATCTTAAAGCCTCTCTAAAAAGCACAGTTGATACTCTGAGGTTCAGGTTAAGTCTCCTCCGGGAAGATCCGCGTATTCAAAATATAGAGATGCTTAATCTCAGGAGCCTGACAAACATGAGCAATGACTGGTCTATCTTAAACTCAAGACTGCTGAATGAACAATCGTCGATTACGCTGAGGGTGCAGCGACTCGAAAATGAAAGAGGCATCCTGAATAGTACTTTGCTACTGTGGAGAAATACTCTCCTGTCAGCCCGGGATTCAGAAGCACCCGAATTATTGATCAACCAGGTTAGCGGGAACATTGATGCCATTGAAAAGCTGAGCAATGATATCCAGAGTGATAATGAATTTCTTCAGGAGAAACTTGTAGTAATATCTGACGCGCTGATATTTTGTAATGAAGTCCTCCAGAAACTTACCGATGCAAGAGCATTATCTTCAAAACAGTTCATTAAGATCAATCAGCCGGCCATTTGGAAGGTGGACTTCAGAAGGGATGATAGATCAATATTTACCAGTGAGCGTTCCCTTATTGATGATACAATTTTTGGAATGAAGGATTTTATATCCAACTACAACTTCAGACTATTACTGCATCTCCTTCTCTTCCTTTTAATTCTTGTTCTGGTTTCAATGCTCTTCAGGGATCTGCGTTCAAGACTTCCGGAGAAGGACTTCAGGGAAATAACAACTGTGCGCTCAATAGTTCTGCACCCTGTTCCATCAGCTCTCCTTGTAACATTCCTTCTGACATATCTCATTTATGATACGATACCAGATTCAATTGGCCTGATCAATATGTTCCTGATTTTGATTCCCGTTGTAGTCATACTTTATGAAATATTACCTCAAAATACACGCAGGTATATAGTTATTCCTGCCGTTGCATCAATAATGGTACAACTACATAGCCTGGGATATGGAGAAAATGTATTTAGCCGTCTTTTTCTACTCGCGATAATCCTGTTCAGCCTGGTATCCATTATCATTATTGTCAGGCGACGGACATTCAGGGATTATGCGATTAATAAAAAACTTGGGAAAAGATTGTACTTCCTCGCCCTTATTTGCATATCCCTTTTAAGTATCGCGCTGATCTCTGCCATAGTTGGAGGTGTAATGCTCTCTGAATTTATTACCTACGCTACGGTTAAAAGTGCAGCACTGATACTTATTTTCTACGCGGTAGGGCTTACAACGAACAGCATCTTCTTTACTCTTTTGTATAGCAAGAACATGCAGAAACTAAATATGGTTGCTCATTATCACGACGATATATACAAAAAAGGATCCGGAATAATTACTTTTTTTACATGGACCCTGTGGTTTATATTTACATTAAGGTTTTTTACAATATGGGATGAGATCTATACTGCGGTAAAGAATGTTCTTGGTTACCAGATAGCTGTCGGGAAGGTTGAGCTCTCACTGGTAAACATACTGGTCTTCATTCTGGTAATCTGGATCACAATAGTTCTCTCACGCCTGATAAGGATAATAATTGAAGGAGAGCTAGCACCAAGGGTGAAAATGAAAAGAGGTGTTCCTGGAGCTCTTTCTCTTGTTTTAAGAATACTGGTTATCACTGTCGGGTTTTTATTTGCAATTGCGGCGGCCGGGGTTGAGATGGATAAGCTGGCAATACTTCTTGGTGCCCTGGGTGTCGGTATTGGTTTTGGGCTCCAGAATATATTCAATAACCTGATCTCTGGTATCATACTTGCCTTTGAGCGGCCTATTCAGGAGGGAGATATTATTGAAGTAGGCGAACTATGGGGTACTGTAAAAGAGATAGGAATAAGGGCAAGCACCATTTTCACGTTCGATGGGGCAGAGGTGATTGTTCCTAATGGAAACCTGATCTCCAATGAACTGATAAACTGGACACTCACCGACAGAAACAGGAGGATTGAGGTAACGGTCGGGGTAAAATATGGCACTGACCCGGAAAAGGTATTGAAGCTCCTGAATGAGGTTGTTCACTCAAGTGATGAAGTACTCCTTGAACCTGCACCTCTGGTCCTCTTTTCAGGATTTGGCGAAAGTTCCCTTGATTTCAGGCTGCTGTTCTGGATCCACAAGGCTGATAACAGATTTCAACTGCAAAGTAAGATGAATGTGGCGATAAACCGCGCTCTTAAGGATGCTGGCATTGAAATTCCTTTCCCTCAGAGGGATCTTCATATCAGGTCTGTGGATCCTGATGTGAAGAAAAATTTGAAATAGGTATTACCGGTTTCACCTCATTTTTACAGAAAGGGCGGAAGTCTGATTTGACTACCGCGACTTCAGTCCCTTGATTGCGCCTTCTATTAATCTGTAAGCTGCAGCAAGTGATTCCCCATTTGGATCCCGTTGGCCGTATGGTATTGAGGCAATACCTATTGCGTTAACCTTTTCATGGGTGAACATAATCTCAAGAGCTGCGGCCAGTTCCCTGCTAGAGGGTCCTTCCGGTGCCGTAAGAGGATGACCTGACACCTCTGCCGGATCAAGAACATCCATGTCAATATGAACATATACGATATCAGTCAGGTTGCACAATCTCTCTATCTGATCATTAATATTTTCAGACAGATTCCTGACATCTCCTACTGAAATGTATTCACATTGTGACCTGTCGAGCAGATCCTGCTCAAGGGGATCGACATCCCTCAGGCATGTCATGGTGATATATTTTGTAGGGAGGGCAGGATCAAGGCCTGCAGTAAGCCTGAGACGCGTTAAACAGATACCGGAGGCCATGGCAACAGGCATACCTCCCAGCATCCCGCTCAAAGTGGTTTCAGGCGTATTGAAATCAGCATGGGCATCAATCCACACCAGACCAACCCTGAGAGGCTTTTCCCCGGCAAGGCCTGATCCCTGCAGGTCCCTGGAGTCACCAATTCCTGTGGTTAAAGAAGACTTCATATTCTGGAGACCGGCCAGCATTCCCAGTAGATCGGAACAGTTCCGGAGCAAACCTATAGTAAAGAATTCGTTATGCTGGCTCTGAGATACAATGCTGCCAATGTGCCTGCTTTCGAGAGCAGCCCTTCGCCAATCTCCGTAGAGATGGTCCTCTTCATCAGTCAATGCCGCGATATCTGAAGGCCCAACAACACAATCTTCCCGTTCCAGGAGGTCAAGAAGACCCCCATTGTACATATATTCAGGCCCTTCTGAATTGTTCCTCACAATAGATGCCTTGATTTTCCTTTCAGTTGTAATGAAATATTGAGACATAGCAGATAGGTGAATTATGGATAAAAGAATAAAATTCAATAAAAGCTTTTTCATCTGGTGGTCTATTTTCTAGTTTAATTTTTTCCTGGTGCCTGAAATAACAAGGGTATCCAGGGTAATTCCAGGTTCATTGCCGGATCTTTCAAAATATACGATAATCAGTGCAAATAAACTCATTATTGCTGAAATAATTCTTATGACGTGCTCATAACCCTGACAACGAGTCCGGAGATGGTTTGATCGGGTGCCGGTAATTAGAAGTCGCTGAGCTCGTAAACTCGGTTCCCCGCTGCTTGCAGTGAGGAGCTTCAATACTTTTCATAAATTAAGGTGGTGAGAGAATAGTTGTTGTGGAAGTGTTTATTACAACCATAATAAGTTTTCTATCGTTTATTTAATTATTTTCATACCTGCGATCTCTTTTTATCAACACAAATATCTTTTACCATGAAAAGCCATAAACTGTTACTTATAGCATTTGCCGCAGCTGTAATATGCATTGCATGTAAAAAAACAGATGAGCACTCTGAACGATTTAATCTGTTAACCGGACATGTATGGGTATCTGACAGCCTGCTGGTGGATGGTAATGACGCCAGCGGACCCGGAGGGTTACTCGAGAAGTTTGCTGGTGACGCAGAATTCAAGGAAGATGGAACAGGATATTTCGGCCAGTATGAGGGAACCTGGTATTTTTCCAATAATGAGATTGATATCACTATCACGTCCGATTCCCTGGCATTTCCGCTGACATCGCGGATAATTGAGCTGGCACAGACCTCATTTAAAATAACTACGAGTTATCCATCACCTGTTCAGGGAGTAAACTTTGCGATCAGGATCACATTCAAATCCAAGTAATGGATATATGAGGTATTTACTCTTCCTTCTGGTAGCAACTACATGCATTGGGCCTCTTACAACTGCAAATGGTGGTGTTGTAAAAGGAAGGGTATATGATGCAACGACAATGGAATCCCTGCCGGGAGTGCATGTGATCTACGGAAGGGAGATGGGCACTGTAACTGACAATGAAGGGAATTTCATATTTACTGCCGGCCCTGGCAGGGTAGAGGTTTCATTCAGATTTGTCGGGTATAGTACTTCCTCAAGAACAATTGATGTTGGCAACACCGATACAGTCCTGCTCAATATTGGTCTGGTGCCACTTATAAGTGAGATAAATGAAATAGTGGTGAGCGCCGGTAAAGCGGAGCAGAGAATGTCGGAGCTGACTGTTTCGATGAATATCATTAAGCCCTATATGCTATCCTATAACCATATTATTAATGCCGAGGAGATGCTGAACAAAACACCGGGTATTGAGATCATGGACGGACAGGCATCTATCAGGGGAGGAAGCGGTTACAGTTATGGGGCAGGCAGCAGGGTACTGGCTCTGACAGATGGCCTTCCCATACTCTCGGCTGATGCAGGAAATATCAAATGGGGAACATTACCACTGGAAAATATATCACAGATTGAGGTTATCAAAGGCGCCTCTTCGGTATTGTATGGTTCATCAGCTCTTAACGGTGTGATAAATTTCATTACAGCAGAACCGGGACCTGAACCTGTCACACAATTATCGGTTATGTCCGGAATTTATGATAAGCCTGCAAACAGTGACTGGGTATGGTGGGATTCGCCAAGGATGGTAGAAAGTCTCTCTTTCTCACATTCAGGAAAATATGCCAACACGGATATAGGTATGGGAGGCAGATTGATGAATGATAATGGCTACCGGCGTCTTGACGACGAGCGCTCAGGGCGTGTAAACCTGAGTATAAGGCAAAGAAGCAAAAAATTTGAATCGATGAAATATGGTGTGTCACTTAATGCCACAATAACACATAAGACCGATTTCCTGCTCTGGGAGGATGCTGATTCCGGTGCACTCAAACAGAATGAACTTACCGCTATGGATTTCAAAGGGATCTCTGTTGCAGTTGATCCGTTCATAACCATAGATAAAAAGGATAGATTTAAGCATGACCTGAAACTGAGGGTACTTTCAAACCTGAACAGGTTACCTGAAAACAGCAATAATAACAGTGACTCTCATTCAATATTCTCAGAATACCAGTTTTCATACTTTGGATCAGATATTCTCAGGCTCGTAGCAGGTTTATCACAGCAATACAGCATAATAAATTCAAATTTCTATGGTGATCATAATGGTTTGAATTTTGCAGGCTACATGCAGGGTGAGCTGAGACCGTTGAGCCGACTGAAGATTGTTGCAGGTATGCGGCTCGAGGAAAACTTCCTTGACGGGACAGCAGACAAACTGGTGCCCATTTTCCGCGCCGGGATAAACTGGGAGGCAACAGATAACACTTTTGTCAGAGCCTCCTTTGGACAGGGGTACAGGTACCCCGCAATTGCTGAAAAGTATGCCTATACTACTGTTGGCACTGTAAAGATATTTCCCAATAATGAGATCAGGTCAGAATCGGGCTGGAGTTCAGAAGTTGGCCTTAAACAGGTTATTTCAGGTAAGGCTTTGAGCGGACAGGCCGACATTTCCCTTTTTTACTCTCAAAACCGTGATCTGATCGAGTATGTATTCGGTATGTGGATCGATCCGGTTACTCAGATTAATGGTATTGGCTTCCGGCCTACCAATATTGAGAATTCAAGGGTTTACGGAATTGAGCTGGAACTGATGCTTAACAGGAGTATAGGTCAGTTCAATACCACTGTAAGGGGAGGGTATACCTATATGTATCCTGTTGAGTTTAATGGAGTCACCTATAAGAATACAGGAGCCTTTCTTAAGTACAGAAGGAAGCATTCAACAGAGTTGACATTGCGTACAATCTACAGGAAAATTGAACTGGGTATCAATTTCTACCTGAAATCCAGGGTGCTCGTCATTGATGATGTATTTACAGGCCCCTACAGCGAGACTATCCTGCCGGGCTTCCTCAATTACTGGAGTGAGAACAACACAGGACACTTTTTAATGGACTGCAACCTGGGTTACAGGATAAATGATTCTTACCTTGTTTCGTTTGCAGTAAAGAACATGACCAATACAGAATATATGGGACGGCCCGGTGATATTATGCCTCATAGGTACTTCAGCCTGCAATTCAGTGCCCGGTTCTGAAATAAACCAGATCCGTGTGGAATTAATTCTTATCGTTAAAGCAAGCCTGATTCCTGACAGGGCTAAACCATTTTTTACGCCTCAGCTTAATCGGTAATTACTTTTTAGGCAGAAAATGATATTATAGTCTCTTGAAAAAGATCAGTTTATCATCACTGATGTCATAAAAATCCTCAAGCCGGGCTTTCAGCTGGTAACCGTTTCTGAGGTAGAATACGCGGGTTGGTTCATATAAAGGCCTGGATGATGTCTCAATATAGATTGCCTTTCCTCCGCCGGCCCTTACAATATCTTCTGTTTTTTCCAGGAGTAGCTTTCCCAGCCCCTTTTTCTGGTAATCCTTGTCAGTCGCAATCCAGTACAGGTCATAACTGATCAGGGAGCAGGGTATAAGTCCGAAACAGACATATGCAGCAACCTGGTCGCCAATCTCTGCAAACACAAATTCATAACCACTACCATCTCCCTGTGTCAACTTTTCCTCTATAAGTTCAACTGCCACTTTGATCTCATCACTCCTGAAAAAACCGGTTGATGTTACAATTTTTTCAACTGCCGACCGGTCCCCGGGTCTCACTTCAGTGCGTATCTTTATATCTTCATTATTCATCTGTCGCAATCATTCAGGATTTTTTCAATTACCTCGCTAAATGGGATCTCTGCCTTTTGGGTTGCAGCATAGAACCCTGAGTCGGACGAAATGCATGGGTTTGCATTTACCTCAAGAACATACGGCTTACCATCCCCATCGACCCTGAAATCAACACGGGCGTATCCCTTTAGATCAAACAGGTTCCAGCATTTTACAGTAATATCCCTCAATTTATCCAGGAGACCTGCCTCTTCCTCATTAAAATCAAAAGTACGGGGCGTATTCAGGTATTCAAATGAAGATACCTCCCATTTTGCCTGGTATCCAACTATATTAGGTTTACCTTTCGGATAATTGGTAAATATGATCTCTGCAGGAGGAAGCACTGACGGACCATCATCTCCGGCGATTATTGAAAGGTTGAATTCGCGCCCCTCTATAAACTCCTCTACAAAGAAATTTTTGCCGAACCTTAATCCATACTCCACCAGCTTTTCCGGTTCTTTTCCGTTGAAAACACTGTTGTCATCAATCCCGACGGAGGCATCCTCGAAAACCGGTTTGACAATATATTTCCTGTTGTTGCTTGCCTGCCATGAATCGCTCGCTCTGTACCATTTTGGAGTGGCTATTCCATTGGATAACATGATACTTTTTGCAACCTGTTTATTTGATGTCAGGAACATTGCCTCAGCCCCGGATCCGGTAAATGGTACTCTCATGCTTTGCAGGAGGGCAGGGGGCAGGTGTATCAGCTCTGCCTTGTTGTCTATACTTTCAACAAGGTTGAAAACAATATCAGCTCCTGAGTCGACAATATTTCTCCTGGTCTTTGCAAGATCGAGTCCCATATAACTCCTCACTGTATCATACCCCAAATTTACAAGGGTCTCCTCAACAATATTCGCCTGGTCAAGCACATCCTGCTCATCAGGAGAGGGTGTATCAGACAGCTCATTTATCAAAACCAAAACCCGCTTCATCCCGAGACTTTTTTAAACTATCTTTTTTATTGCTGATTCCATTATCATTGAAACAAGCTCTATGTAGGATATTCCATTTAGTGTCGAAAGTATTGGCAGGTCGGAATGTTCAGGATGGAGTCCGGCAAGCGGATTTACCTCCATAAAGTTTGGCAGCCCGTTATCATCACACCTGATATCGATCCTTCCAGCATCTTCACATCCCAGGGTTTGCCAAACCGAAAGTGCAAGCTGTTCGCACTGTCCGACAATTTCCTGCCCGGCCCTTCTGTACTTAACGAGTTCCTCACATTCCTCCTTGTTGACATATGAGTAGACATTTTTCTCTGCTCTTTCATTGAGGACTATCTCCATTGTCCCGGTAGCCCTGGCACTCTCTCCGGTACCAACCAGGCCTACAGTAAATTCTCTTCCGCTGAGGTACTTCTCCACCAGGACTGGCTGGTTAAACCTGCTGAGCAGGTCGAGGCAGATATTTCTCAATTGCCTGGCTCCTGTTATAACCGACCGGGCATCGATACCTTTACCGGTTCCTTCAGAAACAGGTTTGGCAAACAGGGGAAAGGGAATGCTAACCTTTTCAATATCCTCTGGCTTTGATATTACACAAAAATCGGCTGTTGCAAGGCCTGAGTCCCGTATTACACTCTTTGTCATAGCTTTATGAAGAGTCAATGAAAGGACTAATGGGTTTGAGAAGACATAGGGGATATTCCATGCATCGAGCAATGCAGGCACCTGCGCTTCACGGCCTATACCGTACATGCCTTCGCAAATATTGAATACAATATCCCACCTTTTCCCTTTGACAAGTGCTTCTGCCAGTTGTTTTACGTTACCTATACGGTCAGTGGCATATCCTAAATGCTGAAGGGTCTTCTCAATGGCCTCTATCGTATCATCCCTGTCAAACTCAGCCGTTTCTTCCTCGCTGAACCCCATCCTGAGGTATTCCGACCTCAAATCGTATGTTAATCCTACTCTTATCATTTATTATATAATCCAGAATGTAACCCACTAAAGAAATTTTTTGCATTTATGCCCAGGACCCTGTGTCTGTAACCACCTTCCTGTACCACCAGGGTGGGGTAACCAAGATGTCCGATCATTTTACCATTCTCCCTGAAGTCATTGGCCACAAAGCTCCATGTCCCGGTGGGATCATTTTTTGCAGTATCAAGTCCCAGTGCAACAACAAGGTAGTCAGGCGAGAACCTTTCGATTGCTTTCAGGGCTTGTGCCAGCACATTTCTGTATTCCTCACTACTTATCTTCTCCTTGAGCGGCATATTGATATTAAATCCATGTCCAAGCCCTGATCCCTTCTCATCCCTGTAACCACTGAAGTAGGGATAGGCAAAAGAAGGATGTCCATGGATAGAAACAGTCAGGACATCAGCACGTTCGTAAAATATTTCCTGCTGACCGTTACCATGGTGATAGTCAATATCAAGAATGGCAACCCTGCCGTAGCGGGTAAGATAATTGGCTGCTATCGCGTTTGAATTGAAATAACAAAATCCTCCGAATACCCTGGTCTCAGCATGATGGCCGGGTGGCCTTACAAGAGCGTAAGCGATCATATATCCGTCGAGCAGACTGTCGGCACATGTCAGAGCGCAATCGACGGCACGCCTCGCCGCCTTGTAGGCATTTAGATTTAAGGGCGTGAATGTATCTATACAATAGTACCCTGCCAGGACTGAATCATCTTCTGGCGGTCGCGAAGCATTCCTTATGGGAAAAACATAGGGGTAGATCGATTTACCCTCCTCCATTGATTCGCATACACGTTTAAAATACCTTAAGTACCCCCTGTCGTGAATATCATAAAGGTGCAGGTCAGGATACTTCCTGGGAGAAAATTTTACATACATTCCTGTAGGGTCCAGTTCTTTAAGTATGGAATCAATCCTTACCGGCGACTCTACATAACCCCGATCCTGTACATGGTGGATTGAATGCTGATCGTTTACCACCAGGAAGATCTTGTTCCTGATGTCATCATTTTCTCTGCTGTTGTTCTTCAGGCTGGCAGCTTTAATATAAACGGGTTTTCTCAGAACGACCGGGTCATCAGTGACCGAACCGACAATTCTATCAACATACTCTGCCGGGCAATAGTCACCATATTTTCTCTCAAGAATAGCTCTGATAACTGACTGCATTGATTCTTTATCGATTGTTTCCTTGCTTCCGAGAAAATCGCAAACCAGGTATGGCGGGCAGTCGTCATCATCATAAACAGAGGTCTCATACAAGGTGTTGAAAAGAGGAAATGCTCCAAGCCTCTCATAGAATTTCAGTCTGGCCCTGTTCTGCTCCAGTAGTTCACTGTTCCTGCAAATAGCAGGGTCATCGGGAAGGCATTCGAAAAAAAGTCCTTTCACGCCCAGATGAAGCGACTCTTCCCTGATTCTCTGATATAATGCACCTCCAATCCCACCAGAGACACTGGCTCTCCTTGATGCAACAAAATCCAGATAGGTAAAATTCATATCAGGTGCATACATCAGCAAAGCAAAACCCTGTATAATACCCGACCTGCTTTCAGCAACGAAAAGTGATGTCTGAAACCTGAATTTAAGTGAGTCACGCAGCTGGTCGGGCATGAGATCCAGTTTTGCCTTATCCAGGTCAGGGAACTGGCTCTTAAGTATCTCCCTGGCTTGCCCGATTGCATTCCGGTCTGCCTCAGACCGGTCGCTCAGTATTCTTCTGATACGGAACATAGTGCTGTTTTACAAACTTGTTTGAAAACAGGGATCTCAGTATGCATCATGGTTCCTTACGCCATGGGAAAAGCCGGCAGTGCCTTCACCGTGGTCAGGATAAACATATTCCTTACCCTCAAAGTTCCGGAGTAAGAGGCCTTTTTCATTATGCCCGATGACATATTCAGGCAGAATTGGTATTTTTCCTCCTCCACCAGGTGCATCAATTACATAATGGGGTATGGCATAACCAGAGGTGAAGCCCCTTAAACCACGAATGATCTCAAGGCCTTTCTGAACCGGTGTCCTGAAATGCCGTGAACCGGGAATCGGATCGCACTGGTAGATATAGTATGGCTTAACCCTGACTTTCAGCAGTTGGTGAAAAAGTTTTTTAAAGGTTTCCGTGTTGTCATTTATTCCTTTCAGCAATACAGTCTGGCTGCCGAGAGGTATCCCCGCATCAGCGAGCATGTTGCATGCCCTCTGTGTCTCAGGAGTCATCTCATCGGGATGGGTAAAATGCAGGCTCATGAAGATGGGATGGTATTTTCTGAGCATATTGACAAGGGATGGTGTTATGCGTTGCGGTAATACGGCAGGTACCTTGGTACCGATCCTTATTATTTCAAGATGTGGTATTGATCTCAATCCTGAAAGAAGGTACTCCAGTAGATTATCCGATAGTGTAAGCGGATCACCACCCGAGAGGATGACATCCCTCACTTCAGAGTGGTTTCTGATATAGTCGATTGCAAGGTTCCAGTCCTGCTTCCTGACTACAGTGCCCTTTTCCTTGGCAACCATATGTGACCTGGTGCAATACCTGCAATAGGCGCCGCAGAAATCAGATACAAGAAACAGTACCCTGTCGGGATACCTGTGAACAAGACATCTGGCAACACTATCGTGTGTCTCGCCAAGTGGGTCAGCTGATTCACCGTCAGAAAGGATCAGTTCATCCATTACCGGGACTACTGTTTTTCTCAGAGGGTGATCAGGATTAAACCTGCTTAACAGGCTTGCATAATAGGGAGTGACTCTTACCGGAAGATTAATGTTCTTCTCGGTGACCGCCAGTTCATCCTGTGAAAGGTTTAGGAAAGTGGAAAGGTCTTTGATCGATTTGAAACTGTTCCGGAGTTGCCATTGCCAGTTGTTCCAGTCGTCCTGACTGGTGCCAGGGAAATGTCTCCTGATGAATGCCTGCCTTACCTGGCCCGGGGCCGGGTGATTATGCAGTTTTACCTCAGCCTCAGCTGTTCCACTGTGAGGGAGTGGAGGTTCCTGGACTTCCGCTTCATCTGAAGCAGAGTTCCAAACATTCTTTTTTGCGGGTTTCATTTTTAATTGGTCTGTCGATAATTTTTTTTCTGTTTTTTAAGTGTAACATAATTCTTTGTTTCTCTGATTATTACAGCGTGTCGTAAAGGCCCATTTTAATTCTCAAATAACAGTGCAATTATATGCATTTTTTAAATGTGTTTTACTTCTGAAAAAAAAATATTTCAACAGACTATGTATCTGTTATACAATATGTTATTGAATTATGAACAGGCAGGCTTTTTTTCGAAGGTTCCAAAAGATGTCATTTTGTTTGTAAATCATGAAAATTCTGAGTCCCGGCTAGTGCATTGGCTTCAACTTCGCACCGGTTCATCGGGGCTACATCCGACGAAGTCGCCGAGCTCGTAAACCCGGTTCCCCGCTGCTTGCGTAGGTGAGCTTCAATTATCAAAACTTATAGCTCTTCAGGGCATTCATAATCAGAGAACAAATCCCTCTTTATAACTCATGGTAGAGAAACTAAATAGACATAAGACTATAATAATAGGGATCAATAGTCAATAAAGCAGATTTTCAGACAACATCAGTTTTACTGTATTTTATCTAATGTCAGAAAACAGAATACCATTTATTGGAAAGCAGCTCCTGTACAGAACGGAATTCCCGATTCAGTGAACCGGAGATTTTGCGACATCTACACTGAATACTTTGTGAATCACCAGGATAAAAGGGAGATTACAATCGAGAATGCTCTCACAAGTTGAATTTGCCCTTTCAACGCCCTGATTATACCTGCCAGGAACGACATTCTACAATACCGATGTTTACACTCAGCTTGTATCCTATGCCACTAAGAAGAAATATGGGAACCCATCCGGTTGATAAAAACTTTCAGGATTTCTTATTACCAATGCGTGAAAAATAGCGGCTCCTGGCTTCCTCGGGATCAGCGCCAATTGCTATATATATTTTTGTTCTGAGATCAATTACAACTTCCTGCAATTTCGTTAGATCAGGTGACTTAAAATTATTTTGTTTCTTTTCGTACATGAAATCATTCCTTTCAATTAATGCAATTATTTATCATGAACATGGTATCTGGCACCATGCAAATAAGTTTCTCATTTTTAAACCATTATTAAGGCAGGTTTATTTATTCTCAATCCTTTCCCTGTTCGTGTAATATAAATGGTATTAATCAATCTCTCTGGTCATTTGATGTTTTCCAGTGATCTTTATAAGAGCCGTTCTGTTCTGCCCTTAACCAGAAATATGATAAAAGGCTCACATATGTTATTAAGATAACATTTAATTACGAAAAAAGTTTAAAAGAATACAAATATAATCTAAAATAAGGATAAATTTGGATTTTTAAAAATAATAGTTAACCTTGAAATTGTCAGATAATTCAACACTTCAATTTGAATTTTATTTAATTTGAAATTATGCCGGTTAAACTAATTCAAAATAAATCGGCTTATTAAACTTTAGCTGTTAACTTTATAGAAATCTTAAAATGAATAATAACTTATGCAGGTTACAGTAAACAAAAAGAATATTAAGTTTCTCCCGGATGCCAGCAGGGTAATTGCACGTTTTCTTTATATGGATGATGACAGAGCTGTGAATACCATACGTTCTGTACTGAAGATGTCTGGAGATGAGGCATCATTTGCATTAAACCATGTTCTGAGGGATTATTCAATGCGTCATAGAAATATCTCAAAAATATTTGAAAAGCATTTCAATAAGATCGTCCACTTGTTTACGCAATTAAACATTGACCCTGAATTGCTCGATTTTTCCAAAAAAATACTTATTGGTTCCTATTTTACAATGGAATATTCGATTGAATCGGCAGCCTTTTTTAACCCTTCAGTTGTTGAACATCCTGATCAGTCTGAAACCGGCTCAGGTGAAAAAAGAGTAATAATAAGTTTCAGGGCAACAGGGGAAGGGCACATTTCGTCGATAGTTTTCCGAACGGGCGTGCTTGATAAAATTAACAATCTTACAATTGAACCTGTCGGCAAGATGCTGGAAGAGGCTGAACATATCCGTCGACATATTTACGATAAAGAATCGTTTCAGAGCAAGCTGGATGAAATGCTGGATATTCAGGCTATTATTCCGCCCTGTTTAATACTGGATAAACTAAATGATAAATTTACCTATGGCGAACTGCGGGAATGCATTGAAGAAGCAAGAAAAACACTTCACCTTGCTTCCGCTAAAGAGATACTTTTTAATCGGATCATCTGGCTGGCTTCGTCGCATTACGAACTCGAATTTTCCTTAGACACTAACATTTCCGAAAGAGTTATTTTCCCTGTATCTGCGAACGAAAAAAATGGTATTGAAGATGCCCGTTTCGTGAAATTTAAAGATGATAACGATGAAACGGTATATTATGCTACATACACGGCTTATAACGGTACCACGATATTGCCGAAGATGCTCGACACCAGGGATTTTTATCACTTTAGGGTATTACCTGTTCATGGTGAGATTGTCCAGAACAAAGGAATGGCAATTTTTCCAAGAAAAGTTAATGGTAAATATGCTATGCTTTGCCGGTTGGATGGGTTTAATAATTATATTGCCTTTTCTGATAATATAACAATTTGGCGGGAGGCTAAATTATTGCAGCAACCTAAATTTCCATGGGAATTCATTCAAATTGGCAATTGCGGCTCACCTATTGAAACGGTTGAGGGGTGGCTGGTGATAACTCACGGGGTGGGCCCTATGCGGGAATATGTTTTGGGGGCATCCCTGTTCGATCTCAATAATCCTGAGAAAGAAATAGGAAGGTTAAAATCGCCCTTAATAATACCCAATAATGAAGAGAGGGAAGGATATGTACCCAATGTTGTTTATTCCTGCGGGTCTATTATTCATAATGACGAGCTGATCATCCCGTACGGCATATCCGATTATGCATCCACATACGCTTCTGTTAATTTACGTGAACTTCTGAATGAGTTGAAAAACTCAAGATAGCATCGGCATCAATTGAAGATACCCTTTCTGATATCTGCATTATAGCTATTTGTGTTGAATTGCCACCGGATAGAAATATTGAAGCATCTGATTGCATAGATAATGTGTGAATGATGTAATTCTTATCTGTAATTGTGTAACGCTTTCAGCAACAATTTGAAGTACTTTTATCCAGATTATTGAACTCTAAAGTGTTTAAAATAAATCCTGAAGTCATGAAAAATTTACTTTATGTAATAGCTGGATTATTGATCGTAATTTGGATAATTGTTTTTAAACCATCCTCAAGTGTTCATCTGCTTCTTGCAGCAGCCGGACTTATTATACTTATCAGGATTGTTTTCGGTGACCAATTATCAAAAAAATAATGGATAACACTTATTTATCCTGACAATGAATCAATTCAATGAATTTATATAGTTAATAATAAAAAGGAAGGAAATTGAAATGAACTATTTGTATTTAATAATTCCTGTTGTGTTGCTATTTCTCGTGGGAATAAGAATTGTACGGCCTACTCAACGAGGATTGATTGAGAGACTGGGTAAGTACCATAATTTTGCCAATCCCGGATTTCACTGGATTATTCCAATTATCGACAGACTCTACATGGTAAACGTGACCGAACAGATGGTTGATGCCGAGCCGCAGGAGATAATTACGAACGATAATCTGAATGCAAGCGTCGATGCCCAGGTTTATTTCAGGGTGAAAGCCGATGAAGAAAGTGTTAAAGGATCGATCTACAATGTTAATAATTACAGATGGCAGATCGTTAATCTTGCCCGCACAACGCTTCGTAATATTATCGGTACGCTTACTCTTAAATCGGCTAACAGCGAACGTGGGAAGATTAATTCCGATCTATATAAAACACTGCATAATGAAACCCAGGGCTGGGGTATTGAAATAGTCCGGACAGAGCTGAAAGAAATTGACCCGCCAAAAGATGTGCAGGAAACCATGAATAAAGTGGTAAAAGCTGAGAATGAAAAAATAGCAGCCGTAGATTCTGCTACAGCTGCGGAAACTGTTGCCGATGGCATAAAACGTGCAAAGATTAAAGAAGCTGAAGGCTATAAACAATCGAAAATATTACATGCCGAAGGAGAAGCCGAAGCCATTAAACTGGTAAATGAAGCTGCAGATAAATATTTTATTGGAAATGCTCAATTATTGCGTAAACTGGAGGCTCTTGAAGCATCACTCGGGAAGAATGCAAAAATTGTAATTCCTACAGGAACCGAATTGGTAAATATTATCGGAGAGATGGCAGGGATAGTGCCATTAAATAAAAAACAAACGGAAGAATAACCTAATAGCACTCAATTAATTAAATATTAATGATGCCATCTCGGTAATTAAGCGTACCTTGTACCCATAATTTTAAATTCACATTATGAACAAAGGAACAGTAAAATTTTATAATGATTCGAAGGGATTCGGATTCATTAAGGATGCAGATTCACCTAAAGAATACTATGTAAATTCATCCGGATTAATAGATAATATCCGGGAGAATGATGAAGTAACTTTTGATTTGCAGGAAGGAAAAAAAGGTTTAAATGCAGTAAATGTTAAACTGGCATAGTTTATAATCTTATAAACAGTTAAAATTTTGGGTCCCGCCATTGGCGGGACTTTTTTTATTCTACTATATAGTCTGCTTCGTGAAATTCTTCATAAGCCTGTAATACCGTTAAATGAGAAATTAAATAGGCCAGTGAACTTTCGGCACCCTGGTTGCGGTTTACACCATTACTTTCAAATCCATCGCAGCATCCCTGGGTCTCAAAATCATACAGGTTCATTCTCAGGTCATTTTCACCCAGGAACCACAAAAATGAGGTATAAAGTTTATTGAGATAGTCTTTATCCTTTGTTACATGGTAGGCCTGGTGGTACATTAATACCATGGCCATGGCATCAATTGGTTGTTGGGCAAAAACAGAACGTTCCCCCTCTTTTTTATACCATTTCTCATTTCCAATTACCGATAAGTAATTATCCTTAAGTGTGTGTTTCGTCAGAAAGTTCATTGATTTGAGCGCTGTTTTTGTTATTTTGGCATCGTTGAGTATTTCCGCTGAATGTAAAAGAGCTAAAGGTAATATGCCATTATCGTAGGCAAGTAAGGATTCAAACCAATTCCAGTCGGGGGTTTCATTTTCCTCATAATGTTTAATTAAGTTCTGGGCCATGTTTCGTAACCTTTCGGTCATTGATTCGTCTGACGGATTGCTTTTCAGGTAATAGCTTATTCCGATCATGGTATTGGCAATGCTCCTGATCGACTTTAGCTTTTCAAAATTGGGAGAGGCATTAAAAAACACCAATTTGCCTGTTTGGTAATATGCATCGTTGGGGGCATTCCACAAGAGGTAACCCAATGCCCATATAGTCCTTCCAAAAGAATCTTCAGAACCAACCTCATCCTGATAGTTTCTGTTAAAACTCAGGAAATTCTTGAAGGTGCCATTCGCATTTTGCATATAATGGATATAGCTTAAATAGATGGGCGACAATTCAAGGGCCCGGACATCTTTCAATTGCCTGTATGCCATTAACACCATAAGCAAAGCCCTGGAATTATCATCCAGGCAATAGCCTTCTTTCAAGTTCGGAATACCAAATTTTGCATGTTGGATGATGCCTGTATCATCTGTCAGACGATTGATATGAGTTAGAGAAAAAGGAGGCAAAATGAGGGAATCCATTACAGTGTCTTTCTTTGCAATTACCTTATACCCTTTCTTCAGGATATTTTCAGCAAGCGCAACATACTTTTCTCCTGTTTTCGGCCAGGTAATGCTCCGGCCATAATCGTATGCTTTTCTTTTAAGCCCGTTTAACTCCTCAGGATTATCCAAGAGTCCTGCTAAAGTTGAAGCAAGTTTATCGGAATCATTAAAGTCAAAAAGCCTTCCCCTTCCTTCTGCCAACAATTCTTCTGCATGCCAATAGGGGGTTGAAATAACGGCCGAACCTACTCCAACAGCATACGAAAGTGTCCCACTGGTAATTTGGGCTTCGTTCAAATAGGGTGTTATGTAAATATCAGAAGCATATAAGTATTTGAACAAATATTGCTCATCAATAAACTCATTGAGAAACAAAACATGATTTTCAAGTTGAAGGTTTTTGACCAAACGCATTAAGAAAATACGATATTCCTCGCCGGAATGTCGCAATACATTGGGGTGGGTTTTGCCCAAAACGATATAAAAAACATCGGGGTGCTTCTCAACAACTTTGGGTAAGGCTTTTATTACCGTTTCAATTCCTTTGTTGCGTCCTATAAAACCGAAAGTAAGTAACACTTTCTTGCTTTCGAGTTTAAACTCCCTTTTCGATTTCTCCTGGCTAAAATGGATGTCCGGCACGCCATGTTCAATAAAGACAATCTTTTCTTCAGGCACATTGTAAATGTCCGCCAGGAATTCAATAGCCTTATGGCTCATCGCCACTATTTTATGTGCCATTTTACATATTTCCTTCAACACAGCCTTTTCGTTATACGAGGGGGTTTTAAGTATGGTATGTAGCGTTACAATAAGAGGAACTTTCAATCTATGGAGCAAAGGAAGGATGTAGACCCCGCTTTGACCGCCTAAAATACCAAATTCATGTTCAAGGATACAAAGGTCTGCTCCGCTTAGATTAATAAATTTAACGGCATCCAGATAATCTTCCTGACGTTCCTGCCTGATGGTAAGTTTTACTTCTTCAGGGTACTTATATGTAAGGTCGATGTCGTTTAATGCAACAACAAAACCCTCATACCCCTTTTCCCTGCTTCTTTTGTTAACCAACATTGAGTTGAACAGGTTATTCGTAAATGCTCCAATGCCGCATTCCCGGGGCGGGTATGTGCCAATATAAGCTAATTTCATTATTTTCAGGTATTTATTTGAGTGTAAACAGAATTACATTCAATAAAGGTAATCCCTTTTTGAATATAACCATAACCATAACTGCCTGAGACTGGCCTATAAATTTCTTACGGTGTTCTTTTCTGCACGCCTGGCTGCTTTTGCTGCTCTTTTCTCTTTCAGGTTTCTAACCGGCGCTTTCTTATTGTTTTTTTCTTTTCCTTCTTTCTCTTTCGACATGCTTTCTATTTTTAAGATTATAACATAATGTTTATGGTTTCTGCGGAAACAAATCTTACTTTATTTCAAGATCTGTTCAGAATATTTACTTATTTTAAATTTTGCTTTATTCTTCAAGTTAATTAGCAGCTTAAATTATAATGAGCTGTCTTCATACCCGCTTTTTATAACAGTCGAAATCATTTTGAACCTCTCATTTGCTACAACCCTATTTGATGCATGAGCCGGTATTATTATGGCTTGACCTGTCTGAAGTATACTCGGTTTTTCATCGATCACTACTTCGGCCACCCCTTCAATAACCTGAATGAATGTGTCGAACGGAGAAATCTTCTCTGCTAAAGCTTCGCCGGAATCAATGGCCACAACGCTTATATTTCCGGTCGTTTTCCTGATAATTGTTTTACTTACCACTGAATTGGGAACATACTCGATTATTTCAATGAGTATATGCGTTTTCGATTTTTCAATATCTGAAGTTTGCATACGCTTACAATATGGGTAATTACACCAAAGGTACGTCAGCGGATCAGGGAAAGTGTTACACAATTGACTGTTTGATTTGCATCATTCACACATAATGTAACTCTTATCGGCATTATTACTTCTCAACCCGTAAACCGTTTGATAATGATATCCATAAACGGTATAGGTGAGTGCCTCGATAATTGATCCTGGCCGGTTGAATAGGGTCCATATGATTAATTTCCAGTATTCGCTTCTTCCTTTGTTCAGAAAGCCAATGACAAGAACTGATTTAAAGAAAGCTCTGAGAAGCGAAAAGTTGATTTTTGTCTGCCTTTTATACAGCCGGTTATAGTTTAATAGCATCTGTCGTATCCTTTTATAATAGGGTTTGGTTGTATAGATATTACGAATAATGTTTTTATACCCTTTCAAAAGTTCAATACGATTCATTTTAGGGATGAAATTCATTGATAAATCGGTGTTGTTACCGGTAACTTCGGTTGTCAACCTGTTTTCCGCCTCTAACCGTTTATACAGCCGGGTGTTTTTGGGTGCATTTAACAAGCCGACCATTGCAGAAACAATTCCGCTTTTTTGTATGAAATCAATTTGCCGTTGAAAAACACCCGGGGTATCGCTGTCAAAACCTACAATAAACCCACCTGACACCTGCAAGCCGGCCTTTTGTATTTTCTTAACGCTTTCTAACAGGTCACGGTTCTTATTCTGAACTTTATTGCAATCGTGAAGAGATTCTTCGTCAGGAGTTTCGATGCCAATGAATGTAGAATTAAATCCTGTCTTAACCATTAACGACATTAGCTCATCATCGTCAGCAATATTAATAGAAGTCTCTGTATTGAATGTAAATGGAAATTTGTGCGCTTGCATCCAGTTCTTCATATCCGGAAGCAAATTATATTTTACTTCTTTTTTGTTACCAATAAAATTATCGTCAACAATAAACACAGATCCACGCCAATTAAGATTATAAAGGGTCTCAAGTTCTTTTATAATCTGATTGGAATCTTTCATTCTTACCTTGTGACCCAACAGGGAAGTAATTTCACAGAAATCGCATGAATAGGGACATCCGCGCGAAACCTGTATATTCATAAAGGCATATTTATTTCTTGCCAACAAATGGTAATCGGGTACAGGGGTTAATGAAATATCGGCATATTTACTGGTCTTGTAAAGTCTTTGGGGCTGCCCGGCACTTAAATCGTTTAAAAAAAGCGGCATAGTAATTTCCGCTTCATTCAAAATAAAATGATCAATTTGGGGATAATTGCCGTATTCCTGCGTGAAGAGGGGGCCACCTGCAACAATTTTTTTGTTAAGTTTCTTACAGTCAGCAACAACATTGTTTACTGATTCTTTTTGAATGTGCATTGCACTTATAAAAACATAATCGGCCCACTTTATATCACGTGCCCGAAGTGATGCAATATTCATATCCACCATTTTTTTCTGCCATGTTGATGGGAGCATTGCCGATACGGTTATTAATCCCAGCGGTGGTACAGCTGCCTTCTTGGATATGAACTTTAAAGCATGTTTGAAACTCCAAAAGGAATCCGGGCACTGTGGATAAATTAATAATATTTTCACTGTTTCATTTTCAGAGGTTAACCACTCAATCGAGCCTGCATTATTGATTAACAGAAGAATACTATCTGCGGTATTTGGGGATGAGCCCGGACTATTAATCAGAAATTAAGGTTTAAAGTCCTAGAGTTTTTTATCCGTATAATACTTTTCCAACCACCCAGGGTACAAGTATTGGAATGATCGGATGTTGAGTTTACCGCGGTAAATCGAAATATTATTTTTTTCAAATAATTTTTACGAAGTACACTAAAATAGATCTTGTGAATCAATTATTCGGTAAAATTGGCGAAACAATGCCGAAATTGAGTTACACAATTCCTGATAAATATTACATAATTCACACATCTTCAAGTGTGCTGCGCCTCTTATTCTTGAGTTTTTTAAAGTGCGAAGGGGTTAGTCCTGTAAGTTTTTTGAATTGATTTGACAAATGGGCTACACTGCTATAATGCATTTTGTAAGCTATTTCGGTAAGGTTAAGCTCGTCATATACAATCAGCTCTTTTACTTTTTCAATCTTATGAGTAAGATAAAATTTTTCAATTGTAATGCCTTTAACCTCCGAAAAAAGATTGGCAAGATAGGTATAATCGTAACTGAGTTTTTCGCTCAGCCAATCCGAGAGGTTTACACTGATTTGTTCTTCTGCATAATGCACTAGTTCGATAATGGCATTTTTTATTTTCTCAACCAGAATACTCTTTTTATTGTCCATCAGAAGCAGTCCTGATTTTCTTAGAGCAATATCCAGCTGCTCCAATTGCTCCGGCATGATTTTCCCAATTATGTCTGCCTCTCCGATTTTCACATAAATATAATGCAGACCAAGTTTTTCGAGCTCATCCTTCACTACCATCTGGCAGCGGATACAAACCATATTTTTTATGTATAGTTTCAAAAACTTTAATAATTTGTCGAAGCGAAGATATTACCGACAGCAAAGTTATTGAATTTTTGGGAATCTTATGGCAAGTAATTTTGGTGTGAACTCTGCCTGACTGTAATTGCTTTCCCCGACAGTAACACTCAGGGGGTGTAGTTTGTCGGGTAATGCCACTATTCAGCCATCATGTTTCAATGCAACTGCGGCATTTGAAATTTGAGTTTCACTTTCCGATACAGAAAGTAATATATTCAGATTATCAGACTATTATGATCATGAGGTACAAATAGAGTACAATTAACTATCGAAATCTTGCTTTATATCATTAGAATCACTCCAATCTTACACATATAAATTTATTCATCAAAAACAGATGCCTTACTGCAAAAACCGGAGAGGGGTGGTCAACGGGTCCGGTTTTTCCATTTAGATTTACAATCTGAATATTTAATAGAAAATGACATTATTGATATTAAATGGTTTTTTTTAGATGCAGAACCCACAACTCTCACTATATCCTTTGAAAAATTAGCTAAATAATTCTATCTTAGGAGGTCATAAGACCAACCGATGAAATTCAAAGGACTATTAATACTGCTTCTATTATTAATTCCTCTGTTTATGTATGCACAGGACAGGGCCAGTATAAGTACTCCTGATCTTACATACAACAATGACACCCTGACTATTGTATTCGATATCAATAATTGCCAGCCAGAGAAAATATATATAGTTGACCTTAAAATATATACCTCAGATGGTAACGAAGTCATTGCTTCGGGATTTAGCGGCGATCTGGGTGATAATATTAAGTGCGGTAATAACAAAAAGATTATCTGGAGTCTCGCCAGGGATAATTACCAGATTAATGATGATATTGAAGTTCAGATCTTTGCTGATGAGGTTGTTATTAATTTGCAGTCTGAAGAAAAAACAGAGATTGCAGAAAAACCCATGGATAATGTTGCTACATCATACAGCAGGGGAAATATTATTGCATCATCACTGGTTCTGCCTGGTCTGGGTCAGAAAAAAGCCAGCAGGAAATCCGGTCACCTTTTTCTCAGTGTGCTGGGCTATGGAAGCCTGGCAACTTCAGGCTATTTTTTTATGGATTATAATAAGAAATATGACCTGTACATTGAGGCTGCCTCACCAACTGAGAGCGACAGGCTGTTCCTTGAATCTGAAGATTCATATAAACTTTCAAAATACTTCGTTTATGGCGCTGCAGGGATCTGGACTGTCAATCTGATCTGGTCTGCTGTCATACCAACTACTAAGAGAAATAATATGGCAGTTGGTATATCCCCTCTGAATTCAGGAGGAATTGAGTTAAGTGCAAAATGGACATTTTAATCTTAAACCCATGAAAAATTGTATAATAAAAATATCTCTTCTCATACTGTTGCTTTTTTGCTCAGCAGGACTGGACGCACAGATAAAAAGCACACGGGCAAAAATCTCTATAAATAACCTGCCTGTAAAAGAACATGTCATTACTGAGATTAAGCTGCATCAACCCAACCTTGATGAGACAAAAGTCTTTGTAACCCATGAAGGCTCATTCGAGCTGGCCGGTGAGATTGAATCCGATGATATAAATTACCAGGTAAGTATCAACAGTGCAAATGTTATAAACCGTGATGGTAATTTCTTCTGGCAAAAGGTAAACCTCCACCCGGGGTCAAATAACCTGAGTATTATTCTTTCAAAAGATGATAAAATTGAAAAGGAGTATCACTACAAAATCTTCTTTACTGCCCCCGTAACAAATCTTGCAGGCGGAGGCATCGATCCTGGGAAATACTATGCCCTTATCATTGGGATAAACAGTTACCCCGAAATGGGTGAGAATCTTGATAATGCAGTGAGAGACGCTACATCTATTTATGAAGTACTCGCCTCCAGGTATCTTTTTGAAAAAGAGAATATGAATCTGATGCTCAATCCGAAAAGAGAAGATCTCTATATAGCCTTTGATAACCTTAAATCGAAGGTAAAAGAGACAGATAACCTTCTTATTTTTTATGCCGGACATGGACTGTGGGAAGAGGATTCAAACCTCGGATACTGGTTGCCTTCTGATGCCAGAAGGGAAAACCGGGCAGCCTGGTTTCCAAACAGCTCATTGGTAGATTACCTCAAGGCTATCAAATCGCAACACACTCTCCTGATTTCAGATGCCTGTTTTGCCGGATCAATATTTAAGACCAGGAATGTTATGGAAGATGCTCCGGCCAGCATTGAGGAGATTTACAAAATACCCAGCAGGAAGGCTATCACCAGCGGCACGCTAACAGAAGTACCCGACCAGAGTGTTTTTATTAAATACCTTCTTGACCGATTAGAGAATAATACAGAAAAATACCTTCCTTCCGAGACTCTCTATAGTAGCCTCAGGCTTGCTGTAAGTAATAACAGTACCACAATACCAAGGACAGGTGTAATTCAAGGTGTAGGTGATGAGGGAGGTGATTTTATATTTATACTCAAACAATAGTCAGCAGATAATGAAGCAATTCCCTACCTGGCTCAAACTTTCAGCTATTGCATTGTTTACCTTACTTATAAGCGATTGTGAGAAGCCTGAAAGAGTTATTAAGCTCACAACAGTTAGTGCCTCGTTACAGGACATTGGTTATGACCAGGTTATACTGAAAGGGGAAATAACAGATATGGGTGACAGTCCAGCCACAGATCATGGGATAATGTATCGGAATATAAGCTCTTCAGTCACAACTTTCACAGAGATCTCACTCGGATCAAGAAATAGTAAAGGAATATTTCAGGCAATATTAAATGATCCCACGCCGGGAAGTAATTATGAATTTAAAGCATTTGCTTACGCCGGCGGTAAGAGTGTAGTCGGAGGTATTAAAAATTTCACATCCCTGTCGCTTACCGTACCGGGCACACCAACAATAGGAATAGCGACAGCCGGTAATGCACAGGCTACTGTTACATTCACAGCACCGATCAGTGATGGTGGCTCTGCAATAACCGGATACACGGTAACTTCAAGTCCGGATGGTTTAACAGCCGCCGGTACTGCCAGCCCTATTACAGTAACCGGACTTACCAATGGAACTGCCTATACCTTTACGGTAACTGCCACAAATGTAATTGGGACCAGTACACCAAGTACTGCTTCAAATTCAGTAACACCCACAGCAGCTTCCACTGTTCCGGACACACCAACAGGTGTATCAGCTACAGCAGGTAATGCACAAGCAACGGTAACATTTACGCCACCTGCAAATGATGGGGGTTCAGCAATAACCGGATACACGGTAACATCAAGCCCGGATGGTATAACAGCCGCAGGTACTACCAGCCCTATTACAGTAACCGGACTTACCAATGGAACTGCATATACCTTTACGGTAACTGCCACAAATGTAATTGGGACCAGTACACCAAG
>Ga0307378_10000711_pt1 | contig 56818 bp, 37 predicted proteins | sample UN1MG_FD_202238 | JGI IMG/M metagenome (GOLD analysis project Ga0307378, IMG submission 202238) | Soil microbial communities from Risofladan, Vaasa, Finland - UN-1 | ecosystem: Environmental > Terrestrial > Soil > Coastal area > Acid sulfate soil | place: Finland: Risofladan, Vaasa | collected... | reverse complement strand
GCCGCATCGGTCTCAAGACCCTCTCCACAACTCGCGCAGCGGTAGCATCTCATCAGGCGGGCCTCCGTCCGCGACCGTGCCCAGGCGCGTCCCTCTGACCCCAGCATGCCGAGTCTGGGCCAGCAAGTCAAGCGCTCTGCTGGCTCGCTGGTGAGGAAGGCGGGCAGGAGCCATCGGACACAAGGTAGGACATGGCGAGCCAGAGGCGAGCGGTTTGACTCGCCCGGCACGCGACTGCTAGAATGGGCCGAGATGGGAGGCGAGGGAAGTCCATGGCCGCGCCGCGGAAAGGCTATCGCTATATCCAGCCCGAAGCCCTGGCCCGAGTGGCACGGCTCAATCTCGTGGCGCGCTCGGTGGTCGAGGGCTTCATCTCAGGCCTCCATCGCAGCCCCTTCCGCGGCTTCAGCGTCGAGTTCGCCGAGCACCGCGAGTACATGCCCGGCGATAATGTCAAGGACGTGGACTGGCAGGTGTTCGGCCGCACCGACCGCTTCTATGTGAAGCAATACGAAGAAGAGACGAACCTCAAGGCGCACATCCTCCTCGACGTGTCGAGCTCGATGTCCTACAAGAGCGACGAGCACGGGCTGACGAAGCTGGAGTACGCCTGCTACCTGGCCGCGTGCCTGAGCTACCTGATGATCCGCCAGCAGGACTCGGTGGGGCTGGTGTGCTTCGACCGGGAGATTCGCCACTACATTCCGCCGCGCGCGACGAGCACGCACCTGAGCCTGGTGCTCCGCCACCTCGAAACGCTTCAGATGGGCACGGGCGTGACCACCAATGTCTCGAAGACGTTTCACGACCTGGCCGAGTTCATCCGCCGCCGCGGGCTGCTGATCGTCCTGTCCGACCTCTACGACGACCCGAAAGAGGTGATTCGCGGCCTCCGGCACTTCCGCTACAAGAAGCACGAGGTCATCCTGTTCCACATTTTCGACAAGTGGGAGCTGGATTTCCCGTACCGCAAGCTGTCGGACTTCGTGGACATGGAGACCAACGAGGAGCTTCAGGTGGACCCGCGCTACGTCCGCGAGGAGTATCGCAAGCAGGTCCAGGCCTTCATTGACGGTTATCGCCGCGACTGCTCGACGAGCCGCATCGAGTACGTGCAGACCGACACGTCGGTGCCCTACGACTTCATGCTCTTCGCGTATCTGGCGAAACGCAAGAGGCTCTTCTGATGCCCTTCCTTTATCCCTTTTACCTCCTTGGCACGATCTTTGCCGGCATCCCCATCATCATCCACATGATCCACCGCCGGCGTGCGCCGAAAGTGCTGTTTCCCACTCTCCGCTTCCTAAGGGCATCCAATGAGCGGACTTCGCGGCGGCAGAGGATTCAGGACCTTTTCCTCCTGTTACTGCGGGTGTTACTTTTCATCCTCCTCGCGCTCGCGCTGGCGCAGCCGTTTCTGGGGCGGCGCCGCTGGGGCTTCGGGCAGCGCATCCACGCGGTGATCGTGCTCGACAACTCGTACTCGATGGGGACGGAACACGAGCGGAAGGCCCGGTTCGCGGTGGCCAAGGACCTCGCGTCCGCGGCCCTCGAGGGCATCCCGCCCGCGGGCAGCCAGGTCGCCCTGCTCCTCTCCGTGCCGCCCCACGGCCATCCCAGGCCGTTTCTCACGGCCGACCGCGAGGCGCTGCGCCGCGACATCCTCAAGGCCCCCCTGTCCCAGGGCCGCGCCGACATGACCGCCGCCGTCCAGCAGGCCTACGACCTGTTGGCCGAAGGCGAGAACAAGGCCCCGACGATGGAAATCTACGCCATAACGGATCTGCAACGCAACGCCTGGTCCGCCCCCCGCCCCCTCGAGGACAAGCACAAGACCCCCCAGCCCACGCTCATCGTGGTGGACGTGGGCCGCACCGACTACCGGAACCTCACGGTCACCGACATCGCGGTCCGCGGCGGCGCGCGCGTCCGCAACCGGCCCGTCTCCGTCCAGGCCCGAATCCACAACCACACCGTCGCCAAGGCCACCGTCAACGCCACGTTCTACGTAGACCGATCGAAGCAGGCCAACCAGCAGCTCGACATCCCCCCCGGCCTCACGATCACCGCCTCCTTCAACCACACCTTCACGGAGCCCGGCATCCACAACGGCTGGGTGCAGATTGACGACGATTCGCTCGCGCTCGACAACCGCCGCGACTTCTCCATCGAAATCCAGGACCACCTCCCCGCCCTCGTCGTCCGCGACAGCCAGCCGGTCATCCCCCAGCTCGACCCGACCTTTTACGTCTCGAAGGCCCTCGACCCCTTCGGCGACGACCCCGCCAAGCCCCGCTCCCTCGTCCAGACCACCCTCACCGAGCTCGACAAGCTCACCCACGATCTCCTCCAGAAATTCCGCGTCGTCGTCCTCGTGGACCCCGGGGCGCTCCAGAGGTCCCAGATCGCCGTCCTCCGCCAATACGTGCGGCGCGGCGGCCGACTCGTCCTCTTCTGCGGCCCCAACCTGCGCCCCAGGGCCCTCACCGACTTCCTCCGCGGCGACGACCCGACCAATGCCCTCCTCCCCGTCGAAATCGGCGACCCCCGCCAGGGCCTCCTCGACCGCAAGAAGTTCGAAACCCTCGTCAACCTCGACGAAAAGCACCCCGCCCTCCAGGTCTTCAAGGGCTACCGCCTCCCCCAGACCGTCAAGGTCTACAACGCCGCCCCCATCGCCGTCCCCCAGAACTCCCCCGTCAAAATCCTCATCGGCCTCAGCGACGGCAATCCCTTCCTCCTCGAAAACCGCTTCCACGAGGGACGCGTCCTCCTCTTCGCCACGTGCACCGACCCCGACTGGTCGAACCTCGCCGCCAGCCGCTTCTTCCTCCCCCTTCTCCACCGCGTCGTCTACTACCTCACCGAGCGCGAGGACGTCGAGGGCACCCACGTCGTCGGCGCACCCGTCAGCATCGCCCTGCGCGACATCCTCCGCCCCGTCGCCGTCCAGATCCGCGACCCCAGCGGCGAGATCACCGACCTCCAGGCCAAGCCCGAGCCCGCCAGCGGCCTCACCCGCGCCACCTACACCCGCACCGACAAGCGCGGGGCCTACGTCTACCTCGTCCTCGACCCCGCCCGTCCCGCCGAGAAGGACGCCGCCGCCGAGGCCAAGGCCGAGGCCGAGCGCGGCTTCGTCGTCAACCCCGACCCCGCCGAGGGCGACCTCGGTCGCATCCCCGAGAGCGAGCTCCGCACCCTCCTCGAAGGCCACGTCGTCCAATACGTCGGCCCGCCCGACAGGGCCTCCCCCGACCTCCTCAAGGCCGCGGTCGACAAGATTCGCCAGGGCGTGCCCCTCCGCGACCTCATCCTCTACATCGTCCTCTTCATCGCCATCTTCGAGACCTTTTTCGCCAACAAAGTCGTCCCCGCCTTCCAGCGTGCCGAGGAGCGCGGCACCGCCCCCGCCCCCGCCGAGGCCTGAAGAAATCTGGGAAGGAACTTCTTGGAAGACAGTTCCTCCCCACACCCCTCTTCAAGAACTTCTACCTTGGGCTGCGGCATTCGGGCCTTGCTCGAATGCCGCAGCCCCGTGCGGGAGTTCTTGGGAAGGAGGGGGCCGGGGAGGGAACCTTTCCTGCAAGAAAGTTCCCTCCCCGACCTAACTCGTTCCCCATCAGCCACTTAGCCCCATTCCGCCCCTCATGCGCAAAATCGGTCGTTTTTCGACACCGCCCTTCATTTTCCGACACGCCTTTGGTGGTGGAGATGCGGCCTCAACTCCGCCTTCGCCCGGACCCCATGCCATCCCCGCCTGCCAAAGGAACGTCGGCGTGCCATGCGATGCGACAGCCTTTGGGAGTGCGGCGGCAGAGCCTGGCCCGAGGCCCCCGAGGGCACGCCGCTTTGGATCTCGCCGCAAGCACCCCTGGGCGTTGACAGGCCAGCACGAGCGGCACACAATCGCCGTCGCTGGAGCGAGATGGAGAAGCACACCGAGGGAGCCGTCCCGCCCAAGTCGCGAACGACGCCTCGGTGGGGCGGCTTCTGGGTTTCAGTAATCCAGTGGGGTGACCCTGGTATTGTAGCCCACGAAGTGGGCGAGCCAGTCGTAGCCCAGGGCGACCAAGGGGAGCCCTGGGAAACCGGGCCCCATGCATGAGCCCCTGAAAGGGGCGATTCATGGCCTTCTGAATCGCCCCCGTTCGGGGGCTCCCCTGGGGGCGCGGGAGTCCTTCTCCTGGATTCCGCGTCCGCGGGTCTGTCCGCTTCGGTTCCCCTTGGCGGCCTTGGCGTCTTGGCGGTCGGCCTTTTTCGGCCCCCGCGACCGGGAGAACGAGCGAACCGCCAAGACGCCAAGAACGCCAAGGGACCAGCCAGCCCCGAGGCCCCGAGCGCACGCCGCCTTGAGTTCTGCCGCAAGCACCCTCCGGGCGTTGACAGGCGGGCAGCGCCGGCATACAATCGCCGTGGTTGGCACGCGACCCAGGCAAGGGACACGTGACCTGAGCTGCAGCACCCATCCCAGGAGCCGCAGACCTTGGAGCGGCTGTCAGCGGTCATAGCACTGTGCGCAAGTCCACTCGCACTCGGAGCGATACTGGACCGGTTGCTGAGGACGAAGGACAAGGGAAGACTACACGACTGGCTCTTGACTTACTGGGTTCTCCTAGATGAGATGCGGATCCCGGACATGCCGAAGCGTTTGGCGCTGGACGCACTGAGGCTTCTTCGGCGCATCTTCGGGCAGAGAATACTGTGCCTGCGCTTTCTTGTCGTAGCTGGCCTCTTGAGCACGATCCTCACAACACTATCCTTGGTAGTGGGGAATCTCGTGGGAGACCCCTTGCCTCTGAGCCCCTGGCAACCAAGAGATATGCGACACTTGCAGATCACTCCGGCGGGGTTTCCCCTCCCCTGGTGGTTCATCCTGTTCATGTATGCGAACAAGCTTGTGTTCGATACAGCCACAGGAGTAGTCACGGTATTCATACTGGGAAGGCTGGCTTCGTCCGGGCTCGCCGCCCGTTTCTTTTATCTCGCTCTGGGTCTGATTGCCGCGGCCATCCTGGCGGCTGGCGCGCTGGCCTCACTTTTCGCTTTCCTGATCCTGCCGGCTTTGTGCATGGGCTGGTTCGGTTTCGCAGCATACGGCTGGCTGGTGATCGGCACTGTATATGTCGTTCTGACGAATCCTGTCTTCAGCCCCATGGCTGCGCTTTTCTTGTACGCCTCGTCGGCACTGATCCCAACGACCATCCTGATTCTCGTTCTGGGTATTCTTCTGATTTCCAAGCCGCTCCTGCCATTCGGTCGCTGGGCGGCCAAGTTCCTGCTTGAGCGAGCAACAGAGGACGCACCTGGCAAGCTGGCCATTTTCACGCTGACCGGCTCACTCGTTTCGGCCATTGGAGTCCTGCTAAGCGTTGTCCCCAACTTGTTGCGGCTTCTCCAGTAGTCGCTTTGGTGTTCAGGGAGCATGGTTACATTATGTATTCTCTCCGTGAACGCCGGCTGCGCGAGAGAGCGATGGGCGTCACGCCCAAGCAAGGGGAATATCTGGCCTCCATCTGCTACTACACGAAGCTCCACGGCCGGGCGCCGGCCGAGGCGGAGATGGAGAAGTTCTTCCGCGTCTCGCCGCCCACGGTGCACCAGATGGTGCTGACGCTGGAACGGGCGGGGCTCATATCGAGAAGCCCAGGCGTCGCTCGGTCCATCCGCTTGCGGGTCGGGAAGGACGACATCCCGCCGCTCGACTGAAGCCGTTTCCCAGGTAGCTTGCGCCAGGGCAGCCGGGCGCGGGGGTCCTTCTCCTGGATTCCGCGTCCGCGGGTCTGTCCGCTTCGGTTCCCCTTGGCGGCCTTGGCGTCTTGGCGGTCAGCCCATCTTCTGCCCGCGCGACAGGGAGAACGAGGGGACCGCCAAGACGCCAAGAACGCCAAGGGAGAGCGAAAGCACGCCACCGAAGCGCGGCGACGATAATTGCACACTTGTACAGGTCTGCAATTATCTCTGCCCGATCCCCTTTCGCGTCCGTTCGCGTGTTTCGCGGGCATGAGTCTCTGCGATTCGCTCGCAAGGGGGCAGGGAGCGCTACGGGGCTTTGCGCGGGGGAGCCTGCGCGCTATGATGGCCTGACTGCTGGCGGATACGTGGAACGTCGTTCAGGGTGATTCGCAATCGAGGCCCCCATGCCCCCCTCCCCCCGCATCGCGGTGATGCTCGACCCCGACAAGCTGGGCTTTCGGGAGGGGGAGACTCTGCGCGGGATCGCACAATATGCCGAGGCCGTCGGCCGGCAACTCGTGCTCGATCGCTACCCGCTCAAACAGCCGCCAGGCACCTTCGCCGGTATCCTGGTGCCAGCCCACAGGTTCATTGACAAGGCCGTGGCCCGCTGCAGGGTGCCAGTCGTCTTCATCTCCTGGCACAACCATTCCGCCGGCCATGGCAAAGTGTTCGAGAACCGGCACGAGGCCGGGCGGCTCGCCGCCAACCACCTCCTGGAACGCGGCTATCGCGCCTTCGCTTACCTCGGCTTCGCGCGGCACACGCAGTCCTACATCGAGCGCCAGGCATTCGCCCAGGCCCTCCGCCGGTTAGGCCGCCGCCCTCAGTCTGCCTGCACATTCCAGCAGTACGCCACTATGGAGAGCTGGCTGCGTAGCACGAGCACGTGGCTCAATGACTGGCTTGGCGGGTTCGAACTCCCCGTGGGCATCTACGTGGCGCGGCCGGGGTTCGCGCGCGTCCTGGCCCAGCTCGCGCTGGCACGCGGGCTGCGGATTCCAGAGGACGTAGGCATCATCGCGGCCGACGATGATCCCGCGCTCCACGCGCTGACGCCCGCACTCACGAGCATCCGCTTCGACTATGCGGAACTGGGCACCCGCGCCGCCGAGCTGCTCGACCGCCTGATGCACGGCGAGGCGGCGCCACGGGGCAACGTCCTCATCGAGCCGACGCTCATCCCGCGGCGGAGCACCGACCGCCAGGCGCTGGCCGACGACCTGGTGGCCCGCGCCCTGTGGTTCATTGACGACCGCCGCACGGAGCCGATTGACGCGCGCCAGGTGGCCGCCGGGCTGGGCGTGACGCAACGGACGCTCGAACGCCGCCTCCGCGCGGCCGGCCGCGGGACGATCGCGCAGGAGATCGCCAAGGCGCGGGTCGAGCACGCCAAGCTGCTGCTCGAGGACCTGGCCCGCAGCCGCGTGCGCGCCCAGCGGCGCCGCCGCGGGCGAGGGCCCGTGCAAGTCGTCTTCGACGGCCCGCCCGCGGACCCCGAGGGCGAGGGCTGGCGCGAGTGGCACGAGGACCCTCGCCGCCGTGCCGCCCTCGTGGAGACGCGGCCCGACGGCACGGAGTGGATCCGCCGCCATCCCCTCCCCATGCCCGACACCCCGCTCGCGCGCCGCGGATGGGCCGGCCTGGCCGGCGTGGCCCACGGCGCCGGCTTCCGCAGCGTCTCGGCCCTCAGCCGCGCCTTTCACCGCTACGCGGGCATGCCGCCCACCCACTGGCGGCGCGGGCCCGCCTCCGGCTCCGAAAGGCCGACATGAGCAGGGCGCGTTGCGCAGGTGACGCGGGCGCCCCAGAGCATCGGCAGGACGGCGGGCCATCCGCCCGCCGCGAGCATGCTCGTGTCCTCCAGGCGAGGTTGGGCGCTTCGCACCCATCCTGGCGCAAGCGATGCTACGGAGCCACGTCAATGACGAAGCGCTGGGTCGCGCTGCCCACCTGCTCCAGGCGGGTGGAGAGGACCTTCTCCTGTCCCCAGCTCAAGGCGCGCTCGTCCAACTGGCGCCTCTCCCGCTCCAGGGTGACGCTCACGACGACTTCCGCCTTCCCCGGGGCGTCCGGCGTGCCGGAGAGCGCCCCGGTGGCATTGTCGCTCTTGAGCCAGGCCGGCCCCTTCTGGAGCGCGAACCTGGGCTTCTCGATGTCCCAGAAGCTCACCGTTTCCTTCCCGCCGACGACCCGCATCCTCAGGTCGCCCAGCGAGCGAATGGCGACTGGCTGATAGCGGTACTCCGCGCCGACCTTCGCCGCGGCGGGCGGCGTGCTGAAGAGGAACGGCCTCGGGGCGGCGGCATAGTCGGACGGCCCGCTTCGCTTGCCCTGCTCGTCCACGGCCACCACGCGATAGAAGGCTTTGTTGGCGTTGGGTTGGCGGACGTCCATGCCCACGACGGCCAACTCGGTCGCCGGCGTCTCACACATGAAGTTCGCGGGGAAGGGCGAGGCGAGCTCTTTGGATATGCCGACGTTGACCTGGTACGGCTCGTCGCTGACTGAGAAGCCCTTCTCGTCGCTTCCGTAGACGCGGTACTTCGTGGGCCGGCGACCTGCGGGGTTGGGCTTCCAGCGGAGCGTCCCGACGCCACGGTTCTGATCGAAGTCCAACGCCACGTCCACGGGCGGGGCCGTGCCGCGGGGGGTGAAGCTCCACGTCCTGCTCCACGCTCCCCACACGCCCTTGCCATTCTTGGCCCGGACGCGCCAGTAGTACTTCCTGTCGGGCGTCAGGAGGCCCGGATGAGGCAGGGCATACTGGGCCTTCCCCTTGTCGGCGGTCCGGGAGATGAGCTTGTAGAAGCTCATCGAGAGCGGCCATCTCATATCCGCGCGGGCCGAAAGCTCGAAATGGTAGTCCGCGATCTTGTCGCCGTCGGGATCCTTGGGCGGCGTCCACTCGAAGACGACGTCCGTGCCGTTGCTCTCCCCGCCATCGGGTGGCGAGATGGCGCTGGGCGGCGGCTCCGGCGGCTTGGAGGCCGAGCGTTCGACCCATTCGTGCGTGATCCGCACCTTGCGCTCGCCCGACGACTGGTCGGTGTAGACGAACGTGTTCTGGCCGACGCCCATCGCCGGCAGTGAGGGCGGCGCCATCTGTACGTCGGCGACGATCGCCAGGCGTTTGAGCCGGGCCGCGCCGGCAAGCTGGCAGCGAAGCTGGCACTCGTAGCGCGCGGGGCCGCCGGGCGGGAAGAGAGCGTCGAGACTGCCCCCCGCTTCCCTCCACGACTTCCCATCCCAGGACAACTCGAGCTTGGCGTCAGCGCCCTCCGCCTCGAGCCGCCCGCCGACGAAGACGTAGGGGCTGCGAATCGCCCAGACGATGGTGCCCGTCTTGCCTTCCTCGGCGGCCAGGCCGTCGGGGCCGGCCGTGACGTTCTCGACGCTGGCCGCGCCCTTGCGCCAGGTCGGCTTCGTGAAGTCCGGGCGGTACTCCCACAGGCCGTTGCAGATCGTGTCGGGGTACAGGGCTTTGGCCGCGCCGTGGAGCTTGGGCGGGCTCAGGTGGCCCCAACGCCAGGTGAGCGCCTCGCCGGGGCGAAGCACCAGGTTCATCGTGGTGTCGGCCTTGCAGTTGCGCTCGCCCGTCACCTCGCCCTCAAACACGTAGAGCGACGCCATTCGTTCGTCGCTCGGGCGGTGGTCCTGGAAGAGGATTCCCTGCGAGTGGGTCCGCTTGACCAGGTCGTGGTCGCGGACGATGTCCTGCTCGCCGGCCACGGTCTCGTTGTCCCGCAGCAGGTACACCGAGTGCAGGTCGCCATCGAAGAAGTGCCAGCGGCCGTCGTAGAATGCCTGCGAGATGCAATGCCCCACGGCTCTGGCCGGAGCCGCCTTGAGGCCGGCCTTGCGCCACAGGCCGGCCAGGCAGATGGAGTCGTTGCCGCAGGTGTTATAGCCATAGACGTTGAAGACCTTCACGGGATCGCCAAGCTCGTTGTTGTCGCCACCGAAGTGATAGCGATGCCGAATCTCCTGGAACCAGAGCGCGAATGCCTTCTCGTGGTCCGTGCTGCCGGCGGGGACCGCCGCCGCCACGATCTCGCCGAGGCTTCGGAAGTCGTTGCGGCCGTTCGAGAGCCAGGGATTGGCCACGTCGGTCTCGCCCACGTTCTCCAGACGCGCCGAGCGGTTGGACTCCCAGGTCTGCTCGCAGGCCCCCTCTCTGGACATTCCGCAGCCCATAGGCGAGCGGCAGTTCCGGCCGTCCATGGTCCCGCCCTGCGTGATGCGGTACTCGTGCCGGCCGGCGCGTGCCTCCTCCACGTGGCGCTTCGCCACGTCGGTCGGGTGGGTGTTGGACGCCCAGGGCTCCAGCGCTGCGACGGGCGCCGGTTGCGCCTTGCACAGTGCCCGCGCCAGGCCAACCACCACAAGGGCCGCCACGGCAAGCCAGGGAATGCGGCTCGATCCCATGTGCGTTACCTCGTGCCTCCATGCTTACGCTGAAGCTGCGAACGCCGGCCACTGCGTTATCATGCACCCTCGGCGCGAACGCGTCAAGTGCCCTTCGGAGCCGGCCTCACACCGAGATCAGGAAACGGGAACAGACTGGACACGGTCTTGGCGGCGCTCCATGCCTTGTCGCCCGACAAGCGCTTGAAGCTGGCAGCCATGTGGCTCCGTGAGGGCAAACGCCAAGCCCCGAACGGTTGAGCGCGCTCCGACGGAGCGACCCGGCCTTGAGAGCCAGGGTGCTGGTCGCGCGGTTGGAGTCCAACGCCATCGCTTGGGCCCTCGTCCGGAGGCCACCGGTAAGGTGGCGGCTCACCTCGGAGCATAATCCTTTCCAGGCCACATGTTCGCCGGTGCGCATGCTCCAGGCGGGGTGGTCGCGAACACCGGAGTCTCACGCCGGCGAGCGCGGCTGTCGAGATTTGCTTGAACCCGGTATACTGTCTGCGGGGGAGCTGGGCGAGGAGGTGCGCGATGACGCAACGGGTCGCTGCCTATCTACTGATCCTGCTCGCCGCGGCTCGCGGATTCGGCGAGGAGAGGAACCTCGCCCGCGGTCGGCCCTACACGCTGAGCCCCCGGCCCAACTACCGGTACTGCACCGACCCCGGCGACGCGACGCAGCTCACCGATGGCGTGCGAACCGAGGGCTACTTCTGGACGCAGAAGACGACGGTGGGTTGGAGCGGCGGGGCGCCAGCCTTCGTCACGATCGACCTTGGCCGCGTGCATCCTATCGGCGGCGCGTCCTTCCGCACCGCGGCGGGCGTGGCGGGGGTTGAGTGGCCGGCGTCCCTGGCCGTCTTCACGAGCGACGACGGGAAGCAGTGGGATGCGGCGGGCGACCTGGTGGAACTCTCGGAGGCCGGCGCGCCCCCGCCGATCGGCAAGCACGCCACGCACGCCTTCCGCACGGGCAAGCTGCGGACCCACGGGCGCTTCGTTCAGCTCGCCTGCGTGCCGACAGGCCCGTATCTCTTCGTGGATGAGATCGAGGTGTTCGAGGGCGATGCCGCGCTCCTCCAGGAGCCGCGCCGGCGCGATGCCCTCGCCAGCGTGCCGCAGTTCATGGACACCCTTCAGCTCACCCGCCTGCTGAAGGCCCAGCTCCGCCGCGACCTGGCCGCAGCACGCGAGGACATCGAGTCGCCCGAGATGCCGGCCGCAGACAAGGGCACACTGCGCAAAACGGCGCAAGAGTTGGAGCAGCGCATCGCCGCGATGCCCGTGGTCTCGCCCGAGGGCTTCCGCGCCGTGTTGCCCATGACCGACCTGGAGCGCGACATCTTCCGCCTCCAGGCCGCCGCCTGGCGCGCCCAGGGCAAGCCGCCCCTTCGCGTGTGGAAGTCGCATCGCTGGGACCCTCTCGACCCCTCTGCCGAGCCAGGGAAGAACGCGCCCCCGCCCGAGCTCCATGTTGCCCTGATGAGCCACGAGTGGCGCGCCGATGCGCTCGACCTCACCAACGCCTCCGAAAGCGACCGTCAGGTCCGCGTGCGGGTGGACGGCCTCCCGGGGGGCACAAACCCTGACTACCTGACCGTCCACGAGGTTCTGCACGTGGGCACACGGCATTTTGTGGCCGTGGCGGCGGCGCTGCCCCTGGCCCGACGCGATGGCGACGCCTGGGCCGTCACCGTGCCCGCCGGCATGGCGCGGCAGGTCTGGTTCTCCTTCCACCCGACGGACGTGAAGCCTGGCACATACAGCGGGCGAGTGCTCCTGGACGATGGCTCGGGCCGCCGTCCCGTGCCGCTCACCCTGCGCATCGCGCCGCTCCGCTTCCCCGACGAGACGACGCTGCGCCTCGGCGGATGGTCGTACACCAACGAGGAGCGCATGTACGGCGTTACGCCGCAGAACCGCGAGGCGCTGGTCAAGCTTCTCCGGGAGCACCACGTGAACGCGCCCTGGGCCACGCGGCGCGCCTTGCCCGACGGGAAGTACGACGGCGAGGGCGACCTCGTCGAGCCGCCCGACACGGCTAACCTCGATGCCTGGGTGAGGCTTTGGCCGGGGGCGCGGCAACACATGGTCTTCGTTGCCATCGGCGACTACGGCAGCGTGCGCAGCGCCTTCGCGGGCTCCGAGGCCGGCACGCCGCTGTTCACCAGGAAGGTGGGAGCCTGGATCCGCTTCTGGGCCGACCACATGCGGAAGACGGGGCTGAAGCCCGGCCAGCTCGGGCTCCTGCTCGTGGACGAGCCGAACCGCAAGGAGCAGTACGACGCCACGGTGGCCTGGACGCGGGCCATCAAGGCCGCCGAGCCCGATGTCCTCGTGTGGGTGGACGCAGTGCCCCAGGAGTTGGAGACCTGCCGCGAGATGCTCGCCGCCGTGGACGTGCTGGTGCCGAACCGCGCCGCGTGGCTCCAGAAGGACGATGCCTACCGCAAGCTCTTCCTCGATCAGCGGGGGGCCGGCCGCCAACTCGGATTCTACTCCTGCTCCGGCCCCGCCCGCACCTTCGACCCCTACTCCTATTACCTGCTCCAGCAGTGGCACGTGTTCGCCATCGGAGGCCGATGGGCAGGCTTCTGGGCATTCGGGGACAACGGCGGGACGTCCTGCTGGAACGGATATGTCGCCAAAGGCAACGGCCCCTACTGCCCGCTCTACCTCGATGACGCCTCGGTCACGACCGCGAAGTACCTGGAGGCCGTCCGCGAGGGCGTGCAGGACTACGAGTACCTGGCCATGCTCCGCGACCGCATCGCGGAGTTGGAGCGCACGAGGCCCGACCACCCGCGCCTCGCCGAGGCGAAGAAGCTCCTCGCCACGGCCCCTGACCGCGTGCTGAACGCCGAGGGCGCAATGGAATACCGCTGGGACACGCCCAAGGACCGCACCCTTGCCGACCGTGTGCGGGTCGAGATTCTCGATATGCTCACCGCGCTGGGGGACAGACAACGGTAGACTGCCAGTGAGGAAATGCCCGCAGGAGCTGATCCCGTGCCGGCAGGGTCCGTGAGCTCGTCCGGGGCGACTACATGGACCGCTGCGAGAACGTCCTCCTCATCGGCAACTCGGGCACCGGCAAGACCCCACCTTGCCACCGCCCTCGGCTTCGCCGCCGGCCAGCAGGGACGGCGCGTGCGCTTCTTCACCGTCACCGGCCTGGTCACCACCGACCTCCCGTTCGAGGCCTGGACCGAGGTCCTGGGCACCGAGCGGCTCACGGGAGCCCTGCTCGACCGCCTGACGCACCACATCCACATCCTGGAGGCCAACGGCGAGAGCCACCGACTGCGCGAGTCGCGGCGCCGACTCCGGCAAGAGGGCTTGACAACAGGTGGAGGCGTGTGTATGGTGTTGTTTAATCGCCGACATCAACTCACGTCTGCCAACCGCGCCAGTCTGGCCAGCCCCAGGTTCCCCGCGGCGAACGGAGGAAGGCATGGCTCCCAACCCGGCGACACGCCTGACGAGCCGCGTGGTTCCCGAGGCGAGGGGCAACCGTCCGCGCAGGGGCAACGCGCGGACGATTCGGGAGGTCAATGACTTACTGGTGCTGAACTGCCTGCGCGAGCACCAGCCCATCGCGAGCATTGATATCGCCCGGAAGCTGCACATGGAGCCGGCAACCGTCTGCAAGGTGATGCGAAGGCTCACCGAGGCAGGGTTTGTTCGAGAGGGTGATGTGGGCCAGGCCGGGCCTCGCGGTGGACGCAGGCCCCGCCTGCTCCATCTGGAGGAGCGTGCCAGGCTCATCATTGGGATCGACATGGGCTATCCAGGGGGCCGCGGCATTGTCATGGACCTCGGCGGGAAGGTGCTGCATCGGGTCTCCGAGGCGGCAGTCCCGGACCCGGCCGAAGGGGTGCTGAGCATCGTCGGGCAGCTATTGGCCCGCCTGTCCAGGAAGGAGCGCGAAAAGGTCGCCGGGGTGGGGATCGGAGCGCACGACGCCGTCTACGAGGCAGGGGTGATGCTGGCTCCTGGGGGCCGGGTGCCTGTCGCGGAGATGGTGGCGAGGCGCTTCGGCGTGGATGCCTTCGTGGACGAGAACACGAACGCTTTCGCGATGGCGGAGAAGCACTTCGGCTTCGGCCACGGCGCCTCGTCGTTCCTGTGCCTGTGGTACCGGCACGGGGTGGGCCACGCTCTGGTGATTGATGGCAAGCTCTTCCGCGGCGCCCACAACTCCTTCGGGGAGACGCGGCACTACGTGATTCCTGATCGCCCGGAGAACAGCCCCGAGGATCCGGTGGGCACCGTGGAGGTCCGACCCCAGGCGATCACCGCAATCGCCGCACGTCTCGCACGAGAGGCAGGGCCGTTTCTCACCGCCGCGCTCCAGAAGGACTCAAAGGAACGACCCGAGGAAGTGATCGCCGCCGTCGCACAGGGCATCGAGGCGCAGGACCCCGCGACGATGAAGGCTGTTGATGAGATCGCCAGGGCCATGAGCGTGAGCACTTCGCTCCTCGGTGACCTCTTCGACCCCGAAGTCCTGATCATCGGGGGGCCAGTGACGCGGTGGGGAGCCCCAATGCTGGAGCTTCTACGGGGCCACGTTGCCGAACTGGCCGACACGACAGCTACGCGAGAGGGGCCGCCGAGGCTGGAGTTCACCCGCCTGGGCGACGACGTCATTGCCCTTGGCGGAGCGGCGCTGGTCATGGAGCGCCTGTTCGAGGCAGTGGGCATCACCGTGGCTCCGTAGGGAGTGAGGCCCTCAGGGCGCCGCGGTCAGGTCGGAGGAATGGAACATGCGAAACCGGACAATCCGCAGGGTTGAGCGGGGCTGGCTGTGCGCCGCAGTGCTGGCAGCGGCCGTGCAGTGGACGGCTCTTGCCGCCGAGAGCGTCACGCTGACGTTCCGGGCCGGCAATGGCAAACCCGAGAGCGCCTTTGAGGACGTCAACGTCGTCCAAAGCAAGAAGCCGGACGCGATTGAGCGCTTCTGGACCCGGCGGCAGCCCACCGCGGCCGTGGACCGCCGCTGGGACGGGACCAGCGACGCGTACTACCTGATTCGCTTGCCCGCGCTGCTTGGGATCAAGAGCGGCCAGGTGCCGGCCGACCCCAAGCTGGTCGTGAAGGGGCTGCTGCGGCTCGTGCGCATCCCGACGGCCGGCTACTTCCCCGAGGGCTGGCAGCCCACGGAGAAGCAGAAGGTGGCCTTCACGGTCCATCGGCTGACCGATCCCGACGGCTTCGGCCCGTGGCGCATGCCGCCCGAGGCCGAATGCCCGCCGAGGTCGAGGATCCCGTTCATCGGCGTCTGCGGCGCGTTCCGCGACGGGCGGTCGAGCTTCCACGATCCCCGCAAGTCGCTCCTGATCCCCGCAGGGAGGCCCTGGAGGAAAGAGGCGGCTGCCGGCCTCGACGCCGGCGTGCTCGCCGAGGACTCGACCCTTCCCTACAGCCCCACGAGCCTCGTCTACGAGTTCGATGTCACCAAGAGCCTGAAGGCCTGGGCAGCCGGCGAGGTCAACGACGGCTGGGCCATCCAGGTGAGCAAGGACACGAACGTCAGCGGGCGCTTCGACTTCCTGTTCCACACGTCGCTGGCGGAGAAGGAGGAGAACAGGCCGATGCTCACGGTTGTGGTTCAGCCGCGGCCCTTCGAGGCCCGCTGGCGCGCTCAGGCGCACGTCAAACACCCCTTCTACCTCACCCGCGACGACGTCGCGCGGGCCAAGGGGCACATCGAGAAGCACGAGTGGGCGAAGGAGGCAGCGCAGTCCATCCTCCGCGCGGGCGGCCAGTGGGCAAAGATGAGCGACGCGGAGATCGGGGCCCTGATCCCGTCCCACGAGGACACCCGGCACAACATCAGCCGAGATGTCTGGAACCACGGGGAGCTGCTGGCCGCGGCCTCGCGCGCCTACGCCCTGACGGGCGACAAGCGCTACGCGCGCCCGGTGGCCCTCGCGCTCGTGCGCCTCGCCCAGGCCTGGCGGCACTGGCCCATTGTCGGCGAGGATGGCACGGCCGCGACCGCAGGCCCCGGCCCCGGGAAGGCCGGCCCGCCTTACGCTCCGGCCGCTTACCGCGGCGCGAGCAAGTGGGCCGACCAGCTCCTGCTGATGTACGGCGGCATGGCCTACGACCTCACTTACGATAGCGGAGCGTTCGAGGAGATCAGCCAGGAGGAGCGATTCGATGCCAAGGGCCTCGTCGAGCAGGAGCTCTTCCGCGAGGGCGCCCAGTTCCTGCTCGACCACCAGATCGGCTACGGCAACTTCGACGGCTACCTCATCGGCGCGCTCATCTTCAGCTCCCTCAACTCGGGCGACCCCGACCTGGTGCACCGCTCGGTGGAGGTCTTCGACCTGCTGCTGACCAACTCGTTCTCGCGGGACGGCATGTGGTTCGAGGCCTGCGGCTACCACGGGCAGACGTGCAGCTTCTATCGCGCGCCCGAGGCCCTGCGCGGCTACAGCGACCCGCCCGGCTACACCCCGCCGAAGGGCCGGTCGCGGTTCGAGAAGCTTGACCCCTACGCGATGTGGCCCCAGCTTCGCACGATCTACCGCGCGCCCCTCGCGCTGGTCTATCCCGACAGGGATTGCCTCTATGTCGGCGACACCTCGACCGGCGAGTTCTGGGAGCCGCACCTCTACCGCATCGTCGCCGCGCGCTATGGCGACAAGGACCTCGCGCAGGTCGCCGGCAATGACCTCTTCCTCGGCCCGGGCGACACCAAGCCACCGGCGGGTATTCTCCCCGAGGTGACCCGAAGCCGCCTGCTGCCGGCGGCCGGCTTCGCCACCCTCCGCGCCGGCGAAGGGCTGACCGGGCAGACCGCCGCCATCCTGTCCTACGGCGATTTCGGCTCATCGCACGACCACACCGATGGACTCAACCTGGGCCTCTTCGGCAAGGGCCGCGAGCTGGCCGCCGACCTCGGCTACACCCACACCTACCTGCGCTACTCCTGGTCGGCGACCACGGCCAGCCACAACACCGTCCTCATTGACGCCAAGCTCCAGGAGCCCGGCCGAGGCGACCTGGTCTACTACTGCGCCGACGAGGGGGTAGCGCCGTCGGTGCAGGTCGCCGAGGCCACGATGCCCCGCGCGTATCCGCCCGCGAAGCTCTACAGCCGGTGCGTCAGCCTCATCACGCCAAGCGACGGCAACTCCTACATTGTCGACTTCTTCAGGGTCGACGGTGGGCGCCAGCACGACTTCATGCTCCACGGCCCCGCGACCCACAAGCAGAAGAAGCTGGCTGTCCAAGAGGGTGGGTTGAAGCCCCAGCGGGGAACCCTGGCCGGAGAGAATGTTGCCTACGCCGGCGGCCGCAAGGGCACCGGTTCGCAATACACGAAGAAGGACTGGTACAGCTACGTCACAGAGGTCCGGCGGGGAAAGGTCGCCGATAAGGCCCACTGTCGCTGGGAGTACGACGACGGCAGCGGGGTCGGCCTGCGCGGCACGTTCCTACCCGGTCCGGGCGCGGAACTGTTCACAGGCACGGCGCCCAGCCTCCGCCTCGACGATGGCAAGAAAAGCAACTACCACGACGCAAAGGCCATCGACCGGAACAGGATGCCCGTCATCTGCATCCGCAGGGTATCCTCAGCCGGCCAGCCCCTGCGCTCGACGTTCGTCTCTGTCCTCGAGCCCTACCGGGGCCAGCCGCCCATTCGCGACGTCAAACGGCTCGACCTTGGACACGGCATCGTCGGCATCAAGGTGCTCGCCAATGGCTCGACGCAGTACGTCTTCAATGGCTCGGATGGCCGGGGTGGTGAACTGGGAACGGGAGGAGCTGACGGAGTCAGGTTCAGCGGCCAGTTCGGCGCCGTCTCGCAGAGGGGGGACGATGTCGAGATGCTCTGCCTCGTGGGCGGCGGCGAGCTGAGCGGGCCGGGCTGGCAGGTCAAGCACTCGGGCAACATCGTCGCCAAGGTCGCAGCGCTCCGCGGCGATCTGACCGACGAGAAGGACAGTGCCATCGTCCTCGCCCCCGGGGCTCCGGCGCTCCCCGATGCGTTCCAGGGGCAGGTGGTGGTGTTGCGCCATCGGGACGGCACACACAGCGCGCACACCATCGCCGAGGTGACCCCAGAGGGCGGGAAGACTGCGCTCAAGCTTGCCGACCAGAGAGCGTTCCTGCTCAGCCGCTTCGTCGTGGACAGGGCCGAGGGCAACACCCTCCACACGCCCCACGCGCTTCGCCAGGCGGGCGACGGCTGGTTCGTCGGCAAATGGCTGACCTGCGACGGCAAGACCTATCGGATCACGAGTGTCCGCTCCGACGGCAGAGAGAACATCTACTGCCGCGGCTTCCTCGTGGATGTCGAGCCGGAAGGCGGCCAGATGCAGATCAAGCCAGGCGACACCTGCATCGTCCACGCCGCACGGCCCGGCGACGAGCTCATCCTCACCCATCGGACCTTCGTCAGGAAGCAAGCCCCCGGCCGCTATCTCGTCAGGGCCACCGCTACGAAGCTCACCCTGGCCCTGCCCGCCCCGGCGGGCCAGAGAAACGTCCGCTATCACGACAGCACCGGCTCCGTCCGCACTGCCGTCGGCCGAGAAGTCCAGACTGCGCAGGGTATCCGCGCCCTTCAGGTGGCGCTCGACCCCGCACGCCTGAAGGCCGGCCAGACCATCCTCGAGCTCGTTGACTAGGAGGGCATGCGATGGGCCAGCGAGAGCCCAGCCACGTTGTCCTTCTCGCCGCCGCGGCATTGCTGGCGGCGCGGTTGGATCCCTCCCGCGCTCAGGGCGCGCTCCCCCCGGGGCAACCGGAGGCCCTCCGCAGGGAACTGGGCGGCGCGCTGGACGTCTTCGACCGCGGCGGGCGGTGGAAGGACACCGACTCGGCCATTCTCGGATGGTCGTGCGGGCAGGACTTGCAGGCGCTCGTCTACCTTCACCAGGCAACAGGCGAACGCCAGTGGCTCGAGCGCCTCTTCCGCTACGCGGAGACCATGTTCTCCAACCTGACCCCCAACCGCGACGGGTTTCTGAGCTGGCGGTCGCGGCGCTATTCGCGGAGACAGAAGGAGTTCGACTTCGCCGTTCACGACGGGATGGTGCTCATGCCCATCTCGCGCGCCATCGAGCTCGTGAAGCGCGACCAGGCACTCGAAGCCGCTTATGGGCAACGCGCGGACAAGCTCCTCAAGATCATCGAGACCCAACTCATTCCGAAGTGGGACAAGCACTGGCGAGAGACAGCCCAAGGGGGATTCCTGGTCTTCCCCACCGACCCGGACTTCGATCCAAGCGGCGCGACCTTGCCGCACAACCAATACCTCCCTCTGGGCACTGTGCAGCTCACCCTCCACCGAATCACCGGAAAGGCCATCTACAGGCAACGCGCAGCGAAGATGGCTCGCTTCTTCAAGTCCTGCCTCCGTCTCGTGGACGAGCGCTACGAATGGAACTACTGGGACGCCGCGGGCGAGTGGGACAAGCCCTGGGACAAGCCCGAGGAGAAGCGGCCCGAGGACACGGGCCATGGCAGCCTCGACATCGGGTTCGTCCTCGCCTGCGCCGAGAACGGCCTGGTCTTCACCGAAACGGACATCAAGCGGTTCGCCAACACCCTCCTCCAGGCCATGTGGAACGGAGCCCCGGACCAGCCGACCGTCGGCGGCTACGTGAACACCAAGAAGCCCACGCGGCAGAGCGGCAACTTGCAGGAATGGCTCCTGCTGTGCAAGGTCGCGCCCAGAGTCCGGCAAGTCTGCGAACCCATCATCCTTGCTCAGGGCAGCCTCTGGGCAAAGGCGCAGCTCTACTCGCTATGGTCCGAGGAGGCGAAAGGACGTCCCGATGGTCATTGATTGCCACGCGCACCTGACCCGCCACAGCGAACCGGATTGGGCTGAGCAGGACAGCAAGCTCATCGAAGCGGCCGATAAGCTGGGGATCGACCAGCTTTGCTGCTCCATCCTCACGCCGCGCCGGCCGTCCACGACGGAGGGCTTCCGCGAGTGCAACGAGTGGGTGGCGGAGGCGATGGCCCGCTTCCCCGGCCGGGTGCTGGGCTACTGCTACGTCAACCCCGGGTATCCGCGCGAGTCGCTCGACGAGATCCGCCGTTGCGTCGAGGAACGCGGGTTCATCGGCATCAAGCTCTACAACGAGTACCGCTGCAACGAGCCAGTCGTCTTCCCGATCGCTGAGCTCGCCATCGAACTGCGCGTGCCGATCCTCCAGCACGCCGGGCATGCCCACTACTTCGTCGTCGAGCAGCCTCGGCTCTCCGACGCAGGACACGCCGCGGAGCTCTCCCGCCGCTATCCCGAGGCGATGCTCATCTGTGCCCACGTGTGCGGCGGAGGCGACTGGGAGTGGACTATCAAGGCCCTGCGGAATGCCCCAGGCGTCTGCCTCGACACCAGCGGCAGCGTGATTGACGAGGGGGCCGTCGAGATGGCGGCGGGCGTGCTGGGCGTCGAGCGGCTGCTCTTCGGCTGCGACATGTCCATGACTGCCGGCGTGGGCAAGATTCGCGGGGCCAGCCTCGGCGCGAGCGAGAAGGAGAAGATCCTCGGCGGCAACATGGAAACCCTCCTGGGGAGGCGAGGCCAATGCTGATTGACGTCAACGCCTACCTGGGCCACTTCGCGTTCCGCCAACTGCGCCACAACACGGCTTCGGGGCTGCTGAAGCTGATGGACCGCGCCGGGATCGACCGAGCGGTCGTCTCCAGCGCGAGCGCCATCGCCTATCGCAACCCGCAGGCTGGAAACGAGGAGCTTCACGCCGAGGCCCAGGCCCATCCCAATCGCCTGATCCCCTTCGCCGTCATCAACCCCTCTTATGCCGGCTGGCAGGACGACCTGAAGATCTGCTGCGACGACTTCGGCATGGTCGGGCTGCGCCTCTATCCCAGGTGGCACAACTACCGGCTCTCGGACCGGTGCTGCCTCGACCTCGCGAATGCCGCGACGGAACGCGGGATGGCCGTTTCCATCCCGATTCGAGCGGAGGACGCGCGGCAGCGGAGCTGGCTGGTGGATGTGCCCGACGTGCCGCTGGACGAGATCGCCGCGCTCGTGAAGGCCTGTCCGCAGGCGCGGTTCATCCTCGTCAACGGCGCCGGCTTCGTCCGGTCCGCCCTCGGGCAGAAGAATAATGGCCTGCCGGCCAACTACTTCACCGAGATCTCCCGCCTGAGCGCCGTCCTGGCGAACGAGATCGGCCAGCTCGTGGCCAACCTGGGCGCCGACAGGGTTGTGTTCGGCACGGGAATGCCGTTCAACTACCCCGACCCGGCCCTCGTGAAGCTCGAGGTGCTGGAGGCGAGCGAGGACGACAAGGAGAAGATTCGCTGGAAGAACGCCGCGCGGCTGCTTGGGCTCGAGGGGCATCCGTCGCAGGACACGAAGGCATGAACCAACACTTCCGCTATGGGAGATCGGGAATGGCCAAGCTGGCCGTGCGTACAGGGGTCTTCGCGGCACTCGCGGCGCTGGCCTGCGGCGACTACTCAGGAGCCGCAACGCTCAAGCTCACCGCGAACGGGGCCAGTAGTCATCGCATTGTCATCCCCGACGCCCCGATGCCTTCCGAGCGGTTCGCGGCCGCGGAACTGCAGAAGTACCTCGCCCTGATCTCCGGCGCGAAGATCGAGCTACAGGCCCCAGGCGAGGAGGCCGGGAGGAAGATCGTCGTCGCCGTGGCGGGGCGCGCGAAGCGGGCCGCGAAAGTCGAGTTCGCCAGGGGCGACGCCGACCTCGATGCCTTCGCAATCGAGACCGATGGCGACGACCTGCTCCTCATCGGGAGCAACAAGCGCGCGGTCGTCTACGCGGTCTACACGCTTCTGGAGAGGCACCTCGGCTGCCGCTGGCTGAACTTCGGGGAACACGAGCGGGAAGGCAGCGGCCACATCGAGGAGTTCATCCCGAAGAAGCCGACGATTGAGCTTCCCGAGCTCCACGAGCGGCACAAGGCCAGCCTGAAAATCCGCGGCTTCATCTGCGGCGCATGGTTCGGCAACACTCCCGTCCAGATCGTTGACTGGGCGATGAAGCAGAAGCTGAACTACTTCCTGTTCCAGGCCGCAGGCTACGAGGACGCGAAGGAGTGGAACGAGGCCATCGTGAAGGGGGAGATTCTCCCGCGCGGCTTCATCCTCTCGGTCGGCCACCACTCCTTCTACACCTTCCTGTCGCCCGACAAGTACTTCAAGGACCACCCCGAATGGTTTGCGCTAATCGGCGGCAAGCGCGTGCCCGGCGGCCGCCGGAATGGGCAGTTCTGCCTGAGCAACCCCGATGCGGCTAACACCTATCGCGCGAACGTGCTCGACTTCATCGCCCGGCACCCCGAGGTGGACGTCTTCGCTCTCTACCCCAACGACGGCTACGGCTGGTGCGAATGCGAGAATTGCCGGACCGGCGTGAAATGGGAGGAGCGCCCGCAATACGAGGCGCCCCAGGACCTGTACCTGAAACTCATCAACCCCCTCGTCCCAGAAGTCCAGCAGCGTTTCCCGGGCAAGCGGCTGAGCATCGCCGCCTACGTGAACTACACCCAGCCGCCGCAGAAGGAGCGGCCCGCGCCGGGGCTCGACGTGACCTATGCCTTCTTCACCCGCAACTGGTTCACCGACCCCATCGGCAACGCGGACGGCCCGGTGGCGAAGGGGCCGTATGCCTTCGACATCGCCCGCAAGCACCTCGCGCGGTGGGTCGAGTTGACCAAGGACGGCGGCGGGAACGTGATGATGTACGAATACTACACGGGCCGCAGCGCGTGGCATGGCAGGCCCTATCCGCTCATGCACCTCATCCCGCAGGAACTGGCCTACTTCGAGAAGATCGGCCTGGCCGGCTGCGCCGTGCAGGCGCACTGGACCGCCCGCAAGTTTGCCGCGGCCAACCTCTACATCTTCGCCAAGGCCGCGTGGGACACGGGTCTGGACGTGGACGCGGCGCTGACCGACTACTACGACCACCGCTACGGCAACGCCGCGGCAGCAATGGCGAAGTACTTCGCCCAGATGGAAGAGAACGCCCGGCACCTCCAGAAGTACTTCGTCCGCGGCGCCGAGGCTGTCGCGCGGCGCGACAAGGGCCTCGCCGACTGCCAGCAATTCCTGGCCGAGGCACGGGCCTCCGCCGACACCGACCGGTCGAAGCAGCTCATTGGGGAGGAGCAGGCCCTCTTCGAGGCGTATCGGAAATTCCAACTCGAGAAGTAGAAGCGAACGGGCCGCCGCACGGGGTCCGCCTGGAGAGCAAAGGAGGCAGGCGCGTGAGACAGGCCATTGGCCGCATGCTGGGCGTTTCCGGCAGCCCGCGCCGGGACGGCAACACGGACCTGCTCGTGCGGGAGGCGCTGCGGCTGCTGGCGGAGCGAACAGGTGCGAGGACCGAGTTCGTCCGCGTGGCAGACCATTGCATCGAGCCCTGCCGCGGCTGCCGGGCCTGCATGACGCTGGGGCACTGCGCCATCCAGGACGACGGCTTCAAGGCGCTGATGGCCCGCTTCTTCGCGGCCGACTTCCTCGTGCTGGGAGCGCCCGTCTATTGGCTCGGGCCGCCGGGCGTGATGAAGAACTTCATTGACCGCACGCACGGCTACTACACAGATCACACGATCCTCCGCGGCAAGCGGGCGGCGCTCATCAGCGTGGCGACCGACAGCGGCTTCGAGCCCCACGAGGCCGTGATGGCCTCCTGGCTGCGTGTCTACGGGGCGGAAATCCTCGGCAGCATCCGCGTGCTCGCGTGCGAGAAGGGCGAGGTGCTCCAGCGCCCCGAGGAGTTCGGCAAGGTCAGCCAACTCGTTGACCGCCTCGTGCCCGCTGAACGGAGGGCTGAAGCATGAGCAGGCAGGTATCCCGGGCCGGCGCTGCCTTTGCGGCCCTGGCGATGGCCGTGGCGTGTGTCCGCGGGGCAGAGCCGCTCGGACCCCGGGGCCCCGTCGGGCCGGATGTGCCCTTGAGCGAGGCGGAGCAGAAACGCCTCGCCCAACGCGTCACCGTGGAAGGGAGGACGGCTGCGGCAGTGCAGGCCGCGTGCGAGCGCGCGGCCAGGGAAGGCATTCGGGTGGTCTTCCTGCCCGCCGGCGAATACGTCCTCGACGCGGAGGTGCGCGTGCCGGGCAGCCTGACGCTCCTTGGCGACGGCTCCAAGACGCTGATTCGGGCCAAAGCCAAGGACACCCACCTTCTGAGCGCGGAAGGCGACGGCGTGCGCTTCACGCGCCTGAGGCTTCAGGGCACCAACGCCACGCCCAATACGGACAACGACAGCTACGGCGTCTCCGTCAGCGGAAAGAAGGATGCCCGCATAGACCACTGCGAGCTGTTCGGCTTCTCCTATGCGACGAACTTCGCCGACGAAGCCACCGTGCAGGTGGACCATTGCTCCATCCACGACAACCTGCGCGACGGCCTCGGCTATGGCGTGGCGATCTACTCAGGGGCCTACGTCCTCGTGTGCGACAACGAGTTCAGCCAGAACCGCCACTCTCTGGCCTCCAACGGTGCGCTCGACTGGAGCAGCCCGAAGCGCCTGGGGAAGTACATCCACAAGCCCGGAGTGCGGAAGACCCACTGGGAGTTCATCCACAACCGCGTTGGCAGCAACGACAAGTCCCCGTACGAGCTCTGCGCCGTGGACACCCATCCGGGCATGGACGGCACCTTCGTGGTCGAGAACAACGTCTTCCAGAACCTTCGCCACGCCATCGGCATTCGGGACGGCTCGGGCCTCATCCGCGGCAACCTCTTCCGCAACCTGCGGACCGTGACGGCGTTTCGCCCCCTGATCGGCATTTCCATCAGTTACGGCATGCACAACGACGTGCCCGTCGAGGGCTGCATGCCGCACAGCATCGAAGTGAAGGACAACGTCTTCGAGATGAAAGAGGGCACGAAGTACGAGCAATGCTCGGTCGGCAAGGCCGAGAACATCACGATTGACGGCAAGCTCATCCCTGAGACGAAGACCGACCGCCCAGCGCCGCCTATCCCCAAGTTGCAGCCGATGGGCGAAGACGGCATTCTCCGTTGGCAGGAGAAGCGACAATGAGGCGTGCCGAGGGACGCCCGTTCGCGCTCACGGCCGCGATCCTGCTCTGCCCCTGACCACGCCGGCTACGGGGCACTCGCACGATCCCCTGATAGAAGGGCGGCAGCAAGGACCGGCGGCCCGCAGCGCAGGGGTGATGGGCTCCGTCGCGCCAGCGAATCCATAGGCTGACGAGACACGGATGGTTTCTCGGACCCTACGAGCTGCGTCGCACCCTGGCCCTCTACCGCCGGCACTTCAGTGACTGCCGGCCGCACCAGGGGCTCGCGTCAGTTGCATCCCGCTGCTGCCTGAGTATGCTGAGAGGCGGTGCCCCATAGGGGGCCGACCCGGGGGGACAGGGAATCGCGATCCGCGTTTCCAACGGAGAGTTCGGCCATGCGCAGGAATTGGGCGCGGTGGTCCGCCGGCTTCGTGGCGGTGGTGTTCGCCTGCCCGGTCTTCGCCGCGATGCCGGCGCTGGACTGGGGCCTCGGCGACGCCGCCCGCGAGCGGACGGCCACGCGCGAGCGGGTGTGCCTGAACGGCTGGTGGCAGTTCCATCTGGGCGATAAGCCCGTCCGTCCGGTCGCGGACGCGCCGCAGGGGAAGGCACTCGCGGTGCTCGACGACCTCGAGGGGGGCGTCGGCGCGTTCGACCCCCGCGCTTCGGAGGGCGCAGAGAAGCCGAAGGTCCAGGCCGCGAAGGAGGCGAAGTTCGGCCAGGGCGCCATGCACGTGGCCGTCGCCCCGCGCAAGGAGGGCTGGCGGACCCTCACGCGAGCCGTGAAGCTGCCCGAGGGGGAATTCGCCCTCTCGGTGTGGGTCAAGGGCTTGCGGGGCAAGGTGCGCCTCCGCCTCCGCCTGCTCGAACGCCGCAAGGACGGCTTCGAGATCCACTGCACGGAGCCTGTCACCGTCACGCCCGGCGAGTGGGGCAAGCTCACCTGCTCCCTCCTCCAGATGCCCTACCTCTGGGGGAGCGGGGCGACCAACGACAAGACGCTTCAGCTCGCGAACGTCAACGAGTTCGACTTCCTCTTCGAGCTCGACTCGGATGGTGAGCTGCTCGTAGACCAGCTCCAGCTCGAGCCGCTCGGCGACGCGCACCCCGCGATCCCCGACGACGGCTGGGGGGCGGCGCAGGTCCCGGGGCGCATCTTCCCAGGCGAGTGCCAGTGCCATCTGCCCGACGGCAAGCTGCTCGACCTGCCGGAACAGAAGCTGCCGACCACAGGCTGGTACCGCCGCCAGCTCGATGCCCCTGCGGCCTGGCGCGGCAAGCGGCTCCTGCTCGACGTCGGCCACGTGAACCAGCGCGGCTTCGTGTTCCTCAACGGCTGCCTCCTCGGCGAGGCCAACCAGGTGCTCGACGTGACGAGCCACGTGCGCGCCGGCCAGCCGAACACCCTCGACCTCTACTCGCGGAGCACCCGCATCGGCACGAACTGGTGGAGCCGCATGGACTGGACGGCGGGCGTCTACGGCGACGTGTGGCTCGAGGCGCGCGACTCGCCGGTGAACGTCCGCGACGTGCGCATCATCACCTCGGTCGAGCAGGGCGAGCTGTCGGCTGACATCGAGGTCGAGAATGGGACGGACGGGCAGGCCGAGGTCGAGGTGGCCGCGCGGGCGGACGAGTCCCTCCCGCCCGCCGGCGCCGCGCCGGGCTCGAGTTGCGACTTGCCCGGCGTCAAGGCGACGATCCCCGCACACGGCCGCGCCACGGCCCGTCTGAGCGCGAAGTGGGCGAATCCCAAGCTGTGGTCGCCCGACACCCCGCACCTCTACTCGCTTCGCGTGCAGGTGCGCGGCAAGGGGCTGCTCGACGAGTGCGTCGAGCGCTTCGGCTTCCGCGAGTTCGCCGCGCGCAAGGGCCGCTTCTACCTCAACGGCGCCCCGTTCTTCTTCCGGTCGGAGACCGCGGGGCTCGACGGCATCGGCCTCTACACGGGCTACAACCGCGACTCCCTGCGGCGCTACCTCCTCTTCCTGCGCGGCATGCACTACAACGGCAGCGGCTTCGGCATCGGGCGCGGCCTCTCGATGGAGAAGTTCGCCGAGGCGTGCGACGAGGTCGGATTCGTCTGGCTCCCCGGCTGGGACAGTTGGTCGCCCGCCGCCTGGCGGAAGCTCAAGAACCACCCCAGCCTCGTCGGCTGGAGCACCGACACCTGGGTCACCCTCCAGAAGTGGGACAATCAGCCCAGGAAGCTCGGCACCGACTACTTCCCCGAGTGGCTCCTCGACAAGCGGAAGCAGATGCTCGAGCACGAGGCCGAGATCAAGCGGCTCGACCCCACCCGCATCGTCCTCCACTACGGCTGCGGCAACGTGGGCGACATCTGGTGCAACCTGCCCTACATGGGCTTCGGCGTGCCGCTCCAGGCCCGCGAGGAAGTGCCGCGCGACTGGAGCGCCCGCAAGCTCGAGGCCCTCTACTCCGCTGAATTCGACTTCCCGTTCATGTACAACTGGCGCGACGTTGATTCCTACGAGCGCCAGCAGTTCATGTGGGACGCCACGCGCTACAAGGCGGGCCTTCACCACGAGCACGCGGCCCGCTACTTCGGCGAAGCGGCCTACGCCATGTCGAAGCGCCTCCACCCGAGTTGGAGCGACGGCCGCGACGAGGGCGGCGACCTGGCCGAGATGGTCGCACGGGTCAACCGCCTCTTCGTCGAGCGGAATCTCCGCGCCTGGCGCGCCTACGAGGTCTCGGGCCTCGGCCTCTTCGGCCTCACCACAGGCGGCTACGCACACGTCGTCACCGACTTCAGCAAGCGGCAGGACCCCGAAGCGAAGTGGGGCAGCCTGAAGACCCCCGACCCCAAGCCGCACCAGCTCCGCGTCAACGTGCCGATCACCGACCTGAACGAGGTCGGCCAGGCCGTTCGCGACGCCCTGTCGCCCCTCCTCGCGTTCATCGGCGGCCATCCCGACTTCGTCACCAAGGACCACGCCTTCTTCTCGGGCGAGCGGATCGAGAAGCAGGCCGTCCTCGTCAGCGGCTCCGCCACCGATGCCGACGTGGCCGTGGAATGGTGGCTCACCGACGAGGCAGGGAAGGAGCTCCTGCGGAAGCAGGCCACCGTGCCCCTGCCGGCCGGCGGCGTGAAGATGCTGCCCATCGCTCTCGAGCCGCTCGACGTGAAGCAGCGGGCGGGCCTCGACCTGCACCTTCGCGCGCGAGGGGCCATCCGGTGGCTCGATGTCGCACCGGACGGCCAGCGGCGCGAGACGAGGCGAGGCGTCGAAAGCGCCGATGCCTTCCATCTGGAAATCCTCCCGCGGGAGCGGCCGGCGCTGCCCGAGGCCCGGGCGGCCCTCTTCGACCCGTCGGGCGCGACGGCGAAAGCGCTCGACGCGATGGGCCTGAAGGCGGCCCGCCTGGAGGGCCTGCGCGGCCTGTCCGGCTACGGGCTCCTGATCCTGGGCCGGGGCGCGCTCGACGCCGGCGCTGAAACGACCGAGGTTCTGAAGGCCGTGCGCGCCGGGCTAAACGTCGTGTGCTTCGAGCAGACGCCCGACGGCCTGCTTGGCGAGCAACTCGTCCAGGCCGACACCCGCCGGGCGTTCGCCACCATCCCCGACCACCCCGTGCTTGCGGGGTTGCGGCCCGAGGACCTCGCGGACTGGCGTGGGGCGTCGGACCTCTGCGAGGCATATCCCGAGCCCGCGCCCGAGACCGAGCGCACCTATCCCGAGGCCTATTGGCACTGGAGCAACAACGGGACGGTCTGCACCTACGCGCTCAGGAGACCCGCCCTGGGCAACGCCCGCGCCCTCCTCTCCTGCTGGTTCGACCTCTCGGCCTCGCCCCTGCTCGAATGCGTCGAGGGCAAGGGGCGCATCCTCTTCTGCCAGCTCGACGTGACCTCGCGATACGGCACCGACCCCGTCGCGACGAAGCTCGTCAACAACCTGGTTCACTACGCGGCAATGGCGAAGCCGGCGGAGGAGCGGCCGCTGTGCGCCCTGAAGTCGGAACGCATCGAGAAACTCCTCGGCTGGCTGGGGTTCGGCGCCACGCTGCTCGCTGCCGATGCCCTGGGCGGCATCCCACAAGGCAGCGTGCTCCTCCTCGATGCGAGCGCGCTGGGCGAAGCGCACCGCGACGCCCTCGCGGCATTCGTCCGCAAGGGAGGCCGCGCGCTCGTGCTCGCGCCCCCTTCCGCAAAGGCCGTCCAGGCCTGGCAGGGCGACCAGAGGGCCCGCCTCACCGAGGTGCGGGATCCGCGCTCGCCGGAGCGCCCCGCCTGGCTGCCCGCCGAGGTGCCGCTCGTGGCCGGCGACGCTCGCGTCGGGCGGTCACTGCTCAAGCACGGACCGTCGCTTCTCGCGGGCCTCGGCAATGGCGATTTCTTCTGGCGGCAGGCCTACCCCGTGACGCGCCTGGCCGAGCCGAAGCACAGCGCCGCCGCGCCCACTGCCCTCCTGGCCGACGGCCTGGTCGCCGAGGCGACCCTCGGCGAGGGGAGGCTGGTCGTCGCCGGCGTGGACCCGACGGTGTTCCACGACGAGTTCCGCCGGGAAACGAGCGCGCAGTCGCTCGCCTTCGCGAAGGTGCTGCGGATCTGCAACACGCTGCTTGGCAACCTCGGTGCCCGCAGCGGGGAGCCACTCCTGCTCCGGCCCCTCAAGAGGGAGGCCGAATGGCGCCTGGCCTTCTCCGACGACTTCGCAAGCCAGGAGTCGGCGAAGAACTGGCGCGGCGCAGGGCGCGACTTCAAGATCGCCAACCGCTGGATGGACGTCGCCGCCAAGGACGGGGGACGCCACTTCGTCCTCTTCCACAGGGCCCTGGCCGACTTCCGGCTCGAGGCCACCGTGCGCGTCGCGAAGCCCGGCTCGCCGCTCCTCCTGCTCGTCGCCCTCGATTACCAGGACTCCGGGGACTACTACCTCCTCCAGTTCGCCCCCAAGGGCTTCCTGTTCAACAACATGGTGGACGGCGGGTGGGGGAAGACGTTCGTCGGACCCGACGACCCCGTGGCGAAGCTCGCCGACGCCGAGCCGCATCGCCTCGAGCTCGAATGCGTCGGGTCCCGCGTCACGGTCAAGTGGGACGGCGCCCTCGCCGCGAAGTCCGATGGCATCGTGCGCAAGCAGCGCGTCGAGAACGCCGTGGCGCAGCAGAACGGCTACGTGGGCTTCGGCAGCTACTACAACCCCGTCCTCGTCTCGAAGGTGCGGATCTACGAGCCGGCCGCCGGCGTCGCCGCCGTCGCCGCGGGCCACCACACGCCGATCGACCTCCGCAAGGCCTGCACCGTCGGCTTCACCGACGAGACGGCCGACGACAAGAAGGGCGGCTGGTTCGACTCCGGCGAGGCCGACCTGCGCATGCTCCCCCACGGCCGCCAGACGCTCGGCGGCGTGGCCTTCGATATCATCGTCCCCGCCGACAACGGCGGCAGGTCCTGCGTGGTCCTCAAGAGCGGCCGCCGGCCCGACCTGCCGAAGGAGACCCGCGCGGCCATCGGCGGCCACCGCGCCCGGACCCTCTACTTCCTCCACGGCGGCGGCTGGGGCAGCGGGCATCTGGCCACCTACACCGTCGTCTATGCCGACGGGAGCAAGACCGACGTCCCCATTCGGATGGACAAGGAGGTGGGCGACTGGTACGCGCCCTTCGGCACCCAGTGGGGCGGCGAGGGGAGCGCGAAGCGGCTGGACCCCAAGGTCTGCTGCATCGCCTGGGAAGGCCCGACCCCGAAGTTCGACAGCGCCGGCCTCTACGCCTTCGCCTGGCCGAACCCCCACCCCGAGAAGCCGATCCGCGAGCTGATCGTCACGTCCGCCGAGGCCCAGGGCCTGGTCGGCCTCGTTGCCGTCACCCTCTCCGACGCCGAGCCCGACCTGCATCCGATCAGGGCGCGGAAGCAGGCGCGCGAGGCGCCGCAGGAGGACTTTGTGCCCACGGCCCTCTACCGGGCCGTCGCCGACCGCTGGGGCTACAACCCCGACCGCTTCCGCCAATGGTAGCCACGATCGCCCGTGCTGTCCGAGTATTCATCTGCCCGTGGTGTCGAACCCGTACGGGGGGGCTTGCCCGCCGAAGGAGAGGAGCGGTGATCTTGCGCCCTGCGTGCAGCCGACGCAACTTTCTGGCGTCGAGATCGTGCCTGGCCGTAGCGGTTATCCTGTCGGCCTGCAACTCACCCTATCCCGAGTGCGATGAGCGGGCGAACGTCTACTATACGACCTTCACGAGCGAGCCGGGGACGCTCGACCCCGGCCGCGCCTACGGCTCGTTCATGTACGAGATTCTCTGCCAGATCGTCGAGCCGCCCTTCCAATATCACCTGCTGAAGCGGCCCTACACGCTCGAGCCCCTGACGGCGGTTGCCGTGCCGAGGCCCGAAACGCGGCAGGTCGTCCTGCAAGGCAAAACGATCGAGGCCACGGTCTACACCGTCCGCATTCGCCCCGGAATCAAGTACCAGAATCACCCCTGCTTCGCCGAGGGCACGCGCGAGCTGGTCGCCGACGACTACGTGCACGCCATCCGGCGGCTGGCCGATCCCCGGGTGCAGAATCCCATCCTGCCCACGCTCCAGCAGAACCTCCTCGGGCTGCGCGAATACTGCGAGGCGATTGAGGCGGCCCTGGCCGCCGAACGCAAGCGCCGCGCCGCAGCCGTTGGCCCGCTCTACAACCAGGAGCAGGACGAGCGGCTCGACCCCATCCGCCTCGACTACGCGGCCTTCGCATTCCCCGGCGTGCGCCAGGTGGACCGCTATGCCTTCGAGGTCGTGCTGCCCCATCCCTATCCGCAGATGCTCTATTGGATGGCCATGCCCTTCTTCGCCCCCGTGCCGTCCGAGGCCATCGAATACTACAACCAGCGCGCCCTGCTCGAGCGGGGCATCACGTTCGACCGCAACCCCGTGGGCACGGGGCCATACGTCCTCGCCGAACTCGACCCCACCAACCAGATCGTGCTGGAGCGAAATCCCAACTTCCGCGAGGAACGCTACCCCGACCTGCCCGAGCCGCAGGACCCGCCGGCCAAGGCCCTGTTCGAGGAAATGCGCGACGCGGGCATGCTCAGAGACGCCGGCGCCCGGGTGCCGCTGATTGACCGCGTGGTGTTCCGCATGGAGAAAGAGTGGGTGCCGCGCTGGAACAAGTTCCGCCAGGGCTACTACGACTCGTGCGGCATCAGCAGCGACGTCTTCGACCAAGCCGTCACGCTCACCTCGCAGGGCGACGCCGTGCTGTCGGACGATATGCGGGAGCAGGGCATCCGCCTGCTCACCTCGCCCGCGGCCGTCATCCACTACTTCGCGTTCAACATGGACGACCCGGTCATCGGCGGCTACAGCGAGGCGAAGCAGAAGCTCCGCCAGGCCATCAGCATCGCCTACGACGTGGAGGAGGAGATCGCCATCTTCCTCAACGGCCGCGCCACCGTCGCCCACAGCCTCACGCCGCCCGGCATCTTCGGCTACGAGGAGGGCGAGGCGGGGATCAACCCGTTCGTCTATCGCTGGGACGCCGAGCGCAATCGCCCCGTCCGCCGCTCGCTCGACGAGGCCAGGCAGCTTCTCGCCGAGGCCGGCTACCCCGGCGGCTACGGCCCCGACGGCAAGCCGCTCGAGATCCGCTTCGTCAACGGCTGGGCCGGCGGCGCGTCGCGGCCCCGCCTCGACTTCGTGACGAAGCAGTTCCGCAAGCTCGGCATCCACCTGGTCGCCGAGACGACCGACTGGAACCGCTTCCAGGAGAAGGTGCGCGCGGGCAACTACCAGATGATCGCCTGGGGCTGGGCCGCCGACTACCCCGACCCCGAGAACTTCCTCTTCCTGCTCTACGGCCCCAACTCGCGCGGAAAGGGCGGCAGCGAGAACAACGCGAACTACGCCAGCCCCGAGTTCGACCGCCAGTTCGAGCAGATGCGCCACATGGAGAACACGCCCGAACGCCTGGCGATCATCCGCAAGATGAACCACGTGCTCCAGCGCGACGCGCCCTGGATCTTCGGCTACCACGACGTCGCCTTCGCGCTCGTCCACGAGTGGTACCGCAACGCCCACCCGCACGCAATGGCCAACAACCTGCTGAAGTACCGCCGCATCGATCCCGAGCTGCGGGCCGAGCGTCGCGAGGAATGGAACCGGCCGCGCTGGATCCCCGTGCTCATCGTCGTGGCGGTGCTCGTGCTGGCCGTCGTCCCCGCCGCGTGGGCCGCCGTGCGCCACCTGAAAGAGGCATGAGAAGGGGTGACGATTCGGTCGCTTGGAGCACACGCCCCCACTGGGCTTGCCCCAGTGGAGCGAAGGATTGGCAGCTACCGTGCCGTGGGCCTCACCCACTTCTCCCCCTCTCCCCCCGCCCGCCGCACGGCGGGCGGGGGGAGAGGGGGGATGAGGGGTGAGGGCCGCTTCGCATAGCTGCCAATCCTTCGCTCCACCGACACGAGGTCGGTGGGGGCGGGGACTTCAGACGGCTGAAGTGTTACGAGAAAGGTACCAGGAGCCTTTTCTTGCTCGCCTACATCATCCGCCGCCTGCTCTACGCCGTGCCCATCGTGCTGGGCGTGATGGTCCTCACGTTCCTGCTGTTCTTCGTGGTGAACACGCCCGACGACATGGCCCGCCGCATCCTCGGCGAGAAGCACGCCACGCCCGAAGCCATCGAGAAGTGGAAGCGCGAGCACAACTACCACTTGCCCCTCTTCTACAACGCGGCCGAGCGGGGCGTCGGGACGCTCACGAACACGCTGTTCTTCCAGAAGTGCGCGCGCCTGCTGGCCTTCGACCTCGGGGCGTCGGACCTCACGGGCCGCGACATCAGCGCCGAGATTCGCCGCCGAATGGGGCCGAGCCTCGCCATCGCCGTGCCCTCGTTCGTCATAGGCATGGCCGTGAACATCACGATCGCGCTGATCATCGCCTTCTGCCGCGGCACGTACCTCGACCGCTGGGGCACCGTGGTCTGCGTGCTCATGATGTCCGTGTCGTCGCTGTTCTACATCATCGGCGGGCAGTTCCTCTTCGCCCAGTGGCTGCGGCTGTTCCCGATTTCGGGGTTCGACTGGGGCGCGGCGATGCCGAGGTTCGTGGTCCTGCCCGTGGTCATCGGCATGGTGGCGGGCATTGGCGGCTCGGTGCGCTACTATCGCACCGTGATGCTCGAGGAGATGGGCCGCGACTACGTGCGCACCGCGCGGGCGAAGGGCCTGGGCGAGGGCGCCGTGCTCTTCCGCCACGTGCTCAAGAACGCCATGATCCCCATCCTCACCAGCGCCGTGACCGCCATCCCCTTCCTGTTCATGGGCAGCCTGATCATGGAGTCGTTCTTCGCGATTCCCGGCCTGGGCAGCATGACGATCACGGCGATCCAGGCGCAGGATTTCGCCGTGGTGCGCTCGATGGTCTACATCAGCGCCCTGCTCTACATCCTCGGGCTGCTGCTCACCGACATCAGCTACACGCTCGTGGACCCGCGAATCACCCTGGGCGCAGGCGAGAACCGCAACCTCTACGGCGGCCCGTCGCTACGCGATGCCGTCAAGGTAGTCGTGGGCATCGCGCTCCTTGCCGCGCTCGGCGCGGGAGTGTACTTCGGCATGCGGTGGCTGGCCGAGCTGCCCGCCGTGGCCGAGTCGCGGGTGCCGCTTGTCTCGAACCTCGCCTTCGCCGCCGCCGTGGCCGGGTTCGTGCTCTTCTGGCTCCACGCCCGGCGGCAGGAGATGTGGCAGAACGCCTGGCGGGAGGTGCGGCGGCGGCGCCTAGCGACCGTGTCGCTGGCCGTGCTGGGCGTCTACGTGGCCATCGCAGCGCTCGACAGCGTGAGCTGGCGCGACACCGAGCGCGACGAGGCCGGCGCCCCGCGCCTCACCCAGGCCGGCGCGCCCGTGTTCGGGCCCGCGCGGTCGGCCCTCGACCGACTGCTCGCCCCGCTGACGCCCGAGGAGCGCACCTACTCGGCTCCCCTCGCCCGCGTGGCGCTGACCAAGGAGACCGTGGAGGCCGAGGAGGCGGGGAAGTCCGTCGTCAAGCGAATCCACCCGCCGTTGCGGTATCCCGGCCGCCACCTGCTCGGCACCGACAAGACGGGGCAGGACGTCTTCTACAAGACCCTCAAGAGCATGCGCACGGGGCTGATTGTGGGCGGCCTCACGACGCTCATCGCCGTGCCGTTCGCCATTTTCTTCGGCGTGCTGGCGGGCTTCTTCGGCGGGTGGCTCGACGACGCGGTGCAGTATCTCTACAGCACGCTCGCCTCGGTGCCGTGGGTGCTGCTGGTCGTGGCGTTCATGCTCGTGTTCGGCCAGGGGCTGGTGCAGCTTTGCGTGGTGATGGGCCTCACGGGCTGGATCGGCCTGTGCCGCGTGCTGCGCGGCGAGGCGATGAAGCTGCGCGAGCGGGAATACGTGCAGGCGGCCCTGGCGCTGGGCGTGCCGCGGTTCCGCATCATCCGCCGCCACGTGGTGCCCAACGTGATGCACCTCGTGCTGATCAGCATCGTGCTGCGCTTCAGCGGCCTGGTGCTCGCCGAGGCGGTGCTGAGCTACATCGGCGTGGGCGTGGGGCCGGACACGTATAGCTGGGGCTCGATGATTGACCAGGCCCGCAGCGAGCTGGGCCGCGACCCCCTCGTCTGGTGGAGCCTGGCCGGGGCGTTCGTGGCCATGCTCGCGCTCGTGCTGTCGGCCAACCTGTTCGCCGACGCGCTCCGCGACGCGCTCGACCCGAGGCTGCGGATTCGGGAGGAGCTGCGATGAGCCGCCCGCTGCTCGAGGTCGAGGGCCTCCGCACCTGGTTCCGCACCGGCGGCCAGCCGCTGCGGGCGGTGGACGGCGTGTCGTTCGCCATTCAGCGGGGCGAGACGCTCGGCCTCGTGGGCGAATCGGGCTGCGGCAAGTCGCTCACCGGGCTGTCCATCATGCAGCTCGTGCCGAAGCCAGCGGGTTACATCGCGGGCGGGGCCGTCCGCTTCGACGGCCGCGACGTGCTGGCCATGACCGCGCCGCAGCGGCGCGACTACCGCGGCGGCCAGGTCGGCATGATCTTCCAGGAGCCGATGACCAGCCTCAACCCCGTGCTCACCGTGAGCACGCAGCTCGTCGAGGCCATCCGCCGCCACCGAACGGCATCCCGGTCCGACGCCGTCGAGCGGGCCGTCGAGGCGCTGCGCCTGGTGGGCATGCCCGACCCCGCCGGCTGCCTCCGCAGCTACCCGCACCAGCTCTCGGGCGGCATGCAGCAGCGGGCGATGATCGCCATGGCCCTCGCCTGCGAACCGGCCCTGCTCATCGCCGACGAGCCGACGACGGCGCTCGACGTGACCGTGGAGGCGCAGATCCTCGATCTCCTCCGCAGCCTCCAGGCCAAGCTCGGCACGGCTATTCTCTTCATCACCCACGACCTCGCCGTCGTGGCGCAGATGGCGCAGCGCGTGGCCGTGATGTACGCCGGCAAGATCGTCGAGACCGCCCCCGCCGACGCCCTCTTTGCCGGCGACGGCCCCCGCCACCCCTACACGCAGCTCCTCCTGCGGTGCCGCCCGAGCCGCGAGCAGCGCCGCCGCCGCCTCGAGGCCATCGCCGGGCGCGTGCCCAGGCCGTCCGAGTTTCCCCCTGGCTGCCGCTTCTGCAACCGCTGCCCCCACGCCTTCGAGCCGTGTCGGGACATCGAGCCTGCTCTCACCGTCCTCGCCGAAGGCCATCAAGTGGCGTGCCACCTCTATGCGGGCGCATCACGCGTTCGTAGTTCCGCGTTCACGCGGTCTTTGGGGGAGCCGCCTAAAGGCCGAACTACGAACGCGAAGGCGCCGGGCGGCGAGCCGCTGGTCGAGGCCCTTGGCCTGGCGCGGCACTTCGCTATCCGCAAGGGCATCCTCCAGCGCGTCGTCGGCCACGTGAAGGCGGTGGACGGCGTGGACCTGACGATTCCGCGAGGCCGCACCCTCGCGCTCGTGGGCGAGTCGGGCTGCGGAAAGTCCACGCTGGGGAAAACCCTCATCCGCCTAATGCCGCCGACCGCCGGCACCATTCGCTTCGACGGCACCGACCTGACGGCCCTCCGCGAGCACGAGCTTCGGTCCATCCGCCGCCGCGCGCAGATCGTGTTTCAGGACCCCTTCTCGTCGCTCGACCCGCGGATGATGGTGCGCGAGATCGTCGAGGAGGGAATGAGCGTCCATCGCCTCGGCGGGAGCGCGGCCGAGCGCCGCGACCGCATCGAACACCTGCTCGGCAGCGTGGGCCTGCCGCCCGACGCCGCGACGGCCTATCCCCACGAGTTCTCGGGCGGACAGCGCCAGCGGATCAGCATCGCCCGCGCCCTGGCCGTCGAGCCCGACTTCATCGTCTGCGACGAGCCGACGAGCGCCCTCGACGTGAGCATTCAGGCGCAGATTCTCAATCTCCTCAGCGACCTTCAGGACGAGTTCGGCCTCACCTACCTCTTCATCACCCACGACCTGGGCGTCGTCGAGTACCTGGCCGACGAGGTGGCCGTCATGTATCTCGGCCGCATCGTCGAGCAAAGCCCTGCCGAGTCCCTCTTCGACGAGCCGCTCCACCCCTACACCCAGGCCCTCCTCTCCGCCATCCCGGACGCTGGCCCAGCAGGCCCCCGCGAGCGCATCCGCCTCGCTGGCGATGTCCCCTCCCCGAGTGCCCCGCCGCCTGGCTGCCACTTCCACCCCCGTTGCCGCCACGCCCTGCCCATCTGCCGCGAGGTCTACCCGCCCGAAACGCACCTCGGCTCCGGCAGGCTTGTGCGCTGCCATCTCTACGGCCAGTAGGCCCGGTGCCTGCATGGCCCAAGTGGCTTACGTGCAAGACGCAGACCCGACCCAAGGATAACTGATATTTGAAGACGTGACACCCCCGGCCTCAGTCATTTTGGCGTCCAGTGCCAAGACTGGACAATTGGCACCGTGCGCCTCTTGCTACCTGGTGGAGCATAGTCTGTTGTGCCCTCAAGTCTGATGGTGAACTTCTTCCTGAACGTACCTGACGCAGAAACCTTGATTGTCTTGGTTGCGCCCGGAGGCCAGGTAAGATAGCGCTCGGTCTCTTCTGTCTTTCCTCCATCTTCCTTGACGAGAACCACAGAAACAACGGTGTTTGCGAGGGCATCCTCGGTCTTGTTAGTGATGTTCACGTCGTGGCTAAAAAGGCCCAGATCGATCTCCAGATCGAAGATCTTGCGTGGCGCGAACTCGGCTCTGTGAAACTCCGCGGCCTGTTCATTGAGGTCTTTGTACGCCTCATTGGCCATTGTGAGAGTCTTCCAGAGCCTAGCCATGGGCTTCCAACCGCAGATCACCACGATTACGAGGAGCACGAGGCAACCGATTCTCCCTGCTGCCTTTCGCCTCGGGCATTCCTTTTCGGTTTCGCCAGTCATTGCCTCGGACCCTTTCAGGTTCGGCGATCAGGACAGTTCGGTGCCAACCCTTATGGGTGTCAGGCACCGAAGCTCCGATGTCTATCGGTCGCGGTATGCCTCCTTCTGCTTATACAGATCGAGTCGCTCGCGAGCCTTGGCAAATTCCTGCGTGCCGACATCCTTGAGAAATGCGGGGTCGGCGAGTGCCTTCGTTTGCCACTTGACAGCCTCGTCGAATTGCCCGTCCTCGGCGTAAGCAGCGGCCAGGGTGTCGAGGTAGTAGGCTTCCTTCCAGTTCGTGAGTTCACAGGCCTTGGTAGCATTCTCGATCGCGGCTTTGCCGTTCCGGAAAGCCTTGTCCAGGGAAGTGGCCCGGAGCCAGGCAAGGCTATTGAACACTCGAGGGTCATTTGGGCTGACCTCCACCGCCTTGGAATAATCCGCGAGGGCCTTATCGTTCTTACCCATGGTCACATACAGGGATGCTCGCTCTCCATAGGCCGACCCATCCTCAGGCCTCAATTCTATGGCCCGGGCGAAATCCGCGAGAGCTTTGTCATATCTGCCCTCGGCCCAATAGACTTTTGCTCGCAGCCGGTACGCCCAATCATTCTTCGGGTCAAGGAAGATGCTCACCGAGCAATCGCCAATCGCCGCTTCGTTGTTGCCCTTTTGGCGATAGGCCCAACCCCGATTGTCGTAGTTCATGCTCGACAGGGGGTCCATTTCTATCGCCCTGCTATAGTCTGAGATGGCCTCGTCGAACTTGCCTTCATTCAGGCGTGCTTTTCCTCGCCGCTGAAGAAGCACGGCGATGGAATCGCGACTGAAAAGATGAAGAGCTTTCGCCTTGTCGTAGTCGGCTTTGGCCAGTTCCTGCTCGCCTTTCTCTTGGTGGGCCAGTCCACGAATCAGATACGCACTCGCGTCCCGAGAATCAAGGCCGATCAGTTTGTCCATGGCAGCTATCAATTCGTCGTATTCACCAGCGAGAAAAAGGGTTGATGCCTCCAACCCCTTGTCAAGCCTCCTGTATCTCTCGTTCTGCTTCACCTCCCCCTCAAGAGTGTCGCGGAGATTCCTCACCTGCTCGGCAGTCATAGCCGGCAGGAAGGCTAGCCAATACCGCCGTTCATTGTCATCCATGCTCTGGGATCCATGAATCAGCTTGACCACTTCCGGGTATTCCTGCTCAACATCTGGATGCACGACCAGGTCTTTCTCGGCTGCCGGGGGACTCGATTCCCCACGGGGCTTCGCCTTTGGGTGATCCCCTGCCTTTTCAGGAATGTCGAGATTGAACGTGAGGACGCCTTGGTCGGTGTGGATCGCTACACTCACTAGGTCCTTTTCATACCCCCCATGTTCCTTGTCAAAAGGCACCGGCCCGAACGGCTTTTCCTCCTTCTCCTCCACGTCTGGTACGTTCAATTTCGCCCATTGTTTGTGCCCAATGATCGCTTCAAGGTGGCGATCCATGAGCTGCTCCCAGCCCGGTCCTTCGTGCGCCCCACGGCGGTCCTCTCTGGCGACATGAGAATAGACGAGGAACTCCATCTCTCTGTCCGGGTCGATTGTCAACGGGAATTCAACCGGTTTGCCGCCCTCGTCGCCATCGATCCTGGTCACGACGTATTCGCCGTTGAGCACAATCTTGTGGATTTTCGCGGGCCGCTTGTCCCGATTCTTCACGAGGAGGCAAGTAGACTCCGTGGCGAGTAGCCCGTTGGCGTACCCCCTCCTCGATACCCTCAAGTCATAGGAATTGTAGAACTTCTCTTTGACCCAAGGCAGGATGTAGTAGTAGGAGACCGGGACGGAGAGGATGCCGCAGATAAGGCCTACGGCTATCAGGGGGCCAATTCGTCGAATCATCGCCTTCGGGGACTTGTGCAGGATACCCATCAGTCTTATCTCCTTAGGCCACAGTGCCAGGCCACAGTGCCTGACACCCATAAGTTCTTCCTGGATCGAGCGTTAAGTGCACACCGAGGCCAGAATGGGCCGAATGTCGGGCCGAGGGCATCTATGGGCTTGCGGCACCAGGGAGGAGCAGGGATTCGGAAGAAGGAGATGCTGGCGGATGGTGGCATCGTGACATGCCCCCTGGCCGATGCGCGAAGGTCGGCACCCCATGGCGCGCAGGATAGCTCTTTCGGAGGGCGAAGTCAAGAGGATTTCAGGCGAGGATCGCGTCCACAGATTCACACAGAATAGGAGGGGTTGAACCACGGAGACACAGAGTCCACGGAGACGGCACGGAGAAGACCAAGTACCGCTCCACAGAGGAAAGTGTACAACAAGGTGAAGCTCCGGTCGGTGGCACAGGCATCTTGCCTGTGCGCTTGGCCGATGGCAGACACAGGCTGGAAGCCTGTGCCACCAGAATTGTACACCTTTCACTGTGGAGCGGTACCAAGGGCGAGCCGGGGTCGAAACCCACGAACCGGTTCCCTCTTCTCAGCGACACCTCCGTGTTCTCCGTGTCTCCGTGGTGAACCCTCTTCAGATTCGCACAGAATAGGAGGGGTTGAACCACGGAGACACAGAGTCCACGGAGATTGCTCGGAGAAGACCAAGTACCGCTCCACAGAGGAAGGTGTACAACAAGGTGAAGCTCCGGTCGGTGGCACAGGCATCTTGCCTGTGCGCTTGGCCGATGGCAGACACAGGCTGGAAGCCTGTGCCACCAGAATTGTACACCTTTCACTGTGGAGCGGCGCCAAGGGCGATTCGGGGTCGAAACCCACGAACCGATTCCCGCGCTTGAGGTGCCAGATTGGTGCCGCAAAGAACTCGGCCAGGTGGGGCTCACGGGGCCTCGCCCATGAACCTGCCGACTTGGGCGACTTGGCATCTTGGCGTTAAGTTGCAAGTTGCGACCCGACCCCAGGGCGCCCCGGAACCGGGAAGACTGGGAGACTCTGGGAGACTTAGGACAGGTTGCGGTGTGCCTCGCAGCAGGCACAACCTGTGGGGGCCAGGAGACCTCCCCTGTGAACCGGGAAGTCTGGGAGAGTCTGGGAGACTTAGAACAGGTTGTGGTGTGTTCCGGACGCAGCCACAACCTGTAGTGTGTGTTCGCCGACACCCTTGGCCGTCAGTCCTCGAACACGATGCGGTAGTCGAGGCGGTCCACCTGGCTGAGAATGGCGCCCTTCGGCTGGTCGAAGTCCACGAGGCGGACCCGCCAGCGATAGGTGCGGGTGCCGTCGGAGTTCTCGTCGGCCACGAACTTGCCCGTCCAGCCGAGGGGCTTGGGGGGCGACTGGACCTGCTCGATGCTCTTGACCTTCTTCGCCGTGCGGAAGGTGGCCTGGACGTAGGTCTCCTCGGCGTCGTAGCCCTCGCCGATCCAGTGGCGGTTGGGGAAGGTGCCGGCGGCGCGGAGGACGTAGAGGTCCTTGTCGTTCCACTTCTTCCAGTCCTCGGGCACGCGGATCTTGACGGGCCACCACGCGGCGGGGGCGTGGATGGAGACCAGGTCGTCCTTGAACTCGACGCGTGCGGGGGCCGACTTCGGCGGCGAGGGGAGGTGCATGGCGAACGCGGGGTCGCCGAAGAGGCAGCGGAGGTAGAGCTGGTAGTAGTTCGGCCCGCCGGCGAGTTGATCCGTTTCGAGGATGACCGCGACCATGCTGTTCTGCGCCTCGAGGTGGGCGCGGCCGAGGGTCTCGCCCGCGAGGACGGCGTTCCAGAAGACGATGCGTTGCTGCTCATCGTAGGCGATGGCGGGGAGCGAGTTGCCCTCGAAGGCTGCGGCGCCGTTGCGCATCAGGCGGGCGACGACGGAGCGGCAGTCGGGCTGGCGGTCGAGGGCGCCGGCGAGGCAGCCGCCCGACTCGACCACCGTGGGCGCGAGCAGCACGTCGGACGCCCAGTCGTAGGTCTGCCCCAGGTCGTGCCACCACGAGTGGGCCTGGTGGGCGAGCACGGCCACGCTTGTGAGCGGGGAGTCCTGCTCGAATGCCTGCGTGCGCTTGCCCTTGCTCGTGGCGGTGGGCTTCTCGATCCAGCGGAGCGTGTCCACGTCGTGGTGGGGCGCCATCGTGAAGCCGACGTTCTCGAAGAGCTTGGCGTAGGTGTTCTCCCAGCGGGCCTGGCCGGCCATGGTGGACCACGAGGGGTCGAGAAGCTGCGGATAGGTGACGACGCGGCTGACGTAGAGCGTGGCGAAGCTGGCGTTTTCGGCGATGAGGCGGCCGAGGGCGATCTCGCCGAACAGGTCGCCGTCGGCGTTGGCGAAGGGGAAGTCGGAGGGCAGGTCGCGGTTGGAGCCGCCGCTCTCGCGCACGATGGCCTGGGGAATGGCGTCGGGGAAGCCGACGATGCACAAGTGCTCGGGCGGGCCGCCGGCCGCTGTGTAGAACGCCTTCAGGTCAGTGACGACCTGCTCGGCGCAGGGGAAGGTGAGCCGCACGTCGGCCTTGCCCGCGCCGTTCTTCTCGCCGAGCGTGATGGAGAAACGCTGGCCGCCGAGGGTCACGACGTCGCCCGTGCGGAAGGGGCCTTCGCCCGCGTCGGAGAAGTCGCCGTTGCCGTTCAGGTCCACGTTGACCGCAAAGTAGTCCTTGTCGTTTCTCCCGCTGGTCACGACGAACGCGAAGGGGTGGCCGTTGACCGTGGTGAGGCCCATCCGCGGTGGCTTGCGGCTCTCGGGCGCGCCCTTGGGCGGGTTGGCCTTGCACTCGGCGCCGACGAAGGGGGCCTTCCACAGGGTCTTGTAGGGCAGCGGCACGACGATCCCCTGCCTGGCCGCGGCGAGCAGCGGGGCCGCGAGCGAGAGCTTCTTGATCACCGTGGCCTCGCGGTCGAGCGGGTTCACGGCGGCGAAGTAGGATGCGGCGAGCTCCTGTCCCCGCATCCAGGCGAGCACGGCAGGGGTGTCCTTCAACTCGACGACGGCGAGGCCCGCTTCTTTCAGCGCTGCGGCAGCCTTCGGCACCGAGCCGACCACAACGGCCCTCTTGACGGCAAGCTCCTTGAGCAGCTCTCGGTCTGCCGTCGAGAAGAGGAGCGGCGACCGGAGCCTGGCCGCCAGGGCCGACGCCACGAGGGCCATGGCGTAGTCGCCCTCGCGGCAGATGACCGCCGTATCAGCCGACTTCCAGAAGGTCCGCGCGAGCACGCCGGCGGCCGAGTCGGCCGAATCGGCCGCCAGCGCCTGCCATTGCCGCTGGGCGCTCGCGGCCTCTCTCGGCAACGGGCCGAGGCAGTAGAGGGCCTGCGGCTTGTAGCGGCGCAGATAATCGTCCATCTCACGCGTGATCGCCCCCGACTCGTCGAGCGCGATGAGAGCAGGCGCGCCGCCGCAACGTACCGTCGCGGCTGGGACCGCGGCCAGGAAGGCGAAGTCCTGCCAGGCAGGGACGCTCGGCACCTGAACCACGAAGACCGCGCGACCCGCCTCGCCGCCGGCCGCCCGTGGGCCGGGCAGGCAGCCAAGGAGAGCGAACGGAAGCAGCGCGAGCAAGTGGTTCCAGCAAGACATCATCGCGTTCCTTCCGCTCCCTGTTCTCTCCCGGCTTCGGCGCCTCCGCATCATAGCACGGCAGACCCCCTGAAGCCAAGCTCGACGGCAGGGCCTCCGCCGACGAAGCGCTGCGATTCCCCCAGCCGCCCGATCCGGCCTCACATTCACAGAATGCCAACCGCCTCTCTCAGGGGTTGGCATTCTGTGAACTCCCCGCCGGAGGCGTCCGGATCGCCGATTCTCACACAATGCCAACCCCGCCCGAGGCCGGGGGTTGGCATTCTGAGAAGAGAGCCCAAAGGTGCGGGAACGCGAGGCGTGTGGAGATTCGCAACACCTCCGGTGGCTCAAGTGCTACGCCCGCAGCAAGCGCCCGGCGGGCGCCTGCCTTGACAGCCCGCGGCGCTTCGCCTAGCATTGCGGGCGCACCACTCGCGAGGCCCACGCCGCATGTCAACGGACCGCCCGAACGTGTTGTGGATCATGGCCGACCAGTTGCGGCCCCAGGCCCTGGGCTGCCACGGCGACCCGAACGCACGCTCGCCGCGCCTCGACCGCCTCGCCGCTCAGGGGGCGGCGTGCGAGAGGGCCTTCACCCCATGCTCCGTGTGCATGCCGGCCCGGGCGGCGCTGGTGACCGGCCAGTACGGCCATCGCAACGGCCTCCGCGTGCACGGCGACTTCCTGCCGCCCGACCGCCGCACGATCGCCCACGCCTTCCGCCAGGCCGGCTACCGCACGTCGTACGTCGGCAAGCTCCACCTCGCCAGCACGAACAGCAACTGGACCACGGGCGAGGAGTTCTGGGTTCACCCCGACCTGCGGGCCGGCTTCGAGGACTTCTTCGGCTTCGACCTCTCGAACCACTACTACAACACCCACTACTGCACGGGGGACACCTGCCGCGGCCTCAAGATCGAGGGCCACCAGACCGATGGCCTCACCGATCTCACCCTGCGCTACCTCGCCGAGGTCGCCTTTCCGTCGGGTCGCCCATGGTTCCACGTCATCAGCTACGAGGCCCCGCACCCCGGCGGCGGGAACGGGTCGAACCGGTATATGCCGTTCCCTGCTCCGCCGGAGTTCGAAGCCCTTTTCGATCCCCAGACCCTCCGGCTTCGGCCGAACGTGCCCGAGGCAAAGGAGGAAGCCGTGCGGGCGAGAGCCGCCGGCTACTACGCGATGATCGCACACCTCGACCACAACGTCGGCCGGATCCTCGACCTCCTCGATGAGCGGCGGCAGAGCGAGCGCACGCTGGTCGTGTTCCTCTCCGACCACGGCGAGATGCTCGGCAGCCATGGCCGGTTCAACAAGGAAGTGCCGTACGACGAGGCCATCCGAATCCCCCTCCTGGTGCGCCTGCCCGACGCCGTCCCGGCCGGCTCGCGCTACGCCGGCATCGTGAGCCTTCTCGACATCTACCCCACCTGCGCAGCCCTTTGCGGGGTGGACCCCGCCTCGGACGTGCAAGGCGTGGACCACTCCGCCGCGCTGGCCGGGCGCGCCAGGCCGCCCAGGACCGAGGCACTCATCCAGTGGCTCGGCAAGACCCGCTACGGCTGGGGGGACTACCCGTATCGCGCCGTCCGCACCGCGCGGTACACGTACTCGGTGAGCGCGGAAGACGTTGACAGACGCAATGGTGCGCACTTCCGCCTGCTGTTCGACAACCAGCGGGACGAGCACCAACTCCTCAACCTGTTCGGGAAGGCCGAATCGAGGGGACTCCAGCGGGGGCTGCACCAGCGTCTCTGCAAGGCGATCCTGGAGTCTGGCGAGGAGCTTCCCGACTTCGTCATCGCCGACAGAGCGAGGTCCCGCACGCGTTGACGCGGGCCTCACTGCCCACGACCAACCTTCGGACCCTACGCCGGTCTGGCCGAGACCCGTCCGGGCACTTCCTGCCTGACGGGCGCCGCGCTACAATAGCCAGGGGAGGCCATGTCGATCGATGCCCAACGAGGAGTAGCGGAGTGGTCGGAGGCCCCGTGGCACCCCGCTCCAGGACACTGTGTCTCCTGGGAGCCCTGGCTTCGCTTACATTGGCCGTGGGCCTCCATGCGGGCACCTCGGCCGAGTGGCCCTGTTTCCACGGCCCCCGGCGCGACAACAAGTCAACCGAAACCGGGCTTCTGAAGCAATGGCCGGAGGAGGGGCCTGCGCTGCTCTGGAGCGCGTCAGGGCTCGGGAAGGGCTACAGCTCCGCCAGCGTTGCGGGAGGGCTCCTCTACACCGCGGGGATGGTAGAGCAGCAGACCGGCGTCGTCGCATTGGGCCTCGACGGCAAGGAGAAGTGGCGGGCGCCGAACGGGCAGGCGTGGGCGCCCACGATGTCCCACGCCACCGGCTATGGCGGCGCCCGCAGCACGCCCACCTGGGACGACGGGGTGGTGTATCACCTCAGCGAGCGCGGCCGGCTCATCGCCCTCGAGGCGCAGAGCGGCAAGGAGGTCTGGCACCTCGACCTCCTCAAGGAGTTCGAGGGGGAAATGCCAAAGTACGGATTCGCCGAGTCCGTGCTGATCCTCGGCGACCGGCTGATCTGCTGCCCAGGGGGCGCGAAGGGCTACATGGCCTGCCTCGACAAGAAGACGGGGAAGACCGTCTGGACGAATACCGAGGTCCAGGGCACCCTGGGCTACTGCTCCCCAGTCCTGGCCGACATCGCCGGCACCCGGCAGGTGCTCAACATGAGTGCCAAGGTCGTGTTCGGCGTGGACATCGTGACGGGCAAGCTGCTCTGGAGTGTGGAGCATGGGAACGAGCGGGAGAACAGCGCGACCGACCCGGTCGTCCACGAGGGACACGTCTACGCGTCCGCGGGCTACGGCAAGGGCAGCATCCTCGTTCGCCTCGACCCCGTGCAGGGCGGAGTCGAGGCCAAGACGGTCTGGAGGAGCAAGCTGCTGGACAACCATCACGGGGGCGTGCTGCTAGTCGGCGAGCACCTCTACGGGGCCGGCCATCAGGCCGAGGGGTGGTTCTGCCTGGACTTCCTGACCGGCCGGCAGGCGTGGAAGGCATCCGGCAAGGGGTCGCTGACCTACGCCGACGGCATGCTCTACTGCCTCGACGAGCGAGGCACCATGACGCTGGTCGAGGCCACGCCGAAGGAGCACCGCGCGGTCAGCTCGTTTCGCCTGCCAAAGGGAGGCGCTGGCCTCTACTGGGCTCATCCCGTCGTGTGCGGCGGCCGGCTCTATGTCCGCCACGCCGACGCGCTGTTCGCCTATGATATTCGAGCAAGATGACCGGGCAGGTGGCCGCCATTCGCTAAACGTTCGGTGTTCGACGTTCAGCGTTCGACGTTTCTCTGGTTGCGGCCGGCGATTGGCAATCGCGGATCGGCAATTGTCCCTGCACCGTTCGGCCCAGGCTTCCGGGCAGGCGCTTGAAGTCCGTGGGAAAGCGGCTACAATACCCCCTCGAGAGGCGTGGCCAGTGGGGCCAGCCGACGTTGGGGTGGGCCAATCCCGCCTGCCCGGGCTACGGGCCATTCCGCCACATGGGGGAGCGCGATGCGCTGCACCATTCGCCCGCTTGCTCTCTGCCTTCTCGGCTCTCTCGCCGCCGCGCGGGCGGAGGTGATCTGCGAGGTCAAGTAGCGCAGGATAGGGGACGGAGTTGAAGACTGCTACGGCAGCGGGGATCCCAGCGGCAGGCGCAATTCTGGTCCTGGTCCTTGCCTGCCCGCTGCTGGCCGTTGAGCCCGCCAGGCCCGCCGAGGTCCCCGCAGGGGCCGTGGATATTCTCAGCCCGGAGAGCTACTGGCGCTGGTTCCTCACCCTGCGCAAGCCGATCATCCCCGTCGCGGCGCTCAAGACCGCCGGGCAGGACGCCACGGCCCCAAAGCTGCTCACCGGCAGGGTGGTGCCGCCCCCCTACAACACGGTCGATCACCAGGATAGCCCGACTTCTCCCGCCAGCTGGGAGGGGCCGGCCTTCGACGACTTCGGCTGGCCGCGCTCGCGTCTGTCCTGGCTGAGGTCGAACGCCTTCGGGCGCTTCTCGAGCGCGGCCCTGTGCCTGCGCGGCAAGTTCCAGGTGACGGACCCCGGTGCGGTCCAGGGGCTCTTCCTCACGGTGAAATACTACGGGGGCGTGAGAATTCTCCTCAACGGCCGCGAGGTCGCGCGCCAGCACCTGCCCGCGGGGGAACTGGCCGCCGATACGCCCGCCGATCTCTACCCGAGCGATGTCTACGTGGACGACAAGGGGGCCATCGTCCCCATGGGCGACCACGAGTATAGCTGGAACAGCATCCCGGCCGACGTCCGCAAGGACGCAGAGGCCCGCCGCGCCCGGCGCACGCGCGTGCTGGGGCCGGTGAAGCTGCCCGCCGACGCGGTGCGCAGGGGCGAGAACGTCATCGCCGTCGAGGTGCGCCGCTCGGAATACCCGTTCGTGGCCCTGCGCTGGTTCAAGGGAGCCGAGGGCCGGACCAAGCCCTTCTGGGTGCCGATGAACCTCTTCGGCCTGCGCCTGCAGGCCGCCGGCGCCGGCGTCGCCCCCAACGTCGCCCGGCCCAAGGGCCTCCAGGTCTGGAGCGAGAACACCAACGACCGCATCTCGGTGCTCGACTACGGCGATTCGGGCGAGGGCCTGCGGCCTGTCCGTATCGTCGGCGCGCGAAACGGCTCCTTCTGCGGGCAGTTCGTCATCGGCTCCGACCAGGCCTTCAAGGACCCCAAGGTGACCGTCGGCGACGTCAAAGCGGCCAGGGGCAACGGCGTCATCCCGGCGTCGAAGGTCACGTTGCTCTTCGCCCTGCCGGACATCTCCTTCTATGGGATGCCGACCTGGTTCGACGCGCTCCAGCTCGAGCCGCCCGCCGAGGTGGCCGTGGCCAAGGGTGGCGGCGCGCTGCTGCCGGCGCTGGTCCGGATCGCGGTGCCCAGGGACACGCCGGCCGGCGACTACCGCGGCGAAGCGGTCGTGTCGGTGACCGGCTCCGACCCGGTGAAGGTTCCCCTCGAGCTCAGCGTCGCCGACTGGGTCGTGCCCGACCCGAAGGACTACCGCACCTATGTGGGCGTCTACCAGTCGCCCACGTCGCTGGCCATGCAGTACAACGTGAAGGAATGGTCGGAGGACCACTGGAAGCTGATGGAGAAGAGCTTCGCGCTCCTCGCCCGGGCCGGCAACCGGCTGGTGAACATCCCCGTCTCCGACAGGACGCAGTTCGGGAACGACGACGGCATGGTCTACTGGATCTGCAAGCCGGACGGTTCGTTCACCTGCGACTTCAAGGTCTTCGACCGCTTCATGGACCTGGCCCAGAAACACTTCGGGACGCTCGATTTCGTGACCCTGCACGTCTGGCACTCCGGCGGATGGGAGACCCGCAAGGCCGACCAGGAAAACACCGTGACGGTGATCGACGAGCAGACCGGCGAGCGCCGGCACATGCAGGTGCCCGTCTTCGGCACGGAGGAGTCCAGGAAGTTCTGGAAGCCGTTCCTCGAGGCCGTCCACGAGCGGCTGGCCGAGCGCGGCATGGAGAAGGCCATGACCCTGGGCATCCTCTCCGACGGCACCGCGCCGCCGGAGGTCTTCAAGGCCTTCGACGAGATCACGCCCGGCGGGGCCAAGTGGATGCGCGGCTGCCACAGCGGAACCTATAGCGAGAAGCCCGACCCCCTGAGGGGCGGCGGCGTGACCGTGCTGCACGAGTTCTGCTACGGAACGCCCCTGGACCGGGCCAAGCCCCTGGCCCCGTACTGGAAGCAGCGCTGGTGGCCGGGGACGGACTACGAGCGGATCAGCGGACACGACAGATTCGCGGCGCTCAGTTGGTATCGCGAGACGGGCATGACCTCGCTGATGCGGCGAACGCGCGGGGTCGGCCGCATCTGCCTGGACTTCTTCGACGTGCTCGCCAGGAAGAGCGCCGGCGGCGGTGGCGTGGGCAGCGAGCGGTCCATCTACAACCGCTGGCCGCACTCCAGTTGCGCGCAGCGCGAGCCGAGCCTCAAGAAGATGGCCTGGGCCGGGCCCGACGGCCCGGCGACCACCTTCCGCTACGAGGCGTTCTGCGAGGGCATCCAGTACGCCGAAGCCCTGGTGGTGGTGAGCGAAGCCCTCGACACCCAGGCGGCCGCTCTCGGCGCGGAGCGGACCGAGGAGTATCGCCGGCTGCTGACGGACATGTGGCGCCGCGAGGTGCGCTGCCTGTCCGGGCCGTCGGCGCCCCTGCGTCCCAACCACGAGGGCTGGCAGGACCTGACCCGGCGGCTCCTGGACGCGGCAGGCGAGGTCGCCAGGAGGGCTGCCCCAAGGTGAGCTATCATGTGGGCGTGTACTGGACCAACGAGTTTGATGGCGGGCCGGAATGAGCAACACAGCGATGGATCGAGCATTCTGTGGCTGTGAGTCGTGGCCGCAGGGCGTGTCGGTGCAACGTGATGCTGGCCCCGGCGCGGGCCAGGATCTCCGCGGTCTTCACCTTACCCAACATCGGGCACGACGCGCGGAGTCGCTGGACGATGTACCGCACGAAGTCAGGGAACTTGTTGACCGGCTCGGCCAGCCGGGCGAGCGCGTTGGGCCCGCCTTCGTCCATACGCCTCACCCACGACGCAACGGTGGCAGCGGTCAAGAGAAACGCCCGAGCTGTCTGCTCCAGCGACCAGCCCCGCGCGGCGCCGCAGGCGAGACGGGCCAGCGAGAAGACGTGGAGCATGGCGGAACGCACGCGGTCGGGCCAGTTCTTGGGCACTGGGATGGGCGGATCGGGGTGGGCAGTGGGCATGGAAACGCTCCGGGGAGATTCGGGCGGAAACCTGCCCAGAGCATACCATAACCCACTGCTCCTCCACAACTTGCGGCGTCTGCCGGAGAACCGAAGACTCGGTGGACCAATACAACGCTTCGCCCAGGCCCTCACGCACCCTGGCGCATGGCTGGGGCCGGTGTGGCTCGCTACGCCTTCACCATACGACTCTCTCCTTCGCTACCCCATGCCAGTTGACTGCCGCTCTCCGAGGACTCGAACTGCAAGTCGGCGGGGCCGGACCCGAACTGGCACTCCTTTTGCTTAGCTCCTTCCCCTATCGCCTGCCGCGGGGGCGACATGGCGCTGTCCGAACGAGCCAACCCTTGTGCGGCCAGCGACTTACGCGCTGGGGCGCCTCCACGCCGCTTGGCGGGCCCGACAGGGTTCTGGGGGCTTATGGAGCGGGTTCCATAGATGGCACGCCCTAATCCGCCCACCACAGACGGCAGCGGCACGCTCTCGGGCGGCGCGGCGAGGCGGCTGATCTGGATCCCGATCGTCCACTCTCACGCTGACTTGGGCAGCCTGGGGGAAGCCGTGCGCGATGCGCACGCGCGGAAGTTCGGGGCGGCGACCTGGGAGGACCGCGTCCGGATGGTGGACGGCTTCTGGCAGAGGGTCCGCGCCGAGGTCGAGCGCCTCGGCCTGGACTGGAGCCGCGTGCGGCTGTACCAGGACAGCCTTCCGAACTGCGGCCACGAGGCCGCCATCGTGCGCGACCTCGCCCAGGCGGGCAGCGAGAATCATCAACTCCTGGCCGATCTGATGGCCAGGGGCGCGCGAGTTGTGGGCACGGAGTGCCCCGAGCTTCTCCTCGAGGAGTACGAGCTGATGCGCGGGATCCTGGGCGCCCTGAAGTCCCGCGAGAGCCATCACCTCACGGCATCCGAGAAGGAGCGGAGCCGGGCCATCCTGGAGAAGCGCGATGCCTACATTACCGAGCGGATCGCACAGACACTCGGTGATGGGGAGACAGGGCTGCTGTTCCTCGGGATGCTGCATTCCATCGCTGGGAGGCTTCCCGATTCCATTCACGTCATCCGGCTCTTCGATGGAGACACGACATGAGCAAGAGAGGCAAGGGCAAGGAAAGCGTTGGGTCGGGGGTCTTCGGGCTGGGCGGGCTGCTGGGCGGCCTCGGCACCGTGCTGGAGAAGCTCGGAGAGCTGGCGGAGAAAGGCAAGGACCTCCGCGAGTCGGGCGAGATCCAGAGCCCCGACGGCAAGGTGCGAGGGGTCTATGGCTTCAACATCCGCATGGGCCTCGGCGACGAGAAGGATGCGGTCTCCGTCGAGCCCTTCGGCAATGTCCGCAAGGACGAGCGGACCGGCAAGGCGGTGGTCCACGAGGTCCGCGAGCCGATGGTGGACACCTTCGAGGAGGAGGGCCACGTGCTCGTGGTGGCCGAGATGCCCGGCATCGCCGAGGAGGACGTGCACCTGGAGGTGCGCGATGACATCCTGACCATCGCGGCGGAGAAGGGCGACACGAAGTACCGCAAGGAGGTGCTCCTCCCGGCGGCCTTCGGCCCCGACAAGATGAGCCATTCGTGCCGCAACGGGGTCCTGGAGGTCAGGTTCCAGCGATAACCCAAGGGAGTGGACTTCATGGCGACAACAGAGGCAGCGGCGCTCAAGCTCAAGGTGTGCGAAGCACTCAGCAAGGACATGGGCCGGGGCCTGGCGCGGCTGGACCCCGCGGACATCTCGCGGCTCGGCCTGGAGATCGGCGACGTGGTCGAGATGGCCGGGAAGCGCAAGACCGTCGCCAAGGTGATGCCCGCCTACAAGGAACACCGCGGGCAGTCGCGCATCCAGATTGACGGCGTGCTGCGCGAGAACGCCGGCGTGGGGCTGGACCAGGCGGTGGAGGTCCGGGGCATCGCGGCCAAGCCCGCCGAGCGCGTCGTGCTTTCGCCCCAGGCCATCACCGTGCGCGACCGCGACCTGAGGTACATCGGGAGCCTTCTCGACGGGCTTCCCGTGGTGGAGGGCGACCGCGTCCGAGCCACGCTCTTCGGCTCCCGCTCCGCCGATTTCCAGGTCGTGAGCACGGCGCCCAGAGGCCCGGTGGTGATCAACCCGACCACAGCGCTCGAGGTGGGCCGGCCGCAGCAGAAGGAAGCCGCGCGATCGGTCTCCTACGAGGATATCGGAGGACTCAAGCGCGAGCTGGGCCGGATCCGCGAAATCGTTGAACTGCCGCTGCGCTATCCTGAGGTTTTCGAGCGGCTGGGCATAGACGCGCCCAAGGGCGTGCTGCTCCACGGGCCGCCGGGCTGCGGCAAGACGCTCATCGCCCGCGCCGTGGCGCACGAGACCGAGGCGAAGTTCTTCTCCATCAGCGGCCCCGAGATCATCCACAAGTTCTACGGCGAGAGCGAGGCCAACCTCCGCAAGGTCTTCGACGAAGCCACGCGCCAGGCGCCCAGCATCGTGTTCATTGACGAGATTGACGCCATCGCCCCGCGCCGCGAGAAGGTGGTGGGCGACGTCGAGAAGCGCGTGGTGGCTCAGCTCCTGGCCCTCATGGACGGGCTGGAGAAGCGCCAGCACGTCATCGTCATCGCGGCGACCAACATCCCCAACGCCCTGGACCCCGCTCTCCGGCGCCCCGGACGCTTCGACCGCGAGATCTCCTTCCCCATCCCCGACCGCAATGGGCGCAAGGACATCCTCGAGATCCACACGCGCGGGATGCCCCTGGCGGGTGACGTGGACGTGGATCACCTGGCCGCGATCACCCACGGGTTCGTGGGGGCCGACCTGGAGGCCCTGTGCCGCGAGGCGGCCATGAGCTGCCTCCGCCGCATCCTGCCCGAGATCGACTTCGCCTCCGCCCACATCCCCTACGAGACGCTCATGGCCCTCGAGGTGCTCATGGCCGACTTCACCGAGGCGTTCCGCGAGGTCGAGCCATCGGCCATCCGCGAGGTCTTCGCTGAAATCTCCGAGGTCCACTGGGACGACGTAGGGGGCCTCCACGAGACGAAGCAGCAGCTCATCCAGGCCGTCGAGTGGCCCCTGAAGCACCCCGACCTCTTCGCCCAGGCCGCCGTGAAGCCGCCGCGAGGCATCCTGCTCACCGGGCCGCCAGGCTGCGGCAAGACGCTGCTGGCCAAGGCCGTGGCCCACGAGACCGAGGTGAACTTCATCTCGGTGAAAGGCCCTGCCCTCCTCTCCATGTACGTCGGGGAGTCCGAGGGAGCCGTCCGCGACATCTTCAAGAAGGCCCGCCAGGCCGCCCCCTGCATCCTGTTCTTCGACGAGATCGACTCCCTCGTCCCCGCCCGCGGCTCGGCATCCGCCGACTCCCACGTGGCCGAACGCGTCATCAGCCAGTTCCTCACCGAACTCGACGGCGTGGAGGAGCTGAACGGCGTGCTGGTGCTGGGAGCGACGAACCGCCCGGACATCCTGGACCCCGCGGTGCTGCGGCCCGGCCGCTTCGACGTGGTGCTGGAGATTCCGCCGCCCGACGAGGAGGGCCGCAAGGCGATCTTCCACATCGGCCTGCGCGGCAAGCCGGTCGCCGAGGACGTGCGGGTGGACGAGTTGGCGGGCGCCACCCAGGGGTTCACGGGCGCCGACGTCCAGGCGGTGTGCACCCGGGCCGCCCTCGCAGCCATCCGCGACGCGGTCCAGGCAGCACAGGCTGGAACCCTGGGCCACCAGGTGCGGGTCACGCGGGCACACATCGAGCAGGCGCTCGACAGCGTCCGCGCCGTCCGCTGAAGGAGGTAACGACAGATGTCCAGCGAGGGGACGTATCTCTACTGCTTCGCCCGCCCCGGGGCGGCCCGCGGCGTAGACGTGCCCGGGGTGGACGGCTCGCGCGCCGTCGCCGAAATCGAGCTTGGCCCCGTGGCTGCCGTGGTCAGCCGCGTCGCTCTGGAGGAGTTCGGGGATGCGGCGGCGGAGAGGAACACCCAGGATCCTGATTGGGTCATCCCGCGGGCGTGCCGGCACCAGCGCGTGGTGCAGGAGGTGATGGCCCGCTCGTGCGTGCTGCCCGTGAGGTTCGGGGCCATCTTCTCGTCCGAGCAGCGGCTCGCGGAGCTTGCGCGCGAGAAGTGCCAGGAGATATCCGGCTTCCTCGACTCGGTCCAGGGCAGGGAGGAATGGGCCGTCAAGGGCACGGTGGACCCCGGCCGGGCCATGGGGTGGCTGCGGGCGCAGGGCCCGACGCTGGCCGAGGCCCGCCCAGACGCACTGGCGTCCCCGGGCGCGCGCTACCTGGCGGACAGGAAAGCGCACCTCGCGGTGCGCGGGCGCCTGAGGCCGTGGTGCCGCGCGGTGGCCGAGCAGGTCGGTGCCCAGCTCGACGCGGGGGCCGAGGCGGCGCGGCCCCTGAAGCTGCGCGCCTGGGGGGGCACCGGGCAGGAGGGACAGATGTTCCTCCACAGGGCATTCCTGCTGCCGCGGGAGGGCGTGGCGGCGTTCCTGGCGCACGTCGAGCGCGTCGGCCTCGCGTGGGCCGAGCAGGGCCTGGCGCTGGCGACCTCGGGGCCGTGGCCGCCCTACACGTTCACCCCTGCGCTGTGGGGAGGACAGGCGTGAAGTGCCTTGTGTACTGCATATTCCGCGCTGGCCAGCCCCGCGAGGGGGGGCTGCCAAGGGGGATTGACGGCGAGCCGGTCCGCCTGGTGGCCGACGAGGGACTCGCCGCGGCGTTCTCGCTGCTGGGGTCACATCTTCATTTCGCACTTGGCGGCCAAGTGCCAAATGAAGATGTGACCCCGCGCGAGGCGGCCCCAAGCGTCGAGCGGGCCACGGCATTTGCCCACGTTGTGGATGCCTTTCACCACGCGGGCACCGTCCTGCCCCTGCGCTACGGCTGCGTCCTGAATACACAAGAGCAAGTGGTGCAACTCCTCCGGGACCGGGGGGCGGAGTTCCTCGCTGCTCTCTGCCGTCTCGACGGGTGCGTGGAAATGGGCCTCCGCGTCCTGCTCCCACCAACCGATGTGCGGCCCGCTCCGTCAGGCGCCTGCTGCCCCGGGAGCCCTGGCCCGGGGCGCGACTACCTCGCCCTGCGCGGCGCCTACTATGCGGCAAGGGACGGCGCGGACCGCCAGGCCGCCGACATCGCCGCGCTGGCGCGAGCGGCCTTCGAGGGGCTCTTCCGTGAGGTCAGTCTCGAGCCGCCCGGCGCGGGCCGCCCGGGCATCGTCTCCCTCTGCTTTCTCGTCCGACGCGAGGACCTCGCCGCATTCCACGCGGCGTTCGCCCGGTTCCAGGCGCAGTGCCCCCAGAAGGCGTTGCTCACCGGCCCCTGGCCCCCCTACAACTTCTCGAATGGCGCCGAGGCCCCCGCGCAAGGCGACTGTGGCGCCGCCTCCATAGAGGCCGCCCAAGAGCGTGCCGTGCTGCCGGCCCTCGCGGGGACCGGCCCGGCGCTGCAAGTGCTTGCTCCGCAAGGACTAGGGGACACCTCGCATTTCCCGCGTGGTCTGGCACACCTGTTGCTATAGCAAGAAACAACCGCTTAGGGAAGCGGAAAACCACTGAGCACTCCCCCTGGGAGGGATGACCGTGCAAGACGAGCGATATGTCGGGAGGGTCGGAATCCTGGAAATCCCCGGTGGATGTGGGCGGGGCGGGCGGGCAGAGCCGCGGACCTGTCGTGTCGCCCTCCCCAGCGTGTCGAAGGTGCCATCATCAACCCTGAAAGGAGATGAACACAATGGCACAGGTGCAGAAGACGACGGACAGCTCGAGCCTGGCGGAGGTCGTGGATCGCATCCTCGACAAGGGCATCGTGATCGATGCGTGGGTCAAGGTGGCCCTCGTCGGCATCGAGCTGCTCTCCATCGAGGCCCGCGTCGTGATCGCGTCGGTCGAGACGTACCTGAAGTACGCCGAGGCCATCGGTCTCACCGCGACGGCTGCCGCCCCGGCGGCCTGACGGTCGAGACGCATGATGGGACAAGTTCCCCGATGCCGGTGAGGACCCGCAAGGTCCTCACCGGCCGGGGGGCCGGGGTCACATCTTCATTTGGCACATGGCCGCCATGTGCCAAATGAAGATGTGACCCCCTCCGCACCAACGAGCTACCCGAACGCTTCGTT
>Ga0307378_10000710_pt1 | contig 56916 bp, 56 predicted proteins | sample UN1MG_FD_202238 | JGI IMG/M metagenome (GOLD analysis project Ga0307378, IMG submission 202238) | Soil microbial communities from Risofladan, Vaasa, Finland - UN-1 | ecosystem: Environmental > Terrestrial > Soil > Coastal area > Acid sulfate soil | place: Finland: Risofladan, Vaasa | collected... | reverse complement strand
CAGAATAAGAACAAAATCCTTCTTTCCATTTTCACAGCTTGAACGCAAACACGTACCTCCAATACTCGTCATCAATCCTTGAATGAGGATCGTTGATTATGAAGATGAGATCGTCCTGCCTGGCGATTAGCTCCATGGTCAACTCCCTGTCCTTTGCTGCGTCAATCAGGCAGGACATGCACAAGCTATCAGGACGCTCCGCGTATGTATTGGCGATCTCCTCAGCCAGGCTCGCAAGCTCAGCCAGCCTCACCTCAAAGCTCGAACTGAAATCCCTGAACTTCCTCTCGACCCCGCCCTTGCTGACTTCTATATCCCAGGACATCCGAACCAGGACATTCCTGCCCTCGACGTCGGCACCGACTCTCGCCACGTTGCTGTAAGTCACGTTAAAACCCAAGTGCCGCATTCTACAATTTTCAAGCACTGAATAAGCAATATGGCTTGAAAGCTCGTCCTCGATGGATTGAATGGAAGGCGCTATGGCAGCGTCATTATAGTAGAGGTAAGAAACATTGAAGCCGAGCCACTGTGTCTTCGGCCTGTCCTCAAGGTCGATATACCCACCTTGCAATCCGACCAGGGCCAAGGCTTCCCCGGCCTCATGGTCAATGCACTGTTGGATGTCGGACCTGATCTCGTTGAACTCGGGCGGCATGGTCAAGGTGCCGAGGAGTTCAGCGGACCTCGCCTTGCCGATGAGATCGTACCTGAATTGATAAACGAGCACGAAAACCAGGGCCAGAAGGATCGCCAGGGCAATGAAAACCGTCGCTTGACCTTTTCTCATAGGGTGAGGATAAAAACCTTTTATTTATAAGACATGGTTCAGAGTTCAGAACTCGTAAACGAAAGACTCGCTAAGGGCCGTGCGATGATAGTAAAAAAGGGAGGACTACGATTACTTTCATAGTCCTCCCTAAAAGCGCCCCTACTGAAATCATCTAAGGGCTCAGGTAAATCTCGCAGTACAGTATGGCGCTGTCGTCACCATTGTCGGTGATGAATACATCCAGCATGTGCTCCCCACCGACGTCCACGTCCTCCATCACGGCAACGAGAGTTTTAAAGCCGTTCCCCTGGGTTATGGACACTCCGCAACTCTTATGCGGGCCGAGGCCTCCCATGCTCAGCCTATAATCACCAGCCGTCACCAGGGTGTATTGGACGTCCGCTTCGAACGCCGAGCCTGGTTGTACGAGATTTGACTCACCGAACACCTCGATGACATTTATCTCGTCTCCCGCGATGTTGGTACAGCTTCCGCCGGTGAAGGCCAGCGAAGTAAATCCGCTGGTGTCCACATTGCAAGGATTCTGGCCTCCCCCACCGCCGCCACCTCCTCCGTCTCCGCCACCGCCTCCATCACCGCAAGCGGATACAAGAAGAGCCGATCCGAGGATTAAAACCATCCATGCCATTCTTCCAAGCTTTTTCATTGCCTTACCTCCCTTCTTTCTTTTTTTCCGATAGTTGATCCGCCGAAGCCCGAGATTTTTCCGTAAATTTTATAAAAGCTGATTGTATATATCAGTTGACATATACAACGGGAGGTGGTATGGTATGCGGTACTTGAAAGGAACTCTTGCAGTTGCTTATATCAGGATCTCCACGAACGAGGACAAGCAGAAATACGGCTTTGACGTACAGCTCGGGGCCATCAAGAAATATTGCAGGAAGCACGGCCTGAAGATCGTGAAGGTGTATCGGGACACCAGGAGCGGCAAGAGCCTTCACCGCCCGGGCATCCAGAAGCTCCTTGCGGAGAAGGACGGCTTTCAGGTTGTAGTGATCTTCAAGCTTGACCGGCTTTCAAGGAGCGTCCTGGACCTTTTAAAGCTCATTCGTGAGGACTTGAGCGACAAGGAGGTTGTCTTCATAGAGGAAGGAATTGACCAGCGCACCAAGGAAGGCCGGCTGATGATGAACCAACTGGCGAGCTTCGCTGAGTACGAGCGGGAACTGATCGTGTCCAGGATAAAGAACGGCCTTGCCGAGGCCAGAAAAAAGGGGGTGAGACTCGGAGCGGAACCAAAGTATCCAAAGTATTGCAAGCGCGTAAAGGCAATGAGGAGACAAGGCAGAACCTGGAAGGAAATCTGCGGGAAGCTCGGGATCAACTACCGCACGGCCAGAAAGTGCATGGAAGACTGATTGCACTTGTCAACTGTTTTCTGCAATTTTTTTTAATAGCCCATATCTATCAGAAGATCAATAGGTTACGGCAAATCCACCCGTGGCCTCGGCCCTTCATCTACGATAGATTACATTGGCTGCAAATAAGAACTTGACATACAAATCTAACTGTGCTTAGATTCGGGCGTATGCGGTGCATCGATGGGAATCTGGTCATCATATGTACACCTCATTGAGTACTTCAGCGATGCATGGTGGATTTACCTGGTTCGCGTCGGGCTGGCAATGTACATTATGGGCTTTCTCCTCTGGAAGGCCAGGAAGTATAATTTCCTTCAGGAAGAGGACGAAGAATACATATACATCATCCCCAAGGGCAGGGCGATTTCCGTGATCGGGGGCTTGCTCGCCGGCTCCATCATGCCGGTCGGCTCCCTGATCAAACATCATAATTATAGAACGCCGTATGCCTTCCTGTGCGTCATGCCGGCATTCATTATCGGGCCGGTTTTTATCTCCCGCCGCCTCACCGGCAGCTACAAGCTCCGCAAGACTCTGGTGGTTTTCATCTATGTCCTGATTCTGCTCGTCTATCTATTCGTGTTTTAGGAGGGGCGTGACAAATGTTTGTTGATCTGTCAGACCCAAGGTCAAGGAAGAGCGTCGAGAAGATGCTGAAGCAGGTCAGGCTGGAGCCTGGTGAGAACGTTCATTACTTCTTTGACGCCTCGCGGTGGGGTTCCGGTAGCAAGGGGTTCGTGGTGACGGACTTCCGAGTGATTGATTTTGACGGACGCTGGCAGAATTCCATTCCCCTGGCGGCGATTGAAACTGCCGGGCTTGATATGAAGAACAAGGTCCTCAGCATCTTCTCCCACGGCAAGCTGCTCAACCTGGGAGTGCCGGGGATGAAAAGAGGGGACGAGGCGATCTGCCAAGCAGTGGTCTCGTTCCTTCAAGGCGGGACCCGCGGCCCCATGATGCCGCCGGGCGGATTCGGTCGCGCGGCTCCAGCCTGGCCCGGGCATGATGGTGGAGGAGGAGAAACAATAGGGGATGTCCTAATGAGTCGGACGCGTGAGAATCAACTAGGGACGGCCGGAACTTTCACGACGCATAACACCAGGTACATCGAACCCAATGACGATGAAATGACCCTGCCGGGCAGAATTGAATCGAGAAAAGTGGACGACAGGGGTGCGCACATCAATATTACAACTGACGTTACCCGTCTCGCTTGCGGTTGTCTCGCTAAATCAGTGGATAGTTACGCCGGTTTTTGCGCCGTCTGCGGCCAGCCCGTTTGCAAGATTCATTTCTTCAACTGCTATAACTGCGGCAAGCCGATCTGTGTAAGGCACAGGATATTTCTCGATGGAAAACCATACTGCTCCGAGCGATGCTATAACCGCAAAGCCAAAAAAGATGGGCGTATCAAAAAACGCAAAGCCAAGCAGGAAGAGAAGGCTGCCAAGAAACAGCATGATGACTCTATAACCGCACATATAGAACAGGTGAGGGCACAGCAGGCGGCGGAAAGAGGGAAAGGTAAAAGCTCCACCGGGAACGCCTGGATAATCAAAAAGAGCAATATAGGACCGGGGGGAAAGTTTTGAGTCCCAAAGGGGAAAATAGCCTGCTCGATGCGGTCTTCTACGACTTCCGCCAGAAGGGGGAGACCGCGAGGGAAGACCTCATGCAGGTTTACACCTATCAAAGGGCTTGCGAGATATACGCGATGGCGGAGCAGGTCGGCAAGGGAAGCGATCCCTTCCTTGTCAATATAGTAAAGCTGATACTCTCCTACTACGATGCAAGAGACATTCCTCAAGTAAATGAGCTTTCCAACCGCGCCAAGGAATATTTGCAGCCGCTGATGCTCCAGGAGCAACTCGATCAGAACCCGTTCAAGCCCTACCCAGGCCCAGAAGTTTACGGCCCCGTGGCCTTGGGCTACGCGCACCAGGGGCCTTTTCAAAGGGAGGCCTGCCCAGCGGGATTGACCGCGGAGGAGCTGAACCAGCACGTGCTGATCATCGGCAGAAGCGGCGCCGGCAAGACAAACCTCATCTTCTTCATGCTCCAGAGCCTGATGGAGAGCGTGCCGGTCTGGGTTTTCGACTTCAAGAAAGACTACCGTTACCTGCTCCACTCACATGGGAACGTACTCGTGATTGACTGGAAGGACTTGAGATTCAACCCGCTAAGGCCGCCGCACAACGTGAACCCCAAGGAGTGGCTCCAAGTGTTCACCAACACCTTCTGCGAGGCCCTCGGGCTCATGTACGGCTCCAAGACCCTGTTCCGCGAAATGGTAGATAGTCTCTACAGGGAGCACGGGGTCTATTCCGGGGCGGACAAGTATCCGAGCTTCACCGAGTTGCAGCGCGCCCTTTCCACTGTTGATCTCAAGTACTGGAAGGCCAGGGTGAGGGCGGAGTACCTGCAAAGGTGCCTCGGCCGCGTGGACGACTGCATCACCATCCTGGGCGACGTGCTCGATTGCAGGAGGGGATTCCCGATTGAGCAAATGCTCGATGCCAACGTGGTCTTCGAACTGCACGGCCTGGCCGACAGCGAGCTGCAAAACCTCCTCATGATCCAACTCCTCAGCTACGTGTTCATGTACCGGATCGCCAATGACCACCGGGGGGCCTTGCGGCACGTCATGGTCTTTGACGAAGGTAAGAGAGTGTTCGACGCCCACCGCGAGAAAATCCCGGCCGAGGGCATCCCGACCATCGCCATCCTCGCCTCCCAGGTCAGGGAGTTCGGGGAGGCCATGATCGTCTCGGACCAGATGATAAGGATGCTCGGAGAGTCCATCAAGAGCAACGTGGCGACCAAGATATGCATGAGCCTGGCGGACGGAGCGGACCTCATGGAGATGGCCAGGTCAATGGGACTCAACCAGGACCAGGCCAAGCACCTCCAAAGCATCGGCGTGGGCCAGTCCATAATAAGGCTCTCGGCCCGGCATCCGAACCCCTTCATCCTGCTCACGCCCGAAGTAACCATCAAGAAGCAAGGCATCATCACGGACGACCAGGTAAGAGGTGCAATGCACCCGATAATCGAGAAGCTCCAATCCGTGTCGGAAATCCCGACCGGCGCGGGCAAGCCGCAGGAAGACGTGATCGAACTCACGGACGAGGTAAAAGACAAGCGGAGGGAATCTCCGGCCAAGAGGCCGAGATCACTGCCCGTGCCCAGGGAAGCCAAAGGGGAGAAGCCCTCCAAGAAGAAGGAGGAGATCGAAGTATCGGACGATGCCATGATCTACCTGGAACATATCAGGGATCATCCCTTCATCGGCTACGAGCAGAGGCGGAAGCAGCTCGGGTTCGGAGGCCCCAAGGCCAAGCGAATCCAGGATGAGCTGGTCTCCAAGGGCCTGGCCCGGACGGTCGAGGTCAAAACCACGAAAAAGGGCCGGGCGACCAGGTTCTTCGAGCTGACCGACAAAGGCGAGGCCCTGGTGGGCAAGCAGGACCTGGGCGGGGGCAAGGGCGGCTTCGAGCACGTGTACCACCAGCACCGCCTCAAGCAAAGGCTCGAAGAGCAGGGCCACAAGGTCGAGATCGAGTACAACCTCCAGGGCAAGAACGCCGACCTGGGCATCATCACGGACGAGGGGACCATAGCTATCGAGGTAGCCATGAGCGCCAAAGGAGAGTTCGAAAACATCATAAAAGACCTTAAAGTAGGCTTTAAAAGGGTGATCGTGCTCTGCAAGGACGACTCTGTTAAAAACTCGGTGGAAAAAGAAGCAAAAGAGAGATTCACGGGAAATTATGAAGAAAACGTGAGCATCGGCTTACTATCCGACCATCAAGGCTTAAATCTGCCCGAAATCATGGCTTTTCTGGAAAATCTACCCAATCTGATCGCGAGTAAAATAATAAGAGGGAGGTTGTTGGTTGAGGGTTTGGTGGGTAGGTTTCTTGGGATGTTGTGAATAAAGATGAGGCGGTTCAGGTGTGGTGGTTCGGAGTTGTTGGGGATGTGGATTGTTGCGGTTGGTTGGGTGTGATTGGATTGGTTTGGGATGGTTTTGTGAGGTCGGGGATGGGTAGGTGGTATGTTTGGCTTTGGTCTGGGGGAATCCTGGTGGGCAATGTGGTGGTTGGGTTTTGGGGGTGTGAGGGCTGGTCATTGCCTTGGTTGCGAGATTAAGGGGTTCATCTTTGGATTCTTGGTTTGGGTGGTTTTTTTGGGTGATGGGTTGGCCTTTGGGGGATTTGTGGGCAAGTCTTGTGATGGCTTGCGGGAGATTTTGTAAAGGCTTGGGCTTGGGTGCTGGCCGGGTGATCCTGGCGGGCCGCGAAGCTCTTTGATGGTTGGTTTTAGGGTAGGGTTGGCTTTTTCATAAGCCTGTGCTCTTTGGCTCGGGTCAAGGTCTGGGGTTGCTTGGCTTCTTTTGGGTTTAAAACGGAAACCCTGAAGGCCCTGGCAGCAATACCTTGGCCGGCTGATTATAGGGCGCATGGCTTTTGGGTTAAAAAGGGAGGCTTCTTTGAAGGCTATGGCTTTTTTGCTTCAAGGGGCAGGTTTCAAGTTGTTTTGTGAAGAACGCTTGATGGGTCTTCGGGTTTGGAAACATTGCCGGGCAGGTTGTCAAACGTGTGGGTGAACGCTGCCGAACACGAAAAGGGTTGGATTTTTTTTCCTCTAGTTGTTCTTGTTGATGGCTGATTGATGGGGGCAGGATGGTGGTGGGAAGGAAATAGAGAATGAATGATAGGGGTCGTGATAGGGAGTCGTTCTTCATCAATTCTCATGGGCCGGACAAGCCGGCCATTGAGCGAGGGCTGAAATGGCTCTTCAACATCTGCATGGGCAAGACTTGCGAAGGCCGCGGCCTGGTTGCCGTGCCCCAAAAGTCCAACATCAGCGAAGGAGTGGTCTCCGAGGTCCTTGGAGAGAAGGTCTCGAAAGTGCTTGCAAAGGATGACAAGGTGTTCATGCCGATAGGCCCTCCGGGATTCGAGCTTCACCTCATGACCAAGAGAAAGGAGGTGCGCAATTGGGAAGGCCCGGTCCTGGCCATCTATCCCGACGAAGATCTCCTGAACAAGCTAGATGCCGTGAACGGCGTCACCGAAGTCCTGGTGATTCCCTGGCTGAAGGAAGAGGCCGAAGACTGGATTGAAACATGGTCCGCAAAGGAACTGGACGACACAAGCAGAGCGGATGAGAGTTCAAGGGAGACAAAGCCCGCCATATCGAATCCCGTGGTCGAGGAGGCCCTGAGAAGCCTCACAATCGTTGTCAACGTATCCACCGGCATAAGCCACCCCTACGACCGCGGCAGAACCATTGACATGTTCGAGAAGCTGAAAGAGGCTGGCGAGCCATACGACCTGAAGGAAGTCAGAAATTGGCTGATTAGAAAAGGCTGGGAGCCGAGGCACGCCGATGATGTAGTCGAGATAGGAAAGAAGGTCCTGGAAGGAAAGAGGCCCAGGAAGGAAAGGAGCTGGAAAGCAGACATAGTAGACGACTGGCGAAAAAGCGCCAAGAGCAAGCAAAGGTGACTGACTTGAAGCTCTTGAACATAGGCTTCGGAGACGTTATAAACGCCTCAAGGGTGGTAGCCATCCTCTCTCCTGACCCGGCCCCTATGAAGCAGTTGAGGAAGTCTGCCCAGGAGCAAGGGATGCTGGTGGATGCCACCCACGGAAGAAAGACCCGTTCATTGATGCTGATGGACACGAAACACCTAATCCTGTGTTCCATCCAGCCCGAAACAATAGCCCAAAGACTACAGGAAGGTGGTGAGGAACAATGAGCAGATGATAAGCAATGCCCAGTAAGGTAGTTGGCATGCGTCATCACCTCTTTGTTGACTTGCCTTGCAAGGTCATGGCGGAACGCTATATAATGAACATTGAGAAAAAGGATTGGCAAAATGAGAATCAAGATGTTCAAGGTGGATGAATGGAAAACAACCGGCCTGCTGGCTGTCCAGTTCGACAAGGAAATCTTTGCCGAGGAAGGCATACCATTGGTAAGGCAAGAGCTGGTAAAGAGGATTCCAGACACAAGAAACATGGTGATAAGGTCCCCTGACATATCAAGCTCTGAAATGAGAATAATTGGAAAGAAAGGCAAGCTTAGCGTATGGACCTACAGCTTCAAAATTGACCACCTGAAAGGTTAGAATAATAACTCAGAAGAAAAGTCAATTAGAAGGAGACAGGGATGGGAAGAAAGATTGTATTTTTTGCTTTAATATTTTACTTGCTGGCTTATAATTCTTGTGCGACAGGCCCAAGTGGCAAGATGCATGATGGCGATTACACTAAAGATATTGACAATTCCTTAGTAGCAATCCAGACTAACATCAATAATATAAATAGTAATTTAAGCACGATAGCCGACCATTTCAAGACTGTATCCGAACCTGAAGACCAATCAATAAGAGAAATAATTGAAACATTAAATGATATTAAATCTAAGTTAGGCTATAATAGCATTTTTTATTCATTAATTGCTCCATTCCTGGTTGGCATTACTGTTGCCTTGATAGGCATTATCCCTGTTATAAAATCAATCAGAATGCAATCGAACCTGAATCACCTTTCTCTACTAGTTGCAAATACAGGAGGTGTGGCTAGATTTACATTATTCATACAGGAGGTTATAAAGGATGGGGAGGCTGATAAAGCCAGGTCGGCAGAAGATAACAAAAAAACAAGAATTAATGGTATTAAGAGTTATTATAATGATGCATGGTTTTTAGTATTATTTGCCAATTCAAATTATTTAGAGATAAAATTTAAAAAAGCTATCATGAATGGAGATTTTAAAAAGGCTGAAACTATATTAAAGAAACTAATGACAGCAAAATATTATTGACTTTTAATTACATTTTAAGGAGGAGACGTTATGGCAAAGACGATTGAGTTTCAATCAGGGGAGAGCGTAGTGGTTAAATACGAGAAAGGCGAATCAGAAGAGGGCCAATTTCAAATGTTATTCAACGGGTGGGTCATAATTATCGATAAAGCTGGGAATAAGAAATATATCAATAAGGATAGAATAGTAAGCATTGATAAAAAATAGATGATATCTACTAGCCTATTCTATATCAATAAGCTCATAGATATTATTAATAGGTATGTAGCCTCTGCATAAATTATTATGAAACTCTACCAGTCTGTTTGCTAAGTCTACTTTGTTTATAATGACTTTGGAATGGTAAGGTGACAAGCCTATATGTTTGGTAATAATATAGATTTCCTTTTGTGACTTCTCATATGATAACAGAATTGCATCCAAGCTTTTATTCTCCATGACAATCTACCCCTTCAATATTTGGTAAAATAGTACTTAGGAATATCCTGTAATATTTAAACTTTTCCCTTATGGTCGTTTCTTTCTTTCGTATGTACCATCTTAGCCTATTCGGTCACTTTCATTGATCCTGCCTTCGCCTGAAAGCTTTAAAAGGCGCTTCCTTTCGTCAGCTAGCCATTTAAATCTTTCGGCTCCAAGCCTGGATTGCCCATCCGTCCCTCACCGAAAGCAATAAAAGGCGCTTCCCTTTCGATGGTCAGCTTGCCATTTAATTCTTTCGGTTCCCTTTCCTTTGCTGAAGGTGAGGGACACCCTCACACTCCCGCGGGGTATCTCATAAGGCGGGGCTTCCCCTCACGGGATTGCCCCAAGGAGGATAAAATGCAAAACAAAACCATAACAGAAGAGGAACAAATCAAGACAGAGCTTAGAGAATTCACAGGAACACAGACCTATTACCGACACTTCACGGGACAACTGCTATACACGGATGGAGTAAGGCATATGGCGGAAATATGCGATGCCTTTTGGCTCATAGACCTGATAGCGAGTCATCAATTCAAAAAGGTGGTAAAAGAAACGGCGTTCCAGATTTGGCATATCGAGGTCAACGATGACAAGACAGCCTACGTTTACATGAATGAAGACACTGACCAGCCAGTTATCACGAGCCAAGGACTGGAATACACGGACTTCCCTTTACCCAAGTTCTCCCTTTACTTGGTAGACGGGGTGCTACTGCTTAAGGGGGAGTACTAAAATGGACTTGTTCAGAACATGCGAACAGAACACTGTCCCTTGCATGAATTGTAAGGCTGGAATAATGAGACCAAAGACGAGAATTAGCAGCTCAAGGATAATCCTTGAATGCTGCAACTGCAAAAATAGAGACGACTTGGAACTGAGGAAAGACGATAAGGGCAACTACCAAGTGGTGCTTAGAAAATAAGGAGGACATAAGAATGGAACGAAAAACCGCAAAGGACAAATTGCTTTATTTCATGCACGGTCTGAAGGAAGACGGGCACACGGAAAAGGAAATAGAGGATGCATTGGAGCATCTGAAGACAACAGAAGAAGGATTGATGAGAGAGATAAGAAGGACGCTGAAAGCCTTGGGCTTCAAAGAGGTAGGCAACTACTACACCAATGGCGAGGATTACATGCACTTCATGGGTGAAGACCTCGCCATAATCAGGGTTCACTTCGAGTGGTCGCCAGACCAAGAAATCCAAGCCGACCTTCTGGAAATAGAAGAAGATGACCTGCCAGAAGATGACCAACAAGCCGAGGCTGTCATGATGGAAAAATGGGAGAGCCTCTAAAATGGTGGACGTAACTATCTTCGGGAATTGCTGTCCAGAATGCGGAAGCCTTGACTATGATGAAGAGCCGCAACAAAACATAAGCGGAGAAGAAACCTGCTTAATGACCTGCACGGAATGCGGACACAGATTCTTGGTGGAAAGAATCTGCATACTGGGAGAATTGGAGGATAAATGAAAATGGGATGGACTGTAATAAGCTTTTGCACAATAGAAGGCGACTTTCCAAAGGATAAAGCAGAGGAGATAAGAGACTACTTGAAGAGAGAAGCACATAATACATACGACATCCACGCAGAACAAGAGACGGTAACATTTGAAGCCCAAGGGAACAGAGCCATAGACTACGACTTCATGAAGAAGATACACCGCCTTCTTAAAGGCTTCTCCTACGAAATTACATGCAGCGAATACTCAGAAACGGGGAACGGATACCACTTTGACAGCAACAACTACAGATACAGCCTATACATAAACGGCAAATGGAAAGACCAAACAAGCCTAGACGAGCCAGACAGAGACCACGCCGAATACCTGTTCATGGAAGAATTCGGCTGGAAAGAGAAAATCAAGCAAGACGACAAGGTAGAGGTAAAGTTACAATGACCCAAGTCATAGATGTAAAGTGCCTTGACTGCGGAAGGGCAGCAATAGCGGAGATAGACGAGAACTTGATAACAATAACCTGCGACCACTGTGAAGCCACTTTTGATTTTGAAAGACGCGGGGGCTTCTAAAGATGAGAACAAGGAACATAGACCAAGAGATAGAGGATTTTGTAACCTCAATCAACGACATGTGGGAAGACGAATCCTTAGACGGAGACGAGACCAAAGAAATCGCAGACAAAGTGTTGGCTGAACTTGACCAAGCCAACGGAAACCAATAAAGGAGGAATAAAAAATGGAATTAAGCGAAAAAAAGATTGAACAACTGAAAAACCAGCCCATAATAGAAACAACTGTAAGAAAGTCAGAGGACGGGGCATGGGTGATACAAAAGACAACAATAACCGACATAAAGCCAATCAGCTACTTTGAAAAAGTTTTGGAGGGTTTTTAACCCTCCTTATCGAATAAGAAGGTGAAAAATGAGAGGAAAACTAATCCTGCTGTTTAACGACATAGCACAAGAAGAGCTTGACGGCATGGCGGACGACTTAAGGAACGATAAGGGCTACTACGTCATAGAGGAAAGCAACGTTTCAGAGCATGACGAGGACTTCCAAGAGATGGAAGAATATCTGGGGAATGAAGGTGGAGCTTGAAAGAACGATAAAGGCTATCAATATCTGGGGAGAGCCGACAATCGTGTGGCTTCACCTGTTCGCCCTCCTCGGCGAAAAGAACAACGTGCAGACGGAACTCAACGGCAAGACCATCAGCCACAACAGCCAAAAATTCAACCTCAGCCTCCACTCAAGTGCGGGAGCGGGTAAGTCATGGAACACGATAGACCTGTTGAACTACATGAGGCAATTCGCGGACATCCCTTTCGCCAAGGAGCTGCACGGAAGGTTCACGCCCAAGGCGTTAATCCAAGAGCTTTCCTCTTCCCCTAGTTGTTCTTTCTACGTGGACGAATCCGAGACCATGCTGTATGACAAGCTCACAGCCTCCTTGCTCCGCCAGATGTGCTTCGGTAAAGGCTACGTGGGATGGAGGACGAGCCTAGAGGATTTCAACATCCCGGAGGTAAGGTTCGAGGGTAACATGATAATGAGCCAGAACAACAAAATCAGCCCAAGCGGGAACATCACCGACATTCAAGACGAGCACCTGAGAGCCAACCTCGACCGAGCCATAATAATAACCCTCAGCCAAAGCATAACCGACGCCATAATCAAGAAAAGGAAACAATACGACCACACAGCAGACAAGGAAGCATGGCAATGGATAACCAAAAGAGTAGTGGAACTCAGACAGAACCCGAGAACCATCAGGCTCTCCCACGAAGAAACAGGACAGGTCATTCAATGGTGGGAGCAGGAGCTAAGCCAATACCACTGGACAACGCCAATAAGCCTAAGAACCTATGACAAGATAGTCCACATCTTCGCCAGAACCAAGCTGCTGTTCGGAGAACTCAACAGCCAACTCATAGAGATATGCAAGGCGTTAAGCAGCAAGGTCATCAGGATGCAAACACCCCAGACAACCCAAATCAAGATAACAGACTATAAGCACCAAGAGCAAAGCACGAGCCGCATCTAAGCTGCTTAATTGAGCCTGATGTCCCCCGCCCGCCCACCCCCAACACCAACCGCGATAAAAAGCCGAAAGCTTTAAAAGAACCGAGCCGAACCCCACCCAATGCAAAGGTCGAACAAATGGCATACGAATCGCTCTGGAGAGTCGTAACGAACTGCGAGAAATGCTACGACTGTTTCAGCCTCTCCCTCTCATCCCACGACAACATCTACTCTGAAACCGCGACAGACGGCGAGCTCGACATAATCTCCACCATCAACGAGGCCAGGGCATACTCCCACCAGTCCAAAGCCCTCGAAGCCCTCGAACCAATCCTCAAAGAAGCAGACCCAAAGGCAATCCACGAGCTGAAATGCGCCATGACCAAATGTCTGAAAGAGGAATGCCACAAGAAACGGGAGCACGGGGAAGCCATCAACAGAACCATAAAAGACCTTCTCCAAGCAGGCATAATAGACAGTGACGAAGTGCCAGGATTATACCAATACCTCAGCGACACCCTGCATTGAATGCACGTGCATGCCCACCCAACCCGCCCCTTTCTTCCAATACTCCTCGATGCTATGATACCAAATAGATGGCAAAGAAAGACGAGCACTGGATAGACTTCGACGACATCAAGGCCAGGCTCACAATGGAAGAAGTCTTGAACCACTATGACATCACCGGCCTGAAGCAGGGAAGAGACTGCTTCTACGGATGCTGCCCGATCCACCAGGGCGACAATCACACTGCCTTCAACGTAAGCCTCACCAAAAACCTCTGGCACTGCTTCACCCACTGCGGCGGCGGATCAGTCATAGACTTCATCATGAAGATGGAAAATGTGGGAGCTTATAAGGCGGGGCTGATAGCAGAGCAAATGCTTTCCACCTCAAAGCCAAATAAACGGCAAGCGCCGAAAAAGGAACCTGCTCAAAAGACTGAAAGGGCCGCGGTAAATCCTCCCCTCGACTTTGAACTAAAGCTCAATCCCAACCACACATACCTCAAGAAGCGAGGCATTGAACCAGAAACAATAAAACACTTCGGAATAGGATACTGCAACCAAGGACTCCTCAAAGGCATGATAGCCATACCGCTCCACAACGAACTTGGACAACTCATAGCCTACGCCGGCAGAAGAACAGACAACCAAGAACCCAAATACAAACTCCCCCTCGGCTTCCACAAAAGGCACATCCTCTACAACCTCCACCGAACCACCCAATACTCTGAACTCATCCTGGTCGAAGGCTTCTTCGATGTCTTCAAACTCCACCAGAACGGCTACCCGAACGTAGTAGCTTTAATGGGAAGCACAATAAGCAACCATCAGGCAAGGCTGCTCATTAACAATGGAAAGAAAGTGATAGTAATGCTCGATGGTGACGAAGCCGGAAGAAAAGGGACAAAAGAGGTAGTGAGAAGATTTCAAGTGGAACTGCAACTTGAAACAGTAATGCTTGATAAAAATCTTCAACCTGAACAGTTAGGAAAGAGCAAATTAAGACTGTACTTGAGGTGAGGACCCACCTTTTTTATTTGTCCACGGACCCTCAAGTGCGGTTACTGGGACCACGACCGCTTCTGTCAGGGAATCCTGTCCAAGAGGCCGTGGTCATCGGGCGCCTCTACCGGTTCCGCTTCTGCATCCCCATCCTCGAAATCTCCGAGGACCACATCCTCGCCCACGGCACCTCCGACCCTCTCGCCGACGTCTCCACACAGGAACGTTTCACCCAGCACTTGACCCAGCAAACCCCCATCTCCTCCCCCAAGGCCCTCCTGTGGGCAACTGGGGCCGCGTGTTGGGCGAACTTCTCACCTTCTCCGACCACGAATCCCGCCTCCCGGTCATTGACCTCCTGGAGGGTTCAACCCTGGTGGACGTAGCCTACACAGCCGCGTCTTATTCCCGGTTCAGGCTGGCGGAGTTTGGCTTTCAGCTTGGCTTTTTAAGGGAGAGGTCCTGGCCTTTGGCTCACTCAAGCCTCTCGGTCGAACGTGCCGGCCCCGGTAAGGATCAATACAGTTTTCCTCATGCCTGTGAGTGATACGGTGCATACGGAGAGAACCAGATTTCGGAGTGGTTACTGGATTCATTGTTTTTTTGTGGGAGACAAAAGCGAGTGTCGGATTTGCAGACTTAAGCGTAAAAATGCGGCAAAGAGCGGTTGACAATCTTTAAGAACGGGTGTATTTAACTCTTATTCAATGAGGGGGTAGGAGTGCCGTCATTCCCTTATATCGCGTCAAGTCAGTGAGGCAACGCGAACAGGATCGCGCCGTAGGGAGCGGAAATATGGTTGAGATGGAAGACCGATGGTTATCGGTGGACGAGATATCCAAATACCTTGGCGTCAGTAACGACACGGTGTACCGATGGATTGATAGACACAAAATGCCTGCTCACCGGATGGGGAGGTTATGGAAGTTCAAGAAGGACGAGATCGATGGGTGGGCGAAAAGCGGCACCGCAGTTTCAGACAATCCGAGGAAAAAGGCTAGGACCAGGAAGTAATGAAGCTTATGGAACGGAAAAGATATCGCATATCTGGACACGAATCATTCCCATGCAGGTACGCATGGCTTCCCAAGGTGGTGCGTCTGCTCCAACACGATCCATCCTTCTTCACATATGATGACAAGGTCATGGTGGAGCTAGGACTTGGAAAGAACATGGTTCGCAGCGCGCGTTTTTGGGCGCAAGCGACAGGGATTATCACTGTATCCAGAAATCATATAGCACTGACTCCTTTTGGCGATACGGTGTTGGGCAGAAAAAAGCTTGATCCGTATCTTGAGGACATTCGCACGCTTTGGTTGCTTCATTGGCAACTCGCAACAGACCCTGACGCCCCTCTATTAGCTTGGGACTATCTCCTCAATAGATGGCAAGAGCCAGAGATGATCCCGAGCATCGTTACGCAAAAACTTCTGGCTGAAGCATCTAGATATGATGAGGGGATTTCATCTGTCACAATACAGCAGCATTTAGGGGTGTTCTTGCACACGTATGTGCCAACTCGCGGTAAGAAGGGTAAAATCCAGGAAGATAATCTCGACTGCCCTCTGGTCGAGCTAGAGCTGCTACGAAAGACAGGAGACCGGGAATCACCTAAAGCCAAAGGCGGCCGAGAATCTGTCTATGCCTTTAGGTATGAGGATAAGCCTGACATCACGCCGGAATTGTTCTCATACTGTATCGCCGATTACTGGACAAAGCGATTTCCCAATGAGCACACGCTCGCCTTCAGGGATATTGCTCACGGACCTGGAAGCCCTGGGCGAGTCTTCAAGTTGCCTGAGGATGCCGTAAGAGCTCGGCTTGAGGGCATTGATTCTACGTCCTTGGGATGCTTCACCTACAACGAATCTGCTCAGCTTCAGCAACTCCGAAAAACTGGCACCTCAATCGTTTTACAGACATTCCTTGAAAATGTCTATTCAAGGGAGGCGTCGCATGTCTGATACGCAAATCGCCGACCTTTTCAATGTTGGACCTCGATTCATGCGATCTGTTCAGCTTGAACGAGACTTTCTCGATTCAACCGCCCTAAACAATTATGTTATCACAGACTTCGCACAATCATGCTTTCATCGGATCGCCGAAGGCATTAAGCCGGAGTCCGGATGCCGCGCATGGCGCATGACCGGTGATTATGGCTCCGGCAAGTCAAGTTTTGCCCTTTTATTGGCTCACTCATTTGCTGATCGCAACGAGATACCGCCATCTATTAGGCAAGTTTTAGATTTTCCTAAGCAGGGGAGATCATATCCTCGCTTTACACCTGTTCTTTGCACGTGTTCAAGACAGCCCTTGGGGATATCAATAATTGAAGCGCTTCATCAAACCCTAGGCCGGTTGCATACGCATGGGAAAAAGCCTAAGCTGATTTCAGAGATTGAATCTGTACTAAATTCCTCTGTGGAGCCGACCGAGGAACAAGTCATTTCCTTCATTGAGAAGCTTAATGCACGCATAGTTGCCTATGGCAGAAGCAAAGGCCTACTGCTGATTATTGATGAACTTGGTAAGTTCTTAGAATATGCAGCCATTCATCCTACCCGGCAGGATGTTTACCTCTTGCAGCGTATAGCAGAAACAGCATCTAGGAGTGGACCACGACCTCTCTTTGTTATTTGCTTGCTTCATCAAGGATTTAACGTTTACGCAGGCCAACTCGACCAATCCGCTCAACGCGAGTGGGAAAAAGTGGCCGGAAGATTCGAGGAAATCGTCTTCAACCAGCCGGTTGAACAGATCGGGTACATAATCGCCTCGGCACTAAACATTCAGATTGATGAAATTCCGAGAGCACAAGCGACTGCTTTGCGACTTGCAATGGACAAGACGCTTGACTTGGCCTGGCTCGGGGCATCTGAACGTCGAGCTATGATGGACCTGGCGGTTCGCTTGTATCCCCTCCATCCTACAGTATTGCCGGTGTTGATTCGTGTCTTCCGCCGCTTTGGGCAGAACGAACGGTCGCTATTTAGTTTCCTTATGTCCAATGAGCCGTACGGATTACAGGCGTTCAGTGAAAAACGCTTGAAGGATGCTCAGCCGTACCGCCTTCACGACCTATTCGATTATGTACGGACTAACTTCGGCCAACGACTCGCTGTGCAGAGCTATCGCAGTCACTGGAACTTGATAGAATCTGTCATCGAGAGCTATTCAACAGATGAGTTACTTCACATTCAGGTTCTTAAAACGGTTGGTATCCTGAATCTTCTCAACGATGACCTGCTGGCAACGGATGAGTCCGTGGTATGCGCCTTGGCCGGTGACGACGATGTGCTCCAACGGCAGGTGAAAAGCGCGCTGAGCAAGCTTCGCAATGTTAAGCGCGTGCTTTACGACCGCGGCCGAGGTCGTGGACTATGCCTTTGGCCGCACACTTCCGTTGACTTGGAGAAGGCTTATGACGATGCCCGCCAAGCCGTCCAAACCCCACAACGCGTTGCTTCTCTTATTAAGGAATACCTGGAAACACACTCCATAGTCGCCCGGCGACATTACATCGAGACAGGCAATCTGCGCCACTTCGATGTGCGCTACAGTTCGGTTTCCGATCTATCCAGTTTGCTCGATGAAAAAGGGAATGAATCGGACGGCTTCATTATTGTTCCGTTGTGTGAAACCGCCGTAGAACGCGAAATCGCCCTGGAATTTGCAAGGGCTGTTGATCTGAAGGATCGCCGGAACTGGTTAGTCGCCGTGCCGCAACCCTTGGGCAACTTGGTTGGCTTAGTTCAGGAAGTCCAACGTTGGGATTGGATCACCACAAACATACTCGAATTAAATGCCGATAAATATGCGAGAGAGGAAGTCTCACGGCAGCTTCAAGCCGCTAAACTGCTGTTGGAGTCAGGGATTCAGGCTCGTATTGGCTTAAAGCAGTTTGGCGGGCGCTCAACCCTTGAATGGTTCCATAAAGGCCGGTCGCTTCGCGTCCGAGATGGTCGCCATCTTCTCTCGGAGCTTTCACGTATCTTTGATGAGACGTATTCGGAAGCTCCTCGCATCCATAATGAACTAGTGAACCGTCGCAGTTTGAGTTCCGCGGCGGCAGCGGCTAGGATGCGGCTAATCGAACGCATGTTTAAAGATAGCAAATCTCCATATCTTGGCATGAACCCTGACAAAAAGCCGCCGGAGATGAGCATGTATTTATCCGTGCTGCTCAATACCGGGATTCACCAGCAGCATGGCGACACCTGGCGAATCGGTGAGCCGCATTATCGCCGCGATGAGAAGTGTCGTGTGCTTCCAACTCTAAGAAAGATTCGAGAGATTGTCCGCCAACAGCCGGATGCTCGTGTAAATGTGGCGGGCCTATTCAACCAACTACGCAAACCGCCATATGGTGTGCGCGATGGCGTTATCCCCTTGTTGCTCACGGTGTTTGCAATCGCCCATGAGCAGGATGTAGCATTCTATAAGAATGGAACGTTCCTTCGTGAGATGACCGGAGAGATCATGCTCGAGTTGACCAAAGCTCCCGAACGATTCGAGATTCAATATTGCAAGATAGAGGGGGTTCGCGCCGAGATCTTCGAGAAGCTGATGGACGCTCTTGAGGTCAAACCAAGCAGTGAACGCAAAGCCGAATTGTTGGACGTTGTGAAGCCGCTCTGCGTATTCGTTGCGCAGCTTCCTGCTTATGTGCATAACACCAAGCGAAGGTCAGTTATAGCATTAAGCGTTCGTGATGCCATTCTGGAGGCCCGCGAGCCGGCCAAGTTGCTGTTCGTGGACCTGCCGAAGGCGTGTGGGGGCGATCCAGTCCCGACGCACGCAACCAGAGGCAAAGAGGTAGAGGGATTTGTCAGAAGTTTGAAGGCGGCGCTCAACGAACTCCGAGCAGCCTTCCCTGAGTTGCAGGAGCGGATGCAGAAAATGCTTCGAGAGGCGTTTGACCTGCCAGGTTCATTCCGGCAATTCCGAATCGCGCTTGCCGGCCGTGCCGAACAGGTTGTGCTGGGAGTAAGCGAGCCTAAGCTTCGGGCCTTCTGTCTGCGCCTCATGGACGACAACTTGCCCGACTCGGAATGGTTGGAGTCTCTCGGCAGTTTCCTTGCGCTAAAGCCGCCCGCCAAGTGGCATGACAGCGAGGAAGAGGTCTTCGCTCAGGAACTCAGCCAGATGGCGAAGCGCTTCCAGCGTGTCGAAAGCATAGTTTTTCCGAAGGGCAAACCATCGAACGATAGCATCGGCGTCCGACTCGCCGTTACACAGTCAAACGGCGCCGAGCATGAACAGGTCATTCATTACAGTGCTGATGAAGAGAACCAGTTGCACGAACTGCAGGCTCAATTTGAAGCGCTCTTATCCAAGGATCAGCGGTTAGGGCTGGCGGCGGCGTCAAGGGCTATTTGGAGGAGTCTTGATAAAGGAGACCCTGAAAATGAGTGAGGCTACACGACATATCCTTTGCATGTCCGGCGGAAAGGACAGCACCGCCCTTGCTCTTTACATGCGCGACCGCGTGCCGAACATGGAGTATGTTTTTTGTGACACTGACAAGGAACTCAAGGAGACTTACGAATACCTAAACCGAGTCGAGGCATTTCTAGGCACAAAGATCGTGCGCTTGAATTCCGCGGCTGGTTTCGATCATTGGCTGGAGGTCTTTGGAGGTTATCTGCCCTCGCCCAAAATGCGGTGGTGCACAAAACTGCTTAAGCTGAAACCTTTTGAAGAGTACGTAGGAGAAGGCCAGGTCATCAGCTATGTTGGCATCCGTGCTGATGAGGACCGTGTTGGATACATCAGCCACAAGCCAAATATCAGTGCCACTTTTCCATTCAAGGAAGATGGCATTGATTATGCTGGCGTCATGAAAATCCTTGAGGACAGCGGGATCGGAATGCCACCCTATCTAAGTTGGGGCCGGACGCATTCAGGTTGTTTCTTCTGCTTCTTCCAAAGGCCCATCGAATGGGTTCGCCTACTAGAAAACCATCCGGAACAGTTCGAGGAGGCAATGAAGTATGAGAAAATCGGCGATGGTCACGAAAAAACCTTCACTTGGATTCAGAGAATGCCTCTAAGGGAGCTTCGCAAGCCGGAAAATGTTCAGGCCATTAAGCAGCGCAATGCTGAAATGGATGAGCGCAGAAGGGCTAATCGTGGGAATCGGAAATTAGTAGAAGTACTAGCAGGAATTGAAGAGGACGATGAAGGAACTGGGGCATGCCTGATCTGTCAACTATAGCCACTTGGGACACGGATTTGGTTAAGGCTTGGGGACCAATTTTGATTGGTCTTGTGACAGTATTTGTTGCGTTTATCCTCCAGGTGCTGCTTATGTACATTCAAAGGAAACAGTTTGAACTTCAAAATCAACATAATACAAAGCAGCTTGCTCTTCAAAATTCAAAAGAAGAACGTGGAGATATCTTAAACAGGCTCAATTCTTTCTATGGCCCTTTAAAGGAGTACAATAGGCAGTCCAAGATAATATATGACAAATTTAGAATTGTATTGCTCGAAGAAAAGGATGTTGGTGGCGATAAAGATCGTTTCAGTACGTTAAAATATTTGTTAGGCGGGAACAAGCTCGAAGGAATGAGCAAGCTATTATTTAATCAAATAATAGAATTAAACGATAAAGTTGCATCATTAATTGAGAGTAATTCCGGCGTTGTTGACAAACCGGAGCTCGAAGATTTACTGGGTAGACTCGGGGCTCATATCCGAATAATGAAGCTCGCCCATGAAGGCACTCTTGATGGTGACACCAAAAATTATGAAGATGTGGTGTTTCCTTTAGCCATCGAGGGAGCATTAGAAAGTGCAACCCTTCGACTACAAGATCGTCTGAAGGAATTGAATAGCATTATTGAGGGTAAACCAGGAAAGAAAAAGACTAATTTTAGGGATTTTGTTAAAGCGATGCATTTCTCGGATTTAGTTAATGGCTATCGGCAACGTCATCTAAGCAAATCTACAATAAATTACTACAATAAAAAATATGGTACATATGAAATCAGCGCCTTTGACAATGAAGGTATTTTCCCGCTCTATGAGCGATTCCTTGATAGAATTCCACGGGGAGGAAGGATATTAGACGCTGGCTGTGGAGTTGGGCGTGACACTCGCTATTTTATTGAAAAAGGGTTCCTAGTAATATCTTTGGACACCTCATTGGAAATGTATCGTATATGTAGTGAATACCCCCATGCTTACTGCTTGAACATAGGGTTTGAAGAAATAAATTTTAATGAACAATTCAATGGCATATGGTGTTGTGCCTCATTGTTACATCTTCCTATCGAACAAGCAAAGAAGGTGATTATAAAATTCGCTACATCGCTCAAGCCTGGTGGCGTTTTAATAATGACACTTAAAATTGGCCCTGGACATCAGAATATGGATGGTAGATATTTTCAGTACTATGATGAGACCTCAGTAAAACAGCTATACAAGGACGAACCTCGTTTCGAGCTTAAAGATGGTGACTTATGGAGGAATAGATTACCTCATGAGAACGGTTCAATAGAGGTTGAATGGCTAAATTTAATCTTAACTCGCAAATTGTATTCTCAGCCTAATTCCATTGTTAAGAGTGGAGAGGAACATGAACAGCAGTGATCGATGGATTCGTTTTCTCCGTCAATATGGGCCAATCGCCCGTAACGACAACATGTACGATGAAACCATCCAAAGATCTGCGCGCCGAGCAAAAGTCAATCCAATTGAATTCGTTCATCCCCATCATGACGCATTGCTTACGTGCATCAAGGAGCAAACCTCTAACCCCATTTCTGTGATTTTGACTGGCACTGCCGGTGATGGCAAAACCCATCTTTGTAGGCAAGCCTGGAATGAACTAGGCGGAGATGAATCCCTATGGGATCAGGACAATCCATATCTGGTGCTCCATGACGGCAACCGCAAGGTGCATTTCATTCGTGACCTAAGCGCCTGGGCTCCTCAGCAGGGGTATGAATGGACACCGGAAAGGGTCGAGTTACTCAACAAGATGTGCCAAGGCTTCTTCGAAGAGATTGGGAATGAGTCCTTTGTTATTGCAGCTAATGATGGTCAGCTAGTGGAATCCTGGCGGCGTCTTCCATCCACGGATTTCGTTTCCAGGGCCAGGCATGTAATAGAAGAGTTGCTCGTCGAGGATCGTCAAGAAATTCCAGACGCAAGGTTGAGACTCTTGAATCTAAGCCGCACTTGCTCGGCAGTGTTGTTCGACCGAGCGATTGACGCATTGCTCGCCCATCCTGGATGGGAAGAGTTAAAGCTTGGCGTGCCTGGTGACAATGAATTGTTCGGCCCGAAATGCCCCATTCGACATAACTATGAACTTCTGCAATCACCTCTGGTCCGGTCGAGATTGCGTGCTTTATTAGAGCTATGTGACCATAACGGTCTTCATGTCCCCATTCGGCAGATTATCCTTCTTCTTGCGAACGCTTTGCTCGGGCATCCCGATGCCAAAGATTATCTCATGCGGCCAAAGGATGTCCCGAAATTTATTTTATCCGGGACCGCCTCTAAAGCCAGTTTTTACAACAACGTGTTTGGAGGAAATCTTCCCGACATTCGGCGACAATCGATCACGATTTTCGATTACCTTGATCGTTTTCAAATAGGTCATGAAACATCCAACCGCATCGATAATATTCTCATCTTCGGCCAAAACGACCCGGACCTTGGGGGCTATTTTAATGAACTAGTCGCCAAAGATAAGTTTTATGGATCGGATGAGCTTTATTATGCGGCGAAGCGGGAATATATCGAAGGCACCAATGAAGACCCTGAGAAATCTTGGCAATTCCTTCAGTTGCTCATCAGCCAAAGGCGCGGGTTGTTTTTCAAGATTCCAAAGAAAGATGAAACTGAACTCAAGTTGTGGGAATTAACGGTATTCAAGTTTGCAGGTGAGTACCTTGACGAAGTTGTCGGGGCTTTGAAAGAGGGCAAGGCGGTAAAGCGCCCAATCCTCTCTCGGATGGTGCGGGGATTAAATCGCGCCTTCACGGGAATGTTTATTAACAGTGACCGGGAACTTTACCTGGCTACAAGCGGAAACTACTCACAAGCTAGGGTTTGCCGAATTCTTGTTGATCGTGTATCGGTTGAACCAAGCAAGGGTGAGAAGATCATTCTACAATTTGATGAAATGACAGAACGGGTGTTACTTTCCATATTTCTCACCCAAGACCTTTTCGTGGATTTCGGTCTGACCCTGGTTCGATATGAATTTTTATCCCGCATAGCAGTGGAAGGTGCACTGCCAGCAAGTTTCTCCAAGGAATGTTACGAGGACCTACTCGCGTTAAAGAGCAGACTCATCGCCTCCTACATGCAACGGGAGGCAAAGGAGAAGGCGGTGTCGGGCGCAACCATTGGCATAAACCTGCTCGCCTTGACCGATCAGGGAATGCCTGACCCAAAATTTGTGGAAATCATCCCATGAATACATCGCTACAGCCTTTACCTCCTCCTGAAAGCTACGATCAGTCATCATCCATGTGGGTTGATGAGGCGATCTGGGGACACAGGCTCTATGATGAGCAGTTGCCTTGGTTCGTTTTTCTTGAGTTCCTGAACGTCTTTCATTATGAAGTTGACAAAAGCCGCGCCTTTGAAGAGCCCAATGGGTTTAACACACTGAAGTACAGGTCGGCGCACCGGTTATATTTGCGTAACGTACTTTTTAATAACCCTCATCTGGCTGAAATACGTGTAAGATATCCCAGCGAGAGCAACCAATGGGAAGAGTGGCTTAGCCGTATGAGGTCGTCTTCCACCGGAATCGCTCAACCACAGTACGATTATCTCCGAAAACATTTTCACTCGTTCGATGATTTCTGTGAAGTCGTTTCGCTTGCAAGATCCACTAGCTTTGAAGTTGACAGCAACAAGAGGTGGTCTTCGAAATTTGTATTCCCCTATGGCCGTGATTGCCTCTACGAGGACCTGGACAATAACGCAACCACGAACGACCGGCGCTTTTTCGGCCGGACAGGAGAAATGCTCTACTTGATGCTCTGCCGTACTTCTCGTAAGCACGAGTTGCTAACCGCTCTCCGCCAGCGGCTTGCAAAAGCCGATTCTAAGTGGGCATCAATCATCAAGTGCTTACAGCCGGTTGATGATGAACAGGTAAGCAATGAACGGGCAAATGCTTTTCTTCCATACGAACACAATCCTTGCTTCGATGACATTGCCGAGGATTGGTTAGCTATCTTGCGACTGAACATCCCTGGCTTCGATGTGTTCCCACACTTAGTCAATCTTGCCGGATTTCACCTGGTCAAATACCAGTTGTTAATTTCTCGTCAGCTTCTTGGCGCGAGCACTCCCCCATGTTTCGTATGTGAAGTAGTTGCACCGAGAAAAACTCTCGTCCGAGAAGTATCCTGCGATTGCTATCAAACGAACAATCTGCTGCCAGCGCAGACAGTGGAAACATTCATATCAAGCATCGAGAAATCTGATGACTGGCGACGGGCGATCACAGAGAATGGAGCGTTTGAGAAGTGCCTGAAAATTCTCCGGGACAAGGCGCGGTGGGGTGAGGACTACGAAGGCCCAAGCGATCCCCAGGGATTGATGTCTGCTTTACGACAGGCCGCGATGAAACGCCATCGGCAGCATGTCGCCAATATCCACCGGAACTATGGACGCGAAATCGGACTCGTCTCAAAGCGAGGCACGGTAAAGCTACGTTACGCCCCAACCGACGGTTTGTTCAAAACGTTGTTATTCGCCAATGTCGAAAAGCGAATCGAGCTTCAACAGTTTCTTGAGAAGCTATATCAACGCTACGGAATTATTTTCGGAGATAAAGAAGCCGAACAGGTGCTCTCAAAAGATGAGTTTGATAAAAAGGCATTTCAGGCCAACTCGCGTCGCCTTGAACAGCGACTTGGTAGTCTCGGCCTGCTCAAGCGACTGTCTGACGGTTGCGCCTATATTATCAATCCCTATCACGCGGAGACAAAATGAATAGCAACGAATTGATTGGCAAAGTTGCCGCGTGGTACTTGCGTGACGCTCTCATGGAAGATGAATCCACTGGTGTCGCACGCTACTTGCTCGACTGCCTCACCGCTGAGCAAACGGCAGCTGTTGCAAAGGCTATCCTTTCGGACTCCGCACTTTCGGAACTTGTCGAAATCAAGTTGCCTGCTCACTTCGCAGGAAGCTATGACTTGCCGCCCAACATTTTAACCACCGAACGGACGACCTATTTCCGCAATGCCTCTTGTTCGAAGTCAGCGTTACTGGTGGCGAATACCGGCGATGATGAGGAGCAGTCGCTAAAGGAGCTTGTGCCTATCGGAGCACCACAGCTTCAAGCGCAGCCCGAACTTTGGGTGAAATTGGCGGCGGATGGCTTACCCATTACCGACCAGCATCGCAGCTGGTGGACAAAAGCTTTGCAAGGATTGCTTGAGGTGCGGTCATTTGCACTTGATAGGATGGCCGACTATGTGCTCCAGACGCGAAAGGCGGTTGAAGAAGGACAACCCATCCTGTCCGCCCTTGGAGTTGCTCTTCCCGCAATCCATGTTCCCAAAGACACATCCTACTTCCGCAACCTCAATGATAAAACTGCTGGTCACCTCTCGAAGTGGAAGGCGCTCTTCGCTCAAGTCATCAAAAAACGCGCCTGCTATCTCGTTAAGCAAACCCCGACCCAGTCATTGTTATTAGAGGAAGATTTGTCTGGGGCTTTCGAAAAAGTGAAAGACGCTATCCCTGACGAGTTGCATCCAGCTGTCAAGGCGTTTATCAGTGCTGAAAGCGGGTGGAATAAAGAGGCTGGCGATCTCGCCCAGTGTGAATGGGAGCTTGTGAAGCCTTTATTTGATGGACTTAGAAGAGAGAAGTTCAACCTCGGTAAAGCAACAATAGATTTCTATAGTGAACGAGAATCAGATTTATTGACCGATGACGAACGTGAATACCTCAAGAGGCTTAGTGAACGTAACTATACGGAAGCCCAGGAGGAGGACGAGGAATTCTATCGGCGACATCGCAATGAACTTAAGGAACAGCCTTCTATAAAGGCAAAATGGGATAGGTTTATCTTTGGCACCCCTATTGATACAGAGGATTTCCTTTTAGGCATCTGCCTCTGCTTAGAATGGCTCTTTGATCAAGATATGCCGTCATCGAAACGGAAGCTAAAAATCTCTAGCGACCGCCGCACCAAGAAAGACCTTAAAGAACTCAATGAGGATGCTGGACTGTTCTTTGCCAGGCGTTATCGTGGGCTAAAAGCTTTATTTGGCAACCGGGTTACGTGGGACATCGGTGATCTGATGAGCTTTGATGCATTGAGCGACCAGTGGCGAAAAGCGTCCAAGCCTTACGTCAACCGCTCTGTTGCAAAATCCGCCCTGCAACTTAAATTTTATCTTGAATTAGAGGTAGAGCTTTCCAACGGAACGACCGATTCATATTCTAAACAAATCATATGGCACTACAATCCGAACTGCATTGCCTGCGAATTTCCAAGTGATTGGACGCGATTGACCGAGCACTCTTTGATGTTTTGTAGCGTTAACCGCGAGCCAGTCAGCGGTAAAGGCCGATTCCAGTCTTTAGACCTTCATAACGTTCGAACGCTGTACCCGGCGTACGGCCAGGATCGTGGTTCCTTTGTCGCTACTTATAAAAAGGAACGCGACATCTCTCTGATTTGGCCAGCTAATCTAACCCAGTCCCAACGGGAAGGGCTTCTGTCCGAGGCCATCGCTTCGAGACTATTAAACCTCTTTCAGAATTTTCAGCGGAGCTACCAAGGCGCGATAAAGGATTTTGTTGAGGATGGCCTTGCCTGCAAACTCTTAGTGAAACAAGCAGAGGACTACGGCGCGTTACTCAATGCCATTTGCCATGATGCAAAAGGCGACCGTAATCGAGAGAATCTTCTTCGACCGCTGCTTCAAATCGGCACGGTTGTCGTGGATGGGGGAAGAGTCACGACCATTGTTGCACCGTGGCATCCCCTACGGCTCTCGGCGATGGCAAACAAGGCACTCCAAGTTGCATCGCTTATTAGGCACCTCCTGACTGCGGATAATATTTTCTTTGGCGACTCACCGTTGTTCTTCAAAGAACTCAAAGAAGAACTGTCTCATCCCTATTACCCTGAAATAGTCTTGGGATGGCACGATAAAAAGCCTGAGTTGCTATCTCTCACTGATCATCATATTGATTATAGCCTTCATGAGTCGCCGATCATCAGTAACGACGGCTTTGATGAAACCAATGAAAGTCCTAAAGAAACTTCCGCCCTCATTGTTGATTTGACCAAGCGTTTCTTATCACTTTACCCGCATGAGCGGGCAAACCTCTCGGTCGTTCTCTACAACTGCGATTCAGCGCGTTTGCCCTACTCACTCGTTGATAAGATGAACGAACTCCAAGAGGATGAAGAGGACATGCGTTGCCAAATCATCCTGCGCCATCGTGACGGGGTTAAACTGCGCGATCTCTACGAAAAAATAATTGAGTCATCTGACGCGGACGCGGACTCGTTTGTGTCTAGCGAAGCCGCCAAGGACTTCATGGCACGACTTCGGATCGGTATCATGGCGGACCAAGCGCCAATTCCCGACCCAAAGGATGGCCCACCGGCTGACTTGGTATTTTTGCAGGACGTGATCGCCCGGCACGCGAGCTTAGAGTGGTATCCAGAGACTTGCGACCCGGTGGAGTCGGCGACTTTCATCCCAGCACGGTGGTCGAGACGCCGTCCGTCCGCAACCGACGATATGAAATCCGTGGCCTACCTCTGTTGTCCGGTGCAGACCCGGGAGGGGTGGTCCTTCATCACTGCGCTTACAACCTTTATCAAGGGCGATTGGGATGGCCTTGAGACCAAACGCCTGCTTCCCGCCCGTAAACTTGACTTCAACGATCCCCAGACCGCGAGCATCTTCAGAGAGATTCACAATCTCGGAAACTGGGTGGTGAACTATGATGAACTTCTTGATCGCCGCCAACTACTGAATCAGAACGTCAAAGTCATTCGCTATAAGCAAGGCGCTACACAGGGCAGAAACATCTTGATTTCCTCAACCGCCCCATTGAGCCTGTTGCGCTCGATGGTTCTTGGGCGCGTGAAAGACTTGAACCTCGACCTGAGCGATGATGAATACAAGGAACTTACTGAAAAGTTCATCAATGACGCGAACGAGATTTCAGGTGATATAGTGTTGCGTGCGGCCAAGCGCGGTCGGAATGCCAGCGAACTCATGGGCGTTGTCCTCAGCCACTATATGATCCGCCATGAGCTTGGAACTAACCGGCGCTTTGGCTGGTATTTTCTCGACGACTATGCCGAATGGCTCGGCCAGCGCGAGGAGCAGATTGCCGATATCCTCGCTCTCTCGCCAGAGCAGACGCAGGATGGGAAACTTCAACTTGCCGTCATCATTACGGAGGCGAAATACATCGATCATGCAAATCTCGCCGCAAAACGAAAAGAATCGCAAAAGCAACTGCGTGACACGGTACGTCGCATCAACGATGCCATCTTCGGCGACCCGAAGCGGCTTGACCGTGATCTCTGGTTATCACGCTTCTCGGACTTGATGATGAACGGCATCCAGTTCCCCGCGAACTCGCCGATTGACTTGGCTGCATGGCGCAGGGCCGTGCGCGAGGGTGAGTGCTGTATTTACATGCGTGGTTATTCACACATCTTCGTGTCCGGACCATCAGATGTACCGGATTGTTCTGACTTCGTTACCGTGGCCGAAACAGAGCAGTCCTGGCAAGAAGTTTTTTCACGGGCACGGTTGCGAGAATTGGTCTTAGGCTACGCAAAAGACTCGAATCCTACAGCCATCCGGAAGACAATCGCAAGCGATGACATTTGGAAGGAGGAGACCTACAGGAAGCCGTCTGACCGCATCCAGATCGTTCATCGCCGCAAGCCCGACGAAGGCATCAACGTCGGCGATGAGGCTGATGATGGTGGCAAGCCTACCCCACAAACTAAACCTCCAGTACCATCAGCGACGGCCTCACCGTCACCAGCGCCACCGATACCTGTGACACCTGTCGTCAACAGCGGTTCATGGGCCTTTGAGCAGGTTGGCCTAGTTATTGCCGGATATCAGGGCGGTTCGCAGGACAGCGTTGAAGACGAGGAATGGCTCCGACAAGTAGAGAGCAAGTGTAAGGGTGCTTTGCAGCAGTTCCAGCTTCAATCGAAACTATTGACGAAAGCACTCACACCAAACGCCGCTCTTCTAAAATTCCAAGGTAGTGCGAACCTCACCGTCGAACAGGTGTATAAGCGCAGATCAGAGTTCCTGACCACGCACGCGTTGAATGTAATTTCGGTTCGAGCCGAGCCAGGCGTCGTTGCAATTACGATTGCTAGACCGAACCGCCGTGTCTTGCATCTGCCTGATGTGTGGAAGCAGTGGAACCCTAACTGCTCGCATGGCAACTATGACCTGCTCATCGCCGTCAGGGAGGAGGACTGTAGTCCACTGTTCCTTTCACCGAAGTCAAATGCGCCCCATACGCTCATCGCAGGTTCCACCGGCAGCGGCAAGTCTGTGTTGATGCAGAACATCATCTTGGGTATAGCCTGCACTAACACGACCGCCCAAGCGAAGATTGTCCTCATCGATCCCAAACTTGGCGTAGACTATTTCCCATTCGAAGGCTTGCCTCATTTGCATGGTGGCATCATCGACGAGCAACAAGCGGCCATCCAAACTTTGAATGAACTCGTAGGAGAGATGGATCGCAGATATAAGGTGCTCAAGGAAAACAGAGTATCGAACATCTTTGATTTGAACCTAAAGCCGAACCCAAGTGAGAATCTTCCGTTCCTTTGGATTATCCACGATGAGTTTGCGGAATGGATGATGACACCCGATTATGCTGAAGTAGTCTCTGATATTGTTGGAAGACTTGGTGTCAAAGCCCGCGCTGCGGGCATTTCACTCGTTTTCGCTGCACAAAGACCAGATGCCAACGTTATGCCCATGCAGCTTCGCGCAAATTTGGGCAATCGTCTTGTTCTCCGTGTGGATGGAGAAGGAACTTCTGAAATCGCTCTGGGAGAAAGGGGAGCAGAGCGATTACTTGGCAAGGGACACCTAGCCGCAAAGTTAGAAGGTGAAAGTAACATCCTTTATGGACAAGTCCCCCTTGTCGACACTGCCTTCATCACGAGTCTTGTTGAGGCTTGCAAGGCGTGATGATTATTTTCGCTGTAATAGTAATGAGTCCTTCAACAAGCAAATTTAAAAGGTGCTAAGTAATATGGATTTAGATACTTACTTTATCGAGGTCATTAAAAATTGCTTGTTTCAAGCATCTCTCATATTTTTATTGGGGATTGGCTTTTCCTTCAACTATCGCACAACGCGTGTCTTTCACATAGCATTAGGAATTCCCTTTGTCGCTGGTGGTTATATAACATATCTCGTGATAACTATTTTCAACATTAATGAACCACTTGCATATTCGTTCGGTGCAATGTCTGGGTTCTTTATTGGAATCTTGATTGACCGCACCGTTTACTATTGGCTTGATAAGCGGGAAGCCTCCAGTTCTTTGCGACTAGTGGCTTCCCTTGGCGTTTACTTTGTTGGGGCTGGTCTCTTTGCTCTGATATTTGGCAACCGAATGAGAGTAATTACCAACGGTGAATCCTCTTCCTGGAAATGGAATGGAGTCATAATAACCACCGATGATATCATTTATATAGGTTCAGCCTTGATAGTTGCTTTATGCCTGAGTATCGTACTTAAGCGCTCCAAGTTAGGGTTGCGGCTACAAGCTGGAGCCGATAATCCGCAGTTGTTTCAGGCTCTGGGATATCGCCTCGTTGTCATTAGGATGATCGCCGTTGGTCTAGGGTCGGCAGTGGCGGGCTGGGCCGGTGCGCTTGAATCAGCGAGGAATGGAATCGATCCTTATGCGGGTTTGCCGATTGTAATCATGGGGGCGGTGGCCTGTATTTTAGGCGGCAACTCGTTCGTGACCGGTCCACTGGCGGGAGCCTTGATTCTCGGTATGGCCCGAACTCTAACTACACAAATATTTTCCGACCGGTGGATTAATACGGTGTCTTATCTGATATTGTTTTTACTCGTATGGAGAGACCCAAGAGGAGTGATTGGCTCACGGTTTGGAGAAGATCGGGAATGAATTACCTCATCCATCTCATATTTATGTTTTGTATTATGTCATTGTTGACGATTTCATTGGACTTATTCGTCGGACATCTGGGAATTCTATCTTTGGCTCACTCTGTCTTTTGGGCGGCTGGAGCATATGGAACAGGTATGTGTCTTCTTCATCTTGGTTGGCCATTCCCGATGGCCCTCCTCGCCGGAATACTTCTCTCCATTGTCCTATCGCAGACTATTGCCATCAGCGCCTATCGTTTACGTCATGATGCCATTATCCTAGCAACGCTATCTCTGCTGATGATTAGTTTAGATCTGCTAAAGAATTTACGAAGCTTGACGGGAGGGTTAGACGGCTTAATTGGCATTCCCGCCCCGAGCTGGGGAGGATTAGCAATAAGTAATCCTTTGCTCCAGACGGTGCAGGCGGCTGCTTTTCTCATCGTGGCGGTCTTTCTGCGCAATCGGATCATCTATTCTCCCCTCGGGAGAGGGATGCACGCCTTTAGAGATGATCCCCTAAGCGCCGTTGGTCTTGGAGTAAGACCAATTAGGGTTTTTCCTTATGCCGCCGCACTTTCTGCGGCCCTAGCGGCCGTTGCCGGAGCCCTTTACGCCACAAATGCCTCCTACCTTAATCCCACTACCTTCAATCAAGATCAAGCGATCCTATTGCTGGTGATGGTCCTAATAGGAGGAGCGGGCAGCAAATATGGTCCTCTCTTGGGTGCCTTGATCCTCATATTGCTGCCTGAAGCTTTTCGCATGATAGGCATCAGCAGCGCCCAGGTAGGAGCCATCCAACAAATATTCATAGGCCTTTGCCTGATCACCTTCGCTGGGTTCAGACCACGCGGCCTGTGGGGAGGATATCGCTTCAAATGAATCCGCGCAGCATCCTGCAAACCGAAAAGATTACCAAAAGCTTCGGCTCCTTCGTGTGTCTTAGTGGTGTCACTTTCACCATCAATCCCGGAGATTTTTTCGTCATCATCGTAGGAGAAAACGGGAGCGGAAAGACCTCTCTCTTGAACATCATCTGCGGCTTGACCCCACCCGACCGAGGCAAACTCCTTTTTAAGGGTCGAAATACCAAAGGCAAAAATTTCTCCTGGTTCACTAACCAAGGAATGGTCCGCCTTTTTCAAGAACCGCGAGCCTTCGAACAGTCCAGCGTGCTCGATTGTTTACTCTTTTCTCATTATGGTGAAAAGATGCCCGGCACCTTGTCTTGCCTCATACGACCCCTCAGTTATCGCCAGCAGGAAAATAAGGCTGTCGAGAAGGCCATGTCCTTTCTAAGAACCATTGGATGGGAAAATAAAACGGCCGCCTTGGCCGGAGAACTGTCTTTTGGACAGCGCAAGCTTCTGGCCTTAGGCACCGCCCTTCTCTCCAACGGGGACTTCCTCGTCCTTGATGAGCCCGTGGCCGGGCTTGACCAAACCCAAATCCAACTTGCGGTCTCCCTGGTTCAGCAATGGATCAATGCACGAAAACAACAACGCGCCGCCCTCGTAGTTACTCACGAACTTGAAGCCTTTCAGGGGGTCGCCTCCCATGCCCTCCGATTGCAGAACGGGATCATTGCGAGGGATGAAGATGCTTAAGGTGGAAGGACTCTCCGCAGGTTATGGGAGACTGGAAGTTGTCACAGACGTGAGCTTTCAAGTGGAGACCGGTGAGCTCGTCGGGCTGGTTGGTCTGAACGGCTCTGGCAAAAGCACCATCATCCTTGCCATTGCCGGGCTCTTGACATTATCGTCAGCATCTTGTATAAAGATAGATGAAACCAGATTGGATCTTCTGGACGCGGCCTCCCGAGCTCGTGCGGGGTTAGGTATAGTCTTTCAAAAAGAAGGCGTGTTCAAAGAAATGACGGTCAAGCACAATCTAGAACTGGCAATCGGCAAGCAGTTTCGAACCGCGCAGCCGTTTAAAGACCCAGCCTTGGCCGAGGCCTGGTCCAGGCTGGTGGCAAGAGATAATACGCTTGCCGGCGCATTGAGCGGAGGCGAACAACGACTCCTATCTTTGGGTATGATCCTTGCCCGGCGACCTCGCGCCCTCCTCGCCGATGAACCCACCCTCGGACTCTGGCATGAGTGGGTGCCCTTGATCCTCAAAGAACTTCGGGACTACGCAACAAATTTTTCCGCTGCAGTCCTTCTCATCACTCACGAGAAGGAATTATTAGCCTCCTTTTGCCGTCGAATCATCCGTGTACATGAAGGTGAAATCATACAAGACGCCTGCGACATGCAATAAAAAATCAATGATTAAAAAGGGTTATAACACTAGGTAGGAGAAAAAAAGGAGATGGCCATGAAAAAAATGCTTGGCAAGAGATCATATATTGCTAAGGTAGCATACCTTGTTCTGCTCTGCGGCATGATCCTTCTTCTCACTGCGGCAATGGGAGAGGGGTGCAACTCATGCCAGCCCAAGCCGGCTGAACAAAAAAAGCCTATTGAGATTGGGGTCATATTTCCCTTGAGCGGCAACCTAAGCTATGTGGGCCAGATGTTGGCGGATGGGATGAAGCTGGCCGAGGCTGACATCAACATAAAAGGCGGAATCAATGGCGCGCCGCTGAAGTTGATCTTCGATGACAGCCAGGGCAAGCCTGACGTGGCCGTCACCGTGGCCCAGAAAATGCTCAGCGTGAACAAGGTGCCGATTATCTTCACCGCCCTCTCCAGTGTAACCTTGGGAGTCCAGCCGGTGGTCGAGAACAACAACGCCGTCTTGATCGGCCTGTGCATGCACCCAGAGTTCTTCAAGGGCCATCCCAACACCTTTCGCCTTTACGAGGGGGCGGAGCAGGAAGGGGAAGCCTTGGGCAAATACCTCGCTGGCCTGGCCGGAAGCCAGCCTACATCAGTGCTGGGGATAATTTACGCCGATGTGCCAAACATAGTCGAGGAAATCGAAAAGTACATCAAGCCTCCAATGGTCCAGGCCGGCATGGACTTCAAGGTTTCCGAACCCTACTTACTGTCTGATAAGGAGTTCCGCGACAAGGTTCTGAAAGTCCGTCAGGCCGGAGTAACGCATTTGGTCATCCTCGGTTACGGTTTCGAGTATCCCAATATTTTCCGTGAACTCAAAGCCCAGCAACTCCTTCCCGGCATCCCAATCGTCGGCGGCTGGGGCTTCCTCTATCCCCAGGTCCCCAAGGAAGACTTGGAAGGCGTTATCGTCATCGGACCCGAATTCGTCTTTACCGACTCCCCCATCGTCAAGGATTTCCAGGCCCGCTTCCAGCAAAAATTCAACTACGCCCCCAACTTCGACGCTGCACTGGCTTATAATTCTGTGATGATGACTGCAGATGGCTTGAGAAGATCATTCAAGATAAACCCATCTGATATTGTAAAGTCCCTAAATGATATTTCTGAATATCAAGGAATTCTTGGCAAGGTTCAAGTTGATGAACAGGGCGCGCTTAAGATGATGATAGGTATCGGCGTTTACAGGAAGGGTACCCTAGTTACTTTAAAAAAGTAATGGAAGAGCCCAATGGTAAAGAAAGAGGATTATGATATGTTTACTAAACATTTTGCGAGTTATATTTACAAGCCTGCATCTTGGTTTAAGAAGATTCCTACCGAAGATAACCATACATGCGCCATCGTTTCCGTGGACATTTCTGGAAGCTCAGGAAAGCATGAGGCTGGAAGAGATGTCTTCCTTGATAAAAAACATATAAGCAATTTGATAATTTATTTTGCAAATCATTGTGGTGGCGAGGTTCTTAAGTGGGAAGGTGATGGAGGGGCTATTTTATTTAAATATGATGGCTTTGATATTGTAGAAAGACAAAATTGGACAGAACGGCACTGGCAAGACAATGATATACCAGTTAAGTTATTCTGTCAAATGATACAATTATTTCGGTTTTGTTTCCTGCTAAGAGATGCTATGGTTAAAAAAATTCTAAATGCCAGAAAACTCGATGAGTTGTCTAGTAAATCAAATATTGCTGATTATGAGAACCTTCTTAAAACACATTTCCAAGCCTGTAATTCTAATTTTGATTCTTTACTTTCCGATTCTTTTTCTGATATCGATAGTTATAATGAAAATGCTTGGTTTGCCCCGGTTCCTCAAGATGGATATAATCTAAGAATCGTCTGCACAAGAGATAACATCAGGATTAATAAATATTGTAAAGGTATGGCACATGGAGATGGATTGAATTTTATTCTTAAATATGAAAGGGACGTGTCTTCAACAGATTTCATATCAATTTGTAGTGAACTCCACTTGCAGCATTGTAATAAATTGAGAATACTATTTAAATATGACCCAATAACATACGATAGAATTCCCAAGCACAAACTTAATGAGCCTATTAATGGAGATAAAGACGACAGATTAAAATTTTATGCCATCCCGATAGACACAGAAAAGGAATATAAAAATGCCGTTGACTTTTTTGCTTCTTCGCGATCTGTTAATATTATTCCACCGTCCTATTTGAAAAGGAACCTGGAAAAACTTGTTAAGAGATATGGCGCTTCTGGTAACATGGCGATTTTATTTAATATTAGCTATAGCACCCTGGCCGACCCTGAAAGCCTCAAGCAGCTATGGCTATGGATGTTAGGTCAAGGAGGTTTCTCTTTTAAGATTGTTATACCAAAGCTATATCTAGCACGAGACGGAACTTGGAATAATTCAAAAGAAATTCTTCGAACTTCAATAAACGAGGGATTAACTGAAGGCAATTCCTTTAACGATAGGTTATACAATAGCCTGTTGGCTTTTTCACAACCTAATACAGAAAAATTCAAAATCGTCTTAGTTGACAATACAGAGCTAAAAAGTAACTTAAATCCTTCGTTTGCTTTCGCCGCATATTACTTTGGTAACGAAAAAATCCCAAAAGCAGCATCTAAGGGATTTCTTCTTGAGCCTTTTAGTAAATGGGAAAAAGAAAAAAAGCGCTGGGAATATAGAGAACTTCTATTTTATCAGGATGATACGAGAATACATTATTTAAAGGACATTGGGGATGATATTGTGGATCACTGTTCCAATTGCACAGATATTATTCTCTTAGACGAAGAATTAAAATCATTATACAAAATTAGAAATGAGAACCAACAAAATGGTCAAATATAATTGCATATTTTTATCGAGGCGGCCTGTGGAAAATTACGATATCCTCAGAATGATACCGATTGAAATAATTAATAACTATTTTACATACATTTTATCATTAAAAGATCTGACATCTAACAAAATGAAAATTATGGAGGCAGGAGCGGGATCCGGAAGATTTTTTATCCCGTTGGTCAATTGGGTTACAAAAAATAGTTTTCCTCATATGCTTACCGCTTGTGATATTTCTTCAAAGATGCTCGAGGCCCTAGAATATAGACTTAACGGCTGTGGCAAGATTGTTTCCTTAGTTAATTTCGATCTTCAAGAAAAAAAATCATTTACCATGAGCTGGTTCGACTTGATATACACTGTAGCAACATTGCATATCCTGAATGAATGGAAGCAGTGCCTAAATAACTTTGTTGAAATGTTGAAGCCTGGTGGAATACTCGTCCTAACCAAAGAAATCAACCAGTTTATGCATAGGACAGAAGGTTTTGATAATACTTACGACCTGACAGAGATAGATGCTCAACTCGATGAATTTTTCCGTCTCTATCATAGGCTGCGAGTCGAGGTTGGGGAGCCGTATGAACCATCCGGGATTACTTACTCTGAAATTGGCCCTGCGATTGACTACCTTCTAAAACAGGGTATGGAGTTGATTGAGCAGAGGCTTGACGATGAAAAACTCAAGTGGCAAAAGCCCCACTCCTATGCTGATCTGCTGGAAACCTTTAGATTGAGGACCATCACTACGTGGGGAAGCGACCTCTCACCGGCAGTCAGAGTGAAGATTCATGATCAACTAAAAAGTTGGCTTATCAGTAGGAACATAGATATGAATTACATCTTTTATCTCCCGGCAAGGCTGCAGACTTTCACTTTCAAGAAAGCGTGCTAGACAAAGGTATGAAGAGAGCGGCAATAGTGATATGAGAAACATGGACCACAATGAATCAGATCGGTTACAGCTTGTGGAGACAATACGCAAGGACCACCTCCACAAGGGTTATTTGACTCATATGTTCCCAGCTTTCAATGGAACGGGAGTATGGGTTGGGCAGAGTACCCTTCGACCGGATCGTTCTTTCTCCAGCAAGTATCTCACTACCTTCCTTTTGTCCAGGGCGGCACTTATCCAAGGGCGTGATTGTATAGACATCGGTTGTGGTTCTGGTGTTCAAGCCGTGGCTTTAGCACAAAGCGGAGCGGGGACTGTTGATGCGGTTGACATTTCGGTCTTCGCGCTAGAAAGCACTCATCGAAATAAAAAGCTGCATAACCTTGGCGACGTTCTTTCCATCCATCATGCTGACCTCTTCACGTTTAACGATATCAGGACCTATGATATAATTGTTTTCAATCATCCTTTTTATCATATGAACTCTGATCTTTCTGATCCAATTTCAACAGCCATAATGGATAACGGATCTACGTTGGAAAGATTTTTCAAGGAGCTTAAAAATCACCTACGGCCTAGTGGCAGATTGATTATGCCATTCTCATACATCTGTGGGCATGAAAATGATCCGAAGCCTTATGCTTTTAAAACAGAACTCAGGACCATTGAATCCCTCCGAATTCGTGACAATAACGGTAGCCACGTTATTTATGAGTTTGGATTGTAGACCTCTTCCCCGATAAGGACAAGGATGAATAACGATGGCTTTCAACGTCACTTTAATTTCTCCCCAAACCTCTCCAACCTTCAATAATATAAATTCAACTTTTAAGTCCTTGCCTCCGCAGACTGGCCTTGCAATTTTAGGGTCAGTAACGAAGAAAAAGATGATAGCTCAGGGGCATGATGATTTTTCAATCTTGGCTTATGATAACCCTGCTTTGGAGAAGCAAAATATAGAGAAGTTTGCTGGAAGCGATATAGTCGGAATTTCAACGATATTTTCAAATTATCCCACTGCTCTTAGCTGGGCGCGAGAAATCAAGAAAGTTAATCCTAAGATAAAAAACGTGGTAGGCGGCCCCTACGCCACGAATTTGAATTCTAGAATTTTAGCGAGCCAACAAGCAGTAGATTATGTGGTGATCGGCGATGGCGAAGATGTCCTTTGGCGGATAATTAGGAAAGAGGACCCTGAAGATATACCCAACCTTTACTATAGACAAGACGATGGGAAACCCATGCCTCCTTCTTTATATCGAGATTTATCATCATTAAGCGAGGTAGGGATTTTCGATTTCAGTTGTTATCCTTCGGAACACCTTAAATCCTATTTGGCAAACCAAAATGGCCAGGAGTTGGCAATTTCAAATCTACCATTAGTGCTTTCTTGGATCAGAGGTTGTTCCAAAGCCGAAGATTACGGCAGGTGCTCCTATTGTTCGATTCCTGGTCGAAAGGTTCGACTCACTCCCCCTGACTTGGCCTGGCAACAGTTGCGCCATATGCATGATACCTACGGAGTCACCTCTTTTTTTGAAAGCGGCGATAACTTTCTCGTCGAAGATTATCCAGAACAGCTATTAAGTAGCAAGGAGAGAGTGAAAGGCATCAAGCTAAGAACCTATATTGTGCCCACGGAGTTCTCCCCCTCACGAGCTGTAACTTTAAAGGAATTAGGAGTAACAGAAGTCTATATTGGGATCGAGAATCCAGACCCTCAAGTTATGGAATGGAGCGGGCATAAGGTTTCCGAACAGACCCTGATGCGAACTCTAGAAATATTGAAGGCGAACAATATTTCTTCAACCATAGCTTTTCTATTTGGCCTTCCGGGAGAATCGAATGAAAGTCTGAAACGTCAAGAACGATTAGCCAGAGAGATAATAGATAAGCATTATCTGGTGTGCAGGGTATTGATATCTCTAGGCATCCCGCTTATCGGCTCCCGTTGGTTCTCGGAGTTGGAGAACGATTCGGAAATAGTGTCAAGGGTGCTCGCAGATACCCCTACTGATCTGCCTGATTATTTTCGCTTGCTTGAACTTTCAATCCAAAAGAGATGTTCAGTATCACTTGGGGCGATATTGCAAGCAATGGAACGTATCCGTGATGAAGTATCAATGCAATGCTCACTGGGGAGCTTTGGGGCCTTGGAACGGACTTCTTTAAACTCGATCTTGATGGATCATTTCTGATAATGGCACCCTAACAGAGAGTAGTTATGAAGACGGTTACACCTGGGGAGCCAGATGTGCCATTTTAGAACCTAGCGTAAGTTCAGTGAGCTATACCACCTAGACTAGAAATAATTTAGACGGATCATTGAACTGAAAATCCGTAAACTTAGCCATGCGACTCAAGTCTAATATATTGTAAGGTCTTCAAATGAGGAATTCGAATGCCTCCAGGAGTGACTACTGGCCTTCAAGCTGATATATGGGCTGAAGGGAGCGTTCCATAATTGTTGGTTGGCTTAAGGTTTTCGTCAGATTCAGGATGTATTTTTGGATTTCGGGGGCGAGGCGGTTGAGGTACATTACCTGGGTTACCCTAGCGGGAGAGATGTCTTCAAATCGTGCAGTTTCGCTGTACAGCTATCCTGAGGGGGTCGTGGCGGAGCTAGGCAGTTTAGGACCGGGAGCTATCATCACGGAAGCAGGATTAGCCAGGATGATGAATCGGCACCCTAAATCTATAAAGCGAGCCGTGGCGAGAGGGGAATTGCCTCAGCCTTGCCGCCTCTTGGGTCAGCCTGTATGGACTGTTGGCGCGATTATTCAACATATCGAGAATAGGCTGGAACGGGCAGCCCAAAAAGCCGAGAAAGAGGAAAGAAGATTTTCTCGACTTTCCCCTTGACTGTCTCTAAAGGAAGGCCGCAAAACGATCCGGTGCATTCTCAACGGGATGTAGGCATGAGGTTACTCCCTCTGCCCTACAAGCTTTTTAAATGCCTCCACCTGCTTCTTTTGGTCTTTAAGGTGGGTGATGGGCCGGAGGGAACGTATACTGACCACAGGGCGACGGGCAGTCAATGGCATGGAGAGGATGTATTCTTGGATCTGCGGAGGCAAGCGGAGGTGGTACATCACCTGGGTTACGTGGGCAGGGGAGATGCCTTCTCGACGGGCAATCTCGCTTCGTGAGGCGACTTCTCCGGAGTCCAGGAGGGCTTGCCACTTGAGGGCTTTCTGAAGGGTTTCTTTCACGGATGGGGTGCGGGGCTGATGGGCGCTACTTTTCTTTTCCAGGATCAGGAGGGCCTCTTTTTCCGGCAGGGGCGCTTTTTTCCCTGCGTTTGAGACTACCTTGTAAGTGAATTCGTCCTCTAGGAGGGTTAAGTTAGTGATTGGGTCGGCCCACCAAATTCCTGATGGCGTGCAACTTGTTGTCAATGAAGGAAATAATCTTGGCTTCTTTTTTACCAGTTCAATCTCTAGCTTAACCCCTCGGCGAATTATGGGACAATTGATTTTGCTCATCTATCGATTATTGTTAGCTCCAATCTCTGCATCCAGATACCAAGGATAGCCCTTTTCACTTCCAGGGCTTCCGCCGCCAAATGGTCTGTAACCACCTTGTTAGGAAACATTGAAACCGAATACTATGGAACGAGTTCCAGGAACGAATATTCGTCGTGCTTTGTTATGCTGCCCGTCTCGAATACCACTCGATGCTTGAAGATCGCGCCATCGCAGGCAAAGGTATGGTATTCGCCGCGTTCTCCGGAAGCATCAATCCCGGCGTGCTGGAAGTCTTTTATCATCTCAAGCGTCAAAGGGCGTCCCAGCCATGATTCATCCAAGGCGTCGTTTTTTGCCGCCACGATCACGGCGCAAAAGCCCAGGCCCATGAACTCGGCAAGGAGCTCGCTTCGGTCCCGGTTCCACAAAGGAAGGATCGCCCTCATTCCCGCTTTTGCACATACGCCTTCCACCCATTCTCGATGTTCCTTGATGTCAATGTCGCCAAACACGCCAACCTTGATGCCCTTATCGGCTAGTTGTTCGAGCTTGGCAATGAAGACCTCCTCGTACCGCGCCCAGGTCGCCGCGCTGAACTCGATGGGGATGCCGAGCGCCCGCGCCTGCATTTCAAGCAGTCGCGGCCTCAGGCCGTGGGACCGGGAACGCTTGCCGTCCTCGGCAAGCATGGAGAGCAGAAGCTTGACGTCGTATCCCTGCTTGAGGGCGTGATATAGAGCGAGGCAGGAATCCTTGCCGCCGCTCCAAGAGCAGAATGCAGGTATCTTTTCCATGATCAAACTCCTTCAGAACAGGTGTGCGGTATCGTTCATTGCCTTAATTTTCCAACCCGATCCCCCCGATTCAATGATCGTGATGCCCCCATGATCGAGGGAATGATTAAAAGCCCTTGATTCTTCAATACAGCCCAAGCATGACAGGATCACCCGGAGCGGCCCGCCGTGGGAGACCACGGCGGCGGGTCCTTCAGAGTTGAGCACGGCCGCAAATTCCCTTGATACCCTTTTCTTGAATTCCCGCGTGGACTCTCCTCGCGGAAAAGTAAAATTCCACGGATCGGCCAGCCAGGAGTTGCACTCCCCGGGATAGCGTTTCCTGATCTCATCAAAGCTCATGCCTTCCCAGGCGCCGAAATCAATTTCACGAAGTCCATCCAGGACATTCACCTGGAGATCATGGGCAAGCGCTATAGGCATTGCCGTTTCCAATGCGCGCTTTAATGGGCTTGAAAAGACGGCCTTGATCTCCTCCGAAGACAGCCTCTCGGCTAAAAGGCGTGCCTGCCGGACTCCGTCTTCGGAGAGAGATAAATCAGTCGAGCCATAAAAGCGGCCTTCGGTGCTTGGCCCGGTGGCGGCGTGTCGGATCAGAAATGATCGTCTCATACGACGCTCCGATTATCCGCCCATTATCGAGGCTGCCATGAGGATAACCAGCTCGACTATTTCGCAGTCCGCGCCCAGGATATCGCCGGTGATCCCGCCGACTCTCTTGATTGAATGATGCCGAAAAAGCCACGCCGTTCCCGCCGCCACCACGATATAAATTATCCCGCGAAGCGGCGAAGCCAATAGGACCACGGTGACCATGAGAGCAGTGGCCTTGAGAATTACTTGCGAACCTCCCTTGCCCACGAACTCTCTTGCCGTGCCTCCCTCGGGCCGCGGGTAAGTGCTGGTTGCCGCGAGGAGGGTCAAGTTCCATCTTGCAAGGACCGGCGCGATAACCATGACCGCGAGGACCTGGCGACCGGAGATGACGGCGAGGAGGGCCGCGTACTTGCCGATGAGAAGAAGCACGACGGCCGCGACACCGAACGCTCCGACTCGCGTGTCTTTCATGATGCGCAGGACCTCTTGCGGGCTTCTCCCGGCAAGACCGTCCGCCCAGTCGGCCAAGCCGTCAAGGTGAAGGCCGCCGGTGATGATGACACCCGCTAGCAAGGCGAGGAACGCGGCCACCGAGGGCGGCAGCACCTGCGGCGAGAGATAAGCGATGACGAGCATGAGTCCGCCCGGGATCAGGCCCACCAGTGGGAACCAGGTCATGGACTCCGCGAGCGGTTCAGAAGGTTCATTGTCTATCCACTTGCCTGCGGGAACAACGGTTAAGAAGGATATAGCGTGCAGGAGCAAACTCACCTCAGTCCTCCTTGTTCGAGACGCCCGCCGACTCGAATGTGGTCATGCCATTGTGCGCCTCCATTGCGGCCTGGATGATCCCCATGGCCAGGGCCGCGCCCGTGCCTTCACCCAACCGGAGGTCGAGATCGAGCAGGGGCCGCTCCCCGAGTTCTCGGAATAGAAGCTTGTGGCCCTGTTCCTGGGAGAGATGTCCGAAAATGCAGTAGCGCTGGATCACCGGCTTCATGCGGATGGCGACCAAGGCCGCGGCGGACGAGATGAAGCCGTCTATCACCACCGGCATGCGGTTCATGGCCGCGCCGATGATCAGGCCGCATAGCCCTCCTATCTCGAACCCGCCCAGCGCCGCAAGGGTTGAAAGAGGATCGGTCAGCTTCTCCCGATTGACTTGAAGCGCCTGCTCCACCACCTTGATCTTTCGCGCGAGTCCCTGGTCATCAACCCCGGTCCCTCTTCCTGTTACTTCCACAGGCTCGCGGTCTAACAGGGCCGCATAGAGCGCGCTGGAAGGCGTGGTGTTCCCGATCCCCATGTCGCCGGTGCCGAGGAGCTTCACGCCGTATTGCACAGCAACCTCGGCCCGTTCCACTCCCGCCGTGATGGCCGAGACCACCTGCTCGATGGTCATGGCCGGGCCTTTGGTGATACTACTCGTGCCGCGCGAGACTTTGCGCTTGACCAGCCCCGGCGTATCCGGGAACTCGGCGTCCACGCCAATGTCCACCACCTCAACTTCAACTCCGAATGACCTTGCAATGGCGTTGATGGCCGCGCCGCCGTGAAGGAAGTTCTTTACCATCTGGGCCGTGACCTCGCGCGGGTATGCGCTCACTCCCTCCAGGGTCACGCCGTGGTCGGCAGCAAAGAGCACGATGCGCTTTCGGTTCACATCCGGGTTTGCGCGCCCCGTGATCCCTGCGATGCGGCAGGCAAGCTCCTCCAGCCGGCCCAGGCTGCCTCGCGGCTTGGTCAGTTGATCCTGTCGGCGCTTCGCTTCTTGCATCGCCTTCTCGTCCAGCTCTCCTATTTCGGAAAGCCATTTATTCAATCTTTCCATGTTCCTCCTCCTTGACGATAAGCGAGATTCCCGCAACCATGAGCACGACACGCTCGCATACCCGAGTCAGTCGCTGGTTGGCGAGGCCGGCCAGGTCCCGGAACCTTCTTGACAGCTCATTGCCTGGCACGATTCCCGATCCGACCTCGTTGGTGACGATGATCACGTCCGCGCTCGCCTCTTTGACTTCCTCCGCAAGAGCATTGACTCGTTCCAGGATTGACTCCTCGCTGTCCCCCCGGACCAGCAGGTTGGAAAGCCATAAGGTGATGCAATCAATCACCACCACGTCCGCCTCAGCTTTTGAACCCGCCAGCGCTCCGCCAAGATCAATCGGCTCCTCCACCGTGCGCCATTCACTGCCCCGCCGCCTCTTGTGCCTCTCGATCCTCTCCCTCATCTCCCCGTCTCCCGGCTCGGCAGTGGCGATGAAGACTTTTTTTTCGCGGTCTTCAGCAATGCGCAACGCATACTCGCTCTTTCCGCTCCGGCACCCGCCGGTGACAAGGACCTTGACATGCTTTCTTGCGCTCATCGCGCGCTCCTTAAAGGGAACTCGTACCGGACGCCCGCGTAGAGAGAACGGCCGGGCGTGCCGAATCCGTATGCCTCCTCGTAGTCCTCGTTGGCAATATTCTCGGCGCGGAGCGAGAGCGTCCAGGCCTTGCGCGCCCGCCAGTTAACAGCCGCGTCCACCCTGGTGTAGGGATCGAGCCGCACGCGCTTGCCGCTGGTGAAGTCGAGGTCTGGTCTTGAGCCCACGTGGAGGGCGTAAAGGTTGAGGCTTACGCTTTCAATCGGCCGCCATTGCATCGAGCCCGAGTACTTCTCGCCCGAGCGGCGGATCAGTGGCTCGCCGGTGTCCTTGTCTCTCGCGTCCGTATTGGTGTAAGCAAGGCTCACGAGAAGCGACTCGATCGGCCTTGTCTCCGCGCCGATCTCCCAGCCGCGACTCCTCGCACCGGAGATGTTCTCGTATTTGTAAGTGGCGAGGTTGTAGTCAATCAGGTTCTCGAAGCGGAGGTCGAAGTAGGTGACCGAGAAGCCGATCCGATCATTCATGAAGCCCTGCTCGATCCCGGCTTCCCAGCTCTCACTCTGCTCCGGCTCCAGGCCAGGGTCGCCGTAACTTGAGTAAAGCTGAAAGAGCGACGGGGCCTTGAAGCCCGTGCCCCAGGCCGCGCGGAAGCGGGTGTCCGTGGCGTCAATTTTATAAGTGGCCGCGGCGCGGTAGCTCGTGTGCTCGCCGAAGCGGTCGTGCGAGTCCCTGCGCAAACCCGCCACCGCGCCAAAGCCTTTAAGATGAAAATCCTCCTGCAAGAACGCGGACCGCGTGATCGCCGTCTTTTCCGGGAACTTGCTCTTGTAAGTTCCGAAGCTCGAGGCTGACTCGTACTCTGACTCGCCTGACTCCTCCTCGTACTCGGCGCCGATGGTCACCAGGTGATGGTCGCCGAAGTAGAGGTCGTTCTGCCAGGCGAGCTTCCACAGGTCCGAGCGGAACTTCCCCTCCTCGCTGTCCAGGGGATGATCGGGATCGGTCTTGTTTGAAAGGTCGCGCTCATGATCGGCATAAGAAGCCGAAAGGTTTTGGTGCCACTTCCCGTCGAGAAGCCAAAGGTCCAGGTAGGGCCTGATGAAGCCGCGCCGCGTCTCAAGAGTGTAATTGGGATCATCACCACCCCAGCCGCCGTGGTTGTCAAGCTCAGAGTTTGCATCGAACGCACGGAAGACCAGACCAAGCTCCGTATTGACTCGCGGGCAGTAGATCACCCGGCCGGCGAGGCTCACGTTCCTGTAGCCGTCCCTCTCGCTGTTGCCGTCGTCCTCGTCCGCGGATGAGATTCCTTGGGTCTCGAAGCGCGAGAGCGAGAGGGAGTAGCTCACGTTATGTGCCGCTCCGGAAAGCCCGGCCACTTCCCGGTTGGTCTCGAAGCTCCCGTAATCGAGCCGGACGCGGCCGGTCGGCGGGCCCTGGCCGCGCCTGGTGAAAATTTGCACCACTCCGGCCATGGCGTCCGAGCCGTAGAGCGTGCTTTGCGGCCCGCGCACGATCTCGATCCGGTCAATGTCGTCCAGGGCCAGGAGCCCGAAGTCGAACGACCTGCCGAACTCGATGGGATCGTTAGCCTCGATCCCGTCAATCAGCACCAGCACGTCCTCGTCCCGGCCGCCCCGGATCAGGAGCGAGGCGCGACTACCCGGCCCGCCGGTGCGCACCACGTCCACGCCCGGCACGTCGCGCAAAGCCTCCTCCAAACTTTGCGTCCCGCGCGCCTCGATCTCATCGCCGGTAACCACGGTGATGCTGCTCGCCACTTGGTCAATCGGCGTGGGGATCAGCGTAGCGGTTACCGCCACTGGTTCGAGCTCAATCGCCGCGGTGCTTCCGGGTTGGACTTCAGCGGAAAGAGAGATGAAAGGAAACAAGAGGCAGACACAAAATAGAACACAGATAACATTTTTCAAGCGGGTTTTCATAACGGTCCTCCTTTCCCCCCGCGGGGAACGTTGCGTTGACAACTTGGCGCGGTGCGGTCTCCTGGCTTCCGGTCATCCGGCTGATCTCGCCTTCCCAGGCCTCGTGGCCCAGTGGCATCATGCATCAGCCGTCGCGGTCACAGTCGCGGGGCGGCGCCCGATTCGCACGGGCTTCCCGGACACTGCGCTGGAGAAAAATTCCTCAAGAGGTTAGTTTCAGCTCATCATTTCCGTCACCTCCTTGCACAAAAAAATCCCCGAACCTTGCTAAGTAAAGGTCCGGGGATCACCCGTTTCATCCACGGCGCCAATTTCGCCGGCCCGAGACGCGCGGGCCTTTAGCGAATCATCGCGGGCAGGTCTTCTGACTTCCGGATCATCCTACTCACCGCGCCTTCCCATCCCGATTGGGACAGTGGCATCCTGCGGCTTTCGTCCCCGGTCACAGCGGCGGGTCCGTGGCGGCTTCTCACCGCCTTCCCTTTTCAAGCCCCGAAGGGCGCCCACGAAGAGGTTATTTGAACAAAGACATAATAGAGCCAAATGGAGAAATATGTCAAGAGCCTAAAAAACCCGGGACTCAGGAACTTGAGATCGTCTTGGCTCAACCGTGCTTTTCAGCCGGCTCTCCCAAGCTCCTCATCAAATGGAGGCTTCGTAAAAGCGCGTTCCCTCGGCATCAGAAGGCAAGTCTGGTGGGGGATCGAGTTCAAGCGGATCGCATTTAAGAAGCTATTTGTCGTGGCGAGGGATCGGAGAGGGCCGAAGAAGCTCCGGCATTTTCTTATACAATTTCATGAAGGCTTCCAACTGCTCCCGATGGTCCTCGATCTTGGTAATGGGTCTGAGCGCGCGGCCGGTGATGGCTGAGTGATGCGTGGATTGGGGAAGGTTTTGAATGTGCCGCATGATCTCAGGAGCGAGGCGTAGGAGGCACATCACCTGGGTCACCCTGGCGGGGGAGACGCCTTCTTGCCGTGCGAGCTCACTCCGATTGGGGACTTTGCCGGAGTCGAGCAGGGCCTGCCACTTGAGGGCTTTCTGAAGGGCTTCCTTTAAGGACTGCGTACGGGGCTCGCGCTTCTTGCTTTCCAGTGCCAGGAGGGCCTCTTTTTCCGGCAGGGGCGCTCTTTTCCCTGCCATTGATACTATCTTGCAGCTGAATTCGTCCTCCAAGAGGGTTAAGTCAGTGATTGGGACGGCCCACCATTAACTCCGCTGAATTTAAATAGCTTTCCGAACATGCCACTTTCCGTTCTGGCTCGGTTATGGTGGAAGGCTCATTTTCCATGTCAGAAAAGACAGTCTCCGCCATTGAGTCCACCAGTTCGGCTTTTCTTTCCCACCTACTGCGTCCGTAAACGTTAAGCGTCATGTCCGGGGTGGAGTGCCGCGCCAGGTCCATCGCTTCCTTGATCCCGGCGCCGCTTTCCAGGACCAGATTTACAAACGTCGTGCGGAGGCTGTGGAAGTCCACCTTGCCGCCCGGCCTGTCCCCGGACCTCCTGAACCTCAACCTTTTCCGATTCCGTCATGACCTGACCTCCTACACTTGATTGTCGCCAAGCGAACCCGATTCAGACCTTTCTCAAGGACTTTGGCGCCCCTCGCTATGTAAAACTGGTTTCTTACCACGACTTTGACCTCTCAATGACGTATAGAGGACGAGACGTGGTGTCTTTGACGCAACGGCTCGGCTCGCACGGAAGGCTAAACGGTTCAAAGAGTTGCGGCGCGTCGGGCCCGGGCCGGCCGGTGAGGTTTTTGAATAACGTTAATTTTTATATTTCGGTCTCGACTTGTCCAGCCCGGCCTGCTTGACGAGCTCGGGAATGATCTCCTCCCAGGCCACCGCCATCAGGTGCACGCCGTGCACGCCCGGGATGTCCATCACCTCATGGATCTCCTCGACCGCCATCTTCACCGCCTCGGCCTGCACGCGCTTTGACCGCTCCTTCTTGTCCTCGATCCCTTCCATGGCCTTTTGCAGCCGGGCCACCTTCTCGTCGGGCACGATCACGCCCGCCACTTTGTCCTTCATGTACTTGGCCATCATCACGCTCTTCATGGGGATGATGCCGGCGAGGACGTGACATTTTTCGTGGAGTCCCAGGTTGCGGGCGTCGGCCATGTATTTCTTGAAGATGTCCATGGCGTACACGGGCTGGGACTGGACGAACTGGGCCCCGGCGGCGACCTTCTTGGCCAGGCGCTGGACGCGGAACTCCATGGGATGGCCGAAGGGGTTGATGGCCGCTCCGAGGAAGAGGTGGGGCGGGTCGGTTTCGAGCTGGTCTCCGTTCATGAAGCGTCCCTCCCGGAGCCCGGTGAGCCCCTGTAAAAGCTGCAGGGAGTCAATGTCGTGGACGTTCTTGGATCCGGGGTGGTTGCCGAGCGTCTGGTGGTCGCCGGAGAGGCAGAGCACGTTGACGATGCCGTGGGCCGACGCTCCGAGCACGTCGGCCTGGATGGCGAGGCGGTTGCGGTCGCGGGTCACGATCTGGACCACCGGGTCCATGTCCAGGTCGCGCTTGATCAGGATGCCGGTGGCGATGCTGGACATGCGCACCACCGCCGTCTGGTTGTCGGTGATGTTGAAGGCGTCGCAATAGGGCTTGAGCTTGGCCGCCATCTCCTTCAAGTGCACGGTGTCCACTCCGCGCTTGGGCCCGAGCTCGCCGGTCACGGCGAACGTGCCTTCGGCCAGCACCCGCTCCAGGTTGCTCTGCTTATTTTGCTCCGCCATCGGAGGCCTCCTTGGGATTGGTCTTGAGATGTTCCTGGTCGAGCCGGCGCGGCCCGCCGTGGCGGGAGGTCACCCAGTTCTTGGCCGGGATCACCGCGTTGAGCAGATCGAGCCGGCCCTGGCCCTTGAGCCGGTCGTAGATCAACTGCCATCCGCAGGGGATGTCCTTGCCCACCTCGCACTTGCCGTTCTCGGAGCCGCCGCACGGCCCGTTCATGATGGACTTGGAGCAGCGCGTGATGGGGCAGATGCCGCCGGTCAGGTGCAGGATGCAGTCGCCGCACATCAGGCAGCGCTCCGTGAACTCGCCCGGCGCGTCCACCACCCCGATGAAGGTCGTGTTCAGTCCGGGCAGCACGACCTTTTGCGGGAACTTCTCGCCCGTGAACTGGATGCCGGCGCCGCAGGCGATGCTGAGCACGGCGTCGCTCCAGTCAATCAGCTCGCGCGCGTTCTCGAAGTACTCGTGCTCGCACTGGCGCTCGATGGCGCCCTGTTTGATCTCCATCTCCACGCCATCCTGCTTGGCCTTCATGCGCAGCAGCGAGGTCAGGATCTCCGCCTCCTTGGCCCCGCCCTCGTGGCACACCGCCACGCAGGTGTTGCAGCCGAGCACCAGGAGCTTCTTTACGCCCTTCACCATCTCCCAGATCTCGTTCAAGGGTTTTTGTTTGCCGACGATCATTTCTTACTCCTTTTTAACGGCTTTGCACTCCGCGAGCCAGACGGGCGACGGGCCGAGCTTCCGAATGCGCTCGGTGAACTGGGTGCAGATCTCGGCCCAGCGCGGCCCCTCGGCCGCGGAGAGATTGAACATTTCGAGGCGCTCCGGATCAATGCCGGCCTCCTCGATCAAGGTCTTCAGGTGCTTCACCCTTTTCGCCGCGTTCGTATTTCCTTCCAGGAAATGACATTGCCCCGGCAGTCAACCCGCGACGAAGACGCCGTCCGCCCCCCGCTCGAACGCGCGCAGCACGTAGATGTGGTCGAGCTTGCCGGTGCAGGACAGCCGGACGATCTTCACCGCGGTGGGGTAGGACAGACGCATGACCCCGGCCAGGTCCGCCGCCGCGAAGGCGCAGTAGTGGCAGCCAAAGGCCAGGATGTTGGGCTCCCACCCCGCGGGCGCTGCTTGCGGCTTCTCCACGGAGGACCTGCCCTCCGCCTCCGCCGCTTGTGCCTGTTCAACCATCTTTGCCGTTTCCTCCCGTTCCGAAGATTTTTTTGACGGGATTAACAGGATTTTCAGGACCGGCCTCTTGTTTTTTAATCCTGTAAATCCTGTTAATCCCGTCAAAAAATATTTTCATGATTTTTACCGCTTCCCCGCTCCACGCGAAAATCAATTACGCGCACTCCCTCTCCGTCGCCGCGTCAATCATGGCCAGGATCTGCTCGTCCTTGAAGTAATTGACCTGGAAGGCCTTGGCCGGGCACACCCCCGCGCAGATGCCGCAGCCCATGCACTTGACCTCGTTGTGGCTCACTTTCCCGTCCTCGTCAATGTAGGGCGACCCGTAGGGGCAGAGCCTCAAGCAAGAGAGGCACGACATGCACACCTCGCGGTTGTGCTTGGCGATGATGCCGGAGACGCCGAGGCGCTCGTGGGAGAGGAGCACGCCGGCGCGTCCGGCCGCGGCCAGGGCCTGGCTCACGGTCTCGTCCAGGTTCTTGGGCGCGTGGGCCAGCCCGGCCAGGAACACGCCCTCGCTGGGGAAGTCCACCGGCCGGAGCTTGGGGTGCGCCTCCAGGAAGTAGCCGTCGGCGTTTCTGGTGAGCTTGTACATCTCGCCCACCTGGTCGGTCGTCGGGTGCGGCCGGAAGCCCACCGAGAGCACCACGTAATCCGCCGCCAGCGCGATCTCGCGGCCCAGCATGTAATCAAAGGTCTTGACCCGGAGCTTGCCGTCCACGGCCTCCACCACCGGCTTCTTCTCCGGCTCGTAGCGCACGAACAGCACGCCCAGGTCGCGCGCTTCCTTATAGTAGTCCTCCCGCAGACCATAGGTCCGGATGTCGCGGTAGATGATGGCAACTTGCGCGTCCGGCCTGGCCTTCTTGATCGCGATCGCGTTCTTGACCGCGTCCTGGCAGCACACCCGCGAGCAATAATTGTTCGGCTCCTCCCGGCTCCCCACGCACTGGATCATCACGTAGCGCTCGCCCGCTTGGGCCGGCCCCTTTTCCAGGCGCGCCTCCAGCTCCCGCTGGGTGAGCACGCGCCCGTTTGAGCCGTAGAGGTACTCGGTGGGCTGATACTCGACGCCGCCGGTGGCGATGATGACGGCGCCGTGGTCAAAGCTCTTGCCGTCGGTCAAGGTGGTCTTGAAGTTGCCGACGAAGCCCTCGGTCTTCTTGACCTCGACCCCCTGGTGCGCGGTGATGCGGGGGTGGGCTTCCACCTGGGCCACCCGCTCGCGCAGAAAGGCCTGCACGTCGCTCCGGTCCAGGGTGTGATAGACGTTCCGGGCCAGGCCGCCGAGCTCGGGCTCGCGCTCGACCAGGTGGACCTGGTAGCCCTGGTCGGCCAGGGCCAGGGCCACGGTCATGCCCGCCACCCCGCCGCCGATGACCAGCGCGGCCGGGGTGACGTTCACCGACTCGGTCTGCACCGGCTCCAGGTTCCTCACCTTGCCGATGTTCATCTTGACGATGGTGGTGGCCTTGGCGGTGGCGGCCTCGCGCCGGCCCATGTGGCACCACGAGCATTGCTCGCGGATGTCGGCCAGCTCGAACAGGTACTTGTTGAGCCCGGCGTCCCGGATGGTCTCCTGGAACAGCGGCGTGTGCGTCCGCGGCGTGCACGACGCCACCAGCACGCGGTTCAGGTCCTTCGCCTTGACCAGCTCCTTGATCTTCTCCTGGCTGTCCTGCGAGCACGCGTAGAGCAGGTCCTCCGCGTGCGCCACCCCCGGCAGGTCCTGCACCTCCCGCACCACCTTTTTCACGTCCACCGTCTGCGAGATGTTGATGCCGCAGTTGCACACGAACACCCCCATCCGCACGTCCTCGCCCTTCACGTCCTTTTCCGGCGGCAGCTCCTTCTCAATCACCTCGGTGCCGCGGGCCTCGGCCAGGAGCGACATGGCCCGGCCGGCAACGGCGCTGCCCTGCGCCACCGTCTCCGGGATGTCCTTGGGACCCTGGAAAGTCCCCGTGACGTAAACGCCTTCGCGCGTGGTGTCCACCGGCGCGAACTGGGTGGTGGCCGCGAACTTGTACTGGTTAAGCTCCACCCCCGCGATCGAGGCGAGCTCCGCCGCGTCCGAGTGCGGCTCGAGCCCCACGGAGAGGACCACGAGGTCAAAGGTCTCGTCAGTGAGCGTCCCGTCCTCGTTGGCGTAGCGCATCACCAGGTTGCCCGTGCCCGGCTCCTCCCGGACTTGAGAGATCATGGCCCGCTGGTAGCGCACCCCGTACTCGTTTTTGGCGCGGTCCACGTACTTGTCAAAGTCCTTGCCGAAGGCCCGCATCTCCATGTAGAAGATGGTCGGCTTGACGCTCTGGTCGTGCTCGCGGGCGATCACGGCCTGCTTGGTGGCGTACATGCAGCACACCGACGAGCACCACGGGTTGGCGTTGTGGTTGTCGCGCGAGCCCACGCACTGGATCCAGGCGATCTTCTCCGGGTGCTTGCCGTCGCCCGGCCGCTGCACCGCGCCCTTGAACGGGCCGGAGGCCGAGAGGATGCGCTCGAACTGCAGCGAGGTCACCACGTTGGGCCAGCGCCCGAACCCGAGCTCCTGCCGCACCCGCGGGTTATAGCGGGTAAGGCCCGGGCACATGATGACCGCGCCTACTTCCAGCTCCGACACGGTGTCCACCTGGTCAAAGTCAATGGCCCCGGCCTTGCACGTGCTCTGGCAGATCTTGCACGCGTCGTTGCCCATCTGGAAGTGCACGCAGTTGTCGCGGTCAATGCTGGGCAGGAGCGGCACGGCGGAAGGGAAGGTGATGTCAATGTTGCCGCGGGCCATCAGCATCTGGTCGAATTCCTTGCCGTGCGGCACGGTGTCTCTTCCCGCGTTCAGCCGCGCGGACATGGCGCCGGTGGGGCAGATGAACTCGCAGGCCCCGCAGGCGATGCAGACGTCGGAGGGCCGGCCGTGGGGCGTGGCCACCTCCCGCTCGTGGCCGCGGTTCACGAAGCCGATGGCCCCCACCTTCATCTTCTGGCGGCACATCTGCACGCACAGCCCGCACAGCATGCAGTCCTCTTTCTCTTTGGGATAGGGCGTATCCGTCACCCCGAGCTGCGCGCACAACTCCTTGACCACCTTATTCTCGCTGCAACGGGCGAGCAGGAACTCGGCCACCACCTTCCTGCTCTCCACCACGTTCGGGGTGTCCGTGTACACCTTGATCCCGGGGGCCACCGGGTAGCCGCAACTGGTGGCCAACCGGCGCCGGCCCATGGCCTCGACCTCCACCAGGCACAGCCGGCACGAGCCCTCCGGCGTGAGCGACGGGTGGTAGCAAAGCGTCGGGATCCAGATGTCCAGCTCCCGGGCCACCTGCAGCACCGTCTGCCCCGGCTTGGCGCTGGCTTCTCTATCGTTGATCGTGAATGTGATCAGCTCTTCACCCATCGCTGACTCCTTTTATTAATGGGTGGCGGGGACACTCCTGTCCCCGGCATAGGTCAACCATATGGACGCCGCCCGACAAGAGTGTCGGGCTCCACCTCCCGTTTTGTCCTATATCCGTCGCTCCCATTAGTAACTACTCGATGATCACGGCGTCGAACTTGCAGCTCTCGCGGCAGGCCCCGCACTTGACGCACTTTTGCTCGTCAATCTTATGCACGGCCTTCTTTTCGCCCGAGATGGCCTCCACCGGGCAGTTCCTTTTGCAGACCCCGCAGCCGGTGCAGGCCTCGGCGGAGATGCGGTACTTGATCAGCGCCTTGCACACCCCGGCCGGGCATTTCTTGTCCCGGATGTGCGCCTCGTACTCGTCGCGGAAATACTTGATGGTGGAAAGCGTCGGGTTGGGAGCGGTCTGGCCGAGCCCGCATAAAGACGCCGCGGCGATGGCCTTGCCCATCCGCTCCAGCGTCTCGATGTCGCCCTCCCGGCCCTCGCCCGCGCAGATGCGCTCCATGATGTCGTGCATGTGGCGCGTGCCTTCCCGGCACGGAGTGCACTTGCCGCACGATTCCTCGGTCACGAACCCCAAAAAATAACGGGCCACGTCCACCATGCAGGTCTCGTTGTCCATGACGATCATGCCGCCGGAGCCCATGATCGAGCCCGCCTGGCTTAAGCCCTCGTAGGTCAGCGGCAGGTCCACCAGCGACTCCGGGATGCACCCGCCCGACGGGCCGCCCGTCTGCACCGCCTTGAACTTCTTCCCGCCCTGGATCCCGCCGCCGATCCCGAAAACCACCTCCCGGATCGGCATGCCCATCGGCACCTCCACCAGGCCCGTGTAGTTGACCTTGCCCACCAGGCTGAAAACCTTGGTGCCGCCGTTCTTGTCCGCCCCGATGCTCTTGAACCAGTCCGAGCCTTTCTCCAGGATAGAGGGGACGTTGACGTAGGTCTCCACGTTGTTGATGTTGGTCGGCTTGCCGAACAGTCCGGACTGGGCCGGGAACGGCGGACGGGTGCGCGGCAGCCCGGGACGGCCCTCCACCGACGCGATCAGCGCCGTCTCCTCGCCGCACACGAACGCGCCCGCGCCGCGGTTGATGGTGAGGTCGAAATCAAAGCCGGAGCCCAGGATGTTCTTGCCCAGGAGCCCGTGCTCCCGCGCCTGCTTCACCGCCATCGTCAGGTTATCCACCGCCAAAGGATACTCCGCGCGAACGTAAACATAGCCCTGGATCGGGCCCTGACCGCCCGCGATGGCCCACGCCGCGATCAGCATCCCCTCGATCACCGAATGCGGATCGCCCTCCATGATCGAGCGGTCCATGAAGGCCCCCGGGTCGCCCTCGTCGCCGTTGCAGATCAGGTACTTGGGAAACCCCTGCGAGCGCCGGCACAGCTCCCATTTCTGCCCGGTAAGGAACCCGGCGCCGCCGCGGCCGCGTAAAAGCGAGTCCTTGACCACCGCGATCACCTGCTCCGGCTCCATGCGCAACGCTTTGGCAAAGGAACCGTAGCCGCCGCGGGCCAGGGAATCCTCGATGTTCTTGGGGTCAATGATTCCGTTGTTGCGCAGGGCCACCCGCCGCTGCTTGGCGTAAAACGGGATGTCATGATAGTGCGTAACCGTCTGCTTGGTCTCCAGCTCCTTGTACAGAAGCCGCGTCACCGGCTCCTCACCCTTGCCCAGGGCCTCCACTATGTCGGTCACGTCCTTTTCCAGTTGCTTGCGTCCCACGGCCTGGTAGAGGATGCCCTCGGGCTCGATCACGGTGATGGGGCCGCGCTCGCAGAAACCGTGGCAGCCGGTGGTCTTGATCTTGATCTTTTCTTCCAGTCCGGCCCGGCCCAGCGCGTTCTTCAGGGCCGCGGCCACCTTGAGCGAGCCATTGGACAAACAGCCGGTGCCGCAGCATATGGTGATGATCGCCTGCTTCTCGTCCCGCGACGCCAGGATGTTGTGGCGGAGTGATTCCAGGGCTTCCACGCTTTTAACGGCTTCCATATAAACATCCTCCTCAGGGATGGTCTTTAAGGATCTTGGGCAGCTCGGATATCTTCACGTATCCGTAAACCTCGCCGTCCACCCGCATCGCCGGCGCCAGGGCGCAGCAGCCGATGCAGTTCACGGTCCGCAGCGTGAAGCGGTCGTCCTTGGTGGTGCAGCCCGGCTCGATCGCGAGCTGTTCCCGGAGCCGGTCTATCATGCGCCTCGAGCCTTTCACGTGGCAGGCCGTGCCCGAGCAGACCTCGATCACGTGGCGGCCCACCGGCGTGAGGCTGAACGCGTTGTAAAAGGTGGCCACCGCGAGAACGTGCGACTCCGGCAGGTCGAGCTTAAAGGCCAGGTTCGACAGCATCTCCTGCGGCAGGTAGCGGAGCCTGGTGTTGATGTCCTGCAGCATGGAGATCAGGCTGGTGGCCGCGCCACCGTAGGCCTCGACGGTTTCATTAAGCAGGGTCTGCCATTCCGGCGGGAGCGCCGGCGGCACCGGCCGCTCCGGGATCCGGATGATGTTGCGCACCGGGCAGGCCCGCGTGCACTCGCCGCAGCCCGTGCACTTCAACGGGTTCACGCTCCGGGCCTGGTGGTGCACTTTCACCTTGAAGTCGCCCGGAATCCCCGTGATCTCCCGCACGTCCGCCATGGTCATGATGTTGATGTTGGGATGGCGGCCGACCTCCACCATCTTCGGCGAGATCATGCACATGGCGCAGTCGCCGGTCGGGAACGTCTTGTCCAGCATGGACATCAGCCCGCCGATGGACGGGTCCCGCTGCACCATGTGCAC